>Ga0066376_10002629_pt1 | contig 16636 bp, 17 predicted proteins | sample Knorr_S15_td_Bot_FD_77009 | JGI IMG/M metagenome (GOLD analysis project Ga0066376, IMG submission 77009) | Marine microbial communities from Southern Atlantic Ocean transect - Knorr_S15_td_Bottom_ad_5009_LV_A | ecosystem: Environmental > Aquatic > Marine > Oceanic | place: Southern Atlantic... | reverse complement strand
CCTAGGTCTAGATTGCGGTACAAAAAGGGCAGCATCAATGACTACCGCGCCATATCTATAGTTTGCCGCACTTAGCGCTTCACAAATAGCTGCGAAATCTTTACCTCCGTGAGAAGTTAGCGTCCCGCACACATTTTCCAAAACGATCATTCGAGGTCCGCGCCCATCTTTCACGAGCGCTTTAATTACATCCCAAAAGGGCCAGAACGTTCCTGATCTATCGCCTTTCAAGCCCGCGCCGCCGCCAGCCAGCGATAGATCCTGGCAAGGGAATGAACCCCAAACGAGATCTGCCTGACTTGGGAGGTCACTCACAGAAATGTGCCGAACGTCGGCAAATTTTAGAACGTCCGCCCCCCAGTTATCTTTGTAAGACTGCGCCTTTTTTCGATCAAAATCATTCGCAAACAAGCAATTCCAATTCGGCCCCAGTCCCATTCTGGCCATTCCGCCGCCTGCAAAAAATTCGAAAAAACCAGCCATTCGCCTTCAATTCCAGCAGGAGTTAATCGGTTGTCGTATCATTGCCAATCGGGTTCCCAAAATTTCCTCAGCAACCCATGTTTCTCCAGACCACTGCCGGACATTTTCTGATTGAAGCGTTTCTATTACCATCGACAGTATTTTTGCACCGCCTTGATGTTGCGTCAAGAACGTTCTCTAATTGTTCTTGCGGAAAATTACCATATTTTGTGGTATCTTGAAGATATACCCTATTTATTGATTTCCACGCCTAAATTAAACGCGCGCAACACCCCTAAAACTCGCTTATCGAAGCTAGCCTCTTTTTTTAGTTTTAGAAAATAGCAAGCAGATTCCACCCTACGCCGTCACGCCGCCATCCACCGGCAATGCCGCGCCGGTGATGAAGGACGCCTCGTCGGAAATCAGGAACAATGCCGCGTTGGCGACTTCTTCGGGTCTTCCGGGCCGGCCCATCGGGGTCTGGCCGCCGCGCTTGCGGACCAGTTCTTCTTTGTCCACGCCGGCGGTGCTTTGCTGGTCGGGCCGGGCGACGAAGACGCGCAGCATGGGTGTGTCGATCGGTCCGGGGCAGACTGCGTTGACGCGGATGTTTTCAGCCGCCAACCGCCCGGCCAGCGCCTTCACGAAACCGACTACGGCGAATTTGGCGGCCGAATAGACCGGGCTGAACTGCGATCCCTTGATGCCCGAAGACGACGCGGTAAACAGTAGGCAGCCGCCGCCGCGCGCGCGCAATTCGGGTATCGCAGCTTCGGTCGTGACCAGCACCGTGCGGAGGTTCAAATCCATGGCCAGTTCATAGTCGCGCATGTCGATGCCCTCGATCGAGGCCGGACCCGGATGGCCGACATGGTTCCACACGAAATCCAGCCCGTTGAACGCATTGGCGGCTTCGCGCACGATCCGCTTTGAATCCGCATCCGTGGTGAGGTCGGCGACAATCCCCTTGGCTTTCCCGCCCGCATCGGTAATTTCGCCGACCACCGCAGCCACCGCCTCTTCGTTGATATCCACCACCGCGACGGCCGCCCCTTCGCGCGCAAAACGGATCGCACCGGCCCGCCCCATGCCCGATCCCGCCGCCGTAACGATGCCGTTCTTTCCTTCGAGCCGCATGATTTCTCCCTCCTTGAATGTCTCCTAATGCGTCGGCGCGCCAGGTTCAGCACCAGCCCGGTCGCGACCGCCATCTGGCTTTACGTTGGGCATAGGGACGATTTCGGGGCGTTCTGGATGCCGATGGCGTGCCCGGCGATCCGCGCCCCCAGCGCCATCCTTGTTCAGCGATTTAACAATCATGGCTTCCTTTGCGCCCAAACCCGCTATCCTTCATGGCAAGCTGACTATATTCGCTTGCCGCGTTGAAAGGGAACAGTCATGGCACCGCCGAACATCGACATTCACGCGCATTTCTTTCCCGCCGCCTATCTGAAGCTGATCGCGGAGGAAGGCGCGCCGTTCGGGGTGGCGTGCACCTATGGAAGCGAGGAATTCCCGACCATCACCATGGGCGAACGCACGGGCAAGCCGATGCCGGCGCGGTTTTTCGACATGGATGCGCGGCTTCGGTCGATGGATGGGCAGAAGGTCGACATGCATGCGCTGTCGCTGACCTCGCCGATGGTGTACTGGGCCTCGCCGGAACTGGGGCTGGCCTTGTCGCGCGCGTTCAACGACGCCTGCGCCGCCATGCACGACGCCCACCCGGACCGTTTTGTCGGGCTGGCGATGCTGCCGATGCACGCGCCGGAACTGGCGTTACGCGAACTGGCGCGGGTCGCCACGATGCCGGGCATTCGCGGCGTCTATATGTCAACCCGGATCGGCGAGCGGGAATTGTCCGATCCGGCCTTCTTCGACATCTATGAGAGAATCGATGCGCTGGGCTGGACGATATTTCTGCATCCCACCAATGTCGTCGATCCGGCGCGGCTGAAAAAATACTATCTGACCAATTTTATCGGCAACCCGACCGAATCCGCTATCGCCGCCTCGCATCTGATCTTCGGCGGAGTCCTGGACCGGTTTTCCAAGCTGATTGCGTGTCTGCCGCATGCCGGCGGGTCGTTTCCGTTTCTGATCGGGCGCATTACCCATGGCTGGCGCGTGCGGCCGGAATGCCAACATCTGAAGACGCCGCCAATCGACTATCTGCGCCGCTTCTATTACGACACCATCACCCATGCCCACCCGGCGCTGGATTATCTGATCGATCTGGTCGGCGCAGACCGGGTCGTGCTGGGCAGCGATTTCTGTTTCGATATGTCCTACGCGCAGCCGGTCGAATTCATCGCCAGCCATCAAGGGCTGAACGCGGCGGAACGCGCGATGATCCTGGGCGGCACGGCGGCGCGGCTGCTGGGTCTGTGAGGCGGCCATGACCATCGAAATCCGCCCGGCGCGCGCTGGCGACCGCGAGCAATGCCTGCGCATGATCGCCGCCCTGACCGGCCGGGAGGCGGCGCCAGGCTGGCCCGCCACCTTCGATACCCTGATCGAACAATCGCGCGGCGAGATCCTGGTCGCCGATGACGGCGCGGCGGGACTGGCCGGGCTGGCCACGGTCACCTACAACCTCGCGATTCGCTATGGCGGCGAATATTGCCAGCTTGAAGAATTATTCGTCGATCCGGGCGCGCGGGGACGCAATCTTGGCGGGCTGCTGATCGAAGCGGTGTTGGCCCGCGCCCGGACGCGGGGCTGCGCCGAATGCGGTCTGTACCTGCTGCCCCATACCGAAAACAACCGGCTATTCTATGAAAAATACGGTTTTGCGGCGGTCGGCGCGGAGATGCGGCAAAGCCTGGTGAAAAAGCCGTAAACCGGCGGGTTTATCCCAGTCCGAAGGTCCGTTCCATATCGCCGATGCTGTCATCCAGGATGGCGACGATGCGCTCGATTTCGGCCCTGGTTATGCATAATGGCGGCGACAAGAAGACGATATGCGTCGCCCGCGTCAACAACCCACGCTTCAGCAACCCGGCGTTCAGGTATTCGATGGCGTCGCCGGAAATTTTCTCGCGCGTTTCCCGGTCGCCGACCAACTCGATTCCGGCCAGCAAGCCGATCCCGCGCACATCGCCGACCGATGGGTGATCGCGCAGGCCACCGCATGCCCGCCATAGGTCAGCAGATGGCTGAGCTTGTTGTCGCCTTCGAACGCGGCCATCACATGCGGGCGGCACATCACGCCGCCGACCGGCGCGTAGCCGCTCGACAGGCCCTTGGCCATGGTCATGATATCGCCGACCAGCCCCCAATGGTCGCAAGCGAACATCTTGCCAGTGCGCCCGAAGCCGTTGATGACCTCGTCGGTTATCAGCAGCACGCCGTGTTGGTCGCAAATCCCGCGCAGGCGCGGCCAGTAATCGTCCGGCGGCACGACGATGCCGTTGGAGGCCGATACCGGCTCGGCGATCACGGCGGCAACGGTTTGCGGGTTTTCATATTCGATCATCTGGCCGATCTGGTCGGCGCACAGCAGATCGCAGCTTGGATAGGTCTGGCGGAAATCGCAGCGGTAGCAATAAGGCGTCGATGCGTGCAGCACGCCCGGCATGAACGGGCCGTGGAAGGGTTCGGATTGCGGCCGGGTGCCGCTGACGCTCATCGCGCCAAAGGTGCCGCCGTGATAGGAACCGCGCCGGCCAATGATCTTGGTGCGCTTCGGTGCGCCGTTGAAGTAATGATATTGCCGCGCGATCTTGATCGCCGATTAGACCGCCTCCGACCCGCCGGAACAAAAGAACGCCGTCGTCAGATCGCCCGGCGTGATTTCGGACAGCCGCGTCGCCAGCTGGATTGCCGGAATCGTCGTCGCCTGGGTCGAAGAGGCATAGGCCAGCTTGCCGGCCTGGCGCGCCATCGCCGCGCCGATCTCGGCCCGGCCATGCCCGACATTGACCAGCCACAGCCCGGCCAGCGCGTCGATGAATTCATTGCCGTCGATATCGGTCACCATGCAGCCCTTGCCCTCGACCAGGATCCGCTTGGCGCTGTCGCTGCCCAGCGCGCCATAGGGCGAGGCGTGCATCAAAATATGCTTGTTTGCGGCTTCCTTCAGCGCCGCCTCATTGGACAACCCGGTGTCGCCGGTATCGTTCATGGCAAGGTACCCCTTGTTCCGCCGCACCGATTAGCCCATCGACCATAACACCGCAATTACCCCAACGGGGGCGATTCGACACCTCCCCTACCGCCAGACCCGCAGCATGGCGTGCCCGCCCTTCTGGAATTCGTAATCGACGCGCTCGAAGGCCGCGCCGTGGCCGCGCGCCTCCAGCGCCGCGCGAACGGGATCGACATGGCGCGACGGTTCGCCGTCGAGGTCGAGCAGGGGGGAAATCCGGGCCTCCGGCGCGGCGTCGAGCATGGCGGCGATGGCGGCGATATGGGCGGCGGTATCGAGATGGCCGCTATACAGAAACAAATAATGCGAGCATAGCGCCAGATCGAAGCTGCCGGCGGCGAAGGGCAAATCGGGCAGTGCCGCGACGCGGTAGCGCCCGGCCCGGCGGCCGGCCTTGTAATCGGCCAGGAAGCGCGATGTTGCGGTCTCGCGGGTTTGCAGGTGGCGGCGAATGGCGCCGGGACCGTTGAGGACAAAGCGGTGGCGGTTGGCGCGCAAGCCGGCTTCCATCTGCGCGCGGGTTTCATCGACCCGGCCGGCGATGGCCTTGGCGCTGAACCGGTAGAGCGGGTCGGCGGAAACGACGCTGAAGCCGGCGTCGGTCATCTCTGCGTTGAACGAAGCCGGGCCGCCGGCGCAATCCAGCAAACGGGATTTTGGATCGAGCGCGGCCAGACCGAAGAACGCCGTGTACTCAGCCCTGGTCCGGCCCGAGGGCAGTATGTCCGCGAGCCTGAATTTTCCGGTCAGGTTGCGTAATCCGCGCCATCGAGAATTTCCAGTACGGCGTGCCAATCGCGCTCGCCATGGTCTGCTTGCGCCTCGTAGCAGGCATAGTTGGATTCGGCGACCGACATCGGGATTTCGATCAACTCGGCGCCGCCGGCCATCGCGTCGATCTGAATCTGGCAGGCGGTTTCCAGCAGATAGGTGAGTTGCCAGACCGCGCCGACGGTCGCAGCACAGGTCAGCAATCCGTGATTGCGCAGGATCATCGCCCGCTTGTCGCCCAGATCGGCGGCGAGCCGTTCGCGTTCGCCATGGTCGAGCGCGATGCCCTCGTAATCGTGATAGGCAAGATGGCCCATCAGGATGGTCGCCTGCTGGCTGATCGGCAGCAAGCCGCGCTTTTGCGCCGCAACGGCGACGCTGGCGTGGGTGTGCAGATGCATCACCAGGTTGATTTCGGGCCGCGCCATCAGCACCGCGCTGTGGATCGTGAAGCCGGCGTCGTTCAACTCGCCGCCACTGACGACCTGGCCGTCGAACCCGACCTTGACCAGCCCAGAGGCGCGGATCTTGTTGAACGGCGTGCCGTAGGGGTTGAGCAGGAAAACATCGTCTTCGCCCGGCACCCGGGCCGACAGATGAGTGTAGATGAAATCGGTCATCCGGAAATGGGCGACGATCCGGTACAGTGCGGCCAGATCGACCCGCGCTTGCCATTCCGCGTCGCTCATGCCGGGCTTGGGATTGAGTTGGGTTACCGCCATGGGTCTGGTCCTCGGCCGTTAAATTGCGTAATTGGCGCCGTCGCGTTCGAGCTGCCGGCGCAGTCCTTCCCAGGCCCGCACGCCCATCTCGCCGCGGTCGAATCCCGCCTGATATTGCTTGTGGCTGCTGGCGACGACATCGGCCGGTATCTGCTTGACCGAACCGGCGGCCATCGCATCGATCTGAATCTGGCAGGCGGTGTCGAAATAATAGGTGAAATGGAAGCATTCCGGGATCGTGCGGCCGGCGCACAGCAAGCCGTGATTGCGCAGCATCAGGCAGTATTTGTCGCCGATATCGCGGCCCAGGGATTCGCGTTCGGCCAGATCGTTGGCCGGGCCTTCGTAATCGTGATAGGCCATCGTCAGCAACGGCACCAGGGAATGCTGCGACAAGGGCAGCAATCCGCATTCCTGCGCCGACACGGCGACGCTGGCCTTGGTGTGCAGATGGGAGACGCACATCACGTCCGGCCGGGCGATGTAGATGCCGCTATGGATGCAGTATCCGGCGAAATTGAAGTCGCCGTCGCCGATCACATTGCCGTCCATGTCCATCTTGGTCAGGCTGGAAGCGGTGACTTCCTCGAACATCTCGCCGTAATTGTTGATCAGGAAGGTGTTCTCTTCGCCGGGAATACGCGCCGACAGATGGGTGAAGACAAGATCGGTCATGCGCAGCCTGGCAATGACCCGGTACAGCATGGCCAGATTGACCCGTGTATCCCATTCGGCTTCGCTCATTTCGGCTTTACGGACGACTTCGGCAACCGCCATGGTGTTCTCCTGACATCGGCTATAATTAACGCGGGCAAGCAAAAAGGCTACACGACACGCCGCACAAAGTAAAAGAGGTGCCGCAATCTGGCCTAGCGCGCCTGCGTCCAGCTCTCGGAAAACGCCAGCGCGCAGGTGCTGAACGGCCGGCCTTCGCGGTCGTTGGGCCAGGGCTGGCCGGCGGCCTGAACGCCGTTCAGGGTCAGCCGCGCGCTCGCGGCGGGGATCAGGATCGTACACACGCCGTAGGGCCGGCCGGTGGGGTCCGGTTCGGTATGCACCAGCAGCGGGTCGCCCAGATCGTGCCAGGTCAGGGTGATGTCCTCATCCGGGGTGAGGATCTGTTCGGTCCAGAAATAGTTCGGGTCGCCTGATTTCTCGAACTCCGCGTCGATCACCGGGATCGTCACATCGGCGAGGTCTTCGTTCAGCACGCCCTGAATGGTGTTTTGCAGCCAGCGCGCCATGGCGATGTTGTCGGCATAGATCCGCCATTCATCGTCGGTCAACTCGCTCTTGAGATACAGCACATGGCCCGGCCCCGCCGGACTCCAGATGACGCGCCAGAAACCGGCGTGGGTTGTCTCCGGGCCATCCTTGGTTTCGCTCAACCGGATAAAGGGGTTTTCGCCGGTCATCATCACGCGGTGCGGGTCGACGGTGCTCATTTTATCGCCTCCGGGCTGGTTGGTTGCCGAAGAGTGTAACCCCCAACCGCGCGAATCGGCAAACCGGGCTTCTTGGCCACGAAGGCACCCGCTCAAACAACCGGCAGGCGGACGGTGAAGCGGGCGCCGATGGTCTTGGCGTCGGCATCGGTGCGGTTCGATGCCTCGATCGTGCCGTCATGGGCTTCGACGATTTGTTTGGAGATCGACAGGCCGAGCCCGGAATGGGTGCCGAATTTTTCGCCGGCCGGCCGTTGGGAATAGAAGCGCTCGAAGACCGCATCCAGCTTGCCGTCGGGAATACCGGGGCCGTCATCGCCGATGCAGACGGCGAGAATATCGTCCTTGCGCGTGAGCTTGATATGGATGACGCCGCCGGGCGGGCTGAAGCTCACCGCATTGGCGATCAGATTTTGCAGCACCTGGGCGATCCGGCTTTCCACCACGGATATTTCGATATTCGCGCCGGCCGCAATGTCAATGTCGATCCGGGGTGCGTCCGCGCCGTCGGCGGTGCGGTGGATATCGGCCAGGGTCGTCAGCATATCGCCAAGATTGACCGGCTTGCGCCGCTCGCGCCCCAATTCGGCGTCGAGGCGCGTATAGTCGGAAATGTCGGTGATCAGGCGGTCGAGCCGCTGCACATCGTCGAGAATGATCGACATTAATTGTCTTTGCTGCGCGGGATCCTGCACCCGGGCCGCGGTTTCCACCGCACTTCGAAGCGACGTCAGGGGATTCTTGATTTCGTGGCTGACATCGGCGGCGAACCGGCCGATTGCGTCGATGCGCTTGTAAAGCGCGTCGGTCATGTCGCGCAGCGCGCCGGACAGATCGCCGATCTCGTCGCCGCGCCGGGTCATGTCCGGGATCTCCACCGCGGTGCCGCCAAGACCGTCGCGCACGCCCATCGCGGCTTCCGCCAGCCGCCGCACCGGCCGCGCGATCGTGCCCGCCAGATAGAACGACAGCAAAATCGTGATGACCAGGGCGGCGGCGAATATTTCCAGCACGACAAAGCGGATGTTGCGCACCGATTGCTGGATATCCGTACCGCTGCGCGACAGCATGATTACGCCGATGACCTGGCGGTAGCGCTGCACCGGCATGGCGACGGACAGAATGTAGCCGCCTTCGTTGTTGCGGCGCGCGATCCCGGTCGCCTTGCCGGCCAGCGCCAGGCGGGTTTCCAGGTAGTCGGCGATGGTCTGGCGCGGCGCCTCGCGGTAGGTTTCAAGGTCGTTGCGCGTCTGTAGCGAATCGAACATCCAGTCGACGACGCGCGCAACACGGCGCGCCGCCGTGTCGTCGTCGCGCGGCGGCGGCAAGGACAGGATGCGCACCAGCCGGCCGCCTTCGCCGAGCCGCCGGCTGTCCGCAACCAGTTCACCCGACACCACGAACAGCCGCGCGCGCACATCGGCATTGGCGGTGAGGCGCCGGATCATGTCGGCGGCGTGGCGGACATCCAGTTTCTGCTGTCCGGTCGGCTCCGTCCGGATGGCACCTTCGCCCAGCGCACCGGCGAAAATGTTGGTCTGGGTCTTCAGCGCATCGAGTTCGGCCTCGATCAACCCGTCGCGGTAGGGGCCAAGAAACAGCAGGCCCGCCACCGCCGTCGCCAACGCAAATATGTTGATTGCCAGAATGCGCCAGGTCAACGGCGACAAGATGCGCTTTTTGGCGCGGATTGACGCGGCCTTGCTCCCCACCCGCGGCTCCTTGGTATCAGTTGCCCTGGTAGCGGTATCCGACGCCATACAGGGTTTCGATTTCCGAAAAATCGCCGTCGATATCGCGGAATTTCCGGCGCAGCCGCTTGATGTGGCTGTCGATTGTCCGGTCATCGACATAGATCTTTTCGCCGTAGGCCGCGTCCATCAACTGATCGCGGCTCTTTACATGCCCCGGATATTGCGCCAGCGCCCGCAGCAACAGGAACTCGGTGACGGTCAACTGCACGCCCTGGCTTTTCCAGGTGCACATATGGCGCTCCGGGTCGAGAACCAGATCGCCGCGCACCAGCATGGCGTCGCGCTTGCGCGCCCGTGGATCGTCGAGCGAGTCGGCGCGGCGCAGCAAGGCGCGAATGCGTTCGATCAGCAGGCGTTGTGAAAACGGTTTCTTGATATAGTCGTCGGCGCCCAGGCGAAGGCCCAGCACCTCGTCGATCTCGTCATCCTTCGAGGTCAGAAATATGACCGGCAGGCGGCTGGTTTTTCGCAAGTTTTGCAGCAGTTCCATGCCGTCCATGCGCGGCATCTTGATATCCAGGATCGCCAGATCGACCGGCTTTTGGCTAATGCCCCGATAAGCCTCCTCGCCATCGCTATAGGTTCGCACGCTATATCCTTCGGCTTCCAGCGTCATCGAAACCGAGGTCAAGATATTGCGGTCGTCGTCAACAAGCGCGATTGTCCGGCGCATCCAAATTCTCCCACAACCCGTCCGGCCTGTTCCGCTGCGGGTCTCGCAAAACTAAAATAAGATCACCTGACCGTGAATGCCACCTTCATTGCCGGATATGGCGGGAATATGGCAGTGAGGGGACGCAATCGCGGCATTTCAGTTCCGCCGGCCGGCACCGATACCAAAAAAGCGCGGCCATGCGGCGATATGACCACTTGTCACGAATTGCACACTTCTTGTATGTATAATGCCGGGCGCAACCTTGTGACATTTCGGTGCGATGAATTTGAGACCCTCTTCCTTTTTGATCGGCGCGATGCTGGCGACGTTGCTGGCGATCGCGACGACGGCGTTTGTGGTCTGGCGCATGTCGGACCGCGCGCCAGTCGCCATCGTGGGCCCGGTTACCAGCATCAAAGTGGCGACCAATGTTTCGATCGGCGGCCCGTTCAATCTGATCGACCATACCGGGCGGGCGGTCGCCGACACCGATTTTCGCGGCAAGCTGATGCTGGTGTTTTTTGGCTATGGCGCCTGCCCCGATATCTGTTCGGCCGAATTGCAGAATATCGCGGTTGCGCTCGATTTGCTGGGCGCGAAAGCGGAGGCAATTCAGCCCCTGTTCATCACGGTCGATCCGGCACGCGATACGGTCGAGTTTCTGGCCGGTTACGTCGCCAATTTCCATCCGCGCCTGCGCGGGCTGACCGGACAAAAGGCGCAAACCGATGCGGCGGCAGCGGCGTACCGTGTCTTTCACGCCGGAACGGACGCTCATTCGCACGCGGACGCCACCGCGCCAGACCACACGCACAAGGACGCCCGTGTCAATCATTCCGCCTTTGTATATCTGATGTCGCGCGACGGTGCCTATCTGACCATGTTCCGCGCCGGCGCCGACCCGCAAACCATGGCGCGAATGATCGCTTCCTATATAGAATAGCCACCGCCGTGGAGACGAACGGATAATACGGCATGGCCCGCTCTAATCTCTCGAATAGCCGGACCGGTGCCGATTTGGCCCAGGCAACGCGGCTGATGGCCGCTGGCAAGACGGCGCGGGCCGAGCGGATATTGCGCAAACTGCTGAAATCCGACCCCGCCAATGCCGAAGCGCTGCATTGGCGGGCGTCGCGCGGCACCGGGCGGGTAAGCCCGCACAGGCCGTGGATCTTGTCGAAAAAGCGATCCGCGCCGCACCCCGGGACGCCCGCTTTCATCGCACGCTCGGCGATATCCTGCATACCGGCGGGCGGCACGAAGAGGCGACCGCGTGCTACCGCGCGGTAACCGCGCTCGATCCAGGCGACGCCGCGACCCATGCCGCCCTGGCCGAAGCGCTGATGCAACTGGAGCGGATCGACGAGGCGCTGGACAGTTACCAGGCGGCGCTGCGCCTCGCGCCGGACGACATAACCACGCTGTTTGGCCACGGTAATGCGTTGTGCGCGGCCGGCCGGCGCGACGGCGCCCTGGCCGCCTACCGTGCGGTGCTGGCGCTGCAACCCCATTTCGTGCCGGTCTATCTCAAGCTTGGCGAATTGCTGCGCGATATGGGCCGGCTGGACGAATCCTTTCAGGTGCTGCAAGACGGCGCGCGGCTGAAATACGCGCCGATCGACCTTTCCGAAGATATCATCCAGAAATCTGCGCCGGCCTCGGACGCCAAGCTGCGGCACGATGCCGAACAGATCGACTATCTGATCGGGCGCGGCATCCTGGTGGCGGATTATGCGGTCCATGCGCAAACCTACCGCCGGCTGGCCGACGCGGGTGCGGGCAAGCGCGCGGCGACGGATTTCTACCGGCTGCCGCTGACCGAACGGCGGAGCGTCGCCAAGGTGTATAACCGCCTGGTCCATCTCGATCCGGCGCCGCGGCTGGACCGGCCGGCGGTCAATCCGGCGATCGACCGGACGGCGATCGAATCCGACTATCACGCAACAAAGCGGGAAATCACCTATTTCGACGATTTCCTGACCGATGAGGCGCTGCGCAAAATCCGCGCCTTCTGCCTGGAATCGACGATCTGGTTCACCCATTACCAGAACGGCTATGTCGGCGCGTTTCTGGGCGACGGGTTCGCCAGCCCGCTGCTGGCCCAGATTGCCGAGGAACTGCCGGCCGCCCTGCCCGGCATCTTCGGCGGCCACAAGCTGCATCAGGCCTGGGCCTTCAAATATGACAGCCGCTTGAGCGGCATCAACATGCATGCCGACTTCGCCGCCGTGAACGTCAATTTCTGGATCACCCCGGACGATGCGCTGGAAGACAAGGAAACCGGCGGTCTGATCGTCTGGGACAAGCAAGCGCCGCTGGATTGGGATTTCGACAAGTTCAACAACGACCAGGACGCCATGCGAAAATTTCTGGCCGACAATCATGCCAAGCCGGTGCGCATCGCCTATCGTCAGAACCGGGCGCTGGTCTTCAACTCCGATCTGTTCCACGAAACCGACCGCATTGTCTTTCGCGAAGGCTACGAAAACCGGCGCATCAACATCACCTTGCTATACGGCCGCCGGGAGAACGCCTGAAGCAAAAACCCCGAATATTGCGAACAATCCTGCTATACTGACCGGCGAATAATCGCGAGGAGCAAAAGAACATGAGCGCGGCACATGAACCCAATGGCCTTCTGGTGGAAGCCGATGCGCTGCACGAACAGGTCAAGGACAAGTACCGTGCGGTCGCGACCGACCCGCATGGCGATTTTCACTTTCATACCGGGCGGCCTTTGGCCAGGCGTCTGGGCTACGATGCGGGCATCGTCGATCCGCTGCCCGATGCGGCGGTCGAATCCTTCGCCGGGGTGGCCAATCCCTTCGCGCTGCGGACGCTGAAGCCAGGCGAGAAAGTCGTCGATGCGGGGGCCGGGGCGGGTTTCGACTGTTTCGTCGCCGCGGCGCAGACCGGTGCGCGCGGCCAGGTGGTCGGCATCGACATGACCGCCGAAATGCTGGCCAAATCCAGGGCGACGGCGAGCACCATGGGGCTCGCCAATGTCGAGTTCCGCGAAGGGCTGCTGTAAGACATGCCGGTCGCCGATGGCTGGGCCGATGTCATGATCAGCAACGGGGTGATCAATCTATGCGTCGATAAGAAACATGTCTTTTCCGAGATCATGCGGGTTTTGCGGCCCGGCGGCATCCTCCAATTCGCCGACATCGCCAATGGCAAGCCGGTGCCGGCGGAAGCGGTCAATAATATCGACCTTTGGACATCCTGAATTGCCGGTGGCCTGCCGTGTGCAGGCTGGCGCAAGATGCTCAGCGACTGCGGCTTCGTCGATATTGAGATCGGACCGGCCTGCGATACCTTCGGCGGTGCGCGCGGCGAGCCGAATGCGCGCACCTTCGAGGTGTTCGGATATCCGTTTCTGGCCCGCAAACCCGGCTGAAAGTAATGTTTCTTGCACCAGCGATTGACCCTCGCCGCACCCTGATTTAGATTTCCTTGGCGCACGATTTGCGAGATTTTATAGAGGTCTTCATGCCAGAGACAATATCTTCGAGCCAGACGGTCGCCAATGCGGATCTGTCGTCGCGCAGGACAGCGGCCGTCGTCGCCGGATTATTGGGCGCGTTCTTTTTGTTCGGCGTCGCCTTTGCCCAACCGGACGTTCTGCACAACGCGGCCCATGATGTGCGCCACGCCGTCGCCTTTCCCTGCCACTAGGCCAGGGCCGTGATACGGCGTGTCCTGCTCATAGCGGTTCTGGCCGGCCTGGCTGCGGGCATGGTTGAAACGCTGGTACAGCTGACCCGGACCACGCCGTTAATCCTGAGCGCCGAATCCTACGAGTCCGTTGGCGGTGCTGTCGCGCAAGCCTGGGCCCCGGAAGCCGGATTCGAACGCAGCGCCTATCTGGCGCTGGCCAGTATCGTGACCGCGACCGGATTCGGGATGCTACTCAGCGCCGCCTTCGCGCTGCATGGCGGGCCGGTCGGGCTTGGCCGGGGCGTGGTGTGGGGGTTGGCCGGGTTCGCCGTCTTCTGGCTGGCGCCGGCGATCGGCCTGCCGCCGGAGTTGCCCGGTGCCAAGGCAGCCCCCTTGCTGGACCGGCAGTTCTGGTATCTGGGAACCGTGCTGGCGACCGGCATTGGACTGGCAATTCTGGTCTTTGGCGCCGGCTGGCTGCCGCGAATTGCCGGCGCTGCGCTGATCGCGGCCCCCCATATCGTTGGCGCGCCGCATCCGGTGGCGGTTGGCGGCAACGCGCCGCCCGAAATGGCGGCGATGTTCGTGGTCGCCTCGTTGCTGGCCGCGGTGGCCTTGTGGGTCGTTCTGGGCGGCGTTGGCGGCTATCTTTACGACCGCTTCGCCAAGGTGGCGTACAGCGGATCGGGCGTGACAACGCGACATACCGGATAATTTCGATAAACCAGGCCAAAGCGGTTGATTTTTCTCGACAACGGCCGATATTTGCCGCTAACGAAACGGCAAGTATCAAAATGAGCCATTCCAACGTCGATGGGTATCGCACCGAACCGCGACCGGCGGTGTTGGCGTAGGCGTATTCCCCACGGAATAGGCCGGTCCTGAATTTCAGCGGGCGTGCGGAGGAACCATTCGTGCCACAGATCAGCAAATACGGGCTGGATAAACACGGCATCGTCAACACTGCCGAAACAATCTGGAACCAGGGGGCGGAAAGCCTCTACGAAGCGACGATCCGGGCCGGTCTTGGCACTCTCGCGCAAGGCGGCGCGCTTTCGGTCAATACCGGCAAATACACCGGGCGCTCGGCGAACGATAAATTTCTCGTCGAGGAACCGTCGAGCCGGGACAATATCTGGTGGGGTCCGGTCAACAAGCCGATCTCGCCGGACCGCTTCGATGCGATGCAGGCCAAGATGCTGGCCTATTATCAAGGCCGCGCGCTCTATGTGCAGGATCTTTACGCCGGCGCCGACCCGCAGTTCCGCATTTCGGTCCGGGTGGTTACCGACAGCGCCTGGCACAGCCTGTTCGCCCGCAACATGTTCATCGCCGTGCCCGACGCGGAGCGGCCCGCCTTCGCGCCCGACCTGACCATCCTGCACGCACCGATGATGCACGCCGCCGGCGAGGCCGACGGGGTCAATTCGGAAGCCTTCATCTTGATGAATTTCGCCCGCCAGATGGTGTTGATTGGCGGCACGCAATATGCCGGCGAGATCAAGAAGTCGGTGTTCGGTTATCTCAATTACATGTTGCCGGAACGCGGCGTGCTGCCGATGCATTGTTCGGCCAATATTGGCGACGATGGCGCCACCAGCATCTTCTTCGGCCTGTCCGGCACCGGCAAGACGACGTTGTCAGCGGATGGCACCCGGCCTTTGATCGGCGATGACGAACATGGCTGGTCGGATAACGGCGTCTTCAATTTCGAGGGCGGCTGCTACGCCAAGGTCATCAACCTGTCGGCCGAAGCGGAACCGGAAATCTACGCCACAACCAAGCGCTTCGGCACGGTGCTGGAAAACGTCGTGCTTGACCCGCATAGCCGGGCGCCCGATTTCAACGATGGATCGCTGGCGGAAAATTCGCGGGCGTCCTACCCGATCGACTTCATCGAAAACATCGTCGAAAGCGGCCGCGGCGGCCAGCCGGCCAATGTCGTCATGCTGACCGCCGACGCCTTTGGCGTGCTGCCGCCGATCAGCCGGCTTACCGCCGACCAGGCGATGTATCATTTCCTGTCCGGCTATACCGCCAGGGTGGCTGGCACCGAACGCGGCGTGACGGAACCGCAGGCGACCTTTTCAAGCTGCTTTGGCGCGCCCTTCATGCCGCGCCACCCATCGGTCTACGCCAAGTTGCTGGGCGAACGCATCGCCAAGACCGGCGCCAAATGCTGGCTGGTCAATACCGGCTGGTCGGGCGGCGCCTATGGCACCGGAACGCGGATGAAAATCTCCTATACCCGCGCCATGGTCCGCGCCGCGCTGGATGGCCGGCTGGACGAGGTCGCGGAAACGCCCGACCCGAATTTCGGCCTGCTGGTTCCCGAAACCTGCCCCGACGTCCCGGCCGAAGTCCTGCAACCCCGCAATACCTGGCAGGACAAGAACGCCTATGATTCCACCGCCGGCGACCTGCGCGGCCGCTTCGAGGCGAATTTCAAGCAGTTCGAGGAATATGTCGGCGAGAGCGTGAAGAAGGTGGGCATTTACAAGGCGGCGTAAATCAAATCCCGAGCGAACCAACTTGGTTCGCAACGACGCATTTGCGCAAAAAAAATCTACCCGATTAGTGCTTTCGCGGCGCTGGCAATGACGGCGTAGCGCGCCGTCTTGCCGATCGCGACCAGGACCACAAACAGCCAGAAATTGACCCGCAGAACCCCGGCGGCGAAGGTCAGAGGGTCACCGACAACCGGCAGCCAGGCGAACAGCAGCGAGCAGGTACCAAACCGGTTGAAATGGTCCGTCGCGCGGTCCAGCGCCGCCGGTTTGATCGGAAACCACCGCCGCTCGCGCCAGCGCAGGCAAGCCCGGCCCAGCACCCAGTTGATCGCAGCACCCAGCGTATTGCCGACGCTGGCGACCGCCACCAGCCACCAGATATCGGCGCGCGGCGCCGCGCTTAACGCGCCAAGCACGGCTTCGGAGGAAACCGGGATCAGCGTCGCGGCAACCAGCGCCGTGACGAACAGGCCAAGCGTGCTAGAGTATGTTCCGATCAAGTTT
>Ga0066376_10002624_pt1 | contig 16656 bp, 15 predicted proteins | sample Knorr_S15_td_Bot_FD_77009 | JGI IMG/M metagenome (GOLD analysis project Ga0066376, IMG submission 77009) | Marine microbial communities from Southern Atlantic Ocean transect - Knorr_S15_td_Bottom_ad_5009_LV_A | ecosystem: Environmental > Aquatic > Marine > Oceanic | place: Southern Atlantic... | reverse complement strand
CGTATTCATCGCGCTTCTGACCGGCCGACGAATATGCACCCGGTCAAAGTCCACCGAGCTTCGACAAGCAGTGCGTCCGCGATTATCTGGAAAGCATCGGCTGGGATAAAAAGCCGCCGGGGCCGGAGCTGCCCGAAGAAATTGCCGCCAAGACCGCGGCGAAATACCGCGAGGCCCAAGCGCGGCTGACCGAATAATCGTGCAGAGCCTGCTCGACGCCGCCCGGCTGCTGGTTGAACATAAGGTCGAAAACGGCGAGGCCCTTGCGCGATCAATCAGCGAGACAGTCGTTTGCCCGCCACAGCTTGCACCGAAGCGGTTGCCCGCCGGCCGGCATTGGCAGTCCGCTCTAGCCCTTGCTCATGGCGGTGATGCAGTCGCCGAGGCGTTACCGTCTCTCGCCGGGCTGTTCCATTGGGTGCAGAATCCAAACTATACGGTGGCCACTATGGGGTCCGGCTATATGGACAATTACGCCTATGCCAAACTGGTTGGGCCTGGCGGGCTGCTAGGCGGCAGTGATTATTCCCTCGGCGTGTTGCTGCTCGGTCCCGGATTGACCTATCCGCCCCATGCCCATCCGGCCAACGAGATCTATTATGTGGTCGGCGGAACGGCGGAATGGAGACAAGGCGATGGTCCCTGGACCCGCCGTGCGCCGGGCTCGCTTATTCAGCATCCATCTGGTCAGGTTCATGCCACTCGGACCGGGCGCGACCCTTTGCTCGCGCTCTATCTATGGTGGGGTGATATAGAGACCCACGCCAGGCTCGTTGAGGGAGATTAGACGCTAAGCGGCCTACCGCCGCATGAAGGCGGGGACATGGTCGCCCATGCCTATAACCTGCTGATTGTCGCCGTTGTCGCGGGGCTGGCGGGGGGTACGTTCCCGGGGCTTTCGCTCCTTCGCCGCCGCTTTGGGTTCAGCCTTTTTCGTCTCGGGCTGCTCCTCTGCCGGCGCCGCTGCTGGCGCCGCTGCGGTGTCCTGTTGCTTGGGATTGCGTGACCTGCGGCCCCGCGATCTGGATTTTTTCGGAGCCGGGGCTTCCTCCGTCGTCGCGGCCGCTTCAGGTGGCGACGCTTCCTCGGCCTGTTGGGTTTCTTCCGGCGCCGGTTGCGGAGTCGAAATCGCTTCTGTTGGCTGCTTTATGTCGGCCTCGCCGATTTCGGGAATTTTGCGGCCGATCAGCCTGTAGATCGCATCGAGATACTTGGCGTCTTCCGCCGTCGCCAGGGTCACCGCACGGCCGAGATGGCCGGCGCGCCCGGTGCGGCCGATGCGGTGGATGTAATCCTCGGCATGCAGGGGGACATCGTAATTGAACACATGGCTCAAGCCGAACACGTCGATACCACGCCCGGCAACATCCGTGGCGACCAGGAAGCGCACCTCGCCGTTCTTGAAGGCGGCCAGGGTTTCGATACGCACCGTCTGCTGCATATCGCCGTGCAGGGCGGCCGATTGAAAGCCGTTGCTCTTGAGCGTTTTGTTGAGGCTGTCCACATCGCGCTTGCGGTTGCAGAAAATCAGCGCGTTGGTGACGAATTCTCCGCTGAGCAGTTCGCGCAAGGCCTTGCCCTTGCCGCGCGGCGTCACCCTGGCCAGGGTGTGGCTGACGTTCTCGGCGGGCGATGTCGGGGGATCGACGGCCACTTCCTTGGGGTTATGCAGAAATTTGTCGGCCAGGCGGCGGATCGCCGGCGGCATGGTGGCCGAAAAGAACAGGGTTTGGCGCAGGGGCGGCAGCAGACTGACGATTTTCTCCACATCGGGAATGAACCCCATATCGAGCATGCGGTCGGCCTCGTCGATGACCAAAATCTTGATGCCGGTGAGGATGATCTTGCCGCGCCCGAAAAGATCCAGCAGGCGGCCCGGCGTGACGATCAGCACATCGACGCTGCGGTTCAAGGCGGCTTCCTGGTCGACCATGGAGACGCCGCCGATGAGCAGGGCGTGGGTGAGGCGGTGGTTCTTGCCGTAAATTTCGAAATTCTCGGCGATCTGCATGGCCAGCTCGCGCGTCGGCGTGACGATCAGCGAGCGCGGCATACGCGCCTTGGCCTGACCGCCGGCGAGAATATCGATCATCGGCAGGGTGAAGGCCGCGGTCTTGCCGGTGCCAGTCTGGGCGCAACCCAGCATATCCCGGCCCTGAAGGGCGATCGGAATAGCCTTGCTTTGTATCGGCGTTGGTTCCGTGTAACCGGCGTCGTTCACCGACTGAAGAAGTTCCGGGCTTAGCCCGAGTTCGTCAAATTTCATGAATGATTATAATTGCTCTTCGACCGTCCCATGACGGCCCCTGGAGATGCAGGCTGTATATGAGGTGGCGGATGGCTCGTGTCAACAGGGATTCGGTGTTTGCACTGTTGTAAAGCATCCTTCATAATCTAATGTATTAATTAAGAACACAAAGTGTTACATGGCATCGCAAACAACATCGATCCGGCTTGACGATGAAAAGCTCTCGCGTATCGACCGGCTGGCGACCGCTATCGATCGGTCCCGCTCCTGGGTTATGAACCAGGCCATAGAGCAGTATCTCGATCATGAGGAATGGTTTGCCCAAGCGGTGGTGGAGGGCGTCGAAGCTGCGGATCGCGGCGATCTGGTGTCTCACGGCGAGGCCGTGACGGCGGCGCGTGACCGTATTGCCAAGCTTGGCAAGGGCCGCCGGTGATCGTTATCGAATGGTCGTTACCGGCCAAAGACGACCTTATGACGATTGCCGAATACATCGCCGCCGATGATCCGGCTGCTGCCCTAGATGTTATAGACCGTATCGACAGCGCCGTCGGGCGGCTCGCCGACCACCCCGGCTCGGGCCGGCCCGGCCGTATCGCCAAGACCCGCGAACTTGTCATCCCCGATCTGCCCTATATCATCGCCTATCGTCTCCGTGAGAATCGGGTGCAAATCCTCCGCGTCCTCCACACCGCCCGGAGATGGCCGGGGCTGGCCTAGGGCTAGACATCCAAATCACTAACAAACTCGGCGTTTTCCTGGATGAAGGCGAAGCGGAGTTCGGGTTTGCGGCCCATCAGGCTCTCGACGCGCTCGGCGGTTTTCTGGCGGTCGTCGTCGGCGATCCGGACCCGGTGCAGGGTGCGCTTGGCCGGATCCATAGTGGTCGACTTGAGCTGGGCGGCGGGCATTTCGCCGAGCCCCTTGAAGCGGCTGATCTCGACTTTGCCTCGGCCCTTGAAATGCGTTGCCAACAGCTCGTCGCGGTGGGCGTCGTCACGGGCATAGACGCTTTCGGGCCCTTGCGTCAGACGATAGAGCGGCGGCGCCGCCAGATAGAGCCGACCCTCGTCGATCAGTTCCGGCATCTCGCGGTAAAAATAGGTCATCAGCAGGGCGGCGATATGGGCGCCGTCCACATCGGCGTCGGTCATGATGATGATGCGCTCATAGCGCAAGGCGTCGCCGTTATAGGTGCTCCCGGAGCCGCAACCGAGGGCCAGAACCAGATCGTTGAGCTCTTGGTTTGAATGAAGTTTATCGGCTGAGGCACTGGCAACGTTGAGTATTTTTCCGCGTAGGGGGAGGATGGCTTGAGTCTCGCGCTGGCGCGCCTGCTTCGCCGAGCCGCCCGCTGAATCGCCTTCGACGATGAAGATTTCGGTGCCCTCGGCGCCGGCCCGGGAACAATCCGCCAGCTTGCCCGGCAGCCGCAAGCGCCGGGTCGGGGTCTTTCGCGCGGCCTCGCTCTCGCGTTTGCGGCGCTGGCGGTCGTCGAGGCGTTCCAGGGCCACGGCGATCAACGCATTGGCGGCCTCGGGGTCGGCGCTCAGCCAATGATCGAAATGATCCTTGGCCGTGGTCTCGACGAGACGGCTGGCCGCCGAGGTCACCAGTTTTTCCTTGGTCTGGCCCTGAAACTGAGGGTTGCTGAGGAAAACCGAGAGCATGACGCAGGCGCCGCCGGCCACATCATCGGCGGTGAGCTGGGATGCGCGCTTGTTGCCGACCAGCTCGCCATAGGCCTTGAGGGACTTGACCAGGGCGCTCCTGAAGCCGGCCTCGTGGCTGCCGCCGAGGGGGGTCGGCACGGTATTGCAGTAGGAATTAAAGAAACTATCGCCAGTGAGCGGCCAGGCCACCGCCCATTCCATCTCGCCGTCCTGCTTTTTGGAGAAGCCGGCCTGGCCGATGAAGGGCGTCGGTGTCGCGCATTCACGATCCGCCAAGGCCGAGTTCAGGAAATCAGCGAGTCCGCCTGGAAAATGGATGGTGTCCTTATCGGGGGTGTCGTCGCCGGGTTTGATCAGCGAAGGATCGCAGGACCAGCGGATTTCCACGCCGCGGAACAGATAGGCCTTCGAGCGCGCCATGCGATAGACCCGTTGGGCATCGAATGCGGCTCCGGCCTCGAAGATTTCCGGGTCCGGCAGGAAAGAGATACTGGTGCCGCGGCGGTTATGGACGGCGCTGTCCTTGACCGGCGGACCAGAGGGCACGCCGCGTTCATAGGATTGCCGCCACAATTGTTTATCACGGGCGACCTCGACGGTGAGCGTCCGGGACAGGGCGTTGACCACCGACAGGCCGACCCCGTGCAGCCCGCCGGCAGTGTGATAGACCTTGTCGGAGAATTTACCGCCGGCATGGAGCGTGGTGAGGATGATCTCCAGCGCCGTGCGATCTTTGAACTTGGGATGCTTGTCGACCGGGATGCCGCGGCCGTTATCGCGCACGGTTAACAATCCGTCCGCCGCGAGCATTACCTCGATGCGCGTGGCGTGGCCCGCCACCGCTTCATCCATTGAGTTGTCGAGCACCTCGGCGAACAGGTGATGAAGCGCCGCCGTATCGGTGCCGCCGATATACATGGCGGGACGGCGGCGCACCGGCTCCAGGCCTTCGAGGATTTCGATATCCTTGGCCGAATAATCACTGGACACGGCGCCGCGCGGTGCTTTTGCAGCGGGGGCGCTTAGAAACATGTCAGGGGTGCTGGCCATGGTGCGATTATAGGGCCGAATTCCCTGCTCGGCAACGCGATGTTGTATGATCTATGTTCAATTCCGCAATATATAGTAGCATCAGAGGCATAACGTCTTCGAGAGGGAAAGCCTATGAATTCTCATAATAAATCGGCAGTGGTCACCGGTGCGGGCAGTGGAATCGGCAGACAAGCCGCCTTGGCGCTGCTGGGCGAAGGTTTTTCCGTGGCCCTGGCGGGACGCCACACGGAGACACTGGAAGAGACCGCCGCCTTGGCCGCTAATGCTGGGGCTGGTAATGTTGCGGAGCGGGCTCTGGTGGTGGTCACCGATGTGGGCGACCCTGAGTCCGTGGCCGCACTTTTCGCCAAAATCAAGGACAGCTTTGGACGGCTCGACCTATTGTTCAACAACGCCGGAATCTTCACCCCCTCCGTGGCCCTTGAGGAGATTACCGTCGAGCAATGGGCTCAGGCGGTGGCGGTCAATTTGAGCGGTGCGTTTTACTGCACCCAGGAAGCCTTCAGGCTGATGAAGGATCAAAGCCCGCGCGGCGGGCGTATCATCAACAACGGCTCGATCTCCGCCGATCGGCCGCGGCCCAACTCGGCGCCTTATACGGCGACCAAGCACGCCATGACCGGCCTGACGAAATCGACATCCCTGGATGGCCGGAAATACGACATCGCCTGCGGCCAGATCGATATCGGCAATGTGGCGACCGAGATGACGGCGGCCATGACCGGCGGGGTTCCCCAGGCCGACGGCTCCGTCGCTCCCGAGCCGACCTTCGATATCGGCGAGATCGGCCGGGCCATCATATTCATGGCCGGCCTGCCGCTCGATGCAAACGTTCAGTTCATGACCATCATGGCCACCAAGATGCCCTATATCGGCCGCGGCTGAGCCCGGGTGTTATGTCTCGAACTGGCCGGCGCGCAGGGCGGCGCCGATGAGATTGACGATCAGGCGGCCGGCGGTCAGGCAGGTAATGCCGTTGAGGTCGCGCTTCGGGGTGATTTCGACGATGTCCATGCCGAGCACCGGGCCCTTGGCGACAAGGCCGTGGATCAGGGTCCGCATCTGCTGATAGCTCACGCCGCCGGGGGCGGGCGCCGCCACGGCGGGCATCTCGGTCGGGTCGACACCGTCGGCATCGACGGTGAGATAATAGGGGCCGCCGTCGGGTATGCGCGCCAACACCGCCTCCATGCCCATGGCGTGCAGCTCGTGGGCGGCGATCAGGTCGGCGCCATAGGCCACGGCGTCGTCAACCTCGCCTTGGCGGGCGCTGCCCTGGCCACGCAGGCCGATCTGGGTGATATGGCCGAACCACGGCAGCTCGGAGGCCCGGCGTATGGGGCTTGAATAGCCGTCCGTCACGCCATTGACCTCATGGCGCCAATCGAGATGGGCGTCCACATGAACCAGGGTTATCGGCTCGCTTCCCTCGAAGGCGCGGAACACCGGTATGGGCACACCGTGATCGCCGCCGATGGTGATGATCATGGCACCGGCGGCGATGATCTTTCGCGCCGCCTGTTCAGCGCGGGCGTAATGGCTGTCGGGCGCATGATGATCGCCCGGCACATCGCCGCAATCGACCACGGTAACCTTGCGGCCATCCAGCATGGGTCCGCCGAGGTCGAAATCATACTGATCGGGCCCCATGGAGATTCGCCCCGATTCGGCGCGCACGGCGGTCGGCGCAAAAACCTGATCCTGGCCCGCGCCGCCTTCGTCCATTGAGTAGGGCGCGCCATAGGGCATGCCGATTATGGCGACATCGGCCGCCAGGCTGTCGAGGTCGGTGCAGAGGGGAAAGCCCATGAACGTGGCGAGCGCCTGGCGCGGGGGGACGATAAGGGGTGTGGTCATTCTATGAGCCTCAACGGGTAGCCGCCTCGCCGAACGAGCGGCCTTCCACGGGGCTCTGGTTTTCGTAGATCGAGCCTTCTTGCCGGGGGCGGGGCAGGGGGATGCGTATCGGCGTCGGCACGATGCGGGGCGCCAGGGTGGCAGCGCCGCGCAGAATTTTGGCGTCGAAGGCGTCGAGGTCCATGGTGCGGTGATCGTGGGAACCCATCAGCGGCCAGGCGTCGGTAGCGGCGTAGCAGAGCAGCAGCAGACGGCGCGGCGAGGGCGAGAGATTTTCCCGCGAGCCATGCACCGTGCGCGCATGGTGGATCGAAACCGACCCGGCCGGCCCGGTCAGCGCCCGGGCGCCGTTGAAATCCAAATCGGTTGCCGCCGGATCGAGGGCGCCGCAGAAATACCCGTCAGCGTGGTGATCCCACACCGGGCCCTTGTGCGAACCCGGCATGGCGAGCAGCGGCCCGTTCTCATCGCTGCAATCGTCAAGCATGACGCCAATCGCCAGCAGATCGTCGTTGGTGTGCGGGTAGAAGGCCCAGTCCTGGTGCCATTCCACCGCGGCGCCACCGCCGGGCGGCTTGAAATTGAGCTTGGCGTGATCGAAACGGATCGACGGGCCGATCAGCGCCTCGATGATATCCAGCAGAGCGTCGGACCGCATCAAGGCGTCATAGGCCGGATGATGCAGCGTCGGGTCCTTGATGCGGCGCAGGCAAGGCGTAACCGCGGTATGGCTGGGGTCGAGATCGAAGACGTTATCGCTGGCCGCAACCGTGCGTGACTGGTCAACGAATTCATCGGTTGCATGGCGCAGGCCCGCAATGATCTCGTCGTCGAGCAGCTTCTCGACCAGGATATAGCCGTCCTCTCGATAGCGCTCGATCTGCTCATGGCTCAACATGACAAAAAACTCCGCCGGGGTTCAACGCAAAAGATGCGTGATCCCCGGCGGAGGCGCAATGACAAATATCGGGCCGCCTTATGCGCTGTAGTAGAGCGCGAACTCCGCCGGATGCGGGGTGGTGTCCACGGTCTTGACCTCATCCCATTTTAGGCCGAGGTAGGCGTCTATCAGGTCGTCGTTGAAGACGTCGCCCTTCTTCAGGAAATCACGATCGGCATCGAGGGCTTCAAGTGCCTCGCGCAGGCTGGAGCATACGGTGGGCACGTCCTTGAGTTCCTCGGGCGGCAAATCATAAAGGTTCTTGTCCATCGGATCGCCCGGATGGATTTTGTTTTCGATGCCATCAAGCCCGGCCATGAGCATAGCCGAGAAGGTCAGGTAGGGATTGCAGGTCGGGTCGGGGAATCGGATTTCAACGCGCTTGCCCTTGGGCGATGAAGCGTAGGGGATACGGCAGGAAGCCGAGCGGTTACGCGCCGAATAGGCCAGCAGCACAGGCGCCTCGAAGCCCGGGATCAAGCGCTTGTAGCTGTTGGTGGTGGGGTTGGAGAAGGCGTTGATGGCGCGCGCGTGCTGGATGATGCCGCCGATGTAGTAGAAGGCATTCTCCGAAAGATCGGCATAGCCGCCGCCGGCGAACAGAGGCTCGTCACCCTTCCAGATGGACTGGTGCATATGCATGCCCGAGCCGTTGTCGTCGAGCACCGGCTTGGGCATGAAAGTTGCCGATTTACCGTAGGAATGGGCGACGTTGTGGACCACGTATTTGTAGATCTGCACCCCGTCGGCACTCTTCATCATGGTGGCCGCGGCGATGCCGAGTTCGTTCTGGGACGGCGCTACCTCGTGGTGATGCTTCTCCACCTCGAGCCCCATTTCGCCCATCACGGTCAGCATCTCGGCGCGCAGATCGCTCATGCCGTCAACCGGCGGCACCGGGAAATAGCCGCCCTTGGCCGCCGGCCGATGGCCGTGGTTGCCGTCGGCGAACTCGTCGCCGGTGACGTAGGGGCCTTCATCGGAAGTGATTTCATAGAAGGTGCGGTTCATGGAAACTTCATAACGCACATCGTCGAACACGAAAAACTCAAGCTCCGGCCCGAAGAACACGGTATCACCGATGCCGGTGTATTTGAGATAGGCCTCGGCGCGATGGCCGACCGAGCGCGGGTCGCGGGAATAGGCCTCGCCGGTGGTCGGCTCGACCACATCGCAAAACAGGATCAGCGAGGTCTGGGCGGCGAAGGGGTCGAGCACGGCGCTTGCCGTATCGGGCATCAGGGTCATGTCGGAATCGTTGATGTCCTTCCATCCGGCGATGGATGAGCCGTCGAACATGATGCCTTCTTCGAGCATCCCCTCATCGACGGTGCTGACAGCCTGGGCAATATGATGCCACTTGCCGCGCGAATCCGTGAAGCGGAAATCGACGTATTTAACGTCTTCATCCTTGATCATTTTGAGAACTGCTGCTGCGTCGGACATAACTGGCGTTTCCTTGTTGATAGCGGGTTGATTTGGCCGGTTGATTAACTCAGGTATTTAGATCGCGTCGGCCCCGGTTTCCCCGGTGCGGATGCGGATGACTTCGTCGATGGTGGAGACGAAAATTTTGCCATCGCCGATACGCCCCGTCGCCGCCACCTGCATGATGGCCTCGATAGCGCGCTCGACGAGACTGTCCTCGATCACCAGCTCGATTTTCACCTTGGGCAGAAAATCAACGACATATTCGGCGCCCCGATAAAGCTCCGTATGGCCTTTCTGGCGACCGAATCCCTTGGCCTCGACGACGGTGATGCCTTGCAGGCCGATATCGTGCAGGGCCTCCTTTACTTCGTCGAGCTTGAATGGCTTGATAATCGCTTCAATCTTTTTCATGACGCTACATCCTCTATTTGCTCTCTTAATTGCATGTTGCTCTCTTAATTGCATGTTGCTCTCTTAATTGCATGAGTCGTGCCAACCGATAAGTCTTTGATAAATAAGAATTAGATAAATGTGGCTCATGCATGAATTGCTGAATAAATATGCATCAGCCTATTTTATAGGCACACGTGGTTGCGACTGTAGCCCTCATAATTTTGACCACAAAGCGGCGTCAGGATGATGAATTTTCGTCAACTGGACGTTTGTATTAAGTGAAAAAAGCAAATCGGAAAATCTCGGCTATCTCATTACCCAGAGGAAATTTTATTCACAGGTGGCGCGATTTGAAGGTTCTCAGTAAAATGTTACCAATTAAGGGCTGAAGTTAGATCAATGCTTCGGGTTCTGGATGGTTGTTCATGAATCGAACAATCATTGCTTGGAGGGGTATATGGTCCGAAAAGGCAAGCAAAGATCCTTTGTCTGTTCCGTAACTGTAATTGTGGCTCTGTCGATGGCGGTTGCCGCTTTTTCGGCGCCGGCGATGGCTGCGTCCGTCTCCGGTGAAATCACGGTCGCCGGCGGCAAAAAACTGAAAAATATGGTCATCTACCTGGAGCCCGCCGATGAAAAAGCGGCCGAGGCCGTCAAGAATTATAGGGTGACCCAGAAGGGCCGGGTTTTTAACCCGTCCGTCATGGTCGTCGTCGCCGGCAGTTCGGTCATCTTCGTCAACGACGAAGATCAGGAAATCGACCACAACGTCTATTCCCTTAGCCGTACGCGCAAGTTCGATGTCGGGCTGGCCAGTGTTGGGTCCGAACTGGTTGTCGATTTTCCCGAGCCCGGCACCGTCAAATATTATTGTTCCGTGCATAAATTCATGGAAGGCACCATCGTCGTCGTGCCGTCGCCGTTTTATATGCTGATGGAGGAACCAGGGACCTTTACCCTGAAAAATGTCCCCGAAGGCGCCTGGAAATTGAACGCCGCCATTTCCCACCGGCGCTATGCTGCTGAACCTGTGGATGTGTCGGTTTCCGACGGCTCGGTCGATAGCGTCAGCCTGGAAATCAGCCGCAAACGCAAGAAAAAAGCTACTGAGTAGTGTCTAGCTCTGTGAAGAAATATTTATGTCGCGCGTTTGCCGCGGTGATTATGGCGGGGATGTGGGCTTTGCCGGTTGCGGTTCTGGCCGGCGGCTGCGCCGCCCCAAAACAGCAGCGACTGGCCGAAGGGACGGGGGCCGTCGTCGGAGAAATCAAGGCGCGTCCACATAAAGATTATCTCAAAAAAGCCAAGGATAAGGCGCAGGATAGCGGCCTGAACGAAGGTAATGCAGATTCTTACGGAAGCTTCTCCTCCAGCGGTAAAATTGTCTACAACGAGACCATGGTCAATTACGGGCGAATCGAGGTGTATGCAATCTTGCTGAACCCGGCGGCCGAACCGGGCAATCGGCACGAAGTGAAAGCCAAAAAAGATGGCGGCCTGCATCCTGAGGCGCTCGCCGTCGCCAAGGGTGATATCATTCACATCAAAAACGAAAGCACCCAGCCGTTGACCTTCTTTCTTGCCGACATCAACGGCGGCGATATTCAGGATGTGCCCGAACTGGCCCCCGGCGACAGCGCCGACATGACCGTGGAACTGGTCGGCGACCTGGAACTGGCCACCGACGAGGATGAGCGCCTGAGTGTGGCGGTGCTGTCCCGTGAAGGGCTGCAAAGCCGGCGTATTCAGAGCGGGTCCAGCTATGAATTTCTCGATGTGCCTCCGGGCGAATACGATCTTTTGTTCTGGTACTGGCGGCTCGGCTCCCTGAACCAGAAAGTCACCATCGTGGAGGGGCAGCGTACCCAAGTGGATGGAGTCTTGTCGGTCGACACCATCGTTCGCTAATTTCTTCACTATCTAACGGTTTGCCATGGGTCTTCGCGGAAAAATCTTTGCGGCGTTCTTCGGTATCCTTGTCCTGTTGATGGGAGGGACGATCTATTACACCAATTCCCAGACCACGGAATTCCAGACCACCCAGATTACCAGCCAGCTCCGGTCAACGAGAATAGGTTTTGATAGAAAATTCGAAATCGAGCGGGCCAGCTTACTGAAACTGGTCCGCACCATCACGTCGAATCAGAAATACCGCTCTTTCCTGCAACAGGTGAAAGACAACTATTTCTCCTTCGCCGAGGAAATCAGCTTCGACACCCAGGCCGATCTGGTGTTCGTGATCGATGAGGATATGGCCGTGCGCGGCGCTTCGACCTGGCCAGAACTTCTGAATGTCGATCGCGAGAAACATCTTGAGCTTGTCTCGGCGCAGATCGAGGAACCTCATGTCGATGATCTGCTGATCGATATTCTCGATGAGGGCGAAGAGATATCGCGGGTACTGACGTTCGGCGATGAGTTAATGAATACGGTCAACGTGCCGCTGAAGGAATCCCTTTCCGACGATTACGCGCTCGGCGTGGTTTCCGTCGGCATCCTGATCGATGACGAATGGGTCAATGATCTGCTCGATGACGCAGGCTCCAGCGTCAGTGTTGTTTTTCACATCGAAGGCCGGCCGGTGGCGTCCAATGCGCCGCCTGACCGCGCCCGTGCCCTTCTCGAAGCCGCCAGGGCAGGCGGTGGGGATGAGTCTTTTATTTTCGAACAGGAACGTTACATCGGGCTCACGGGCGAATTTGACAAGGCAGGCCGTCCCGCCGGGTATTTGTTCGTGGCCAGCTTGGACAAGGCAATGGCGCCGTTCGTCTCCCTGCAATGGAAAATATTCGCGCTCGGCGTGGCGGCGCTGGGTGTCGGGCTGGTGGTTATTCTGTTCCTGACCGGGCGCATCGTGCAGCCGATCCGGATGCTTGTTCAGGGCACCAAGGAAATCCTGGAAGGTAACTACGATTACACGGTGAACAATCGATCCCGCGACGAAGTCGGTCAACTGGCCCGCGCCTTCAACGAAATGTCCGGCGGCCTGAAGGAAAAAGAGCAAATTCGCAATCTATTCGGCAAATATGTCCACCCTTCAATCGTTGCCGATATCATGGAAGACCCGGAGCATCTTCAGCAGCAGGGAACGCGGCGAATTCAGACGTTGTTGTTCAGCGATATCAAAGGTTTCACCACCATAAGCGAGGGCATGAACGCCGAAGAGCTGGTCGGCTTTCTGAACGAATATCTCGGCGCCATGGCCGCCCAAATAGCGGGCAACGATGGCATTCTGGACAAGTATCTGGGCGACGGCATCATGGCCTTCTGGGGGCCGCCCCTGACCAAGGGTAACCATGCCGAGTTGGCCTGCAACGCCGCCATCGGCATGCAGGCTGTCCTTATCGGCATGCGCGAGGAGTGGCATGCCCGGGGGCTGCCGCCCATTCATGTCCGCATCGGCGTGGCCACCGGCGAGGTTATCGTCGGCAACATCGGGTGCGATCAAGCCCAGGATTACACCTGCATCGGCGACACGGTGAACCTGGCCGCCCGGCTCGAGGGCGTGAACAAGGTGTATGGCACCCGCATTATCATCGACGAGACGACCCTGGACCTGATTGATGACCGCTATCGGGTGCGAGAGCTGGACACGGTTCGGGTCAAGGGCCGTGAAGGCGGCACCCGTATCTTCGAACTGCTGGGGGCACCCTCAGGCGAGGCGAGCGAGCCGCAGGAACATTATCGCTGTTACGCCGAGGCCTTAGCACTTTACCGGGCCGGGGGGTTCGCCGATGCGTTGAAAGGGTTTCAGTCGCTTGGAGACGACACAGCCGCCCTCGCCATGGCCGAAGCCTGCGATGAACTGATCGCCCAGCCGCCCGAAAACTGGGACGGCATCCACACCATGACCGCTAAATAGCCTGCTATAGGCAACCCCGGATACGCGCCATGGCCTCGCGGATATTGTCGATCGAGGCGGCGTAGGAGAAGCGCAGATAGCCTTCGCCGTGAGCGCCGAAGCTGGTGCCGGCAACGGTGGCGACACCTGCCTTGTTGAGCAGCTTGTCCTGCAAGCGCCGCGCATCCAGCCCAGTGCCGGTGATGTTGGGGAAGGCGTAGAAGGCGCCTTGCGGCCGGGCGCAGCGAAAGCCGGGAATGCTGTTCAGCTCCTCGACGATGACCGCGCGGCGTTCATCGAAGGCGGCAACCATGTGATCGACCGAGCCCTGCGGGCCCCTCAGGGCCTCGACGGCGGCATATTGAGTGGCCGCATTGACGCAGGAATGATCGTTGATGCAAAGCCGCGTCGCCCCCTCGACCAGGGCCTCGGGCCAGATCGCGTAGCCGATGCGCCAGCCGGTCATGGCGTAGGTCTTCGACCAGCCGTCGAGCAGGATCAGCCGGTCGCGGATCTCGGGGTAGGCCAGCAGGCTGGCATGATCCAGGTTGTCGTAGACCATGCGGCTATAGATTTCATCCGACAGGATCGCCACGCCCGGATGGGCATCGAGCCCGGCGACCAGCTTGTCGATCTCGCTTTTCAGGGCGACGCCGCCGGTCGGATTGGCCGGGCTGTTGAGAATGATCAACCGGGTCTTGGGTGTGATCAGCGCCAGGATTTCATCGGCGGAGAACGAGAAGCCGTTGTCTTCGTGAAGCGGGATCGCTACCGGCTTCGCCCCGGAGAAGGCGATGGCCGACTCATAGATCGGAAATCCCGGATTGGGATACATGATCTCGGCGCCTGTTTCGCCGAACATCATCATGGCGAAAAACATGGTCGGCTTGCCGCCGGGGACCACGACGATGCGTTCAGGCGATATCTCGACGCCCCGGTATTTCAGGATATCGTCAGCCACCGCTTCGCGTAAGGCCAGGATGCCGTTGGCCGGGGTATAGCCATGATGGCCGTCGGCCAGGGCGCGTCGGCCCGCCTCGACGATATTCTCTGGGGTTGGAAAATCCGGCTGGCCGATGCCGAGATTGATGATATCGCGGCCCTCGGCAGCCAGGGCATTGGCCCGCGCCAAAACCTCGAAGGCGGTCTCGGTGCCGAGGCTGGACATTCGCGTGGCAAGTTTCATGGCATGGTTATGCCACCGAATTCGCCCTGTTGCCAGCACAGGCTCGGGGGCGGTTATCAACTTGCATATTTAACTGTGGTTGTCTTTCATGGTTTGCAGCTTTTCGAACTACGAGAGACAGGAATAATGCGACAAATATTTATACTTTTGGGGGTTGCCGGCAGAGAGGATCGGGTGATCCATGGGCTGCCAGAGGCCATGGTAAAATTTATGGGAAGCTGATTCTATGAAGCCATCCAACAGCATCCTCTCCGGCCTCGGCACTACGGTCTTCGAGGTCATGTCGCGGCTCGCCATGGAGCATGGTTCGATCAATTTGGGCCAGGGCTTTCCCGACCGGGACGGCCCGGAAGATGTTCGCCGGGCGGCGGCTGAGTTCAGCCAGAATGGCCCCAACCAATACCCGCCGATGATGGGCCTGCCCGTGCTTCGCCAAGCCATCGCCGATCACGGCAAGCGTTTCTACGGCTTCGATATCGACTGGCAGTCCCAGGTGATGGTTACATCGGGCGCCACCGAGGCGCTGGCCTCCTGCCTGTTCGGCCTGCTGGAGCCGGGCGACGAGGCGGTGCTGATCGAGCCGCTCTACGACAGCTACCTGCCGATCGTTCGGCGTGCCGGCGCAACCGCCAAACTGGTCCGCCTCAAACCGCCCGATTGGCGCCTGCCGCGCGACGAGCTCCGCGCGGCTTTCTCCGAGCGCACCAAGCTGATCCTGCTGAATTCGCCCATGAACCCGGCCTCCAAGGTGTTCGACGCCGATGAGCTGGCCTTCATCGCCTCGCTGGTTGAGGAACACGACGCCTATGCGGTCTGCGATGAGGTTTATGAGCATCTGCTGTTCGACGGCCGCCGCCATGTACCCCTGGCCAGCCTGCCGGCCATGGCGGAGCGATGCCTGCGCATCGGATCGGCGGGCAAGATATTTTCGCTGACCGGCTGGAAGGTGGGCTGGGTGGTCGCCGCACCCGAGACCCTGGCGACCGTCGCCAAGGCCCATCAGTATCTCACCTTCACCACGCCGCCCAACCTGCAGGCCGCCGTGGCCCAGGGGCTGGCCAAGGACGACGCTTATTTCGCGGATCTAACCAACGCCATGCAGCAAAGCCGTGATCGGTTGTCGGCGGGCCTGGCCCGGGTCGGCTTCGACGTCATCGATTCCCACGGCACCTATTTCATTTCCGCCGATTTCCGGCCCCTCGGCTTCAACGGCGACGATGTGGAGTTCTGCCGCCATATTACCATCGAGGGCGGCGTCACGGCGGTGCCGCTCTCGGCCTTCTACGACAGCGGTGATGTGCGCCACTTCGCCCGCTTCGCCTTCTGCAAACAGAACGACGTGCTCGACGAGGCGATCGAGCGCCTGGCCAGGCTGTTCTCCTAGTTCACCGCGCCAGACGGTCTTTGATGTTGTAGTAGCCCATGACCAGGGGCAGGAACCAGGGATTGCCGGTATAGAACGGGCGGGTCGGGAAGGGCCGGCCGTCGAAGGCGGATGCGCCCTCTGCATCGCCGAGTACGCGCAAGCCGGTCTTGTGTCCGAGATAGGTCCCCATGGGGATGCCTACGCCGCACAGCCCGGTGGTGAACTCGACCCCTTCATGGGCGCCGGTATGGGGCAGCTTGTCGAAGGTGAAGCCCATGTTGCCGGTCCAGCAATGGCTCAGCTTGACGCCTTCGAGCTGGGGGAAGACCTTGAGCATGTCGCCGTACATTTCGCGCGCCTTGATCTTGAGGTCGTCCTGGCGCATGCCTGTGCGGCAGCCGAAGATCAGCCGCTCGCCGTCCGGGGTGGGGCGGGTCCAGAAAATATTGACCTTGGAATCGATGATCGTGCGCCCGGTCGGCAGCAGGGCTTTCATGCGTTCAAGCCCGAGCGGCTCGGTGACGATCATGTAGGCGGGCGTCGGGATGACGCGGCGCGCCATATAGGGTGTCGGCGGCCCGGTGTAGCCGTTGGTTCCAACGACGACGTCTCGGGCGCTGATATTACCCCGAGGCGTTGTCACTTTAAAACCCGCACTATCCCGCTCG
>Ga0066376_10002623_pt1 | contig 16658 bp, 13 predicted proteins | sample Knorr_S15_td_Bot_FD_77009 | JGI IMG/M metagenome (GOLD analysis project Ga0066376, IMG submission 77009) | Marine microbial communities from Southern Atlantic Ocean transect - Knorr_S15_td_Bottom_ad_5009_LV_A | ecosystem: Environmental > Aquatic > Marine > Oceanic | place: Southern Atlantic... | reverse complement strand
GGGGGGGTGCGCTGCTTGTGCTTTGGCTTTGGTGGTTTGGGGGCTCGGGCGGCCGGGGGTGGGGGGGGCGGGAGCGCGCTCGTGCCGCTAGGGAAGGTGATCCACTCGCCGAGGGATCCCGAGCGGCCGGGGACGTGGCGACGCTCAGGGGGCGAGTACCTTCGCGCACGATTGCGCGCGACGACGACGGCTGAAGGCATCGCGAGGATCGAGTACGACCTGGTTGAGCCAGGCGGCGCGGTGCTCGCGAGTTGTGTGGAGACGCCGCGCATGCTCTCGACGGCGCATGGCAGCGGGTACGCCCTCGCCTACGAGATCACGCCGCGTTCGAGCGCACTGCTCACGGTGTATCCGTTCACGGGGCCGACCAGCCAGAGTTGGACGCTGAATGGCGGCGGGGAAGAGGACACTGGTTCGCTCGCGACGGGGCGCGTGCGTTGCAATCGACCGGAGGGAAGGACGGGAACAGAGCTGCGCCTACTGGCCTACGCCCCTGGCGTGGTGGTGGTGGAGCGCGGCGTCGAGTTGAAAGTGAGGCGTGGCGAGGTGCTGCGCTTCGAGGTTGGCGTCGTGTTCCTCACCGAGTGGTCGAACGAGAATGCGGTGCGCGTCTTGAGGGGAGTGACTCATGGCGATGACTGAGCTGCTCCTCTTCTTGGTGATATTGGGCGGCGGCGAGTTGGACGACGCGTATCACGTGGATCATCTTGCGCTCCCGGGCGAGGAGGTGATCGAGGTCGGGGGCTTGGCGTTCTTGCCGGACGGGACGCTGCTCGCGAGCACACGGCGGGGACAGATCTGGCGCATCGAGAACGCGTTGGCGGAGGACCCTAGGGATGCACGCTTCCACTTGTGGGCGGAGGGTCTGCAGGAGGGCCTGGGCCTCGCGACCGTGGGCGAGGAGGTGTACGTCCTTCAGCGCGGTGAGCTCTCGCGGGTCTCGGACACGGACGGTGACGACCGCGTTGACCGGGTCGAGACGATCAGCATGGACTGGGGGCTCTCGGGGAACTACCACGAGTTCGGGTTCGGCCTCCCGCGCGATGACGCGGGGAGCTTCTACGCGAGCTTCAATGTGGGCTTCTGGGATCCGCAGTGGTGGCATGGTCAGTCGAGGGCTGAGCATCGCGGCTGGGTGCTGCGCTTCGCGCCGGATGGGACGACGACGCCGGTCGCGAGTGGTTTTCGGAGTCCATGTGGGCTGGGGCGGAATGCTGTGGGCGACATCTTCGTCACCGACAATCAGGGCGATTGGATGCCCGCGTGTCCGCTCTACCACCTGGTCGAGGGGCGCTTCTATGGGCACCCGGCCAGCCTGAGTTGGACCGAGGCGTATCGCGAGGCTGGGGTGAAGCCCAGCGACACGAACCCCGTCGGGTTGGAGCGCGCGCCGGCGGCCGTGTGGTTCCCTTACAAGTGGTCGCGCTCGGCCGGGAACATGGTGCACGACGGCACGGGGGGGCAGTTTGGTCCCTTCCAGGACCAGCTCTTCGTGGCAGAGCTCACGAATGGGCGGGTCTTGCGCGTCCAGCTGGAGAAGGTCCGTGGCGAGTACCAGGGGGCGTGTTTCAAGTTCCGTGATCGTGTCGGGAGCGCGTGTCGCGTCGTGTTTGCGCCGGATGGGACGCTCTTCTGCGGGCTGACGAACCGCGGCTGGGGCGGGCTCTCGCCCACGCACGGGATCGCGCGCGTGCGCTGGACTGGCGTGACGCCGATGGAGATGGAGCGCGTCCATCTCTTGCAGAGGGGTTTCGAGATCACCTTCACGCAGCCGGTCGCGGGCGTGGTCGAGCCGAGGCAGGTCATGCTCACGCAGTACGACTACGACTACTGGTGGGAGTACGGTTCGCCCGAGCGCGCGACGACGACGATCGAGGTGCTCTCGACGACTCTCTCGGAGGATCGGCGCGCGCTGACGGTGCTGACGGCGGGGCTGGAACCTGCGATGTGCGCGCGCTGCGTGATCAGCGGGGTGATGTCGGAGAGCGGCGCGCCGCTGGCGCATGAGGAGTTCAACTACACGATCAACCAACTGCCGGAGGGTGAGCTGACGACGGAGCATGTCGCCAAGCTCGTGCCGCCGCCGCCGGGGAAGGAGGGCAGCGGGCAGGGCTGGTTGCAGCTCTCTTATGGGGACGCATTGGATGTGTTCGATGCGGAGGGTTGGACGCTCTGTGAGCCAATCGCCGAGCCGGAGCGGCGCGGGGCGTTCCGGATCGAGGAGGGTGACTCTGCGATCGTGAATACGGCGGAGGGCTGCGGCGAACTCCTGAGCGAGGCCGTGTTCGGAGACTGCGAGGTGGAGCTGCACTTCATGTTGCCGCCGGGGGGGAACAGCGGCGTGTACTTGCAGGGCCGCTATGAGGTGCAGCTGGCGGACTCGATGGGAGTGGTGGAGCCGGGACCCGGCGACTGCGGCGGGATCTACCCAGGGCCAGGCTGGGCGGGGAGCGCGCCTAACGCGAACGCCTTCGGCGGATCGGGGATCTGGCACAGGCTGACGATCGAGTTCTACGCGCCACGCTTCGACGCGAACGGTCGCAAGATCCAGGACGCGCGCATCGATGAGGTCTGGATTGACGATGTCCTCGTGCAGGAGGCGATCGAGCTGCCTGGCCCGACGCATGGGGGCTGGGATGGCGAGGTGGCCTTGGGGCCGCTGCGGATCCAGGGCGACCACACTCAGGTCGCTCTGCGAGGGATCAAGGTGAAGCCGGTCCGGCCGCGCTGGGATCCGGAGGGCTGGGAGGTCCTCTTCGACGGCACCTCGATTGAGGGCTGGCACATCATGAACGATGGGTTCTGGGAACTGGACGATGACGGGGCTCTCGTCGGCGAGGGCGGGATGAGCCACATTTTCAGTCCGCGCGGGGACTACACGGACTTCGAGGCCCGGGCGCGGATGAAGATCTCGGACGGCGGCAACTCCGGCTTCTATTTCAGGACCACCCTGGGTGAGGGCTGGCCGAAGGGATACGAGGCGCAGGTGAACAGCACCTACCCCGATCCGCAGAAGACGGGGAGTCTGTACTCCATTGCGCCGATCCACGCATCGTTGGTCGCAGCGGACACCTGGTTCGATTATGGCGTCCGGTGCGTGGACACCGAGGAGGGTACGCACATCACGATCACCATCAACGGCGCAATAGTGACGGATGTGATCGACAAGGAGCGCCGCCACGCCTCAGGACACTTCGCGATCCAGCAGCACCACGACGGCTCGGTCATCTCGGTCCAGCGCGTCGAGGTGCGTGAGTTTTGAGCCACCCGCACGCGAGCGCATGAATCAGATCCCCAAGAGCCTCTCCCATGTGGCCCGCGTCCTGATGGGGCCCGGGCCTTCGCCCACAGCGCCCAGCGTGTACGAGGCTCTAGCCAAGCCGACGCTAGGGCACCTGGACCCGGCCTTTCTCGCCGTGATGGACGAGGTGCGCGAGATGCAGCGTGCGGTCATGGGCACCAAGAACGAGCTCACGATGCCGATTTCGGGGACGGGATCGGCCGGCATGGAGACGTGTCTCGTGAATCTCATTCAGCCTGGCGACAAGGTGCTCGTGGGCGTGAACGGCGTCTTCGGCTCGCGCATGGCCGAGGTCGCGCGACGTGCGGGAGCGAAGGTCACCGAGGCTCAGAGTGAGTGGGGACGCGCTCTCGACCCGGAGCTCCTCCGCGAGGCGGCGGACGGCGAGGCGCAGCACCTCGTCTGCGTTGTTCACGCCGAGACTTCGACCGGAACACTGCAAGACGTGGCGCCGATGCGCGAGGTGGCGGATGAGCTGGGGGCGATGCTGCTCCTGGACTGCGTCACATCCGTGGGGGGCTTGCGCGTCTCCCTCGATGACTGGGGAGTGGATGCCGCGTACTCGGGAACACAGAAGTGTCTGAGCTGTCCGCCAGGCCTCTCGCCTGTGAGCTTCAGCGCTCGCGCCCAAGCGACTCTGGACGGGCGCACACGACCCGTGCAGTCCTGGTACCTGGACCTCTCGATGATCGCGACCTACTGGGGCGCGGAACGGGCGTATCACCACACGGCGCCGATCAACATGATCTTCGGTCTGCACGAGGCGCTGCGTCTCGTCCTCGAGGAGGGGATCGATGCGCGCGAGACGAGGCATCGCTTGCACAGCTCTGCGCTCGTCGCGGGCTTGGAGGCCATGGGGCTCACGCTTCGGGTCCCGGAGGCGGAACGTCTGCCGCCCTTGACGGCGGTGAGCGTTCCCGATGGTGTTGATGATGCCGCCGTGCGCGCGCACCTCCTTGAGCATCACAACCTTGAGATCGGAGGCGGTCTCGGTCCGATGAAGGGCAACACCTGGCGCATCGGGCTGATGGGTGCTGGCGCGTGCCGGGAGAATGTCGAGCTCTGCCTGCGCGCGCTGCACGATGGGATGAGTGCTCAGGGCTGCGCGCCTGAGAGCGATGGCGTCCTGGCAGCGCAGGCCGTCTACGCCGAGTAGCATCTCGCCCATGGCGGACAGTTCCAAGACCTCAGTCATCGCGGCGCTCGCTGGGAACAGCGTCGTCCTCGTGGCGAAGACCGTGGGCTTCATGGTGACGGGCTCGGGGGCGATGCTCTCCGAGGCGATCCACACGCTCGCGGACTTGCTGAACCAGATCCTGCTCTTCGTGGGGATCACGCGTTCGGAGCGGGAAGCGGACCATGAGTTCCCGGCGGGGTACGGGCGTGAACGCTATGTCTGGGCGCTCATCAGCGCGGTCGGGATCTTCTTCCTCGGCTGCGGCGTGACGATCTACCACGGGGTGACTGGGCTATTTCATCCACACGCGATGGAGAATCCTGGCTGGGCGATCGGCGTGTTGGGAGTCTCGTTCGTGTTGGAGGCCGTGGTGTTCGTGATCGCGCTCAGGGGACTGAAGAAGGCGGCGGCCGGGCGGCCGTTCTTCTCCTACCTGCGCACCGAGGCCGATCCGTCGGCAGCCGCAGTCCTGTTGGAGGACTTCGCGGCGTGCCTGGGTGTGCTGCTCGCGCTCGGTGCCATCGGCCTCACCTCCTTTACGGGCGCGCTCTACTGGGACGCCTTGGGGTCGATCGCGATCGGCGTGCTGCTCGGTGTCGTCGCGATTGCGCTCATCATCCGCAATCATCAACTCCTCGTTGGGCCGGCCGTGCCCCCCGATGTGCGCCAGACGATCCACCGCATCCTGCGGGAGCACCCGACGGTGGAGCGCGTCGTCCGCCTGCGAGCGAGGGTGATCGACCTCGACAATTACGATGTGACCGCGACAATCGACTTCGATGGGCCGAAGATCGCTGAGCGCATCGAGGCCCAGCTCGCAGAGGCGCTGAAGAACACCGACACCGACCCGAAGGCGCTCGCTGTCTCCGTGACGGAGGAGATTCTGAGCGCGATCGGCGAGGAGATTAACCGTATCGAGGAGGCGATCCGTGCCGAGGTGCCGCAGGCGCGGTTCTTGGATATTGAGGCTGACTGAGCGGGCATGGCGAAGAGTGGAATGCTGTGTCCGACACCGTCTCTTCCTGTTCGCGTAGGCAGGTGATGGCGTCGTACTTTGGATACGGGTCGAACCTCTGTGTGAGTGATTGGGAGTCGTGGTGTGCGGGTAGCGGGGTGGACTCGGGTGGGCTGCGATTTGTTCGCCGCGCTTGGCTGCCGGATCATGAGTTGGCATTCAGCCATGACTCGCGGTCGCGGGGCGGTGGGGTGCTGGATGTGGTCAGGCGGGAGGGGCAGGTGACACCGGGGGGGTTGTTTGAGGTCAATGAGGAGTGCGGGAGTGCGCTGGATGCGAAGGAGGGGGTGCCAACGGCCTATCAGCGTGAGGAGGTCGTTGTGCTGGATGATGACGGGCGCGCGCATGAGGCGTTCACCTATGTGGTGAGTGCGTCGCGGCGCGTGGGGTTTGTCGCGCCTGCGCCGGGTTATGTGGAGATCGTGGCGGAGGGGTGTGACGCGCTTGGTGTGAGTACAAAGATGCTCCACGCTGTGTGTGAGAACGCGACGGCGGGGTGGGAGATCCCGTGTGTCTTCGCGTACGGCACGCTGCGGACGGGGGAATCGAATCACGGGTGGATCGAGCGCGGCGGAGGGGCGGAGCTTCTGGGCTTGGGGTCAGTCCGTGGCGTGTTGCACGATTGTGGAGCGTGGCCGGCGATGCTGCATGGGGAGGGGCGTGTGGTGGGAGAGCTTTGGCGCGCGGAGTCGCCAGGGGTGTTGCTGCGCACGCTCGACACGCTCGAGGGATTTGCGGGGTGGGGGGACTCGCGGTCGCTGTTCCTGCGGGGGTTGGCGCAGGTGGAGATGGAGTCAGGGGAGGCCGTCTTGGCTTGGACATACCGCTACTCGGCGAGTCGCTGTGAGGGGGTCGTCATTCCAGGGGGCGACTGGATCCTGCGCGCTCGCGAGTAGCGACAGATCGTGCCTGACACCGTCCGTTGCTACTCGCGCTTGTTGAAGACGAAGCGCTGGTAGAAGAGGGAGACGAGGATCAGGCAGATCGCGAGGCCGAGGAAGGAGCCGGCGCGTTGGAGGCCTTGGAGGTTGCTGAGGTCGGAGAGGAAGACCTTGGCGATGGTGGCTAGGAGGAAGGTGAGGGAGGCCCAGCGGAGGGCGGGGAGTTTGTGGCGGGTGCCGAGGGCTAGGAGGGTGAAGGAGTACAGGGCCCAGGCCAGGGAGAGGACCAGGTCGCGGTTGAGGTCGGTGCTGGTGGCGTCGAGGTAGTTGCCGTCGGAGTAGCCGTTGATGATGGCGAGGTTGAGCCAGGCGAAGGCGAGGAGGGTGGCGGCGCCTCCGGCGCAGATGGTGAGGGTGCGGCGGAGGCGGCGGTGGATGGAGTGGACGGGGGCTTCTTGGGTCGCGGCGTTGCGCAGGACCAGGAGGAGGGCTGCGAGGCTGAGGCCGTAGTGGTAGGTCGTCCAGTTGAGGAGGAGGTTGTCTTCGCGGTGGAAGTCGTTGGGGTCGAGGAGGGCGAGCGAGAAGAGGAGAGCGGGGAGGAGGGCAGCGGCCAGGGTGGCGGTGGACCAGGCGGTGGAGGTGCGGCGCCTGGCGGCGATGGAGCCCAGGGCGGCGGCCAGGATGAGGCCTAGAAGGAGCCAGCTGATGGTGCCCATGTCGCCCATCGGTTCGGCGGCGCGGCGGAACTCGGCTGGGATGGCGAAGCCGAGGAGGAGGCACGCCGACATGAGGTAGGCGGTCTTGGCGCGGCGGGTCTCGTCGTTGAGGAGGAGGTAGCCGAGGGTGGGGAGCAGGGCGAGGGCCAGGAGGACGAGCAGCGAGCCGTGCTCGCCGAAGTGGTAGGCGTGGAGTTTGAGCCAGCAACCGATGCCGAGGATCGGGGCCGCGGCGGCCATGAGGCCGAGGGCGCGGGTCTTGGCGAGGTGCTCGCGGGCGAGGAGCGGCGCGAGGGTCGTCATCGCTGCGCAGAGGGCGAGCCAGGGGAGGACCTCGGGGATTGGCCATTCGCGGCTATCGAAGAAGCCGATGTCGGCGTCGGCGTAGAGGGCCCAGCTCGCGAAGAAGACGACCGGGGCGTAGACGAATGAGGTGGCGGTGCGGGCGGCTCCCAGTGCGGCGATGATGGAGAGCAGGGCGAGGGCTCCGTAGAAGGCCGGGATGCCCGCTCCGTACCAGTCACGGAAGTAGAGGAGGGTGGGAGTGGCGCAAAGGACTGCGGCGAGGGCCAGGGCGCGCGGGGCGGCGTGGCGGCGCCAGACAATGGCGGTGATGAGGAGCGCGCCCGAGATGAGGATGACGGCGAGGAGCAGGACGGGCGGGTTGTGGTAGGCGGGGTTCCCGGGGTGGACGTGTTGGATGCGGTAGGCGAAGAAGGAGACGCCGGCCGCGAGTCCTGCGAGTGCGGGGAGCGCGGGCAGCGCGGCGCGTGCCCAGACCGTGATGGCGAGGTGGACGGCGATGACGGAGCAGACGGCCCAGAGGGAGAGCTCTTGGGTGCCGATGACGAGGTAGGCGAGGACAAAGAGCAGGACCAGGGAGTGGACGGCGGCGGGGTGGGTGCCGCCTGGGCGGGAGCGGCGCGGCCAGGAGTCGAGGGCTGTCAGGACGGGGGAGGTCGCGCCCGTCAGGAGAGCGAAGGCGAGGAGGGAGCCTTCACTGGGAACACGGGCGAGGAGCCAGGTGGCGGCGACGGCTGTTGCGGCTGCGGCTGCGGCTATCGGGAGGGCGTGGAGTTCGAGCTTGCGGCCCACGAAGGTCGCGGCGCCGGCGAGGAGGGTCACGACGCAGGCGATGGTGAGGTAGTCATCGCCGAGCTCGACGAGCTGCGCGTAGTGGATCGCGATGGCGAAGGGGATGAGGACGCCCGCGATGCGGCCAAGGCGCCAGCGTGTGGTGAAGGGGCTGGACTTCGGGCCGCCGTAGAGGACGAAGAGGAGGCCGAAGATGCCGCAGGCGAGGAGGCCTGCGACGGCCTCCTCTTCGCGACCGGTCACGAGCCAGAGGAGCTGGCTGCCGGTGGTGCCGAAGAGGCCCAGGAGGCCCAGCCAGGGCCAGTCCTGTCGGCGGCCGATGGCGAGAAGGGCGACATCGAGCAGGAGGATGTAGCCGAAGAGGCTGATGGCGCTCGGCGTCGTCGTGGCGAGGAGCAGGGGGGTGGCGAAGCCGCCGACGAGGCCGAAGATCGCGATGAGCTGGGCCGAGTGGCGGACGGCGAGGGCGCAGCAGATGGCGGTGACGACCGCCATCCAGGCGAAGCCCACGGGGAAGGGGATGAGGTGGTAGAGGCGGAAGGCGGCCCAGGCGGCGGCGTAGTGGACGACGGCGCCGCTGCCGGCGAGGACGTCGGAGACGATGCGGTAGCCTTTCTGGCGCAGGCCGCCCTGGAGGAGCATCAGCAGGCTGCCGACGATCGCGCCGGTCCAGACCCTCGCGCGCTCATCGAACCAGCCCTCCGCGATGGCGTGCTGGAAAAAGAAGGCGGTGGCGATCACGAGGGCGAGGCCGCCCAGGATCGCGGCACCGCGGACGCCCAAGAGCTTCTCCCACTCGATGCGGGGGCGAGCGGGCTTGGACTTGGTCGTCTTCGTGGCCTTGGTGGGGGGAGGGGTCTCCTCGGTGGCAGCAGGCTGAGGGACGACCTCTTCCTCTGCCGGGTCCTCTTCCGCTTGAGTGTCGTCCCCGCGTTCGAGCTCCAAGACGCGGCGCTCGAGGCGCATGTTCAGGATCAGGGCGATCAAGCCCAATATGAACCCACCGAGGAGGAGGCCAGCGAGGGCCAGGAGGAAGATTGTGGAGAGGAAGTCCATGGTGTCGCCGCTGAGGTCGCGGACCAACAGAATGGACTCTGGGGCTCTCGCGGTCGAGGGAGTGGGTTCTAGAGAGACGCGAGGATCGCGTCTGCCTGTCCAGCGGGGTCGCTGGTCTCGATGGCCTGTTCGATGACGCCTTGTGGGCCGATCACGTAGGTGATCCGCCGGGCGTAGCCGTCGCCGGCGTCCTCACATGCCTTGTAGGCGAGTCCGACGGCGCGATCGGTGTCGCAGAGGAGTGGGTAGGGATAGTCGAACTTCTCCACGAAGGCGGCGTTCTCCTCGAGGCTGTCGAAGGAGGCACCGAGGACGGCAGCGTTCTTCTCTTTCAGTTCGGGGGTTCGATCACGGAACCCGCATCCTTGCTTCGTTCACCCAGGCGTGTCGGCCTTGGGGAAGAACCAGAGGATCAGGCGTTGGCCGCGGAAGTCTGAGAGGCGAATCGTCTCGCCGGTGTGGGCGGTGCACTCGAACTCGGGAGCCGAGTCACCGACAGAGAGGAGGTCGGGGTTGGACATGAGGAGTCGCTTGAGGAAGGTGAAGAGCAAGGGAGGGTCTCGGAGTTGCGGATCTTAGCGAATGAGAACCGTCCGGTTCCAGGCACCCGCGCGCCACATTCAAGATCGCCTTGGGAGGCCTTGAATGTGGCGCGCGGGTGCCTGGAACCGGACGGCTCTTATTCGCGGATCAGAAGGGTGGGTAGGTCAGGTCGATAAAGCTGAGGGTGAACATGAAGTGGGCTGCGGCGCCTGCTAGGACGCAGAGGTGCCAGACTTCGTGGTGGCCGAAGAGGCCGGGCCAGGGGTCGGGGCGCTCCTTGACGTAGATGAGGGCGCCGATGGTGTAGGCGACGCCGCCGGCGGCCAGCCAGGCGATGGCGCCGGGGGTGAGTTGGGGGAACATCCACCAGCCGGGGACGAGGCAGAGCCAGCTGAAGCCCAGGTAGAGGATGGTGGAGAGCTTGTCGGGGCACTCGACCCAGACGACTTTGAAGATGATGCCGGTGAGGGCCAGGGCTGCGACGATGCTGAGGAGGAAGACGCGGCCGGTGCCCGAGGTGAGGTGGAGGACGGCGGGGGCGTAGGTGCCGGCGATCAGGAGGAAGATCGCGCCGTGGTCGAGGCGGCGGAGCCAGCGGTTGCCGTGCTCGCCGAGGTCGAAGAAGTGGTAGCAGGTGGAGGCGAGGAAGAGAGTGACCAGGGTGGCGCCGTAGGTGGTCATGACGGCGAGCTTGGGCCCGTCGTGGCGGGAGAGAACGCAGAGGGCGACGAGTCCGGCAATGGAGAGCAGCAGGCCGATGAAGTGGGTCAGGGCGCTCAGGGGGTCCTTGGCAAAGCGGATGCGGACTGTGCGTGTCATCGCAGTCCATTCATCGGCGCTGGAACCCCATCAACATGATCTTCGCATGCAAATTGCATTCATGGAAGAGGTAGGAGGCCGCGAACCGCGCCGCTGACCCCGAGGAGGGTGCTTCGAAGTCTGCGAATTTACTTGAGATTGAGACTCGGTCTCAATAAGGTGTTCGCCCCAAAGCTCGAATGGCTCTGGCTCTGGACTCATGAATTCCACTTCGGCGATCACTGCGGCGCTCTTCACTTCGTCCCTCTTCGGGGGGGGCGCGGAGGGGGTTGTGGTCGAGCGTCAGGTGGAGACGATGGGGACGGTCCTTTTGCTGGAGGTCCGGGCGGAGGATCGCGCGCTGGGACTTGCGGCCACCGAGGATGCGCTGCGAGCGGTCGAGGAGGCTCGGGAGCGGCTCTCGACTTGGACTGCGGAGAGCGAACTGTCCCGGTTCATGGCCTCGGGGGTGGATGCGGAGTTCGAGCTCAGCGCCTTGCTTGCGCGGGAGCTGGTGGAGGCCAGGCGACTCTCGGAGCTCACGGGCGGGGCCTTCGATCCCTCGATTGGTGCGTTGACGAGGGCATGGGGACTGAGGAGCGGGGGACGCAGGCCCGGGGCAGAGGAGATCGAGCGGGCGATGGCGGAGTGCGGGGCGGATCTGTGGCAGATCGAGGGGTGCATTGCTGTCCGGAGGCGGGCCGGCCTGGTCATTGATGAGGGAGGGTTCGGGAAGGGCGCGGCCCTGGATCAAGCGCTCGGCGCGCTCGCTGGGGCGGGCATCGAGGTAGCGGAGCTGAATCTGGGCGGGCAGCTGGCGTTCCTTGGGGAGACAGCGCGCGTCGTGCCCATCGCTGATCCGGCTGATCGGGGTGCCGTCCTGCTCGAGATCACCGTGAGGGGCGGCTCGGTCGCCACCTCGGCGAACACCGAGCAGGCGGGGCACCTCCTGGATCCGCGAACGGGACGCCCCGCTCGGGACTTCGGGAGCGTCACGGTCTGGGCCGCGGACGCCCTCGGGGCTGATGCGCTCTCCACCGGGCTCTTCGTGATGGGGCCGGAGGCGGGGTTGGCCCTCGCCGAGGAACTCCCGGGGGTCGAGGCCGTCTTCATCCTGAACGATGGCCCTGCACCGGAGTTCCGCGTCACGAGCGGACTTCGCGAACACGCACGCTCTCTCGTGGAGGGAGTGCTTCTGACGACTGCAACCGAAACTGCGCGGCCGGAGGGTGGCGACTCTCTCAAGACGCCACACAAGAAATGAGACTCCCCGCACTCCTCGCCCTCACGCTGATCTTCGTAAGCCCCGCGAGCGCCCAGACGAACGCTGACCTGGAAGCCAAGATCGAAGCCCTCGCGGCCGAGCTCGAGAGCTTGCAGCTCCAAGATGTCATGCCCGCCGTGGGTGAGGGCCGCTACGGCCTCGGCCCCGCCGCCTCCAAGGTCTACTCGAAGGACCAAGGCCTCTCGATCGGTGGATATGGCGAAGGTCTCTACCGCGACGATGGCGCGAACGACTTCGACTGGTACCGCCTCATCATGTACTTCGGCTACAAGTTCGATGAACACTGGCTGCTCAACACGGAGATCGAGCTCGAGCACGTCGACGAGGTCTTCGTCGAGTTCGCCTATCTCGACTACCTGGGCCTGACGGAGAACATGAACCTGCGCGCGGGCCTCATGTTGAACCCGATGGGACTCTTGAACGAGTACCACGAGCCGACGACCTATCTCGCAGCGAATCGCTCGCAGACCGAGTCGGTCATCATCCCGAGCACCTGGCGCGAGAACGGAGTCGGCATCTTCGGCGAGGCTGGCGGCTTCGACTACAAGCTCTACTACATGACGGGTCTCGACGGGGAGGGCTTCGTAGGCACGAGCCTGCGCGGCGGTCGCCAGAAGGGCGCCGAGGCCCTGGCCGAGGACTTCGCCCTCGTCGCGGCGGCGAATTACGTCGAGATCCCCGGCGTGCGCATCGGAGGCTCGATCTACTCGGGTGACTCCGGCCAGAACCAGGGGAACGGCGACATGGCGACGGACATCTTCGAGTTGCACGCCGAGTACAAGTCCGGCCCCTGGTGGGTGCGCGCGCTATACGCCGATGCCTCGGTGACGGATCGCACAGATGGCGATATCGATTTGAGCGGCACTTATGTGGAGCTGGGCTACGACCTCATTTCGGAGAGTGACTCCTCCCTGTTTCCCTTCGTGCGTTACGAGGAGATCGAGGCGACTGGCGGAGATCGCGAGATCACGACCTTCGGGGTGCACTACCGTCCGATCAACCAGGTCGTGTTCAAGCTCGACCGCACGGAGGAAGACGGCGCCGACGACACGGTCTCTTTCGTGATCGGCTACGTCTTCTAGACCCGGACCCCAGCTCCCTCTCCATGAACTCCAAGCGCACACAGTTCCTTCTGGCGGCGGCGGTCTTCGGACTCGTCGCCATTGGAGCGCGGCCGGGCCTCGGCGCTGCCAGCGGGGTGGTCCCGGCTGCGGGCGATGCGGAGTCGAAGGGTCGGGTGTTCTTGACCCTCGATGAGGCGCTCGAAGCGGCCTTCCCGAAGTGTGAGGTCAAACGCTCGACAGTCTTCCTCGCGAAGAAGGAGAAGAAGCGCGTGCAGGAGCTCTCGGGTGTTCCACTCGTGAGCGGGATCCTCTACCCGTACACAGCGAACCGGAGGGACCCGAAGACAGGGGAGCGTGTCGTGGTCGGAACGGCCTACTTCGAGACGCACCGTGTTCGATCCCTGAGAGAGACGATGATGTTCGTGGTCTCTCCCGAGGGGAAGATCCAGCGCGCGGAGGTGCTGGCCTTCTATGAACCCCATGACTACCTGCCGAACGCGCGCTTCTACGCGCAGTTCCACGGACACAGACTCGACGCGCAGCTCAGCCTCAAGCGAGGCATCCGCTCCGTCACCGGTTGCTCGCTCAGTGCGCAGGCTGCGACGAACGCCGCGCGGCGCATCCTCGCCATCCATCAGGTGGTCCACGAGCGGCCGCTCCCGAAGGGGGCGATGCAGGACAGCAAGGGGCGATGACGAGGGGTCAGGCCCGCGCCCTCCACATCGCGAGTGTGCTGGTGGGCGCGACGGGTATCGCGCTCTTTGTTCTGAAGGACATCATCGTCGTCGAGGGTGAGTTCGGCTCTGAGAGCCACTTCCTCGAGGACGATGTCCAGGCGGCCCACATCCTCACAGCGCCTGCCCTCATCTTCGCTGCTGCCCTCGTGTGGCAGGACCACATCTGGGCGCGGTTTCGGAGCGGTTTCAGCGTGCGCCGCCGGACCGGGATCCTCTTGGGGAGCCTGCTCGTCCCGATGATCCTCAGCGGGTACCTGCTCCAGGTCTCGTACGAGGAGCCCTGGCGAGAGATCTGGCGCATCTCCCACCAGCTCACGTCTCTGGTGTGGCTCTTGGGCTATGGCGTCCACCAGTTGAGCCGTCGGAGCGACGGAGCTGGAGAGCGAAGCGCGTAAGAAACTCAGGACTGGGCTCGAACCACTGAGTGCGTTCTTCTCGAATAGGCGCATGCCGACCCAACGGGAACGACTTCTCTCTCTGGATGCCCTGCGGGGCTTCGACATGTTCTGGATCGTCGGGGGATCGGCGTGGATCACCCAGCTGGGGAAGTCCACAGGCTGGCAGTGGGCCCAGTGGACCGGCGAGCAGATGCACCACCCGGAGTGGCACGGGTTTTCAGCCTACGATCTGATCTTCCCGCTCTTCCTCTTCATCGCCGGCGCGACCCTGCCCTGGTCGCTGGGGAACCACGCTGACGGGAGCGAGGCGAAGTGGGCGCAGTACGCGAAGATCGCCAAGCGCGTCTTCCTGCTCGTGCTCCTCGGTGCGATCTACAATGGACTCCTGGAGTTCGATTGGGACGATACGCGCTACGCCTCGGTTCTGGGTCGCATCGGTCTCGCCTGGGGGGTCGCGGCGCTCATCGTCATCCGCTGCGGAGTTCGCGCGCAGGTGCTCAGCTTGGTGGGCGTCATCGTCGGCTACTGGGCGCTCCTGCGATTCGGCCATGCGCCCGGCTGCGAGGCGGGCGACCTCACGATGAGCGGGAATGTCGTCTCGTGGTTCGACCGCGAGTTCCTTCCGGGCCGTCTCCATCTGGGCATTCACGATCCGGAGGGCATCCTCGCGACGATCGGTGCCGTCGGGACGGCCTTGATGGGTGCCCTCGCCGGGAGGTGGCTGAAGGGGAACGCTCCGAATGGCGGGATGAAGGCCGCCGCCCTCTTCCTCGCTGGCACGCTGGCGACCGGCGCCGGCCTCATGTGGTCCAGCGTGGGCGACATGCCGCTCAACAAGAACCTCTGGACCAGCTCCTTCGTCCTGGTCACGGGCGGCCTCTCCCTCGCACTTCTCGGGGTCTTCTATCTGCTCATCGATGTGTGGCGGCTGAGGGCACCGTTCTTCTTCTTCATCGTGATCGGGATGAACTCGATCACGCTCTACCTCATCGAGGGGTGCCTGATCGACTTCGCCGAGCCGGCGGAGTTCCTCTTCGGTGGCGCGATCGCCTCAGCGGTTGCCGAGTACCGGGGTCTGTTCATGGCGACGGCGGTGGTCGGTCTTGAGTGGCTGCTGCTCTTCTTTCTCTACCGAAAGCGCGTCTTCCTGAAGGTCTAGCGCGCTCAGCGCTTGGCGCGCGGCACGAGCCTCAGTTCGTCCAGGATGACCGCCTCCCCGAGCAGGGGCGGGGGCCCCAGCGGGGGGCCGATCAGGCACGGCTCAAGTCGAAAGTCGCTGCTGCTCTTGGTCTTGTTGTGGCCCTCGATCGCCAGGATCACGGGACCCTCGCCGAGTCGAGACAGGATCTCTGCGCCAGACGCGATGGGGAAGAGCTCCCACTGCCGTGCCTCGTGCGAGTCGATGTCTTCGGCATCCGGTCCACTCCCTGATCCAACGGAGGAGCGCGTCACTTCGACGCCGTTCAGATAGGCGATGAAGCCATCGTCATAGCGCATGGCGAGGCAAACCTCGGAGAGGCCCGCGAGTTGCTGGGGATCGAAGCTCGCGCGCAAGTAGACGCGGCTGTACTCGCTGCGCATCTCGTGGAGATGCGTCGTCTCGTCGTCCTCGCCGAAGCCGAAGCTCGGGGCGCCGCTCAGCCAAGCTGAGTCGTCGAAGTACGGATCGCGCCAAGTGTCGCCTTCGGGGTCGCTGCCGGCGAGGTAGCGCCAGGTCGCGTCGGCGGGGATGAGTTGGACGTAGTCCTCTGGCGTGAACGGCGCTCTCAGGGACTCCGGCAGGCCGAAGATGCGTGAGGTCAGGTGCCCTTCGCCGAACTCGAGCAGGACGACGTGGTGTTCCGAACCGCTCATGCCGGGCTCCTGCAGGAACCAGCGATCGCTCTTCGCCTCGCGCTGCGGAACGCCGAGCCCGCCCTCGCCGATGTAGACGACACCGGTCGGATCTAGCGCCTCGGCGCGAATGGGGACCGTGCGCTTCACCGCGTGCCCGTCGGACTCCAGCGCGATGTCGAGGTCGTATTTCTCGAAGAGCGGCACCCAGTGCTCCTTCATCGCGGCGGGGTTCTTCACCGCGGGGTAGATCGCGCGGTGGTACTGGGCGAGGAGCCAGCGGCGCTTGGGTCTGAGTCGCCTGAGTTCGCGCTCCAGCCACTTGGCCTGATCGCCGGCAGCGCTGATCTCCGAGTTCAGCGTGATGAGCGAGACCTTTGGGGTGAGGTCGATCGTGTAGTAGTTGAGGCTCGAATCGCCTGCGCCGTCGAAGATCTGATCGAAGAGGGGTCCGGGGTCGTGGTTGCCGCGGGTGGGGATCATGGGCAGGACGCGGCCAGATGGCGAGGTCGTGAGCTCATGGTGGCTCAACCACGGCCGCCAGTGAGTCCAGAGCTCTCCCCAGAGGATGTAGTCACCGCCATGGGCGAAGGCGATCAGGTCGGGAAATTCGTCGGCGAGCAGTCCGATGTAGGTGTTGATCTGTCGACGCGCTGTGTGGCCCGAGCGGGAGTCGCCACCGTGGACCAGGCGGAAGGGGCGGTCGTCGGCTGGCGCCGTCTGGAAGTGCAGCTCGGGCGAGCGGACACCATCGCTCTC
>Ga0066376_10002622_pt1 | contig 16659 bp, 14 predicted proteins | sample Knorr_S15_td_Bot_FD_77009 | JGI IMG/M metagenome (GOLD analysis project Ga0066376, IMG submission 77009) | Marine microbial communities from Southern Atlantic Ocean transect - Knorr_S15_td_Bottom_ad_5009_LV_A | ecosystem: Environmental > Aquatic > Marine > Oceanic | place: Southern Atlantic... | reverse complement strand
GTTCGTCTTCGAATGGATCCAGGACCTCGACGCGGCCAAGCGGGGCGGCCTCTTCGGGGCCGGAGACTTCGCTGCCAAGGCGATGGAATGCGAAACCTGGCTGTTGGGGACAAGGGCGTGACGCCCCGGGGTGGCGTGAGGCGTGGTTGGAGGTTCGCCCGAACCGTCGTCCACCCTTATTGGCCAGCTTTCCGGCGCGTGATCTAAATCTCTCCATGGGCGGGAAAATCATACGGGCAATCGAATGGCTGCTGCTGGAATTCGAGGCGCGGATGATCACCTTGTTGATCTGGACGTGCTGGATCTGCGGCATCACCTCGGACGAAGTCGAGCGCTTCCGGGCTCAGCAGAACGACGATTCCGGCGCGGTGACCAAACCCCCCCGGTTTCCTCCCGAGCCCCGGCTGCCCTCCAAGACGGCGCCTCTCCCTGATACCGAGAAGCGGTAAAGCGCGTCATCGCCGAACCGCCATCGGACATTTCCACGGACCGATGGTATAAGAACTCCCGACCGTAAAATCCTATCCCCATCGTCGATGGACTTCATCTACTAGGCGCGCCCATGGCTCATACGATCCTGATCCTCAACGGACCCAACCTCAACATGCTGGGGACCCGCGAGCCTGAAATTTACGGTCACCAGACCCTCGCCGAAATCGAGGCGCTCTGTATGGCCAAGGCGGCATCCCTCGATCTTTCGGTGGATTTCCGCCAATCCAACAGCGAGGCCGAAATGATCGAATGGGTGCAGGGCTCGCGGGGCGTCGCCGCCGGGCTGATCGTCAACGCCGGGGCGCTGACCCATACCTCGGTGGCGTTGCTCGATGCCCTGCTCGCCGCCGGGCTTCCGGTGGTCGAGGTTCATCTTTCCAACATCCATAACCGCGAAGACTTTCGCCAACGGTCTTACGTTTCCCGGGCCGCCCAGGGTATGATCTGCGGCTTCGGCGGGCAGGGCTATGAATTGGCGCTCGAGGCCGTGGCGCGCATCATAGATAGACCGGGCGGATCCTGATGGCTGATAACGACACGGCGGGAAACAAGCCGGCGGTGAAGAAGATGGCCGTGACCAAGGCCTTGAAGTTCGATGTGGACAGCGATCTGATCCGACGCCTGGCCGCGCTGCTCGAGGAAACCGGCTTGAGCGAGATTGAACTCGGCGACGGCGATCATCGTTTGCGGGTGGCCCGCGGCGGGGTCCGCGACATCATTCAGGTGGAGACCACGCCGCCGTCCGCGCCGCCGCCCGGGGTCGGCGAAACGGCGCCGGCCGCGCCCGCCGCGCCCGCCGCGCCCGGCGCGCCACCGCCCGGCGCGGTGCCATCGCCCATGGTCGGCACGGTCTATCTGGCGTCCGAGCCCAACGCCGCGCCCTTCGTCTCAGTGGGTGATAAGGTGGCGAAGGACGATATCCTGTTCGTTATCGAAGCCATGAAGGTGATGAACCCGATTCGCAGCCCGCGCGCCGGCACGGTCCTGGAAATCATGGTGGAGAACGGCGGCCCGGTCGAATTCGGCGAAACCCTGCTGGTCATCGGTTGATCGGCTGACGGGGCAGGATCATGTTCGATAAGGTGCTCATCGCCAACCGGGGCGAAATTGCGCTGCGCATCCACCGCGCCTGCCGGGAGATGGGCATCAGCACCGTGGCGGTCCATTCCACCGCCGACGCCGACGCCATGCATGTGCGCCTCGCCGATGAGAGCGTGTGCATCGGACCGCCGCCGGCGCGGCAAAGCTATCTCAACATACCGGCGATCATCGCGGCCTGCGAAATCACCAATCCCGACGCCATTCATCCGGGCTACGGCTTTCTCGCCGAGAACGCCTCCTTCGCCCAGATCGTCGAGGAACACGGCTATGTCTTCATCGGGCCGACGCCCGAGCATATGCGCCTGATGGGCGACAAGATCAGCGCCAAGAAAACCATGAAAGCCCAGGGAATCCCGGTCACGCCGGGCTCGGACGGCCCGGTCGAAGACGGCAAGACGGCGCTCCGGCTGGCTGCGGAAATCGGCTATCCGGTGCTGGTCAAGGCGTCGGCCGGGGGCGGCGGCAAGGGGCTCAAGGTGGCGCCCGATAGGGACTCGCTGGCCGAGGCCATGGCGCTCGCCCGCGCCGAGGCCCGCGCCGCCTTCGGCGACGATACCCTCTACCTCGAGAAATTCCTTACCGCGCCGCGCCATATCGAGATCCAGGTGCTCGCCGACGAGCACGGCAACGTGATTCATCTCGGCGAACGCGATTGCTCTCTACAGCGCCGTCATCAGAAGATTCTGGAGGAAGCCCCCGCGGCGGCGCTCAACGACGATCAACGCTCGGCGCTCGGAAACACCGTGGTCGAGGCCATACGCGGCCTCGGCTATCGCGGCCTCGGCACCGTCGAGTTTCTGTACGAGGACGGCGACTTCCATTTCATCGAAATGAACACCCGGCTCCAGGTCGAGCATACGGTGACCGAGATGATTACCGGCATCGATCTGGTGCGCGAGCAGATCCGCGTCGCCGCCGGCGCGCCGCTGAGCTTCACGCAAAGCGAAATTCGCTTCCAGGGGCACGCCATCGAATGCCGCATCAACGCCGAGAATCCGGAGACCATGATGCCGTCGCCGGGAACCATCACCAGCTATCACGCACCGGGCGGTCTCGGCGTGCGCGTCGATTCGGCACTCTACGCCGGCTACACCATTCCGGCGACCTACGACAGCATGATCGCCAAGCTGATCGTCCACGGCGCCAACCGCAACGAATGCCTGATGCGCCTGAGACGGGCGCTGGAGGAATTCGTCATCGAGGGCGTCGATACCACGATCCCGCTGCATCGGCGGCTCATCGCCGAGCCGGATTTCGTCAATGGCGTCTACGACGTGACCTGGCTGGAGAAGTTCCTGGGAAATCTTAAGCAGTTGCGCATCAGGGCGGCTTTGCCGCCGGTGAGTCTCATATTAGGCTCGGCAGCATTACCCGACCGATAACGGTCGGGGAAGCAAGCGAGCGACCGCGAGCCGCCGGCAATCCGGCGTGAGCCTGCGTGGCGCTTGAACTCAGGGAGCCAAAGGCGACCGTATAGATGACTTCTTTCGAGTTGACCCCCGACGGCCTGCTCCGCGCTTACGCCGGCGGCATGTTTCCGATGGCCGAGCGGCGTGACGATCCGGAACTCTATCTGTTCGAACCGGAGGTTCGCGGAATCATTCCCCTGGAGGGCTTTCACGTGCCCCGGCGGCTGGCCCGGCGGGTGTGCTCCGCGCGCTTCGATCTGCGCGTCGACAGCGCCTTCGCCGCGGTCATCGAGGCCTGCGCCGAAGCCCGGCCGGGTCGCCGGGAAACCTGGATCAATCGCAACATCGAGGGCCTGTATACGGCGCTGCACCAGCGCGGCGCGGCCCATAGCATAGAGAGCTGGCGCGACGGCAAACTGGTCGGCGGGCTTTACGGGGTGGTCCTCGGCGGCGCCTTCTTCGGCGAGTCCATGTTCAGCCGCGAGACCGACGCCAGCAAGGTGGCCCTGGTGAATCTGGTCGAGCGTCTGCGCCGCGGCGGCTTCAGTCTGCTCGATGTCCAGTTCCTCACCGCCCATCTCGAAATCTTCGGCGCCATCGAAATCCCCCGCGACGAATACCGCGCCCGGCTGGCCCGCGCCCTGGACAGCGAGGCGTCATTCGATGCGGCGGACAGCGACGGCGATTAGACCGATCGGATTGTGCTCCACTGACCCTTGGTATTAATCGCCGGGGCTTGGCGGTGCTTGATCCGGCGTCGGCTCGGGCTCCGGCTCGGCGGCGGTCAGGCAGTCGAGCACCCAGACGTCATAGACCGGATGTTCCAGGGCCGACAGCGCCGGGGAGGAGGCGAACATCCAGCCGGTGAACAGGGCGACCGCCGCCTCGCCGGGCTTGGCGTCTCTGATCTCGAGGAAGGCGGCACTCTCGGGGGGTTCCTCCGGCGGCGTCTTCTGGCAGCGGCGGACAATGATCTCAAGCGTGCCGAAGCGCACCAGGCGATGGAGCGGCGCCTCGATCTCCGAGACCCGGGCGGTCACCTTGTCGAGCCCCTGGAGGATGGCGCCGGAGCCTTCGATGGCGGCGGCGGCGGCCGGCGCAATCCAGCCGCCGAGACAGGCCAGGAGGGCGACAGCGCGCCACGGCCGATGTCTGCGCCCGGCTGTCACCCCAAAGGTGGTCTCATACCAAGGAGCAATGATAAAGACTCATAGAGACGGCTTCCCGTGGTTTTCGGCTAGGCGCGTCCGCCGCCGCGATGCGGCGCATCGCAAGGCGGACGGAACGACGTCCGAAAGCCACGGGAAGCCGCCGCCTCGGTCGCGTCCGCTCATCCCCGGAGTGCGTCAGAAAGCCTTGACGATGCGCTGCATCGCCCGCAGCTTCCTTCCTTCCCGAGAATAAGCGGACACGATCTCTATGGGTCTTTATCATTGCTCCTTGGTATCAATCGGCAAAGGGTTTGTCGAGGCTGTCGGCGAGCGCCCGCAACACCTCCCGCACCTGAATTTCATCGCAGCCCATAAGCACGGCGTCCTCGAGGGCGTCCTGGCACATGCCTTGAATTTCGACGAGATTCTCCTCGAGCACCTTGAGCTTCTCCAGGCAGCTCACCGGCGTCCCGTCGGGTTCGCGCCAGACGAAATCCGCGGCCTTGGTGGGCAGCGGTTTCATGGCCTCTCGGCCAGATGGGCGGCGACGCGGAGCCTGACGTAATCAACCGACCAGATCCCCGCCGCGTCGCATAACCGGGGCCTGACCGCTTCGACCACCTCGGCCGTCAACGCCGCGCGATCGCCTTCGGGCAGGGCGAACAGGAAGCTCTCGCAGAAGGTATCGAGCCAGTCGTCGATGGGCCCCGGCAGGGGCGTCGGCCGCGGGATCAGCGCGATGCTGTCGACCGTGAAGCCCCGGGCCTCGAGCCGGGCGCGGTATTCGGCGTCATCGGGGAAGTACCAGGGATCGAAGCTTTTCCCGTCGAGGCCGCGCCGGTTCAGGCCGTCGATCAAGGCGGCCTTCACCGTGGCCACGTTATCGCCGCCGCCGAATTCGAGGATCAGGCGTCCGCCCGGCTTCAAGGCGCGGGCCATGCCCGCGATGACCGCGTCGGGGCGGCCCATCCAATGGAGCGCCGCGTTCGAGAACACGGCGTCGAATTCGCCATCGAACGTCAAGACCTCGCCGTCGACGACATGGGCGTCGAGGCCGCGCGCCCGCGCCGCGGCGACCATGTCGGGGGCGGCGTCGACGGCGACGACGGAGGCGCCCGATTCGGCGATGCGCAGACTCAGGGTGCCGTCGCCGCAGCCCAGATCGAGGATGCGCTCGCCCGCCCGCGGCGCCAGCAACGCCAGCAACGGCGCGCCCAGCTCGGCCACGAAGCCGGCGTTGCGGACGTAGCGTTCGGCGTTCCAGCGTTGGCTGGCGGAGGCGGCTATGGCGTCACTCCTCGCTGCGGGAGAAGCCGTGGCTCATCCTGCACGGGACCCGCGGTCGGCGATCGTCTGGCCGCCACGGGCTGAATTTCATTCGTTCGGCCGCCAGGGCTGGTACGGCGGCGGCATGCCCTGGTGGCTGAGCCTCTGGCCGGGCGTGCGGTAAGCCCCCGCCGTGCCGGTGAGGTTGGGCATATGGGGTTGCTGCCAGGGCTTGTTCTCCAGGGGCTGCTCGCTCGGCGGCGCATCGCTGGTGCGGTGCAGCCAGGCATGCCATTCGGGCGGCGTCTTCGAGGCTTCGGTCGCGCCCTTGAAGATCACCCAGCGTCGCGGCAGGCCGCGGCTCGGCGCGCCCTTCTCACGGTAATAGCGGTTGCCGAACCCGTCCTCGCCGACCAGTTCGCCCTTCCACCAGGTGAACAACTGCATACCCAACGTCGTCATCGCCGACCACTCGTTACAATGCGTAAATTCCAAGCGGAATATGGCACCCGCGAAACGCGGCGTCAAAGGGGAGATGGGCTGCCTGATAATTCTGGACGCCATGCCGCAGCGGATGAATAACGCTATATGTAGGGTTATTTGTCGAGCTTCACACAAAATATGTTGCCTGTCCCCATCAATTGTGGTTTCCTCGTTGTCCGCCACTAGATGATGTGTGTCGAGTTTGGGTTTGAACTCGGGCGTGGAGTAAGAACAAAGCATTTTTGGTATTGGGGGCAGATAGTTATGCGTGTTGAGCGGCGTTTCACCTCGGCAACGGAGTCGCCCTATGCGGGCCTGGAACTCCGCACGACCTCGAGCGAAATTCGCAATCCCGACGGGTCTGTCGTTTTCCAGCTGGACGACATCAAGGTTCCGGCCGCCTGGTCCCAGGTCGCCTGCGACATCATCGCCCAGAAATATTTTCGCAAGGCCGGCGTCGCCGCCCGTCTCAAGCCGGTCGAGGAAGACGCCGTGCCGTCTTGGCTGTGGGCCCATGAGCCCGACCTCGAAGCCCTCGACGAACTCGAAGAGGAGGAGCGTTACGGGACCGAAACATCCGCCACCGACGTGTTCGACCGGCTCGCCGGCACCTGGACCTATTGGGGCTGGAAGGCCGGCTATTTCGACGCCGAAGACGACGCCAAGGCCTATCACGACGAAATGCGCTACATGCTGAGCCGCCAGATGGCCGCGCCCAACTCGCCGCAATGGTTCAACACCGGGCTGCACTGGGCCTACGGCATCGACGGCCCCGCCCAGGGCCACTATTACGTGGATTTCGAAACCGGCGAATTGACCCGCTCGAAATCTTCCTACAAGCACCCCCAGCCCCACGCCTGCTTCATCCAGAGCGTCACCGACGATCTGGTCAATGAGAACGGCATCATGGATCTCTGGGTGCGCGAGGCCCGGTTGTTCAAATACGGATCGGGCACGGGAACGAATTTCTCGGCGCTCAGGGGCAGCGGCGAAGCGCTCTCCGGCGGCGGCATGTCGTCGGGGTTGATGAGCTTCCTCAAGGTCGGCGACCGCGCGGCGGGCTCGATCAAGTCGGGCGGCACCACGCGGCGCGCCGCCAAGATGGTGATCGTCGACGTCGACCATCCCGACATCGAGGAATTCATCAATTGGAAGACCGTGGAAGAGCAGAAGGTGGCGGCGCTGGTGGTCGGCTCCCAGCTTTGTGCGCGCCATCTCAACGCCATCATGGCGGCCTGCTGCGAGAACACCGGCGACGACGAGGAGCGCTTCGCGCCGAAGACCAATCGGAGTCTGCGTAAGGCGATCCGTTCGGCGCGCGAATCGCTGATTCCCGAAAACTACATCCAGCGCACCATCCAGTTCGCCCGCCAGGGTTTCACTTCCATATTGTTCCCGGCCTACAACACCGACTGGGATTCCGACGCCTATGTGACCGTATCGGGGCAAAACTCCAACAACACGGTCCGGGTCACCGAAGCCTTCATGCGAAGCGCCGTCGATGGCGGCGACTGGGACCTTGTGCGCCGCACCGACGGTAAACGCCACAAGACCGTATCGGCGCGCGCGCTGTGGCAGCAGATTGCCTCCGCCGCCTGGTCCTCGGCCGATCCCGGACTCCAGTACGACACCACCATCAACGATTGGCACACCTGCCCGGAATCGGGCCGCATCAACGCCTCGAACCCCTGCTCCGAGTACATGTTCCTCGACGATACGGCGTGCAATCTGGCGTCCATCAATCTGCAGAGTTTTCAAGCCAAGGGCGAGCCCTTCGACCGGGACGCCTTCAGCCACGCGGTGCGCCTGTGGACCATGGCGCTGGAGATTTCCGTGGTCATGGCCCAGTTCCCGTCGGTCGCTATCGCCCGGCGGAGCTACGATTTCCGCACCCTGGGCCTCGGCTACGCCAATATCGGCGGCCTGCTGATGGCCTCCGGCTACGGCTATGATTGCCCGGAGGGGCGCGCCATCTGCGCGGTTATCAGCGCGTTGATGACCGGCGTTTCCTACGCGACTTCGGCCGAGATGGCGGACGAGTTGGGCGCCTTTCCGGGCTTCTCCAAGAACCGCGACGCCATGCTCGCGGTGATCCGCAACCATCGCCGCGCCGCCTATGGCAAAGCGGACGGCTACGAGGGGTTGTCGGTGCCGCCGGTGCCCCTGGACGCGGTGAATTGCCCCGACAAGAGCCTGGTCGGCGCCGCCTGCAAGGCCTGGGACAAGGCGCTCGAACTCGGCGAGACCCACGGCTACCGCAACGCGCAGACCACGGTGGTTGCGCCGACCGGAACCATCGGTCTGGTGATGGATTGCGACACCACCGGAATCGAGCCCGATTTCGCCCTGGTGAAGTTCAAGAAACTCGCTGGCGGCGGCTATTTCAAGATCATCAACCGCACGGTGCCGACCGCCCTGGAGACTCTCGGCTATAACGAGTCCGAAATCGAGGACATGGTGCGATACGCCGTGGGCCGGGGCACCCTGCTCGATGCGCCCGGCGTCAATCACAAGCGGCTCGCCGAAAAAGGCTTCACCAAGGCCACCCTCGACGCCCTCGAATCGTCGCTGGAAAGCGCCTTCGATATCAAGTTCGCCTTCAACAAATGGTCTCTCGGCGAAGATTTCTGCACCAAGGTCCTGGGGTTCAGCGATGCCGATCTCGACGATCCCGCCTTCGACATGCTCAACCGGCTCGGTTTCGCTAAGGCCGAGGTCGACGCGGCCAATATCTACTGCTGCGGGGCGATGACCCTCGAAGAAGCGCCGCATATCAAACCCGCGCATCTCGCGGTGTTCGATTGCGCCAGCGCCTGCGGCCGCATCGGCAAGCGATTTCTGTCTCCCGAGAGTCACATCCTGATGATGGCGGCGTCCCAACCGTTCATCTCGGGGGCCATCTCGAAGACCATCAACATGCCGAACGCCGCCACCGTCGAGCACTGCGAAGAGGCCTATCTTCTCGCCTGGCGTCTCGGCCTCAAGGCCATCGCTCTCTACCGGGACGGCTCCAAGCTGTCCCAGCCCTTGAGCGCCCTCAGCTTGGGCGATGTCGATGAGGACAGCGACGAGATCGAGCCGGAGACGGTGCCCGAGCGCGTCGTCCGGGTGATCGAGAAGCAGATCACGGCGCGACGCCGGCTGCCGACGCGCCGCCGCGGCTACACCCAAAAGGCCGTCGTCGGCGGCCACAAGGTCTATCTGCGCACCGGCGAGTACGAAGACGGCAACCTCGGCGAGATCTTCCTCGACATGCACAAGGAAGGCTCGTCCTTTCGCGCCATGATGGACAGTTTCGCCATCGCCATATCCATGGGCTTGCAGCACGGTGTGTCGCTCGAGGAATTTGTCGATGCCTTCACCTTCACCCGGTTCGAGCCCGCCGGCCTGGTCGAGGGGAATGACGCCATCAAGATGTCGACGTCGATCCTCGATTACATCTTTCGCGAGCTCGCCATCTCCTATCTCGGGCGCAACGACCTCGCCCATGTCGAGCCCGACGACCTGCTGCCCGATTGCATCGGCGCCGGCGAGGACGAGGGCGTTCTGCCGGCCGGGGCCAAGGGCAACAAGACCGAGAGCGCCATCGCCCGGCTCGAGGAGGCGATGATGAAGGTCACCAGTACCGGTTATGTGCGCTCGGGCCTGCGCGCCGTCCAGGGTGGCGGCGGGCAATCGGCCATGCTCGATGTGGCGGCGGCCGGCTCCGGCGTCGTCGATGTGGTGGCCATGGAGACAATCAAATCGGTGTCCGGCCAGCATGTCACCGAGATCGCCCACGCGCGGTTGAAGGGTTACGTTGGAGACGCCTGCGATGCATGCGGCTCCTTCACGCTGGTTCGCAACGGGACGTGCCTGAAGTGCGATAGCTGCGGCGCCACGAGCGGTTGCTCATAGCGCCCGGCTTTCGCTGGTCTCGGCGTAGTCCGCCCCGTTGCGGCGTCTGCTGACACGTCGTTTTCGGACGCATTGGCAGATACATGGTGTGTCCTCCCTGATTTCGGGGCGCTCGTTCGGAGCGCCCCGCTTTTTCGCTTCTTTCGAATCATCCGCCCAAAGACGTCCAGGGCGGCGGCCCAGGGGCGGATGAGCGCCATTCCGCTCGAGAGCATTTCAAGTTTGATCGTGCCCGCACGATTAAACTGCGTTCAAACGCCACGCAGGCTTTACGTCCGCTTCGCGGCGGATTACGGCATACGCCGCAATCAGGGCAATTCATGTTTGAGTGATTCGAATCAAACATGAATTGCCCTAGCCGGTCGGGGGCCGCTCTCCGCCGAGATCGAACTCGGCCTCGAGCGCCATGCCGATGGCGAGCAGCGTGCCCTCGTCGAACAACCGCCCCCACAGGGTGACGCCATGGGGCATGCGGTGGGCGGCGCCGGATCGGCTCGGCGCGGGGCCGCTCAAGGTTCCGTCGCCGAGCAGCGGCCGTTCGATGAATCCGGCGGGCAGGGTGAGGGACGGCTGGCCGGTGAAATTCGTGATGGTCAGCATGGAGGCCGTCGGATAGCCGCCGATCATCGCGTGCAGCCCCTGAAATACCGCGTCCATGGCGGCCATCACGGCGCGCCGCAGGCGGTCGGCCTGGACCAGCTCGACGGCCGAGATGAAACGCGCCGCGCGGAACAGATTGGGCCAGGCTTCGTCGTCCTGGCGGACCAGCTCATCGTCCCGGCCGCTCAAGGTAATATCCTCGAAGGCGGCGGCGGATTCGGCCCGAAGGATGGTCATCAGCCCGTCATAGGGCAGATCCGGGAGGGCCACCTCGACCAGTTCGAGACCGGCGCGGCGCGCCGCGTCGAGCGCCGCCCGGTCGATCTCCGTCGCCTTGTCGCTCTCGAACCAGGCCGGGGCATAGCCCAGCCGCAGGCCGGCGACCGGGCGATCTCCCTGGAAGGCGAACGGCATGTCGATCGAGCCGGGGTCCGACGGGTCGTAGCCGTTGAGGGTGTCGAGCACCAGGGCGGTGTCCTCGACGATGCGGCAGATCGGGCCGAGTTTGTCGAGGGACCAGCACAGGGCCATGGCGCCGGCCCGCGAGACCCGCCCGAAGGTCGGGCGCAGGCCGGTCGCTCCGCAACGCCCGCAGGGGCTGACGATGGAGCCCAGGGTCTCGGAGCCGATGGCGAAGCCGACCAGGCCGGCGGCGACGGCCGACGCCGAGCCGGCGCTGGAGCCGCTCGCGCCTTCCTCCAGATGCCAGGGATTGCGGGTTCGCCCATCGAACCAAACATCGCCATAGGCGAGCGCTCCCAGGCTGGTTTTGGCGATTAGCACCGCGCCGGCGTCGGCCAGGCGGCGGACCACGGCGGCGTCGCGCCCGGGCGTCCGCTCCCGGTACGGCGCTGCCCCCCAGGTGGTGGCGATGCCGGCGGTATCCAGCAGGTCCTTGGCGCCCCAGGGAACGCCGTGCAGCGGGCCCCGGTAGATCCCGGCGGCGATCTCCCGGTCGACCTCGGCGGCCTGGGCGATGGCCGGGTCCCGGATGACGGTGACCGCGCATTCGAGCCTGGGCCCGATCCGCTCCAGGCGGTCGAGATAGATCGCCGTCAGCCGGCTGCTGGTGATCGCGCGCTTGCGCAGCCAGCCGGCGAGCACGGTCAGCGGCGCGAAGGCGATGTCGGCGTCGCGGCCGGGAAGCGGCGGCGGGGCCGCCACGCCGGGCGCGAAGCCGGCGCTCTGATCGACCAGGGCGACGCCGGGCAGGCGCGGATCGAACACCGTCGCCGGCCCCAGCCCATTGTCGGGCGCGAAGCGGCGGCGCGCCCGCAGCCAATCGAGCTGCTCGTCGATCTTGGCGAGGACCTGGGCGCGCTCTGCGGCGCCGTAGTCGACGCCGGCCAACCGTTCGGCGGCGGCGATGGTCTCGATGGTGATCGGCTTATGGTTCACGATGTCTTCATGGCTCGGGAAATCCGCTCCAGGGTGAATATTTGTTAATCATACTGCGATAATAAGGCCCTGATATCAGTAGCCGATTTCAGGAGTGCTTCGATGAACCGGGCGGCACGGCGCAGGCTGGCGAAAGATCAAGCGAAACGGACCGGCGCCGCGCCCGGTGGCGGCGCCACGGGAACCCCGCATCAGAATTTGCAGCTCGGTATGGCGCATCATCAGGCCGGGCGGCTGGAGCAGGCCGCCGAATTATACCAGGGCATCCTGGTGCGCCGGCCCGACCATGCCGACGCCAATCACCTGTTGGGCGTTGTCGCCTTCCAACGCGGGCGCGGGGAGGACTCCCTGCGCCTGATATCCCGCGCCATCGACCTCAATCCCACCGTCGCCGCCTATCACATCAACTTGGGCGTACCCCTGCGCATGCTGGGACGCCTGGGCGATTGCGCCGCCAGCTACCGCCAGGCGATCGCCTTGAAACCCGACAACAGCGAGGCGTATTTCAATCTCGGTAATGTCCTGCACCGCCAGGGACTGCCGGAGCAGGCCATCGCCAGCTTCCAACAGGCGGTCGCCCACAGGCCCGATTACGCGGAGGCTCATCACAATCTCGGACTCGCCTATCATCAGTCCGGCGCTATCGGCGAGGCCGTCGCGGCCTTGCGAAACACCGCCAGGTTCGATCCGCGGATAGACGCCTATGGGGAGGATTTGGCGGAAGCCCTGAGCAAGGTCTGCTTCGCGGAAATCGATGACAGGCTGTTGGCGGACCTTCTCTCGCTGCTTGAGAGGCCGGTGGTGCGGGCCGATAAGATTTCCCTGGCGATCATCAGCGCGCTGCGGCATCAGCCGGATATTGCCGGTCTACTGGCCGGTCACGGGACGGCGGCGGGCGAAGCCGCCGGAGGGTATCAAGCGGTTGCCGAGCGGTTGTCGCGAATACCGCTGCTGCTTCGCATCATGGCGCTGAGCGTACTCAACGATTTGGCCTTCGAGCGCATGCTGAGCGGCTTGCGCCACGCCATGCTCCGGGCCGAGGCGGTGGGCCGGGAGGAGGGCCGGGGGGAGGGACCAAGCCTGTCCTTCTCGACGGCCCTGGCAATACAATGTTTCACCACCGAATACGCCTATCGGGAAACCGCCTCGGAAAGCGCCGCGGTCGAGACCCTTCGGCGACGGCTCGAGACGGCCGTAGCGGACGGCGGCGACATCGCGCCCCGCAGTCTCGTCGCTCTCGCCGCCTACCGGCCGCTCCATGACTTTCCCTGGGCCGAAGGGTTGGCGGCACGCCCCTGGCCGGAGCCCCTCATGGCGCTGGTCGAGCGGCAGTTGAGCGAACCCCTGGCCGAGCGCAGCCTGGCGGCGTCAATCCCCAGCCTGACCCCGATCGAAGACGAGGTTTCGCTGGCGGTTCGCGATCAGCATGAAGAGAACCCCTATCCCCGCTGGGTCAAGGCCGGGTTGGCGGACGAGGCGCAACCCATCGGGCATCATTTGCGCGCGACGGTCCTCAACCCGGATGTGGGAGATTATGAGTCGCCTTCGAGCCCGGAAATCCTGGTCGCCGGCTGTGGTACGGGCCAGCATGCCCTGGCGACGGCGACCCGCTATCTGGACGCCACCGTGTTGGCGGTTGATTTAAGCCGCGCCAGCCTGGCTTACGCCCTACGCAAGACTCGGGAACTCGGCGTCGGCAACATCGAATACCGCCAGGGCGACATCCTGGAACTGGCGGCTCTGGATCGGCGGTTCGACCTCATCGAATGCGCCGGGGTGCTTCATCATATGGCAGACCCGCTGGCCGGTTGGCGGGTCTTGACGGAGCTGCTGCGTCCCGGCGGCCTGATGTTCATCGCCCTCTACAGCGAGGCCGCGCGCCGGCCGGTGGTGACCGCCCGCGAGATGATCGCACGCAAGGGATACGCGGCATCGCCCGAGGATATCCGCCGCTGCCGCTGGGATATCATGGAAGCGGCGCGGGGCGGCGATGCGGAAATGGCGCGGATTGTCGGGTGGCGCGATTTCTACAGTCTGAGCGGCTGCCGGGACCTGCTGTTTCACGTGGCCGAACATCGCTTCACCATACCCATGGTCGAGGATGCCTTGCGGCGGCTCGACCTTGAATTTCTCGGCTTTTCCATGTTCAGCGACATCTCGCGGCTGCTTCGGTTCAAGCAGACCCACGACGATGATGCGTTCACCTCGCTTGCCCAGTGGCATGCGTTCGAGGCCGAGAACCCGGATACGTTCAGCGCCATGTATCAGTTCTGGGTGCGAAAGCCCGGATGAGCCGAACGGGCTCGATCAGCAAAATTTGAACCGTCCGTGCTCGTTTGAGGCTCGACCGTCGAGCCGGTTGCGTCTAACGTATGCCGCCATCAGGGGTTCGGGCGGTTAAATTTTCCGAAAACATAGGAATGGTTCCGGTCACTCATCCAACGCGATGCGCTTGGCCGGTGGTTGTATTTGGGGGCCGCGCGAAAGTGGGAAGGACGATATGACGAACGCCATAAAAGCCTACGTGCGGGTCGTCGACAGGTTCAACCATGTGATCGGTCGGATGGTCATGTACATGATTTTCCTCATGGTCGGCGTGCTGTTCTATTCCTCGGTTACCAAGACTTTTTTCCATCCCGCCCTTTGGACCCTGGAATTCGCGCAGTTTCTCATGGTCTCCTACTTCCTGCTCGGCGGTGCGTATTCGATGCAGATCAAGGGCCATGTGCGGATGGATTTGCTCTACGGAAGCTGGTCGGAACGCACGCAATGCAGATGGGACGTCTTCACTTCGATTTTTCTGGTTAGCTACCTGCTCGTCCTGCTCTACGGAAGCCTCTCGAGCACCTTCTATGCCTTTGAATATGGCGAACGCAGTTATTCCTCCTGGCGGCCCTATATGTGGCCGGTCAAGTCGGTCATGGTTTTCGGCATCGTCATGATGCTGCTGCAGTCAATATCGCAGTTTTTCAAGGATCTTGCGGTTGCCAGGGGTAAGCCCCTGCCATGAGCTACGATATGATCGCGACCGTCATGTTCCTGGGCATGATGGGCCTGCTCCTGACCGGCCAGCGCGTCTTCGGCGCCATCGGTTTTGTCGCCGCGTTCGCCGCGCTCCTTCTATGGGGCGACGGGGGTGGGGAATTGCCGTTCAGCTCGGCCATGAAGCTGATGAAATGGTATCCGCTGATGACCCTGCCGATGTTCATCTATATGGGCTACATCATGTCGGAGTCCCGGATCGCGGATGACCTCTATAAGATGTTCCATGTCTGGATGGGACCCCTGCACGGCGGCCTGGCCATCGGCACCATCGGTCTGATGGTCGTCATCTCGGCAATGAACGGCTTGAGCGTCGCCGGCATGGCCATCGGCGCAACCATCGCCCTGCCGGAACTGCTCCGGCGCGGCTATGACAAGATCATGGTGACGGGGGTGATCCAGGCCGGCTCTTCGCTCGGAATTCTGGTGCCGCCCAGTGTGGTTCTCGTGCTCTACGGCATGATAGCCCGCCAGCCGGTGGGCCAGCTGTGGCTCGCCGGCGTGTTTCCGGGGCTCATGATGGCCGGCCTGTTTGTCATTTACATCGCCGTCCGCTGCCGCTTCCAGCCGCATCTCGGTCCGCCGCTGCCGCCGGAAGAGAGGAATATCGGCTTGGTCGAGAAGCTCAAGCTTCTCCGGGCGGGTCTGCTGCCATTGTTCATATTCTTCTCCATGACCGGCCTGTTCGTCATGGGGGTAACCAGCCTGGTCGAAAGCTCGGCGGTCGGGGCCACCGCCGCCACTCTGGTCGCCCTGGTCAAGGGCCGGCTGAACAAGGAGGTCATGGAGGTGACGCTGCGCAAGACCCTCGAGGTCACCTGCATGTTCATGTGGATCATTCTCGCGGCGCTTGCCTTCGGCGCGGTATTCGACGGTCTCGGCGCGGTCAAGGCGATCTCGGGATTTTTCACCGGCCAATTGAGTATGAGCCCGTGGGAAATCCTCATCATGATGCAGCTTTCCTACATCTTGATGGGCATGTTCCTCGACGACACCGCCATGCTGATCATCGTCGCGCCGCTCTATGTGCCCTTGGTGGGAGAACTCGGGTTCAACCTGATCTGGTATGGCGTGCTGTACACGATCACCTGCCAGATCGCCTATATGACGCCGCCGTTCGGATACAACCTGTTCCTCATGCGGGCCATGGCGCCGCCGGAGATTTCGCTGCGTGACATCTATGTATCGATCATCCCCTTCGTGCTAGTGATGACCTTGGGGCTGGTGATTACAATGATTTTTCCGGACCTTGCGCTTTGGCTGCCCAGATGGCACTACGGAAATTGATGTTATATTACATGAACAAGCATGGGAGGATCGTCTGAAACCAATGATTATCAGTGCTTCTTTGTCTCATGGGGGCGCTCAATGGCGTACAGGGTAGAATTTTCATCACGACTAAAAGGAGTAGGAAATTGACCAAGAAAAAAATTACGACCAAGACCAGAAACCGGCGTGAATTCCTCAAGAAGGCCGGCATGACAGCTGTTGCGGCGGGCGCCGTCAGCACATTGGCCGCCCCTCCCGTCCTAAGCCAGGAACCGATTCGCTGGCGATTCCAGACCTACGCCGGGGGCGCGCTGGGGCAATATGTCACCAAGCCGGCCATCGACGCGATCAACAACGCCTCGAACGGCGAGCTGCAGGTCGACCTGTTCTACGCCGACCAGTTGGTTCCCACGGGTGAGCTGTTCCGCGCCATGCAGAAAGGCACCATCGACGCCGTGCATTCGGACGATGATTCGATGGCTGCGCCGGTCGATGTCTCGGTGTTCGGCGGTTACTTCCCCATGGCGACGCGCCATGCGCTCGACGTGCCG
>Ga0066376_10002620_pt1 | contig 16666 bp, 17 predicted proteins | sample Knorr_S15_td_Bot_FD_77009 | JGI IMG/M metagenome (GOLD analysis project Ga0066376, IMG submission 77009) | Marine microbial communities from Southern Atlantic Ocean transect - Knorr_S15_td_Bottom_ad_5009_LV_A | ecosystem: Environmental > Aquatic > Marine > Oceanic | place: Southern Atlantic... | reverse complement strand
TCATAGCAGGTAACGGCGGCAGTGCTGCCATGGCCAGTCACGTGGCCGTAGATTTCACTAAACAGGGTGGCGTAAGATCTGTAAATTTTAACGAAGCGGACTTGATCACCTGTTTTGCCAATGATTATGGCTATGAGCACTGGGTAGCAAAAGCGGTTGAATTCTATGGGGATGAAGGGGATATGGTAATACTCATCAGTTCCAGTGGCAGTTCAACAAATATGGTCAATGCTGCTAGTACGGCCAAACAGCTTGGTATGCGTGTTATTACATTCACTGGATTTAAGCCTGACAATCCCCTTAAGCAGGAAGGTGTACTCAATTTTTGGGTTGATAGCAAAGCCTATAATATTGTAGAAAATACACACCAGATCTGGCTGCTTATGGTCTGTGATATGATTATTGGCAAGACAGAGTATTCAGCCTAAATATCATTCCTAAATAGCATATCATAATCTTGCTTGTCTGGAACTTTCTCGGCCCAATAAAATATGGTTATATTGATTTAAAACATTATTTTTAGTTGATGTTGATGCTTTGTAAAACAATTTGATATGATCACGTATATAGAGGACCTGCGTTTTTCATATGTACTAATAAATTTATTGAAAGAATTGATATCATTTAGTAACTATAATAAAAACAAGATTTTCTACTTTGATTCTACAAGTCCAAGCATGCTGTTGGTCAGACTGGTGAATAAAATATTCAGGAGAAAATTTGTAAGACTTAATTTTAAAATGATGGACATTAAAAATGAAAACGGTGAATTAGTAAGAGAGTTAATTCCCAAGAAAGACCTGTTTGTGATTCAAAATAAAATCATTAATCATGACGTCTACACATCAATAATAAACAAAAGTAAGTCTGTGAATCATTTCATCAGATTTATACAAAAGGGCTTAATTGGTGGTGGAATTATAAAAAAAGACAGTGTCAGTCGATTACTATACATTATAAATGTTGTTCGCTGGCATAACCAGAAAAATAATAACTTTGAAGTAGAATTCATAATCAATCATAGACCCTGGTTTGATATATACCATGATTATGCAAAGAAATTTCATATCAAATTAGTTTCCGGAAAGAAAAGTAGAAAAACATTTCTATCCATAATGAAAAATGGTGTGATAGAAATAATAAAGATAAATACCAAACTATTTATTTTTGTGGATAATGTGCGGAGGAACAAAATTATACTTGATTCAAAAAATTCTGAATCAAGCCCATTGTTATATTTACAAGTGCGCTGAGATGTTAATGTTAATAACGACGGCAATCATTCTGATTTTTTCTGGGTAATGAATTCAAATTTTCCACCAAAAAATATTCTGTATGACTTTTATTCAGACATCGAAAAAAAAACGTTAAATGAATTTGGCGTTATGCTAAATGAAAGGAAAATAATTAATAGCCCCAACATCAATGTTGAAGTAACTATAAATATTAAAAAAAGTTACAAGTCTGAAAGTAGGAAAATTGAAAAATTGACTATGGATTACAACCATTTAAGATCTTACTGGTACTCTTTTTTTAACACCAATAATATTAAGTTGTTTTTTACCTGGTATAAGTATACAAATCATCATATTGCCATTGCAGATGCTATTAAAGATTACGGTGGAATTTCATCCGTATGGCAAATGGCATTTGATGGGGATATTTATTTTGAAAACAAGACTGTTGCAGATATAGTTTTCTGCTATTCAAAATATTCTGTTGATTTGGATTCACAACTTAATTCAGAAATAAAATATAATATAGTAACAGGATATCCGAAGGATCATGCTGGGCCACTACTCAAAACTGAAGCAAAAAAATTAAGAGAAAAGCTTCAGAGGAAAGGTGCCCAAAAAATTATATTTGCCATTGATGAAAACTCTGTTGATGATTCACGCTGGCATACGGGTCACGAGCTTCAAAGGCCAAATTATTCTTATGTTTTAGAAAAAGTGCTGAAAATCCCCTGGCTGGGAGTGGTATTCAAACCTAAAAATGCTAGTAATTTGAGATACAGGCTTGGACCAGTAAATGAATTACTGAAGGCCGCTGAAAAGACAGGTCGCTGTTTTATTTTCGAAGAAACCGGTAGGCATACAACTCTAACGGCACCCCTGCTGGCGGGATTAGCGGCCGATGTTTGTATCCATGGACATCTTTCTTCGGGTACTGCAGCGCTTGAATGTGTGCTTGCAGGTCGGCCGACCTTGCTTATTGATCGGGAAGGCTGTCCTACACACAAACTCCATGAACTGCCGAAAGATTTGGTTGTCCATGATCACTGGACTGGTGCATTAGAAAAAACTATAGAGCACTTTGAAACCCCCGGCGGTATCCCCGGCTTTGGAGACTGGTCAGATCATCTGGATGAATTCGATCCTTTTCAAGATGGGAAAGCTGCTTGTCGCATGGGAACCTATCTTCACTGGCTGATTAAAGGATTTGAAGATGGGCTGGATAGAGAAACGATTATGGCCGATGCAGCGGCCAGGTATGCTAAAAAATGGGGCAGTGACAAAATCGTCGCTGCATAAGGAAAACTATGAACAAGAATAAACCGGTGCTTGTCACAGGTTCCTCGGGGTTTTTAGGTAGTCATATTGTTGACTATTTGTTGGCTTCAGGATATGATGTGATTGGATTTGACTTGGAAGAATCGAACTATCACCAGGGGTTTACCCAATTCCATTGTGGTGACATCTTGGATTATGAAGCAGTTCATGCTGCTGTCAAGGACTGTATTTATGTGTACCACTTGGCGGGCGTGGCCGATATTGGCGAATCTGTGGAAAACCCAGATAAAACTTTAAAAGTCAATATACTGGGAACTCATAATATCCTGAAAGCAAGCGTAGAACAAAAAATCGAAAGAATTATTTTTGCCAGTTCAATTTATGTGTATAGTGATCTAGGTGGTTTTTACAGGGTTACAAAACAGGCCTGTGAAAAAATCATTGAGGAATATCAAAAAGCCTACGATTTGAACTATACGATCCTGCGCTACGGTTCGCTTTATGGTACCAGGTCAAACAGTTTTAATTCAATCCGAAACATCTTGAATCAGGCATTGGAAAAAAAGGAAATAATTCGCCGTGGAGATGGGGAAGAAATCAGGGAATATATCAATGTAAAAGATGCCGCGAAACTTTCTGTTAAGGTACTTAATAAAGAATTTGCCAATAGGCACCTGATCATAACAGGTAATCAATCCATGAAAATCAGGGAATTGCTTTCAATGATCCGTGAAATATTTAAAGATAAAATTAAAATTACCTACAAACCTGGTGACGAACTTCACCATTATCAGATAACGCCATTTTCTTTTCGGACACAAATTGCAGAAAGATTAACACCGGATACTTTTATAGATATAGGCCAGGGAGTTTTGGAAGTGTTAAATGAACTGCAGCAGGAAAAATATGAGAATAATGATGACCCCAAAATAAGTCTGCGGGAAAAGAATAAATAATCCATGAAAATTCTACGCTATAAGAATGAACAAGGTGATATTAGCTATGGTATTTTGGATAATGATCACATTATCCCAATTGTCGATACCCCTTTTACTGATAATATACACCTGTTGGAAAACCGGCCAATATCATATGATAAGTGTGTTTTACTGGCACCCTGCGAACCAACCAAAGTGATCGCCCTGGCAATCAATTATGAGGGAGCTACTGGACAGACAAAAGATATGTCCGAGCCTTTAGTATTTTTGAAGTCAAATAATTGTATTGCTGGTTGTAATGAAAATGTAAAAATAGCTTTTTCTTCTGAAACATGGGGTGAAGCGGAATTGGGGGTTGTAATTAAGAGAAAGGCAAAAAATATTTCCCTTAAGGATATAAAAAAATATATTCTCGGTTATGTACCAGTGAATGATGTATCGTGCGAGAATGTTGATGATCGAGACCATCACTTAGCGCGTTCAAAATCAGCAGATGGATATTGCCCTTTGGGGCACTGGATAGATACAGAATATGATTACCATGGAAAAATGATTGAAGCATATCATAATGAGACGCTAATCAGAAGAGGTAGAGCAGATAAAATGATTTGGAGTCCAGAAAAAATCATTGTTTGGCTTTCATCTTGGATGACACTCTATCCTGGTGATGTTATTAGTACTGGTGCCCCGGTTCGCACCCGAGATCGTTTATACCTTTGTGATGGCGATACATATACGGTTAAGATTGAGGGGTTTCCTGATCTCGTCACATCCTTTTATGAATAATAAATATAAGTACGTCGTTTTCGATTTTGACGGTGTGGTATGCGATAGCACCAACGAATGCATGGTGACAGCTTGGAATGCATGGGAACGATGGAATAAACGTGATGGGTTTCGGCAAAACTTGGATGAGTTCACCCGGTCTGAAATTGATAATTTTAGACCATTGAGGCCCTATGTACGAGGTGCAGGCGAATATTATATTCTCATGAGAGCTATTAATTCATCAGATGTATCCATCAGCAGTCAAAAGGATTTTGACGATTTGCGACAGCAATGGGAAGACCAATTGTCGCCATTTAAAGCCATATTTTTTCGAGAACGACAGAGATTGCGTAGCGAAGACTTAAACAGTTGGATAGAACTTCACGATGTATATTCTGACGTGATAACTGTGATGAAAGATTTACATAATCAGGGACGGTTGTTGATAGCCACATTGAAGGACGGCGAATCCGTGAGGCTTATCCTTAATAAAAACGGCATTGATATCAGCCAGAAAGATATTCGTGACCAATCCCAAATCTCGTCTAAACTGGAGGCGCTTGATTACTTTGTCAATGATAAGAAAATAAAAAAAGAAGAATTATGCTTTATTGATGATAATGTTACCCATTTGATCAAGCCTAGTGATAATAATTTTAATGTTTTTCTTTCAGGATGGGGGATTACAATGGATGAGCATAAAGAAAAAGCAAGAAAAAGAAATATACCAATTATGGAAACAATCAATGGGAGACTATTTTAATGTACGATTTTTACTTTGGCACAAAACAGGAGATTGAAGACAATCAGGAAGAGTTTCTTATCTTTGTTAAACGACTTTTGCCAAGATGGATTAATGGTATACCAGACAGTGAGTGTTTGGCAATTTACAGGGTATTAAAACAAATCAAATCAGACAAACCAGTTTTAGTAGAAACAGGATGTGGAGCGAGTACTCTTGCTATGTTTTTGTATTGTGCATTGAATAATGGGAAAATGTTTTCATGGGATACAAATGGAAGTAAGGGGTTTTTTCTTAAATCTGTTATTTCTGAAGCAATTTGTAGATTCTTAAATGTGAATATTTATGATATATGGTCTTTTATCGGATTTGACAGCACATCTAAACAAGTTGGGATACCTGTTTTAAATGAACTTGGCGAAAAAGCAAATTTTGGTTTTTTTGATTCTTGGCATACACTTGACCATTTAATGAAAGAAATAAACTGTTTTGAACAAGTTGTAAGCAATGATTTCTATATTGCCCTTGATGATGCTTATTATACAAAAAAAAGCGAGAATTATTCTTACCTGAATATGATAAGAAAAAAATTAAGTTTAGATCCTGTTCAAGAATCACCCAGTAATAAATGTAAGCCCTTTTATAAAGAAGTTGATAAATACCTTACAGATAAATACTCAATGGTTAGAAAGTTGGTTGATTCGTATAAAAGTGAATATAAGAAGGATATATTTTTTAATTACTTTGATAGTGATCGAAAAGCAATGGGTAAACTTGGTATGGAAGAAAAGGAAAAGTTAGATCATCGATTTGATGTATGGGTGGTCAAGAAAGAATGAGTAATTTATTAAAAAATAGAACTTTAAGTCTTGCGAAAGAAATATATAATGCAAGAAAAAGTGCCGCCATTGATTTGCTTAAATTTAAAAATAAGTTTGTAGAGAGAAATTGCCCTATTTGTAACTCAACAAATGGAAAAATAAAATATATATTTGGGTATGACTGTAAAAAATGCGATCATTGTGGGTTGGATTATGTGTCATTTGTTCCAAACGCAGAGCATTTAAGGCACTTCTATAATGATCAAAGAGTTGCAAATATGAATAAACAACTATGGCAACGTGATCGTACTAGAGAGTTCCGACAAAAATTATCTTTGATTGAGTCTTTAAATTTAAGTCAAAAGTTAATTGAGCTTGGTGCAGGTCCCGGTCAATTTGTTAAGTATTTAAATAATAATGGGTATAGTGCTATTGGTTACGAAATAGATGTAGATGCATGTAAGATAGCAAAAAAAAATGGAGTTATTGTTAAAAGTATTGATATTGAATCAGAGAAATTGGTTTATGATAGTGGAGGGGGGTACTTAATGTATGAAATCATTGAGCATATAAGAAACCCTAGGAAAACCTTAATTAATATATATAATGCACTCAAGACCGGGGGTTATTTGATAATCACAACGCCCAATGCGCATGGAGTGGATAATGTAAACATCCCCCCAGAGACTGATGGTAGATTTTTGGCATCTGCATTATTCCCACCCTATCATATCAATGCTTTTTCAGTGAGTTCACTTTATCATCTTTTGCTTGATATAGGTTTTTCTATTTTTGATATTAAAACTCCAGGTCAATTGGATGTAGAATTGATTGATTTACATACTGATTATTTCAATGATATAAATTTTTTTTCAATGGATCAAAAAAATAAAGTATTTAGTATATTTCAATCAATTATTTCGTCTGCTTGTGGTTCGGGTCATATGCAAGTAATTGCGAAAAAACCAGGATGAAAATAATTATTGGTATCCCCGCCCGAATGGGTTCCACCCGTTTCCCCGGTAAACCTTTGTGTGATATTTTGGGCAAACCCATGGTAGAGCATTGTTACCGGCGTTGTGCTTTAAGCAGGTATGCCACTGATTTATTCGTGGCGACTTGTGACAAGGAGATCAAAGAAACCGTTGAAGGATTTGGCGGACAGGTCATCATGACAGATCCATCTATTTCTAGACCGGGTCTGCGTGTTGCGGCAGCAGCAGAAAAATTGGAACTTGATGATGATGATATTGTTGTGGTTGTCCAAGGCGATGAACCGCTGGTTCATCCGGGTATGATTGACTTGGCAGTTCAGCCATTATTAGACAATAAAGACATATTTGTATCTAACCTATGTACCGAATTATCTAAAAAAGAGTGGCATGACCCCGGTGAAATAAAAGTAGTTTGTGACCTTGAGATGAATGCCATGTATATGTCACGATCGCCCATTCCATCCATCGATATGGAGGAACAACGAATTGTCTGGTGGAAACAGGTCTGTATCATGCCTTTCAGATGGCACTTTATGAAAAAATTCAATCATGAACTTGAAACGACCCCGCTGGAACTACAGGAATCCATCGAAATGATAAGGGCATTGCAGCACGGCTATAAGGTGCGTATGGTACCGTCGCCATACCTGTCAAAATCTGTGGATACAGAAGCTGACAGGTTGGAAGTTGAACAAATTATGAAAACAGATGAGGTTTATAAAAAATACAGCACATGAGTATAAAAAATACCCTGAAAGAAAAGCTTAAAGATGGACAGACAGTGATTGGTACATGGAGTAGCTTATCTTCACCAAATGTTATTAATGTTTTGGGTACAACCGGACTAGATTTTGTGGTCATTGATATGGAGCACGGATCCATGTCCTTTGAGACAGCGGAGAATATGGTGCGGGCCGCAGAGGCAACAAGTATTTCACCCATCATCCGGACCTGGGATGATGATGGACAGACTCTACTGCGTACCCTTGAAACCGGCACGCAATCAGTGATGGTCCCCCATGTGAAAACTGCTGCAGCTGCAGATCGTATTGCCAAAGCCTGTAAATATTTTCCAGAAGGAAATCGTGGTCTTTCACCCTACACGCGGGTTCATAATTTTACGCATGAGAAAATAGATGAAAGTTTACAGAAAGCGAACCAGGAAACCTTGGTAGGAATTTTAGTTGAGGGTAAAGAAGGTTTGGCTAATCTAGAGGATATTGCCCAAGTGAAGGGCATTGACCTAATTTATTTAGGCTTATTTGACATTTGCCAATCAGTAGGATTACCAGGCCAGGTAAATCACCCGGATGTACTTGAACAAGTGAGACGCTGCCGGGATATTATATCATCCAACGGCATTGCTCCGGGATCCATGGCCACTGATCTCGATTATGTCAAAATGCTGAGAGAAAAGAACTATCAATTTATTGCTTATTTGAATGATGCGGCGGGGTTGAAGCAGCATTTCAGTGATATACTTTCAAATATATATTAGTCTTGTAAATATATTTCTTACTTACTGTAATGAATAATAAATCTGTTCTTGATTTACGGTTTAAAGGCCGATTTGATGCTGAATCAATTATATTATTTAATGAAATATCAAATAATTTGAAGCATCAATTTAATGGTTTGGTTACTGATCTTTCGATCCTCAATAAAGACAACATTGATTGGTGGGTTAGTGACCTGCCCAGCAGAAATACATTGGCAACCCCCTTTTTCCATTATTTCTGCTGCATTCATTTTGTGCATCACCTTTTAAAAACTAATAAATTCAATTTTGAAAAAATTATTGTTGATACACAAAGCCTAAAAAAAGTTTTAGATGCAATTATTTGTAAAAACAATTCGAAAGGTTGTCCAGTGTTTGTTGATAACAGCATAAGATTAAGGGCAAAACAATTTCTAAAAAAGCATTTTGGCGGGGTACATATATTATTTTACAACACTATGAAATTATTAATTGCAAAACGTCTTTTTAAACCAAAATCATTTGATGATGTTCCTTTGGTATTAATTGATACATTTGTTATCCCCGGTTTCACCGATTCCAAGAGATGGTATGGGAGTTTATGGGAAAACCTGTCTTCTGAAATGCAGAACCAAACCTATTTTGTTTCCACTATTACAAAATCTTCGATATCAATTTTGTTTTCCATTTACTCTCGACTGAAAACCAACACAGAAAATTACATCATAAAGGAAGCCTATCTTCATTTTAGTGATCTGCTGTTTGCCTTCAATTTTAATAAAAGATTTAAACGTTTTAAAGTCAAAAAAATAGAAATATTAAACCAAAATATTACTGGACTTATTGAAGAATGTCTTTTTAATACAAGTGATATTTACACAATCCAAGAATCATTGCTAACGTATAGATTTATTCACAGGCTGGAACAAAAAGGCGTGCAAGTTAGGCTTGCTATTGATTGGTTTGAGGGGCAAGTAATTGACAAGGCTTGGAATTTAGGATTTCATACTTTCTATCCTGAAGCAAAAACAGTTGCCTATAGAGCATATGAAAGCTATCCCTTATACTTATGTTCGTTCCCTATTCCAATTGAGGGTGAAGCCGGTGTAATCCCGCAGGTATTCGCTTTACAGGGGTCCAAGACTGTTTCAAGTCTAAAAACGTTTATGCTGGATCTTAAGTCAATTTTAATACCATCATATAAATTTGAGCACGTTTGGAAAAGAACAAGTCAAAATGGTAGAACGAAATCAAACAATATTGTTGTAGCGCTTCCCATATCTATCGAAACTTCAAGATATATTATTGTAATGATTATTGAAATCAGTCATAAAATAGCTCATAAAAATATAGTCCATAATTTTATTCTAAAACCGCACCCAACTAGATTAACAAAAGAATTATACAATCTATCCATGGATACTTTACCATCAAATGTTGTATTCACAACTGAAAAATCTTTTCCAGTCTTATTACATTCAGCAAAAGTTATAATTACTGAAGCATCCAGTACTTGCCTGGAAGCGATTGCAATTGGAGTACCGGTAATATTGATTAAAAGGAAAGATGGACTATTTCACAACCCACTACCGGATGGTATTGACAAAAGATTATATATGGTTTGCAGTTCTGCCAAAGAATTGAAAGAAGCATTAAACCAATACCTTTTCATGAGCGAAGCAGACCGTGAAAAGCTAACTATCAAAGGTCATGTAGTAAGGGGAAATTACTTCCAACCTATAACCAAAGAAGGTACCAATAGATTTATGGACGTTAATCAAACGGGGAATCATATTCATGCATAAAATATACATGGCCGGCTGTGGCGGCATGTTAGGTGAGGCATTTTATGAAATATTTATACAAGACTTTAACTTGAAATGCACAGATATTGATGTGAATGAAGAATGGCTTTCAAATCTGGATTTTCGTGATTATGAATCATATAAAAAAGATGTTGCCGATTTCAAACCGGACTGGTTATTTCATTTAGGTGCTTATACCGATCTTGAATACTGTGAACTTCACGTGGAAGATACCTATGCAACTAATACCGAATCAGTGGAGCATGCTGTACATATCGCAAACGAACTTTCTATTCCACTGCTTTTCATTAGTACTGCAGGTATCTTTGACGGAAAAAAAGGTACATATGATGAAACTGATCAACCCAATCCAATAGGCCATTATGCAAAATCAAAATATTTGGGTGAAAAATATGTTATTGAAAATGCAAAGGATTATTTGATCTGTCGGGCTGGCTGGATGATGGGAGGTGGACTAAGGAAAGACAAAAAGTTTATTCAAAAAATAATGAAGCAGATTCAATCTGGGAAGAAAGAGCTTCATATTGTAAATGATAAGTTGGGCACACCAACATATACACATGATTTTGCATTAAATGTAAAATTGCTGATTGAAAAGGGAAAACGAGGCCTCTTCAATATGGTTTGTGGTGGTCTGACAAGTCGATTTGAGGTTGCAAATAAATTAGTACAACTTCTTAATCTTCAAAATGAAATAAAAATCACGGAAGTCAATTCTGATTATTTTGCAAAGGAATATTTTGCCAAACGTCCTGATTGTGAACGTCTTATAAATAAAAGACTGGATGATCTAGGGTTAAATATTATGCGCGATTGGAAAGTAGCGCTAGGTGATTACCTAAACAATTATTCTTAATGTCTTTTGTTAAGTTAATGTTGTAATAGCGAAATTCTTTTTTATCAATAAATAATAATTACTATCACCAAAAATTATAATATACTTACATGAAGTATAGTTTAGGCATTGGCACTGATATAGAAAGCATAGAGCGTTTTGAAAATCTTAATAAAGTAAAAAAAAGGAATTTTTTCGATAAAGTCTACACACCTATTGAGTTAGAATATTGTTACAGTCAAAAAAATGTTGCTGAGAAACTTGCCATGTATTTTTGTGGTAAAGAGGCTGTAATTAAGGCTTTATCATCCATTGGATATAATGATATTTATCGGAATAATATTGATATCTCGGAAAAGATGTTTAATGTTTTCGAAGTAAAACTTCTACAAAATCCTTCAAATATTAAATTGAGTATTTCTCTTTCTTTGAATGAAAGTAAAGCAATTGCCTATGCAATTGCTTTTATTAGGTAGTGTTTATTTAGTTTATTAAAAGGGTATTATCATAAAAACTTTATCTGAAATTTTATCTTTACGACAAATTAAAATTACTTCTGATTATTTTTATTTAAGTAAGGAGATTGATATTGCGTTGAATAAAAAGGAACTTATAAATAAGAGAATTATTAAAATTGCAATTCTCTCTAGTTTTACCATTAAAGGTATTAAAGAAACCTTGCAGGTAAAAGCTGCAAAAACAAATTTACTGACAGAATTTTACGTTGGTGGTTATAATCAGTATGCTCAGGAAATTTTTGATCCAAATAGTGCTTTATACAAATTTAATCCTGACCTTATTATTATTTTCTTAGATACAATCGCTATCCTTGGCGATCACTATTTTTTACCATATAAAATATCTGATAAAAAAAGGCGTATCTGGACCGACGAAAAGATTGTTGAAATTGCCAATTTGGCTGAAAAAATAACCGAAACCTGTCAGGCAAAAGTAATCCTGCATAATCTTGAAAAACCTATTTATTCACCATTAGGTCTCGTTGAAAATAAACAAGACATTGGTTACTTGGAGTCAATCGAAATAATTAACAATTCATTAAGAGATCGATTTAAGAAAAATAATCAAGTTTATATTTTTGACTATGATGCTTTTTGTTCGCAGATAGGTAAACAAAATATTTTGGATTATAAAATGTATTATTTGGGAGATATGAAATTGAACTTGAAATATTTACCCAACCTTTGTGATCAATACATGGCTTATGTACAGTCCATTGCTTCAATGACAAAAAAATGTATTGTGCTTGACCTTGATAATACACTCTGGGGTGGTGTGATAGGGGAAGATGGTTTGGAAGGTATAGAACTTGGCCCTACTCCGGAAGGGCGACCATTTATGGAATTTCAGAAATTACTATTATCTCTTTTTCATAGAGGTATTATTTTGGCTGTAAATAGTAAAAACAATTATGATGACGCAATTGACGTTTTCGAGAATCATCCCAATATGGTTTTAAAAGAAAATCATTTTGCTAGTATGCAAATAAACTGGAAAGATAAAGTAACAAATATGCGAGCACTTGCAAAAAAAATCAATATTGGTCTTGACAGTATGGTTTTCATTGATGATGACCATATGAATAGAGAAATGATGAAGGAATTTATTCCTGAGGTTACTGTAGTTGATTTGCCGAAAGATTCAGCACTTTATGTAAAAACTTTAACCAATTTAAAACTTTTCGATAGTATGATTATAACAAAGGAAGATAGACAAAAAGGGCAAATGTATACTGAAGAGAAAAATCGTCAAAAACTAGCACAGGTTGCAATAGATTTAACTGAGTATTTACGTAAATTAAAAGTTAAAGTAGTTTTTGATAAACCAAATCCAGTTAATATACCGCGCATTGCACAATTAACGCAGAAAACAAATCAATTTAATATGACTACAAAGCGATACACTGAAGAGATTATTGGTCAATTCGTTAAAGATAAAAATTATCAAGTAATTGCGATTCATGTATCAGATAAGTTTGGAGATAATGGATTGACAGGGTTAGCCATTGTGGAAAAAAAGGATATTAGGATCTGGCGTATAGACTCATTTCTTCTAAGTTGTAGAATTATTGGCAGAAAAGTAGAAGAGACACTTCTGGCATATATAATTAAAGTTGCAAAAAGTAATAAAGCTCATTTCCTTAGGGGCGAATTTATACCATCAAAGAAAAATAAACTTGCTGAAGAATTTTATCAGAAATGTGGCTTTAAAAAATTAAAAAATAAAGATAAAACTCATGTCTGGGAATTCGATTTAAAATGTGAATTTCCATTCCCTGATTTTATAAAATTCAAAATAAATAAATAGGTAGACGATGGAAAAAACTAAGAATTTGGAAAAATTATTTAATATAATATCAAGAATATTGGAAATAGACATAAGTATAATTAATAGTAAAACTTCGCCAGATAACATAGAAACATGGGATTCTTACAACGGTCTTATGATGGTTTCAGAGCTTGAATCGATTTTTAATGTTCATTTTACCATGGATGAAGTTGTAGGTGTAAGAAATGTAGGTGATATAATAAAAGCACTTAAAAAACATGGCGTCGATTTATAGTTAAATAATTTTCATCCTAAAGATCAAGGAATAAGGTGAAAAGACTAAAGTTTATTGATTTAGATGTTGGGGATGTTATATCCTTTGAGCGTATACTATTGGACGATGATATCCAAAGGTTTGTCAAATTATCAGGTGATGAAAATCCGCTTCATATTGATAAAGATTATGGGAAATTGAGTATTTTTGGAAACAATATTGTACATGGAATGTTATTGGCAAGTTTGTTTTCTAAAGTTGTTGGTATGTACCTCGGAGAAAATATTATATATTTAAGTCAGACACTTAAATTTAGAAAACCAGCTTTTGTAGGAGATCATATTGTAATTGAAGGTCTTATTAGGTCAAAATCTGATTCGACAAAAATAATTGTACTTGAAACAACCATAAAAAGGGGGAAAGAAATTATTATAAACGGTGAAGCTAAGGTTCAATACTTATCATGAAAAATCATAATAAAACTGCTTTGGTAATTGGTGGTAAAGGTGGTATCGGACAAGCAGCCGTTAGAAGGTTAAGCAATGACGGGTTTAATGTCTATGCTACTTACTTTAATAAACCGCTTAAACAAAAAATTAAAAAAATTAATTATATTAAATGTGATGTAACTATTGATCAAAACATTAAAAATATGATTGACGTTGTTACAAGAAAAAATAATTCTATTGACGTGATAGTTTTCAGCATAACTCCGCCAATAAAAAACATAAGTGTTTTGGACTTAAAATCTAATGATGTTGATCAACACTTCCAGATTCAGGTAATGTCATTAATCAAAATAATAAGTTTGCTAAAAGAACAATTTAAGAAAAAATATAAGACAAAAATTATTGTAGTTTTAACAGAATATTGTATTGGAAGGCCACCAAAAGGTTTAGCACCATACATTATTGGAAAATCTGCTCTATTAGGCCTATCAAGAGTGCTTGCAGTTGAGCTCGCTGAATATAATTCCACTGTTAATATGTTATCTCCAGGTATGGTAGATACAAAATTAATAGAGAATCTACCTCCTAAACTTATTGAAATGACTGCATATCAAAATCCGCTGAAACGTATTGCAACTACCACTGATATTGCCAAAGTGGTTTCTTTTCTAGCATCAGAAGAATCTGATTATATTAATGGTGTGAATATTCCAGTGAATGGTGGAAACGTTATATTATAGTTAATCACATAAGAAAAATAATATCAATTATAAAATATCAATTAATTGATCAATGGGAATTTATTTATTTTGAATTGGATATTGATAAATATCAATCATTATCTGATAACAAAAAAACCAAATTTCGCAAGGCTAATTTTGCGGATAAAAACAAAATACAAAATGATATTTATCCCTACTTAGATGGTTATGGAGAAAATGATAAAAAATATTTAGAAGAACCTGAGAGTCACACCATTTTTATATCTGAAAAAGAAAAAAAGATTATACATTATTTTCTTGTTTTTGAGGATGCACAACAATCACCTCTTATTAAGACGCCAATAAATAAAAAATTTATTAATAACGAAACTGCTTATTTAGGTTCAGCATTTACAGTTCCTGAAGAAAGGGGACTATGGATTACTATATATAGTGTTGCATTTATAATTAAATACTTAAAACAAAATACTGATATCAAGAAAGTTCTATTACTAGTTCATGACAAAACTTCTGGAGCAATAGAATTTTATCAGCGATTAGGATTTCATATTATTCCAAATGCAGCGCCAAAAAACGTTTTACAATGGTTATTGGACAAAATAAAGCCATGAATAAAAAAGTAACTGTATTAATGACGGTTTACAATGGAATGCCCTATCTGCGTGAAGCGGTAGAAAGTACACTAGACCAAACCTACCAAGATTTTGAATTTTTAATTATAGATGATGCCAGTACCGATGATTCTTTAGATTATTTAAAAAGTGTAAAGGATGATAGAATTCGGATAATCAAAAATGAGAATAACCTTGGTCAGATTATATCCCTGAATAAAGGAATTGATATAGCAGCGGGTGAGTATATTGCCAGGCTTGACCAGGATGATGTAAATCTACCAAAAAGGCTTGAACAACAGATTGAATATTTAACAAATAATTCTAATGTGGCATTAATTTGTTCTTTTGAACATACCATAAACTCCAATGGGGTGAAAATTCTAGATTGGAAAAAACATATTCAAAACTATGGCCAATTCATTGGAGAGATAATTCTTGGGCAGTGTCCGGTTTGGCATCCATCGGTGATGTACAAGAAAGATGTAGTAGAGAAATTAGGATATTATAATAATCAATATGGCCAAGCAGGAGATTATGATTTATGGGTTAAATTTGCTCTTAACAGATATGAGGCGGCGGTCGTACCTGAATTCCATTTACTTCAGAGGGAACATGATGGTCGGCAATCCATTTTGTTTTATGATAAGCAAATAAAAGCTGCATCTGTTGTGAATCAAAATGTCATTAATTACTTTTACGGTGATAAGGGATTAAATTCTTGCATCAGTTCATTTTTGAGGTTGCAGAAAGATCCATGTGGTATTGGATTTAAGGGTAACCATCTCAAAGAAATAATTAGATCAGTAATAGCATTATTTCAAAGTATTGAAGAAACAAAAAATTTATCAGTATCGGAAAAAAAATATTTCATGAGGACTATTCGCAATAGACTTGGTTACGGTATAGAAATTGGATACTATTTTATGTTTTTACCGAACTTTATATTAACAGGACTTTTCTTCATCTTATCACCTATGTATTTTTTTAAGATAAGAAGATTCCTTGCAATCACGTATCGAAAAATAAGAGAGTTGAAATACATTAAAAATTCACTAATGCCCAATTAAGAAATAATAATTGAAAAATATAATTAAGAATTTTATTGGTTATTTTTCCTACCCTTTTATAAAACTCCGCAGAAGTGAGCAAGGGATAACTTCAGTTATTTTTCACCACGTAGATGAGAAAGATTTTCCATCTTTTAAAATGCTGATAACACGATTAGATAAAGAAATTGGTTTTATTAATCCATATGAACTTGAATCATTCTTTTCAGGTGGGAATAATATTGATTCAAAAAAGATTTTATTGACTTTTGATGATGGTTTTAAATCTAATTATTTCTTAGCAAAAAGTATTTTGGATCCGATTAATATAAAATCAATTTGTTTTGTTAATCCAAATTT
>Ga0066376_10002619_pt1 | contig 16669 bp, 13 predicted proteins | sample Knorr_S15_td_Bot_FD_77009 | JGI IMG/M metagenome (GOLD analysis project Ga0066376, IMG submission 77009) | Marine microbial communities from Southern Atlantic Ocean transect - Knorr_S15_td_Bottom_ad_5009_LV_A | ecosystem: Environmental > Aquatic > Marine > Oceanic | place: Southern Atlantic... | reverse complement strand
CGGTGGCGCGCACCCCGGGCGACAGCGGCCGGGCGCCGGCAAAGGCTGCTTCGAGCGTCGGATACCGCGACAACACACGGCGCCACTGCGAGCCGGGGTCACCCGCGCCCGCTCCGGACCCCGACCCGGCGGTCGCCTGGTCAATGAGGAGTCCGGCACTGAGGAGACCGTCGTCGAAGCGCAACGCGTACATCCACCCCTCGTCCAGCAGATGGTGCACGGCCGCCCAGTCGTCGGGATACGGACCGGCCGGCAAGATCGCACCGGCCCGGGTCGCCACGTCGGCGAACGGCGTCACGCCCTCAAAGTGGCCATACAGCAGTCGGGTCGAGAAGCCGACTTCGGAGCCGTCGGGCTCGATACCGAATGCACGCGCCAGCACTTCCCCGGCCCCCGACGCATCCACCACGAACCGCGCACCACATTCGACCGCATCGCCCTGGTGCCGCCCGCTCAGCCGCAGGTGGTGACGAGTCTCCTCTACGGACACGACCTCGAACTGGTCGCGGTAGTCGACACCGGCCGCGCGGGCCCTCGCCACCAGGTGCGCGTCCACATCGGCCCGCAACCAGTGACAATCGGCAACGTCGGCGTCCGGGCTCGCCGACACCAGCATCCGGGCCTCATTCGCCTGGCTGTTGCGATAAGCCTCGTCGGGATGGTGGCGATAGAACGTGAACCCGCGTTTCACGCCGCAGCGGAGACCTGGCAGCGCTCGGCGCCAGCGGCCGTGCGCGGCGAGACTCCCCAGGTCAGGCTGGTGATACCGGGCCGCGAGGCGCTCGAGCGCGAGCGCCGCCAGCGGGGTCGACGACTCGCCGAGCGAAAACCGCGGATGCCGGCCGCGTTCGAGCAGCAGTACCGAGCGCCCACGCAGCGCCAGCAGTCTGGCCAGGAGGGATCCGGCGAAGCCGGAACCGATGACGGCGACGTCGTAGGGGGTTGTCACTGGTGTGGCTTGGGGCGGGAACGGGTCTCAGGCTTCGGGCTTCGGGCTTCAGGGGGGCGGGGTCGGTCGCGGGCGGTGCCGGCGTTGCACGAGACGCACGCGACACGTGATGCCGGCAGCCCGGTTAGATTCATGGCGCCGAGCCGGTTGACCCGGGCCTCGACGCAGTGGGAGCAGACCGCCAGCCGCCCGAGATCCCAAAGGTCCAGCTGCACGACAGCGTCGTCCAGATTCAAGCGAAGCGCCCGGTCGAATGCGTCCTCGGCCAGATCGAGCGTCACGGAACGCCAAGCGCCCTCGGCCGCCAACGATTCGAGCGCACCGTTTCCCCCTCGCACCGGAATGATCGAAATCATGCTGGCGCCACACGCCGCGGCATGCTCCACCGAGCGAAGGGTCCATGCGAGCTGTTCGTCATCGGCGATGAACGGGCACCCGAGCAGCACGAAGACCCGAAGACCGATCTCGTGTGCTCTCAACGCGGACGCCGCCGCGTCGAAGTCCGCGAGCGTCATCTTCTTGTTGAGCCGCGCCAACGCCGCCGGATGCGCGGTCTCCAGCCCGATCCCGACCTCCAAGGCGCCGTCGAGCCGGTCGCCGAACGCGAAGCACCCGTCGTCGATGAACCGTGGATGGCACTCGACCGTCACCTGCGCGAAACCCTGCAAGAGCCGCAGCATCGACGTCTGGTCGGCCGGGGGCACCGCCGCCGGGTCGAAGAAGTTGCTCGCGTTGTAGAGCTTGATCAGCGACCGCTGTCCAATCTCACGAAGCGCCTCCCTCAGCTGCCGGGGCAGTGAGCCGAGGGGGGTGTGGCCGCTCAGCGTCTGCTGCCACAGGTCGCAGAACACACAACTGAACGGGCACTCGGCCCCGGCCAGAAAGACGGTGGCCGCATCAACGATATCGCCACTGGACCTCCGCTCCCGCTCGTGGACGACCCCGATCGGCCGGTCGGCCGAGGGCGACACCTTCGATCGCCGGAGCGAACGCACCCAGCGGTCCATGCGATCCGATAGCCGGGCTAGGGCCGGGCTTCGCCGTACCGGGCAAGGAAATGGGCGCGGTATCGTTCGGGGGGCACCGCGAAACGACCGCGAAACACAACGTCATCGACCGCGCCGTGCTGGAATCGCCGCTTCTCGAACACGGGGAAATCCAGGTCGAAGCGAGACCGCATGCCGCGCCGCACCACGTCGCCTTTCACGCGGTAGAGCGCGTCGGTAGAGCCAGCGGAGAGCGCATCGAACGGAATGGCCTCGGCCACCCGAATGAGGGACGGGCGGACGAACGGACTCAACCCGGTGAACCCGAGCCGGCGCGCCGGAGCGAAGGTTCGCACGCAGGCGCGCGAGAAACCGCCGGAGTATGTCTGCGAGTGCTTGATCGCCCCCACACCCCATCCCTCTTGATAGAGCATGGTGTTGGACACGACACTCCGGATGGTCAGCTCGTGGTTCTCCTCGATCGGATAATCCTTGAGATTCTCGTCACCGCCGTCGCCATCGAGCAGCAAGCGCCAGGCCGGATAGCGCTCACGAATCCCGCGCAGCAACGCGAGGCCTACCGTCGCGCATTCGACGTCGAGGGGTTTGTAGTCCTCGATCACCTCCACCGCTTCGAGGGGGTCCAACCGATCGGCCGGCACGTCAATCACCTCGAGCAGCATCTCCAGGTCGAGCCGGCTCAGAAACGTGCGCGCCTGTTCGACGTCTGCCCCACCGCCGTCGACCGCCAGGGTGAACGCCTTCAAACGGCTGGGGCTCTGCCCGCTGTCAACCAAGGCCCGATACACGCTGACCAGCACCGCACCACTGTCGATCCCGCCGGAGAACAGCACCCCGATCGGCTCGCTCTCCGGTTGTCGCGTCAGCCACTCGGTCACTTCCTGGTGCAGCGCCGCCACATAGGCGTCCCCGATCGCGTCGAGATCTGTCGGCATCGTCGCCCGGGGTGGCGCGAAGAACCGGCGGTGGTCCGGGATGGGGTCGGGACAACCGATGAGCCGTAGCGCGGTGACGTGATGCGCCGGCACCATCCTGGTGTAGCTCGGGTGAAACTGGTGCCCGTAGCCATGCTCGTCCAACACCCGCTTGAGGTCGTCGATCCGCTCGCCGATCACAAGCATGGGCCCCGCGGTTTCCTTGGCCAGGAAGTAGCGCATCGGCCGGTCGAGGCTGCGCGCCATGAGGACCGTCTCGCCGGCACGCGCAGCCAGCGCGAACGAACCGTGCACGTCGAGCAGTGCGTCAGGGCGCGGGTCACGCAAGAGCGCACGCGCGGCGGCGACGCTCATGTTGAGAATACGAAGGTCGCTATCCTCGATGAGATTGACGACGCGGTGGACAGGACGATCCATCGACGCGACTCCTCTGCAATAGGTTTGGGAACGGACGCGGACGGACCGCTAGTTCGCGCCCACCAGCAGATCCCAATGCTGCGCGGCTCGCTCGAGAATGGCCGGCAGGTCCGCTTCGAGCAGATAGCGGTCACCGATGAGTGCCTCTCCCGCCGACTCGATCCGGGTCAGAAAGTCCTCGCGTGAGTCATACCGTTCCTCGATCGATCGTCGCGGATCGCGGGTGCGCTCCCGCTGCGCCCGGGTGGCGGGAAACGGGATGTAGGAGCCGGCCAATGAGACGAGCGTGTTGGGGTCTCCATTGTCCGGATTCGTGAAGTTCCAGCCGGTGTAGGTGGCCAGGGGCACCGCGACTTCCGGGTGACGGATACCTGCGATTTCGTTGCCGTCGGCGTCTACCTGCGGCACGAACATCGGCAACGCCGTGCCTCCGCCGGCGCCGCCGTCCAGATCATGATTCGCGGCCCGCACGCCGCCCTCGCGATCGGCCGGTGAGCGCACATCCGGTATGGCCGGGAAGGCGATCTGTGCGGGAGCCACCAGATTTCCGTCGGCAAACCGGGGGTGCCGGCTGGGCGGCGGCTCGACGTCGTCGACGACCCAATCCTTCAGCGACGTCAGCAGCGCCCGCATGTTCCACCAGTAGTCGGTCGGGTTGCCCATTTCCTGCCGGTTCCCCGGTGGCGGCGGTGGGAACGCGCCAGGTCCATGCTGCGTGCCGGCCAGAAAGTAGAACCGCACATTGTCCTGCAGGGTGAGATCCTGCGCCCCGTCTGGTGTCGAGTGCACCAGAGTCGCCACACGTCCGCCGCCCCAGTACTCGACACCCGTATTCGTGTAGAAAATGCGGGGCTGGTTCGGCCGGCTCCGGGCGTTACCCAGCGTCCCGTCGACCGTGCCGGTCACGGGGTCGGGCAGCGCCGCGTCAGCGAAGGGAAATGCGGTGGCGTCGAACATGCCCAGTGAAATCGGCGCGGCACCGGGCTGGTTGAGATCGAGACGCGATGAGCCGGCGATGTGGGGAATCATCCCGTCGAAGACCTGCCGTCCAGCCGTATCCGAGTTGAATCCGAGATACAGGAACGTCCGAAGGTAGCGGCCGCTCTGCGACGACCCGAACGTCAGGGCATGTTCCGCGCTCACCAGAGCGCTCGGGTCATACTTGATCCACGACGTGACATCGCGGACGCTGGCGAAACCGAGGCCGCCCACCGGGTTTCCGTCGACCGAGGGCACCTCGAGTCGAATCTCACGCTCGGCCGGCACGTCGAATTCCCAGCCGACCCAGACCAGGGTATAGCCCTCGCGCATCAGAAATCCGTCGCCATACGGCCCACTGCCTCCCCGGTTGAAACCGAGCGCGGTCAGCCGTCCTCGATTGGACACGTCGACCAACGCCACGCCGTTCCCGCGTTGCGAGTCTGCGGGCGTGAGAATCCTCAGGTCGGCGGTGGCTACGACCAGCCCGTCGGCGTTCCGGGGGGCACGGTCCAGGTTCACGATCACCTGATTCCGCGGATCAGCCGGATCGATCCCGAAGGTGATTCGCCCCACCAACTCCTCGTAGGCCCCAGTGTCGCCGAAACCGCTGCCGTCCGCGATGGCGTGGCGCTCGGTGACATCGACCGACAAGACGTCGGCCCGGAGCACAGGTACGGACACGACCGTGACGAGCAGAGTGGCGACGAGGGTGCGGAGCATGGCAGTCATTGGTAATGGTCCTTGCTGAAGTCGTTCCTGGGTGGTGCTGGTCGTGGAATTATACCGGCTCGAGACCGGGGTGCCGAGCGACGCTGGTCGGCCTAAGCCGGCACCGTCAGGATACGGTCACTCGTAGGAAGGCGTTGGTCCAGCAGCACTGGCTCCCGCCACCGCCGGACCGGTCGCTGGCCAGCACCCGTAGCAGGTACTCGCCAGGCTCGGTGAACGTCACGGCGGTCTCCGCGCGTCCGTCGCTTCCCTCGGCAATCTCGAGCGCGTCATCGTCTTCGTCGTGCGCGAAGCTGACGGCCGCGGGTCCCTGATGCAGATACCACCGTAGTCGGACGAGCGGAGGTGGGTCGTCGTCGGTCTCCTCGGACCGCCGTCGCGTGATGCCGTCGTCGGTGGCCCACACCACCAGCGGCAGCGGCGTACCGACCACCGCGGTCAGGGGACCTTCGGCCGGCCCTCCAGGTCCGCGGTGCTCCCGACCGGTCTCGGCGAACCGGACCACCGGTGGGGTGTCCTGATTGGCCGCACCACCGACGGCATCGAGCAGCCAGTCTCGATGCAAATGGCCAGGAATCGTTTGGGTGTCCCCTCGGAACGTGAGGGTCCAGTTCACCTCGTCGCCTTCACCGAAGTCGGCCGGCACCACGACGGTGAAGACGCCACGCTGACGGCGGGCCAGAAATTGGGTCGGTTGTCCGTGGTCGGGTCCGCCCGGCGCGATCCGGTTGTTCGCGCCGATCGGCACGTCGACGACCTCTTCCGAGTTGCGGTTGAAGTACCCCCACGAGAGGCTGAACGTGCCATCGGGGTTCGGATACCACCCCTCGTACACCGGGGTGATCGTCTGTCCGTGCGTGCTGACGGGGGCCAGGGGCAATTGCCCGGCCGACAACACCACCCAACTCGCGGCGACGACCCCTCCGACAAGACCGCCGATGAGAGCGGACCGGTTGCGCATCGTCACGGTTGCCAAAGGCCCCAGCCCTACTCGTTCTCGGTCGTCTTCTGCGCCGCCTCGCGCTCGGCGACCAGACGGTCGTAGTCGGGCTGGTCGAGATAGGTCACGTCCACCCAGGCGTGGGCCATCTCGTCGACCGTCCGCGAGCCATTGCCCACCCACTGCCGCGGATCGGGATTCTCGCGATTGGCGGTCGAGTTGTCATGCCAGGCGGTGACGACGATCATCGTCCCCCCCGGCAGCAGCGGCGCCACGGCCTCGTCGTAGACGTAGTTGATGTGCCAGTTCCAGCGGAAATTCCCGACGTTGCTGAGCATCCGTCGCGTCCCGTCCGGCAGAATCGCCTCCATCGACATCGCCTTGCCGCGCATGTGCATGTGCGGCTGGAAGTTCTCAAGGCGGGCCGGTCCTTTGAGCGTCGTGAAACCCTGACTTATCCCAATTTCGCCCGGCGCGATATCGATACCACCTTGGTGGCCACGCATCCCGTGCAGGATCGTGCGGTACTTGGGCACATAGCCCTTGTCATAGAAATACACACCCAGTTCCACGATGTCGTTGGCCACCTCTTCGCCGATCGCGTGGTAGTGGATGTCCCAGTTGATCTCCGACCCCGGCAGCATCAGCTTGCCGGCATCCTCGGGGAAGATCTCGCCTTCCTTGCCAACCGCCCACTCCATGAAGGTACCCGGGCCGATATCGTCGTCGACATCGAACCCGTTCGCCAGCCCCGTCACGCCCTCCTCCTCCTGCTGGAGGCGGGCGATGGCGTGATGTACCACTCTACGACCGGAAGCCGACGGCTTGATCTCGATCGCCTTCACCCATCGTTCAGCCTCGAGCCCGGTCGGCGCACTCGCGCGCCACCACTTGTCCTGGCCGTCGGCGGGCACCGTAAAGGGCGGCGAACTCACGACCAGATCCGGCTCGCCGAACCTGTCGGAGAGGCGCCACGCCTGCGGATCAGCGAACACGGCCGGCGGCGGCATGTCGCCCGCGTCGCCCAACGGCGCTCCAGCGTCGACCCAGGCCGCGATGGTGTCAATCTGCTCCTGGTTCAGCGAACGGTCGTTCTTGAACGACTGTATGCCGACGGCCCGATCGATGTGCCAGGGCGGCATCTCCAACGACACCACGCGATCTTTGATAGCCCGAGCCCACGGTCTGACCTCGGCGTAGGTCAGCAGCGACATCGGCGCAATCGAGTTGGGCTGGTGGCATTCCTGACACTTCTGCTGCAGGATCGGCGCCACGTCCTTCGCGAATGTCGGCTGGTCGGCCGCCTGTCCCGCCACGGCGAGACCCGCCACGGCCAAGACGCACACCACTACTACCACCGGGATGCCGACAACTCGTCCCAACGACCTGGCTGTCATAGCCTTGCTCCCTCTCGGCGAACGCGGACTCGCGCACCGGGGCTCCTGAGTTCGTATGCAGCGACTTGTATCACGGGTGGGGGCGCGAATCCAGTTTTAGACGGGGCTGCGCCCCGAACCCCACGCGGCGGCGGGGCGAGCGGATGCGCCGTGGCGATCGGGGTGGCGAACGACCGCTCTGCTATGCTCATCCGGCACTCCTCATGAGCGTCCGACCGATCGCCCTCACCCTGGCGGTGCTGCTGGCGGGCCCCACGCTAACTGCCGCCCAGTCGTGGCCCCAATGGCGGGGCCCCGGCGGCCTCGGCGTCTCACCTGAAACGGGCATCCCGACCCGGTGGGGCCCCGACGACAACATCGCGTGGCGGGTCCCGCTGGAGGGGCTCGGCACATCGACCCCGGTGATCTGGGGCGACCTCATTTTCCTGACGTCGCAGCTTGGCACCGGGCCGATCGATGAACGGGGCGCGCAGTTCCCGGGCACCAGACGCGCGGCCGGCCGTGGGTCGATCGATGGCGTGACGCTGGTGATCCAGGCTTTTCGTCGCGACGACGGCGGCATCGCCTGGGAGCATCGGCTGGCAGCGACCGGGCACATCCCGGCCGTGCATCGCAACCACAACCTCGCCACCCCTAGCGTGGTGACCGACGGCGACCGACTCTTCGCCTGGTTTGGCACCGGGCAGGTGGTCGCCCTCGACCTCGCCGGGCACGAACTGTGGTCGCGTCACCTCGGTGACGACTACGCGCCGTTCGACGTGCTGTGGGGTCACGGCAGCTCGCCCCAGCTCTACGACGACTTGTTGATCCTGCAATGCGACCATCCGGAGATGGCCTATCTGCTTGCGCTGGACACGGCCACCGGCGAGGAGCGATGGATCGTAGACCGAGGGTCGGGTCTGCGTGCCTACAGCACGCCCCTCGTGGTCTCGACCGACAATGGAGACCAGTTGATCGTCAATTCCAGCCGGTGGATCGACGCGTACGACCCGCGCACCGGGCAGACGCGGTGGCGGGCCGGGTCGACGGTCGAGCTGGCGGCGGGCACGCCCGTCTACTCGGATGGCGTGGTCTACACCACCCGCGGCTACTCGAGTGGCCCGTATCTGTCGGTGGAGACCGGTGGACGCGGCGACGTCGGTCAGACCCACGTCCGTTGGCGACAACCAACCCGAGCGCCCTATGTCTCGTCGATGCTGCTGTATCGCGGTCTGCTGTACATGGCGACCGAGAACGGCATTCTCACCGTCACGGATCCCGACACCGGCAACCCGGTGGCGCGCACCCGGCTGAACGGCGTGTTCACCGCGTCGCCGGTCGCAGCTGATGGGCACGTCTATCTGCTCAGCGAGGACGGAGAGACCGTCGTGCTGGAAGCGGGGCCGGACGCGCGGGTGGTCTCCCGAAATGCGCTGGATGAGCGGGCGCTCGCGTCCCCGGCGATCGCGCACGGCCGGGTCTATATCCGCACCGACCAACACCTGTTCAGCATTCGAAATTAGACGGGGCTGCGCCCCGAACCCCACGCGCATTGTCGCGCGCCCACCGCGTGTTATTGAGCCGGCGGGGCAAGCGGATGCACTGTGGCGATCTGTGTCGCGAAGACCGCCGGGTCGGTGGTCGGGAGGTCGCAGATACGGTTCTCGCAGACGTAGGCGGTCGTTTGCCCCTCTCGGACCGTCTTGCCATCGAGTAACGGGACGACCTGCGCGTGCCGCTCCAGTTCGTCACCCTCGGTGACGATGGCGAGAATCCGGTTGGGGAGAAACCGGGCTCGCAGCTCGTGCAGAAACGGCGCCGCGTCGTCGCGTCCGCGCGGCACCACCAACACGATTTCCTTCGGCCGGTCGAGCTGATAGTCCACCGCCAGCAGCATCTCGGACACCGCCGGCGCGCTGTCCGTCAGCATCGCACCGAACGCCTCGAACGCCCGCTCGGCGCGCACGCGATAGCCGTCGTCGGTCGTCAGCTCGTGCAGACGTAGCAGATTGAGCACTGCCACGGAGTTCCCGGACGGCTCCGCCGCGTCGTAGGTCGGCTTCTCACGCGTGAGCAGCAACGCCTGGTCGGCCGCGGTCCTGAAGAACCCGCCGCCCGACACGTCCTCGTAGTCGCGTGCGAGCACCGCGTCGAGCGCCCTGGCTTCGTCGAGCCAGCGGAGGTCACCGTCAGCCTCGTACAGATCCAGCAGCCCCGCAATCAGGAACGTGTAGTCGTCGAGATACGCGGTTTGCTGGGCGGCGCCGTCGAGGGCCGCGCGCAGCAGCCCCTCGTCGCGCCGGAGCGTGCGCAGCAGATAATCGGCCGCGCGAGCGCCGCGTTCGGCATATACCCGGTCATCGAGCACGAGCGATGCCTGGGCCAGCGCCGAGATCATCAGCCCGTTCCAGGCGGTCAGAATCTTGTTATCGCGCAGCGGCGCCGGCCGACGCGCGCGTGCCGCATAGAGTTGCTCCCGTGCCGCGTCGATGGTCTGACGCAGTGCGGCGACCGGGACCCCGAACTCGGCCGCCACTTCGGACAACGACCGTGGCGTATGTAGAATCGTGCGACCTTCGAAGTTACCAGCCGGGGTGACACCGAAATAGGCCATCACGACCCGCGTCTGCTCGGCATCGAGCACGGCCGCGATCTCCTCGGGGGTCCAGGTAAAAAACAGTCCCTCCGCCCGCTCACCATCCGGCCCCAGACTGTCCGCGTCGGTGGCTGAATAGAACGCACCGTCGGGGGCCATCATGTCGCGTTCGACGTACCGCAGGATGTCGCGTGCCACATCGGCGAAGTCTTCGCGACCGGTCACCTGATAGGCCTCGAGATACGCCGGCACGAGGAGCGCATTGTCGTAGAGCATCTGCTCGAAGTGCGGCACCAGCCACTGCGGGTCGGTCGAGTAGCGGTGAAAACCGCCCCCCACCTGGTCGCGGATGCCGCCCGCGGCCATCGCCTCGAGGGTGCGGGTCGCCATGGTCAGCGACTCGACATCGCCGGTCCGGCGATGATGGCGAAGCAGCATGCGCACCGACAGGCTGCTCGGGAACTTCTGCTGCCCCCCGAGGCCCCCATGGGTCGCATCGAAGCCGCTCCGGTAGTAATCGGCGGTCGCGTGCAACGACTGCGCCGTCGGTAACCCGTCCCGCCCGGCCCCCGGCGCCAGCAGATCGCGGATACGCTCCGCCACCTCGGCCGACACCGCCGCCACCTGGTCCGGCTGCTCGTCGTAGGCGGCTTTGAGCTGCCGGGCCAGGGTCAGAAAGCCGACCGATGCGCCGCGGTCGCCGTCACGCGCCGGCAGATAGGTGGCACCGCTGAACGGCTCGCCGTCCGGAGTCAGCCACACCGTCATCGGCCAACCGCCGCCGCCTTGCAGGAACAGCTGCACCGCGCTCATGTAGATGGCGTCGAGATCCGGCCGCACCTCGCGGTCGACCTTGATCACGACGTAGTTCTCGTTCAGATACCGCGCGATCTCCTCGTCGTCGAACGACTCTTCCTCCATCACGTGACACCAGTGACAGGTGGAATAGCCGATCGACAGCAGGACCGGACGCCCCAGCGTGCGCGCCAACTCGAACGCTTCGTCGCCCCACGGGTGCCAATTCAGCGGGTTGTGGGCATGCTGGCGCAGATACGGACTCGCTTCGAGGAACAGTCGATTGATATAGCGCGGCGAGCCGTCGTCGCGCAGATGCCGGGTCCGCGGCGCGTAGTCAGTGGGCCGCCGCGCCCAGGCGCTGGCCAGCGAGTCCCGTAAGGGCGCCTCGAAGCCGGTCGCGCCAGGCGGCGTGTCAAAGTCAAAGGCGACCGACTGAGCGCCCGGCCGCGAGACGCAGCCCGACAACAGCCACAACGCCACGAACGTCGACACGAACGCGCCCGGTCTCTCCACTGTTCTTCCAAGTGTGCCATGCGATCGTCGAACTGTCGCGCCACTGATGCCTGGACCTCGGACAACGAGAGCTATCTGGCCGCCCTCGGTCGAGGTGTGGTCATCGCTGACCGGGGCGACGACTTGCATCCCGCTTCGAACGACCGGGATAATGACGTCATGGCTTCAGTCGGTCGTGCACAGCTCGTCGAGCAACTGACGCGGCATCTTGAGCAACGTCCGGAGATTCTCGACGCCTACCTGTTCGGGTCACTGTCCCGAGGACCGGGGCAACCGCACAGCGATGTGGATGTGGCTGTCTACATCGACCGCGAGCGCGTAGCGGACACGCCGTTCGGCTACGCCGCCGAGCTGACCACGATCCTATCGACAGCCGTGGGAAGCGACGCGGTCGACGTGATCGTGCTCAACGATGCCCCTCCGCTCCTCTACCATCGGGTCCTCCGCGACGGCGCCCGGCTGCTCGCGCGGGATCTTCCGGCCACCACGACCCGCGAAGGACGAGCTCTCTCACGTTATTGCGACTTCCTGCCGCAGATGCGCAAAGTCGACGCGGCCTACCAGGACCGGCTCAGGCGCGGGTCTCCAGGCCATGAGCCCCGGTGAGGTCGATGTCGCGGTGGTGCGACGCCATTTGCTGGCCCTGGACCGCGCCGTGCAGACACTGCGGAGGCATCAGGGACGACCGCTGACGCAGCTCCAGACCGACCTTGACGAGCTCTGGGCAGTCGAGCGGGGATTACAGCTGTGTACACAGAACGCCCTCGACATCGCGACACATATCGCGGCCGCCGCGGGGCGGGATGTGCCTGACTATGCGACGGCACTCGACCGATTGGCCGAGCTGCGTATTCTGCCGGCAGTGTTCGTGGACCGGTTCCGTGGGATCGCGGGGTTTCGGAACGTCGTCGTGCATGGTTACCTGGACGTGGACCCGCGCATCGTCCACCGTGTGCTGAACGAGCGACTCGACGATTTCGGCGAGTTCGCTCGACACGTCGGCGCGTATCTCGAGCCGCCGGCCCCACCGGACGCTGATGCCGATTGAGCCCGGCGCCACGATGGGCTCCTACTCTATGAAGAGGAAGACAAGATGAGCAGGGACGGTGACCGCGGCGAAGTCGACCGACGGAGCGTGGTGAAGGCGCTCGGCGCGGCAGGAGCCGCGCTCGCCACCCCCGAGTTTTCGTGGGGCGCATTGGCCGCCCAAAGCGACATCGAGCCGTTCGAAATCCGGGTGAGTGACCAAGAGCTAGACGACCTGAGCGAGCGTCTGCGCCTGGCCCGGTGGCCACCCGACGCGCCCGGTGAGCCGTGGTCGTATGGCACCGACCGCGCCTACCTGGAGGAGTTGATCGCGTACTGGCGTGACGACTACGACTGGCGCGTCCACGAGGCCGAGCTGAACAGCTTCGACCACTACATGACGACGGTCGACGGACAGCGGCTGCACTTCGTGCATCAGCGCTCGCGCGGCAGTTCGTCCTTTCCGCTGGTGATGACCCACGGCTGGCCCGGCACCGTGTGGGAAATGCTGCCGTCAGTCAAGGCACTGAGCGACCCAGCGTCGCATGGCGGCGATGCCTCCGAGGCGTTCGACGTCATCGTGCCCTCGATTCCCGGCTTCGGCTTTTCCGGAGCGCCGGCCGAAGGGACCGACATCGCGCGCACCGGCGACCTCTGGGTCGGGTTGATGGACCAGCTCGGGTACGACCGCTTTGGCGCCTACGGAAGCGATTGGGGCGCCGCTGTGACGCGCTATCTCGGGGGCCGGTACCCGGACCGCGTCGCCGGCATCCATACGCCCGGTGCCCCACCACGCCAGCAGCGGGAGCCGAACACCGAGCCGGAACGCGACTACCTGCGGCGATCAGAGCTCTGGTCGGTCGATGAGACCGGCTACCAGCGCATTCAGGGAACCAAGCCCCAGACCCTCGCGTTCGGACTGACCGATTCGCCGATCGGGTTGGCCGCCTGGATCACCGAGAAACTCCGGTCATGGAGCGACTGCGACGGCAACGTCGAGAACCGTTTCAGCAAGGACCAGATCCTCACCCTGGTCTCTATCTACTGGCACACCCGAACCATCGGCACCAGCGTCCGGTACTACTACGCGAACGGGCTGGGCAGTTCGCGTGGCCGTAGCCGCGGGGGTGGTCCAGTGCAGGTCCCGCAAGGTTACGCGCAGTTCGTCGGCATACCGTCGCGTTCCGGTCCGCCGCGGTCGTTTCTCGCTGATCCCCCCGACAACGTGACCCACTGGTCGGTCTTCGACACCGGCGGCCACTTTCCAGCCATCGAGGAACCGGAGTTGCTCGTCGGCGACCTGCGCAAGTTCTTCGGACCGCTGCGCTGAACGGATCGGGACAGGACTGCCCCTGCTTCAGGCTTCGCCTGGCGACGTTCCCGCGGGAACGTCCTGACGCACCGGCTCACAACGACCATGCTCGTCTTTTTGCTCGCGATGCTCACGCCCACATCCGTGACCTTGGATGTGCCGATCTATCTCGTGGCGGAGCTCAAGCCGTCAGTCCTCGCCGGTGCCCTCGAGGAGACGGAGCGGATCTTCGAACCGGGAGGCATCCGGCTCGAGTTCGACCTCGCCCCCGAGCGGCGTTCGACGCATCGACTCGCATTCGTAGTCGTGCAGGCGCGGCCGGCCCGCTTCAAGGTGTCACCCGCGTGCAGCCGTGGCCTGCATGACCACCGGCTCGGTCACACGCAGCTCAGTTCACGCCGTCTGACGCTGTGGACGGAACAGGTGGCGCGGGCCGTCGATGGGAACTGGGACCGCCAGGGACTCCCCGAGGTCGACGACCAGGTCTACGCGCGAGCCCTGGGGCGGGTTCTCGCCCACGAGCTCGGTCACCTGCTGCTTCGCCTGAACGGGCATCGCGATCACGGACTGATGCGGTCCACGTTCTCACACCGAAGTCTGATCGCGCGGGGAAGGGGCGCCTTCCGCCTGGCGCCCGACGACCTGCGCGCGATACGGACCGCGCTCGAGGGCATCGAGCCATGACACAAAGGCCGACGGGTCGGCGAAGGTGCTGGACTTCGGGCTGGCCAAAGCGATGCAGCCCGAGGCGACCCAGGCCGACGCCTGGGTCGCTAGTGTCACGTCTGACAGGTTCGTTGCAGAAGTCGGTGGCGCAGTGCGCAGCTGAAAAGGCGTGAGGAGGGAGCAAATTGATGCCCCCCGGAACCTGCTTTGTGTCCGAGTACCCTACTCGGGCACTCCGCGTGGACCCCGACGAATACGAGGAGACCTCATGACGAGCAGGAGGAGAGCACGAGCGACGGTCGCCGGTCTGGGAGGGGCGCTGGTCTTGGTCGCGGCGCCGGTCGTCTTCGCGCAAGACCGGATGCCGCCGATTCCTGACGACCAGATGACCGAGGCCCAGCGGGCAGCGGTGGCGGAGTTCAAGGCCGCGCGTGACACCACGCGGTTCGGCGGACCGTTCGTGCCGTTGCTCCGAAGCCCCGAGATGTTGAGCCGCGCCCGCAACGTGGGCGACTATGTTCGGTTCAACAGCGCGCTGCCACCGCGGCTGAGCGAATTCGTCATCCTGCTCATCGCGCGCGAGTGGACGCAGCAAACCGAGTGGTCCGCCCACGCCGGCATCGCCGAGCGGGCCGGGCTCCACCCGGACATCATCGGCGCGGTAGCCGAGGGCCGGCGTCCGGATGGGATGGCGGAAGACGAGGCGGCGGTCTATGACTTCTGTACGGAGCTGCTTCACACCCACGGAGTGAGTGACCCGACCTACGCGCGCCTCGTGTCGGTCGTTGAAGAGAAAGGCGTCGTCGACACAATCGGAATCATGGGGTACTACTCGCTCCTGGCGATGGTGATGAACACGGCGCGCACGCCGCTCGCCGGCGATGCGCCCCCACCGCTCCAGGCGTTTCCGCGGTAGGGGCCTCCACCTGAACCGCTGTTGACACGACGTCCGCGGGGAACCGGCCGTCGCCCGCCCATGGCCTTGAACCGGAACAGATCGCTCCGACTGGCAGGCACGCTCGCGGTGGGTGTGGTGGTGTGGTTCACGCCGCCGCCAGACGGGGTTGATATCCAGGCCTGGCACCTGCTGGCCATCTTCATCGCCACCATCGTGGGCATCATCACCAGCCCGTTCCCGATGGGTGTTGTGGCCGTGTTCGGGCTCACCGCGACCAGTCTCACTGGGACACTCACCGTCGAGCAGTCGGTCAGCGGTTTTGGCGAGCGCGTGATGTGGCTGATCGTGATCGCGTTCTTCGTCTCTCGCGGGTTCATCAAGACCGGTCTGGGAGCCCGAATCGCCTATCTGTTCATGGCCGCGGTCGGACAGACCTCGCTGGGGTTGGCCTATAGCCTGGTCGCGGCGGACCTGACGCTGGCGCCCGCGATGCCGAGCAACACCGCCCGCGCGGCTGGCGTCATCTTTCCGATCGTGCGCTCGATTGCTCGGTCGTACGGCAGTCGCCCCAGCGACGGCACGGCGCGTCGGATCGGCGCGTTCCTGATCAAGACCGCCTACCAGGGCACGGTGATCACAAGCGCGATGTTTGTCACCGCCATGGCGGCAAATCCGATCATCGTGCGGCTGGCCGGCGACGCCGGCGTCCAGCTCACGTGGACCGGTTGGGCGACAGCGGCGATCGTCCCCGGACTGGTGAGCCTGATGGTGATGCCATGGGTCCTCTACACCGTCTATCCGCCCGAGATTCGAGAGACGCCCGGCGCCAGGCAGATCGCCCGCGACAAGCTTCGGGACATGGGAGCGTTGAAGTCCAGCGAACGGACGATGCTCGCCACCTTCGTGCTGCTGCTGTTCTTGTGGATCTTCGGCGCACGGTTCGGTCTCGACGGGACCGGGACCACCGCCGCGTTCATTGGTCTCTCCGTCCTCCTTCTCAGCGGGACACTGACGTGGGACGACGTGCTCCACGAGCACGGCGCGTGGAACACGCTGGTCTGGATGTCGACGCTGGTGATGATGGCCAACTATCTGAACGAGCTCGGCCTGGTGCCGTGGTTTGCCATGACGATGGGCGGAATGGTCGAGGGCATCGGTTGGGTGCCGGCCCTGGCGGTCTTGGGTCTGGTGTATTTCTACAGTCACTACTTCTTCGCAAGCAATACGGCCCACGTCGTGGCGATGTATGCGGCATTTCTGGCCGTCGCGATCGGAGCCGGCGCCCCGCCAGCCCTGGCGGCGCTGGTCCTGGCGTTCTTCAGCAATCTGTTTGCTGGCTTGAGCCACTACGGGACCGGGCCCGCCCCGGTGTTCTTCGAGTCTGGGTATCTGGAGATGGGGACCTGGTGGAAACTCGGCGGACTGCTCAGTGTCGTCAACATCCTCATCTGGACGGTCGTGGGCGGGTTGTGGTGGCGGATGATCGGCCTGTGGTGAAGGTGGACAGTTCGGCTTGCGGATGGATT
>Ga0066376_10002617_pt1 | contig 16670 bp, 15 predicted proteins | sample Knorr_S15_td_Bot_FD_77009 | JGI IMG/M metagenome (GOLD analysis project Ga0066376, IMG submission 77009) | Marine microbial communities from Southern Atlantic Ocean transect - Knorr_S15_td_Bottom_ad_5009_LV_A | ecosystem: Environmental > Aquatic > Marine > Oceanic | place: Southern Atlantic... | reverse complement strand
TTTAGCCATGAGGCGACGAATGCATTACGATAAGCAACAAGTGAATCACATACCAACTTGATGAGCTAATGTGTCTCTTAATTCAAGCAACTCTAAGTTCAAAAGGTTTTGACGACGTACACCTCATTGCTTAAGTCTATTAGTAACAAATCAAAGTAAACCGATCTGTATACCTTTAACTAAAGATAGACAGATCTGTCTACTATGTAAAGCTTATTTTAGAAAATATTATCAAGAACATATTAAGTGCACTAAATTACCATATTATATTATGATATTTAACAATATGTTAGATAAATTTATTTGAAATATATAGTATTACGGAACAATTTAATGGTATACTGATCTGTATACTATAAATGGAAGGATTAAAGATGCCCGCACACTCTAAAAGAGATCAGATTATTTCGGTGGCGCAGAAGCTGTTTTATCAGAATGGCTTTCATGCCACTGGCATTGACCAAATTATCAAAGAGGCCGGAGTCTCGAAGAAGACTTTGTACAATCATTTCAAGTCAAAGGATGAGCTTGTGCTTGCAGCCTTAAGGAAAAGAGATGAGTTGTTCAGGAACAGTCTTATGAGAAAGACAGAACGCCTTGGCAGCACGGCCAAAGAACGATTACTGACAATTTTTGATGCGGTAGGTGAATGGCTTCAGGATAAAGACTTCGCTGGATGCATGTTTATTAATGCATCAGCAGAATATTCTCAGGCTGACAGTCCATCACATATTGTATGCGCTGAACATAAACGCCTGGTGCGTGAATATATACGTGAGCTTGCTGTTCAAGCTGAAGTATATAACCCGGAAGAATTATCCCAACAATTAAATTTGTTGATCGAAGGTGCCATTGTAGAGGCGCATGTCAGTGGCAACAAAGATGCTGCGGATCAGGCAAAGAAGATTGCATCTATTCTGCTCAATCAGAATTCTTCAAAAGCAGGCTAAATGTTCCGTCAACAACAATGTTTTATCAGGAGAGATAACATGATTGATTTTTATTTTTGGACAACACCCAATGGATACAAGGTTCTGCAGTTTCTGGAAGAAACAGGGATCCCTTATCGGATAATTCCTCTGAATATCAGCAAGGGTGAACAATTCGAACCAGAATTTTTAAAAATATCACCGAATAATAAGATGCCAGCAATTGTTGATCATGATCCGATAGAAGGCGACAAACCTATTACCATCTTCGAATCAGGAGCCATCTTGCTTTACCTGGCAGAAAAAACAGGCCGATTTATTCCTAAAGACATTAAGGTACGTGCAGAGGTATTGCAATGGTTGTTCTGGCAGATGGGTGGACTTGGTCCCTTTGCAGGACAAAATTTTCATTTTGCTCACTACGCACCAGAACATTTGCCTTATGCTATCAATCGTTATGTTGATGAAACAGCGCGATTGTTCAAGGTAATGGATAAGCAACTAGCTAACCGAGAATATCTTGCGGGTGAATATTGCATTGCAGATATGGCGAGTTATCCCTGGGTTGCGATCTATAAAAGGTTAGAACAGGATTTGAATGATTTTCCGAACCTGAGACACTGGTATGAACGGATAAAATCTCGGCCTGCAACAATCAGTGCTTATGAAATAGGCCGCACAATTAATACGATACCGACTGTTACGGAAGAATCTAAAAAGATTCTACTGGGACAGAAGGCTGAAACACTGGCGGCTTGAATAAAGACGCAAATGATTATCTAAAGAATTATGGCTGGGTGGCAGAATAGCGCATGCAGCGGCTTGCAACGCCGCCTATGTTGGTTCGAATCCAACCCCAGCCTCCAATTTATATTCACAAGCTATCATTGACCATGTGGTGCACAGGTCAGGGTGAAAGTCTGTATTGTTTACATTACAATACCGCTAGATTTCATAACAATATAATCATTAATTTAGCCTGTTACTATTGAACCATCATGGAAATTAAACCCTATCTGAACCACATCAAGGATATGCAAGGAAGAACCGATGCCTTGAGGGGGTATCTTTGACTACGAAAACAAATCTGAACGTCTAACCGAAGTCCTGCTCGAATTAGAAGAACCTACCCTTTGGGATGATCCTGAGCGTGCTCAGGCATTGGGCAAGGAACGTGCATCTTTAGAGGCAGTGGTTAAGACCATAGATGATATGGACAGTGGCTTAAGTGATACCAATGAAATGTTGTTGATGGCACAGGAAGAAGCCGATGAAGAACTGCTTGAATCAATCATTGGAGATCTAGATGGCTTTGAGAAGCGTCTGGCCGAGCTTGAATTTCGCCGTATGTTCTCTGGTGAAATGGATGCCAATAATACATTTCTGGATATTCAATCGGGTTCGGGCGGTACAGAAGCGCAGGACTGGGCTGATATGTTATTACGCATGTATTTGCGTTGGGGTGAACAACATGGGTTCAAGACTGAGTTGATAGAAGTTTCTCCTGGTGATGTGGCAGGCATTAAAAGTGCGACCATCAAATATGAAGGAGACTACGCATTCGGTTGGTTACGTACAGAGACCGGTGTACATCGCCTGGTCAGGAAGTCACCCTTTGATTCCGGTAATCGGCGACATACTTCGTTTGCCTCTGTGTTTGTCTCGCCTGAGATAGATGACAATATTGATATCGAAATAAATCCTGCGGATCTACGTGTTGATACCTATCGTGCCAGCGGGGCGGGTGGGCAGCACGTGAACAAGACGGATTCTGCAGTGCGATTGACACATTTACCAACAGGTGCAGTGGTGCAATGTCAGAGTGATCGTTCGCAGCACAAAAACAGGGATCAGGCCATGAAGTTATTGCGTGCCAAACTTTATGAAATGGAAATGCAAAAAAGGAACGCTGATAAACAGGCACTGGAAGATTCGAAGTCTGATATTGGCTGGGGCAGTCAGATTCGTTCCTATGTGCTGGATCAATCTCGAATCAAGGATCTACGCACTGGCGTCGAAACCGGGAACACGCAGGCGGTGTTGGATGGAGACTTGGATCAATTTATTAAGGCAAGTCTGAAGTCTGGACTCTAAGTGAAAGGTGAAAAGTGAAGAGTTAAATAGGTATTTTTTTCATTTCACACTTCACATTTTACGATTAACAATACACACTCCGATTTTAATTATAAAAACTTAAGAAATTAATAAATTTATGTCAAAAACAGAAGATAACAAGCCGGACGAAAACACACCCGACGAGAATAAATTAATCGTCCAGCGTCGTGAGAAGCTTGATGCATTGCGTAAGGGTGGTCAAGCATATCCGAATGATTTCCGTCGTGATTCGCTGGCGGATGATTTACATAAGACACATGCAGGATCTGATAAAGAAACACTGGAGTCTGTCAGTATACGCGTTAATGTTGCCGGGCGTATGATGACACGCCGAGTGATGGGTAAAGCTTCGTTTGCGCATATTCAGGATATGTCGGGCAAGATCCAACTCTATGTCAGACGAGATGATTTACCTGAGGGTCTTTATGCAGATTTTAAGCAGTGGGATCTTGGGGATATTATTGGTGCAGAAGGTCAGTTGATGAAAACCAATAAAGGTGAGTTGAGTGTTCATGTTGATAACATTCGTTTACTGACCAAATCATTGCGACCATTGCCTGAAAAATTTCATGGCCTGACAGATCAGGAAACCAAATATCGACAACGTTATGTCGACCTGATAATGAATGAAGATACACGTAGAACGTTTGCTATACGTTCAAGTGTTATTGATTTTATCCGGAGCTATTTGAAGGACGATGGCTTCATCGAAGTCGAAACACCAATGATGCATGTGATCCCGGGCGGCGCAGCAGCAAGACCTTTTAATACGCATCACAATACCCTGGATATGGATTTATTTTTACGTATTGCTCCGGAGTTATATCTGAAGCGTCTGGTTGTCGGTGGTATTGAAAGAGTCTTTGAGATTAACCGTAGTTTTCGTAACGAAGGTTTATCACCCAGACATAATCCTGAATTCACTATGCTCGAATTTTACCAGGCCTATGCGGACTATGAAGATCTAATGGATCTCACAGAAGACTTGATGCGTAAGCTGGTGACAGAAGTAACAGGCGGCACAACAATTACCTACCAGGATGACGAATATGATCTTGGGCAATCCTTCACCAGAATGACAGTGAAGGAATCAATCCTGCATTTTAATCCTGATATCAATGCAGCTGACCTGGAATCTCTGGAATCTGCCAGCGCGATTGCTGAAAAATTGGGCATACATCTGGAAGAGAGTTATGGCCTTGGCAAGGTTCAGATAGAAATTTTTGAGAAAATAGTGGAGTCACGTTTAATGGCTCCAACATTTATTACGGCTTATCCCACTGAAGTATCCCCTCTGGCACGCATGAATGATGATGATCCATTTGTCACCGATAGATTTGAATTCTTTATTGGTGGGCGAGAGATTGCCAATGGTTTTTCCGAGTTAAATGATCCGGATGATCAAGCAGAACGTTTTCGTAAACAGGTGGAAGAAAAGGAAGCGGGGGATGCCGAAGCCATGCATTTTGATGAAGATTACATTACTGCACTGGAATATGGCATGCCACCAACGGCAGGCGAGGGCATCGGTATAGACCGACTGGTCATGTTTTTGACTGATTCCCCCACAATTAAAGACGTTATTTTATTTCCACACATGCGTCCTCACGGAAAAGATAATTAGAGACATTCTAATTAAATCGTTGAAAACAAAGGATTGATTCGATTTTTTCACTGCTGGACGGGAACTTCTCCTATATGCCCCAGTCCATGAGTTTAGGCTCTGGATTGAACAGGATTTCGCTGAAGTTTAGTCGGCGGGATGTATGTTAGGAAAGGCTTGATAACATTTGTATATCGATTTTATGAACCCCGATTGTTTTGAAGTTCGGGAAATTTTGTTAACAACTTGAGAGGACTCCTCAAAATGTCTAAAGAAAGAAAATTAACACCAATTGCTGCAGCTATTGGCGCAACCTTTGCCGTTTCATTAATGGCAAGCCCAATTACACAGGCAGCAGCAAATCCTTTTACCATGACAGATCATGGTGCTGGTTACATGGTTGCTGAAGGTAATTGTGGCGATAAAATGAAAGAAGAAGGCTCATGTGGCGACAAGAAAGGCGAAGGTAGCTGTGGCGACAAGAAAGCCGAAGGATCTTGTGGCGATAAAAAGAAAGAAGAAGGTAAATGTGGCGAAGGGAAGTGCGGCGATAAGCAATAATCCAGAGACTTTTTCACATGTCTGAAACATATCCTGTACAGGGTGCAGGATTAGGTCTGCGGCGAGCCTTCATTGGCTCGCTTGCAGATGACATACCCTCCCAAATAGATTTTATGGAAGTTGCGCCTGAGAACTGGATCGATGTTGGTGGTGGTCTTGGACGCCAATTTCGGAAAATCACAGAACAAATACCGATGGTCTGTCATGGACTGTCTCTCAATATTGGCGGTTCAGCATCTCTGGATGAGCCATTTATAAAACGTGTTAAGCAATTTCTCGAAACGCATAATATACGTGTTTATAGCGAACACCTCAGCTATTGTGCAGATGATGGCCATCTCTACGACCTGATGCCAATCCCATTTACCGAAGAAGCCGTGCATTATGTGGCTAAAAGAATTCAGCGAGTACAGGACATTATTGGTCAAAAGATGGCCATGGAAAATGCTTCTTATTATGCCGAAATGGGAAAGGAAATGGAGGAGATAGATTTTGTTAATGCCGTACTGGAAGAAGCCGATTGTCTATTCCATATCGATATCAATAATATTTATGTCAACAGCATCAATCACAAATACGATGCAGAGAAATTTCTTAAGGCATTGCCAGGCGATCGAATCTCCTATGCACATATTGCCGGCCACTATGTTGAGGCTGAAGACATACGCGTCGACACCCATGGCGCGGATGTCATTGATCCTGTCTGGCAATTGCTTGATGTGGCCTATGATCATTTTGGTGTGTTCCCTACCTTGCTGGAAAGGGATTTTAATATTCCTCCTCTGGAAACCTTACTGAAGGAAGTCGATACCATTCGTTACTATCAACAGAAGCATCAAGCAGATGACGACAACATCAAACAAAAGCAAGGCTGAAGGTTTCAGAAGAATTCAGCATGTGTTTACTCAGCACATACGCGATCCGGAAAATAATCCTGCGCCGGAAGGCATAGAGGACAGGCGTATTGGTGTCTATCGAGAACTGGTCTATAACAATATAGAAGGATTTATTGCCAACAGTTTTCCCGTCCTGCGCAAAATCACCCCGGACGAACAATGGCATGAAATGTTGCGTGATTATGTTTGCAATCATCAGGCGCATACGCCTTTATTTCCCAGAATGCCTCTGGAATTTATACAGTATCTTGAGGATGAACGTCACGGCCATCCAGAGGATCCAGGCTTTCTACTGGAGTTGGCCGCTTATGAATGGGCGGAAATAGCCATTTCACTCGATACAAGGGAAATAGAGATGGACGGGATCGATGTGGAAGGTGATTTGTTAAGCGGTGTGCCGGCATTGAATCCCCTCATCATGCCACAAACCTATCAGTATCCGGTGCATCAAATTAGTCCTGATTATTTGCCGGACTCCCCCCCCGAAGATCCAACCTATTTACTAGTTTATCGACGCAGAGATGACGAAGTTGGTTTTCTGGAGTTAAACACGGTTTCCGCACGTCTGGTTGAATGTATACAAGGTAATAGTGACAAAACGGGTCTACAGCTATTGGAAAGGATTGCTGAGGAACTCAAGCACCCTGATCCACAGGTCGTCATCAATGGTGGCCAGGAAATTATGCGCGAGATGCACGACAAGGATATTCTTCTTGGCGTGATCTCATAGGCCTGTTCTGTATAAATAAAAAGGAAGATTATATGTCTACAGTTATATGTGTTATTAACGGGGCGCAGGAACTCTTTGACAAGGTGCGTACCTCCATTGATTTTATCGGGCCATTGTTGCTGAGAATTTATATTGTTCCTGTTTTCTGGGTGGCCAGTAATAACAAATGGAATCCATTTGACAGTGGCAGTTCTCTCGAATCAGTGATCCAGTGGTTTGGAAATACCGATTGGGGGCTTGGTTTACCATTTCCAACACTAATGGCTTATATGGCATGGGGGACTGAATATTTTGGTGCCATCCTGTTGGCTTTGGGGCTGGCAACACGCTGGATTTCAATCCCACTGATGTTTACACTATGATTGTCGCAGCTGTGACTGTCCATTGGCAGAATGGCTGGCAGGCCGTACATGATCTATCAAGCCCATATGCCTCTGCCAATGCAGGCGAGGCCATTGAAAGACTCAGTCGTGCAAAAGATCTTTTAAAAGAGCATGGTAATTACGACTGGTCAACGGAATATGGAAATCTTATTGCTTCCAATAACGGCATTGAATGGGCAGCAACCTATTTTCTTATTTTGCTGGCATTGTTCGTTACCGGTGGTGGTAAATTCGTCAGTGTTGATTATTGGTTAGCAAAGAAATTCAGGGCTAAATAGAGAAGCGGTAAATATTCAGGGTGCTATCAATTTAACCTTGATAAATAGTTGCTACTTTAAAAAAGCTGATGTCATCACGCCTTCTGTTTAGAACCCCTGTCCCGAATCGCAGGGAGGGTTCTTAGTGAGGGATATCTTTCGGATCTCTCCTCGCGGTCGAGACATGGATTGCTCGCAAGTACTCGAAACGACAGATTTAATATTTTGAGATAAACATAAATGTTAACGTCTCATACAGTGCTTTTTTTGATGGCGTTATTACTTGTTGCCGCACTTGTCGAGCCGCTGGCAAAAAAGATCCATCTAACATTCAGTATTATCTTGGTCGTGATCGGCTTCATTGGTTCAGAAATCGCAGTTAAACAACTTGGGATAGATACCGGCATACGCTGGGATAATTTTGGTACGATCATCTTTTATTTTATCTTGCCCATTCTCATCTTTCAGGCAGCGCTTGAAATTGATATCAAACTTCTGTGGGAAAATATTATTCCCATAGGATTACTGGCATTACCACTGATGCTGGTATCAGCTATGGTGATTGCAGCCTGTGTCTATTATGGAATTGATCATGCTAGTGGATTTCCATGGATGGCCGCCTTCATTACCGGCGCCTTGTTATCAGCCACAGATCCCGCCGCCGTACTGGCTTTATTAAAGAATGCCAATGCACCTGAAAGATTAAGTATGTTACTGGAAGGCGAAAGCCTCTTTAATGATGCAACCGCAGTAGTGATGTTTAGTATATTGATCGCTATTGCGACTGGGTCACAGGCAACAGGGTCTCCGGAAGAGGTTTTACTCCGTTTTGTGACTGTATTTTTTGGTGGTTTGACAGTTGGGGTACTGGGAGGGTTTGTTGCAGGTTTGATGATCAAAGCGATACATGGATCTTATGTTTTTCCACTTGTCAGTATCGTATGTGTTTATGCGACATTTTTGATTGCTGAAGACTTACTCCACTTCTCGGGTGTGATGGCCGTTCTGGCATCAGGCCTGATGGTAGGAGTGTTTAGTCGGAAGTATAAGACTGAAATGACAGAAATGTTTTGGGATTTCCTTGCTTATATTGCTGAGGCAATGATATTTTTGCTCGCAGGTATCACCATAATCTTATCTATGTTTGCTGATCGATGGTTGGCCATAGTCATTGGCATTATATCCATCCTGGTGGCAAGAATTATCATGATATTTGGTACATTCCCCATCTTGAAAATATTGCCAGGTATTGACGCCGTGCCATTGAAACAACAGGTGGTATTGGCCTGGGGAGGCGTCAGAGGCACGGTGACTTTGGCACTGGCGCTATCATTGCCACTGACACTGGATTATTGGTATACAATTCAGTCTATCGCCTATGGGGTTGTGTTGTTTACCCTGTTTGTTCAGGCAACCACAATAGGCCCTTTAATTCGAAAACTTGATATTTCATAATTAAGAACATTGCTTTGAGTACACAATTAAAATTCAAAATTCATTCGCTTGAGCTGGGGCCAATGGAAAATTTTGTTTATCTTATCGAAGATACTGCGTCAAAACGTGCTGCGATTGTTGATCCTGCATGGGATGTTCCAAAAATGCTGGAACTTGCTGAGAAACATGGCGTGACTATTACAGATATTTTATTAACACACAGTCATCATGATCATATTAACGGTGTAGAATCTGTTCTTGAGAAATATGATGCTGAATTACATCTATCTCATGATGAAGCAGCGTTCTGGGGGGCAGAATTGGGTAAGCCTTCTTTGCATTATGGTGGAGACATGATTCAGTTGGGTGAAATTGAAATTGAGGTGTTACACACGCCAGGTCATACGCCGGGTTCTGTCTGTTATCGAATCGAAGATCAATTAATCACGGGTGACACCATGTTTGTTTTTGGTTGTGGACGTTGTGATATTACCGGCGGAGATCCGGAGGTTATGTTTAATACCTTAAGGCATATGAAGGAAACCTTATCTGGTTCAACAGTGATACATCCGGGACACAACTATGCCGTAACACCGACCGCAACTATGGAAGATCAGATCGAGGGCAATCCGTTTATGCATTTTGATAACCGGGATGACTTTGTTGAATTCCGTATGCATGCACATTCACGAGCTCGTAGTACACCCTATCAGGCTGTCACAGTAGAACAGGCTGGCCTGATGTTAAAAGGGTGAAGTAATTGATATTGAATATAATGAACGTCTTATAGGAGGATCAGAGTGATCACTTGTTTGGGTGATTCCGGCGGAACAAAAAATAGCTTCGTGGTTATGCCAAACAAAGCAATGCCATGGCATCAGCTTATTTGGGTTTACAGTGTAATGGCCAGTTTTACGATAGGCATTGCGCTGGGGTTCTTTTCCCAGGGTTTGACATTGGTCTTGCCATTCGCCGTATTAGAGGTACTGGCATTAGGCTTTGCATTATATATCAGCGCATGGCGAGGTGGTGTAAAGGAAGTTATCAGCATCACAGGGGATAAGATTAGAATTGAACTCGGCCATAATTCCCCGGAACAGCGCCATGAATTCAAAAGAGCATAGGCGCAGGTAGTTTTGCAGCGCTCCTGGAATAATTGGTATCCAAGTCGCCTGTTTATAAGGTCTCACGGGCGACAGATTGAGATAGGACGTTTTTTAAATGAGTCGGAACGCCAGGGCCTGGCAAAAGAGCTACAGAAACTGATTAAGAATTAGTTTGTAACAAAAAATTAAGAAATAATAAAAATATCCACACTTGTAAATTCAATTGGACAGTACCTGCACATTACTATCGTAACTTCCTGTTTTTAGACATTTCGAAACCCTGTAAAGGGCCACCAGCTGCCTGTTATTACTTACATCTGAACGTCCGCTAACTAGCAAAGAGGACATTCTGATATTAGTGTAAAAGCTGGATCGTACCGCCACACAGCCAATCCCATCATATATATAAAATATCATTATAATTAAAGAATTATCAATATATCTTAAATTTAACTCTTAAATTATTCTTGTAAATGTTTAATTTTTCATTATATTATGAGATATTCGACGTTTGTGCATTGCAATAGAAAGGTGGGGTAAGACTTGTGAAAAATAAAAAATTTACTAGCGTATGCTTGATGACTATTACTAATAGGGGTTCTATTTTCTGCTACGAGGGTGATTGCGGAAGAAGTAGGTGAAAAAGAGCAGGATATCTTCTATATCTATCCTGATGGGATGATGGAGTTCAAAGGACGCATAATGAATAAGAAAGATGTAGTGATTTATGAAGATGGGCGCGGCGGCGAATTTGCCGCAGTTAAACTAAATATTCCACGTCACTCGGATTTCTACAGGGCTAACATCATTGTAGTAAGAAATTAAATAGATGTGCCGGTTGTTTGGGAAAAGTGAATATAATTATATATGTAAGTCAGCTTTCAGTTGAAGTCACCGTATTAAGCAGACGTTCATTGGGATAAGAAACGCCAATCTTAGTTTTATGAGAACAGTCGTTCGCAATCAACTGAAGATTATTATTTTTTCCTGTTGAGGATGCGTAAACGCAGAGCATTCAATTTAATGAATCCTTCAGCATCTTGTTGATTATAGGCACCCGAATCATCTTCAAAGGTAGCAATGTTTTCATCAAACAGGCTATCTGATTCAGACTTGCGACCAGCAACCATGACATTTCCTTTGTAGAGTTTAAGGCGCACCGTGCCATTGACTCGAAGCTGTGTCTGGTCAATCAGTGTTTGCATGGCTTCACGTTCTGGACTCCACCAATAGCCGTTGTAGATCAAGCTTGCATAACGAGGCATCAGATCATCTTTAAGATGTGCGACTTCGCGATCCAGTGTGATCGATTCAATTGCCCGATGTGCTTTTAACATAATGGTACCGCCCGGCGTTTCGTAACAACCACGGGACTTCATGCCGACATAACGGTTTTCTACAATATCCGCACGGCCAATACCATGCGCACCGCCGATTTTGTTCAGGTTTGCCAATACTGTCGCAGGTGACATTGATTCTCCATTGATGGCAGTAATACCCCCTTTGGTAAATTCCAGTTCAATGACTTCTGTCTTGTCTGGTGCCTGTTCAGGAGAAACACTCCAACGCCACATGTCTTCTTCAGGTTCGCTCCATGGATCTTCCAGAATGCCGCCTTCATAAGAAATGTGTAATAGATTTGCATCCATAGAATAAGGTGAGCCGCCACCAGGTTTCTTTTCGACAACGATATTATTTTTCCTGGCATAGGCCAGCAGCTTTTCACGAGAAGTAAGATCCCATTCACGCCACGGTGCAATCACCTTGATATCCGGATTCAGTGCATAAGCACCCAGTTCAAATCGCACCTGATCATTGCCTTTGCCGGTGGCACCATGCGAGATGGTATCTGCACCGGTTTCTTTCGCTATCTCTATCAGACGTTTTGCGATCAGAGGGCGTGCGATGGATGTCCCCAGGAGGTATTCACCTTCGTAAATGGTATTGGCACGGAACATGGGGTAGACAAAATCACTGACAAATTCCTCAGTCAAATCATCAATGTAAATTTCCTTGATACCCATGGCTTCAGCTTTGGCGCGCGCTGGTTCGACTTCCTCACCCTGACCGATATCTGCGGTGAAGGTGACGACCTCACATTGGTATTGTTCCTGCAACCATTTCAGGATAACGGAAGTATCCAGACCTCCGGAATAGGCGAGAACAACTTTTGATGGTGCGTTTTCAGTCATTAATAAAACTCCAGCTACTAAATACCCGTCAGGAAAACTTCATGACAGGGCAAACAAAAGGGGCGCTATTGTAACTGCTCAATAATACTGCGTGAAGGGTAGATAGCATGAGATATGGGATGTTTCAGGGTGATATACAGTGATTAATAGCTCATTTAATGATTTTTCTGATTTCCTGCACGACAAAATCAGGATTTTCAGCATGTAGCCAGTGACCTGCATCTGCGACCGTGATGAATAAAGCGCGTGAAAAAATCTTGAATATTTTTTGTTCATACAGATGTTTTATATAGTCAGATTTTTCACCCTTGAGAAAAAGCACCGGATTCTGATATTGCATGACACGATGATCAACAGGAAAGTCCATGAGTGCATCGATATTGGCCTGAATGGCGTCAAGATTGATTCGCCAGCGAAATCCATCTTCAGAATTCTTTAGGTTCTGTAGTAAAAAATGTCGTAAGGTCTCCGGCTGGACAGTGGATCGCAAATGTTCATCAGCCTCCTGTCTATTAGATATTTGCTCCAGCGGTAAAGCCCTGAGTGAATCGATCAGATCATTAAAACCATGTTGGTACTTCACCGGTGCAATGTCGATAATGACCAGCCTTTTAATGATTTCCGGATGCTGCAGTGCCATTTGCATGGCGACCTTGCCACCCATGCTGTGCCCGACAACAGAAACATCCTTAAGGGAATGCTCTGATATGAACTGGAAGACATCATCAGCCATCACCTGATAAGTCATATCATCATGATGCCCTGATTCTCCATGATTCCGTAAGTCCAGGCTAAACACTTGATGTTGCTCGCTGAGTTGACGGGCTATCGATTGCCAATTCCGTTTTGAACCGAATAATCCATGTAGTATAAGAATGGTCTGCCTGTCTGTAGCAGAATCTTCGGTGACGTTAAATTGGTTGAAAGTGAGTTGCATGTGCTAAATCATATCGTATCTGTTAGTAAGTCGTATTCGGCCCGGGCAAAAAAATAAAGTGGGACTAGTCATTTCATGGTATTAATGCCCACAAACAATAACAATAATTAATCCAATTTCTGAAATTCCATGACTGAGACAAAGCAATCCGAATTAATGGGTGATATTTGGGGCGGCCTGACAGCGGCAATTGTTGCCCTGCCACTGGCGCTGGCTTTTGGTGTTGCTGCCTTTGCGCCACTCGGGCCAGAACATGCCTCGACTGGTGCTTTGGTCGGATTGCTGGGTTCAATCTTTACCGGTTTTGCCGCGGCAAAGTTTGGTGGCACACCGTCACAGATTACTGGTCCAACAGGTCCGATGACGGTGGTGTCAACGGCATTCGTTGCACAGATAGTCGCTGTACATGGCGCAAACTTGTCTGTTATCGCCGTGCTTATGGCTCTGGGGATAGTCATTGGCGGCACAGTGCAAATTCTGATCGGCCTGAGCGGTGGAGGAAAGGTAGTGAAATATATGCCCTATCCTGTGGTTGCTGGTTTTATGAATGGCATCGCCATTATTATTTTCATTGGCCAGATCAAACCTTTTCTGGGAATCAGTGGCGATTGGTCTGAGTTTGATTTCTCTGTGGGTTGGGTACCAATGTTGATTGCTGGAGGCACCGTTTCCGCCATTTTGATCAGTCGCAAGGTTTCTCAGGCTATCCCCGGTGCATTGGTCGGTCTTGTGGCAGGCATTCTTATTTATTTTGCATTGGCGGCGGGTGGATTCGCACCTTTCACCAGCACAGAAAATCCTTTGCTGATTGGTACTGTCCCAAATCCGTTCGCCAGTTGGGAACAGATGCAGCGTTTGATGCCAGTCTTTCAGTTTGGGGCACTGGAAAACCTGGGATTCTCGGATTTCAAAATGGCCTTCACAGCTGGCCTGGCACTGGCGATTTTGGGTTCGATTGATTCATTATTAACCTCATTGATTGCAGATTCCGTGACCCACACGCGCCATGATTCACGCAAGGAACTGATTGGTCAGGGCATTGGTAACATCCTCAGTGGTCTGGGTGGCGGTATTGCCGGTGCCGGTGCCACCGTACGAACACTGGTGAATATACGTGCAGGTGGACGTACCTCACGTTCCGGTATGTTGCATTCGACGGTTATTTTTCTGGTTGTGGTGGTGTTTGGTGCTCCGGCAGGTTGGATACCATTAGCAGCCCTGGCTGGCATCTTGTTTTATACGGCAGTTACGATGGTGGATTATTATTCCCTGCGATTAATCAAACGTCGCAATGTCCGCAGTGAATTTATTATTATGATCATTGTTACAGCTATCACGGTAGTCGTAGATCTCATGGTTGCTGTGGGGGTGGGTTGTGCAATTGCCGCTATTTTATTTATTACCCAACAGATCAAGCAACCTGTGGTTCATCGTCGAGCAAGAGGCAATGAAATTTTCTCAAGACGCGTACGTTCTTCTGCAAAAGAATCAGCTATTTTAAAAGAGTTTGGAAAACGGACGCTGAGCTACGAGCTAAAAGGTTCATTGTTCTTTGGTACTACAGACGTGCTAATCAATGATGTTGAGACCGATCTTGAATCAGCAGATAAATTTATATTTGATTTCTCTCGGGTAAAGGATATTGATTTAAGTGGTGTCAAAATTCTGTTATCAATTATAGAAAGATTACACAGCAATAATCGACAGGTATATTTCAGTGGTCTTGCTGAGTTTGAACTGGCTACTGCATTTTCTATTCGTGAAATGTTGCAGGACATGGGGGTGATAGCCGAAGTCGGTGAAGAAAATATTTATGAGGATCACGACCTTGCCCTTGAAGCTGCAGAGGAAGCGTTATTACATGAGCATCATGAAGGCTATTCAGAAGGTCAAGCTGCACTAACGCTACTTGATTTTGAATTATTCCAGAATTTAGAAAGTGATGATGTAGACAAATTTAAAACACTACTGGAAGAACAAACAATCAAAGCAGGAGATTATCTGTTTGCCAAGGGCGAAGAAGTCGATAGTTTTGTGCTTGTTCGTAAAGGTGAGTTAAATGTATTTAAACAGGCGAAGAACAAAGATGTGCGCATTGCGACTGTGAGTCCCGGTGCTTTGTTAGGCTGGCGCGCGCTAATGAAAGAAGAGCAACGCATCACCGGTGGCATACGTGCGGAGACAGATGTTGATGTTTATCTCATATCAAAAGCATCTTTTGAAAAGCTAGAAAACAAACATCCAATGGCCTTATTACATTTTCAGAGAGAACTACTCAGGAATGCCCTTGAACGTATGCAGGTCTTAACTTCTGAATTGATCATGCTGGAAGAGCGCTAGCAATCCATTGTAGATTATTTCTTACGTTTAGGAATATATAAGTCAGTAATCGTCTCTTCAAAGACTTCAGCAGCACAACCAATCGTTTCCGAGAGTGTTGGATGTGGGTGAATCGTTAAACCGATGTCTTCTGCATCTGCACCCATTTCAATGGCCAGGACACACTCGGCAATCAGATCACCGGCGTTGGGACCAACAATCGCTGCACCGATGATACGATTGGTTTCTTTTTCAAATAATACTTTTGTAAGACCGTCATCGCGACCCAAAGATAAGGAACGCCCACTCGCTGCCCAGGGGAATGATCCTTTGCCATAGTCGATGCCTTTCTCTTTAGCTTCTGTTTCCGTGACGCCGACCCAGGCGACTTCTGGGTCCGTATAGGCAACCGAGGGGATCACACGATTATCAAAACCAACCTTTAAGCCTGAAATAACTTCTGCCGCAATCTTGCCTTCATGTGTGGCTTTGTGCGCCAGCATGGGTTGTCCGACAATGTCACCAATGGCAAAAATATTTTGAACATTGGTTCTTTGTTGATCATCCACTGGGATAAAGCCCTGTTCGTTTACATTCACTCCAGCATTTTCTGCACCGATTTTTAAACCATTGGGCTGTCTGCCAACAGATAATAATATCGCATCAAATTGATCAGACTTCGGTGCCTTCTTACCATCAAAAGAAACTTTAAGGTGCTTTTTTGTTGTCTTGATCTCTGTGACTGCGGTACCAAGATAAATATCTTCATAGCGTTTTGTAATGCGTTTTTGCAAGGGTCGAATAATATCCTTGTCACACTCAGAAATTAATGCATCCAGCATTTCTACAACAGTAATCTTCGAACCGAGTGCCTCGTAGACTGTGGCCATCTCCAGACCAATCACACCACCGCCTATGACCAGTAATCTTTCGGGGATGTCATCAAGTAATAAGGCGCCTGTGGAATACATGATTCGTGGATCGTCCGGGAAAGAAGGAATGCTGGTGGGTTGAGAGCCTGCGGCGATGATGGCATGTTCAAAGGAAATCGTTGTTTTACCATCCGCACCTTCGATCTCAATCATATTCGCAGAGGTAAATTTACCCGTGCCATGTACCACTTCTACTTTACGTTGTTTGGCCATCGCCTTCAGACCAGTAGTGAGTTTATTAACGATATTGACCGCAAACTCTCGGACACATTTTAT
>Ga0066376_10002616_pt1 | contig 16672 bp, 18 predicted proteins | sample Knorr_S15_td_Bot_FD_77009 | JGI IMG/M metagenome (GOLD analysis project Ga0066376, IMG submission 77009) | Marine microbial communities from Southern Atlantic Ocean transect - Knorr_S15_td_Bottom_ad_5009_LV_A | ecosystem: Environmental > Aquatic > Marine > Oceanic | place: Southern Atlantic... | reverse complement strand
GCTCTTCAACAAAGCGTTGAACCAAATCGGCCTGATGGACCTCAGCATCGAGCCAGGCAATACGGATCTGGCCGAACTCGGAGGCACGGAGCGGCGGTACTACGACGGAATCGGAGGGGAATTCGAGCAACTGCTCCTGGTCACCAACGAGGGGGAGGACTGGGCCGTTTCGGGGAGCGCTGAGCTTCGTGGTCGGGTCATCGACCGGGTCGACTATCAGCTCGGGTATGCGTTCTCGAGGTCCTGGGACCGAATGAGCCTCACGTTCCAGGACATGCACTCGAACTTCGGCTTTAATCCGAGCGAGTTCGACGTGAATCGCCCGCCGTTGCGCAGGTCCAACTTCGACCGCCCACACAAGATCGTGGCCATGGTGTTCGGTACGCCGTTTCCAGGCTTGCCCAGGACGGAAGTCTCGTTCTTGTACACCGGTCAGTCCGGCCTACCGTTTTCCTACGTCTACAATGGCGACATAAACGGAGACGGTTATCCGGGTGTCGGTGGAGCGCTGGACCGGAACAATGATCTCATACACGTGCCCGAGAATCCAACTCAGGCTCCGCTCGGGCTGATCACGGCGATCCTGTTCACCGACGCGATCAACAAGAATGAGTGCTTGTCGGATCACCGGGGTGGGCTCGTGCCCCGGAACGGGTGCAGGGCGCCCTGGGAGAACCGGCTGGATATGCGGCTCGCGCACACCATGAGCTTCGGCGGTCGCGACGTCCGCTTCGAGGCAGACCTGATCAACGTGCTCAATGTGCTGAATTCGTCGTGGGGCCAGGTGGAAACCGTCGCCCCAGTGGTGCCGTTGCTCGATCTGTGCAACCTTGGTTGCGAGAGCCCGCTGCCCGCCAGGTGGGGTGCCGCCGTGCTGCCGACGCGAGACGAGTCGGGCGCCCTGCGATCGCCGGATCCCTGGACCACGGTGAGTCCAGACTCACAGTGGCAACTGCAGTTCGGTATGCGGGTCACGCTCGGGAGGAGTCGCTGAAATGGAGAAGAGAGCGCGAGTCAGTGAACCACGTCGGGTGGGCCTGAGTCTGCTGGGAGGCGCCTTCGCCGTCGTGCTCGTGACGCTCGCGTGCCAGGATTCGACCGGGGTGCAATGGGTGGACAGCCTGAGTCTCCAGCCCGACTCTCTCTACTTGCTGCCGGGTGAGGTTCGAGAATTCAGCGTGGTGCCCAGAGATCAACATGACAACCCGCTGCCGGATCGGGCGGGCAGGGTCGAGTGGTTCATAAGCAACCCCGACATCGCCCTGCTCGAGACGACGGAAACGGGAGCGGCCGTTACCGGGGTTACCCCCGGCGCCACGTTCGTCAGCGTGGAGTTGGGCCGCGGGTCGGGCGCCGGTAGGGTATTCGTGGAGCCGGCAGAACTGTCGGAAATTCGCATCGAGCCGTCCCCCATCGTGGTCGATTACCGATCCAGCCGGGTCATCGTGACATCGGTTCTCATTGACGCCGAAGGGAATGAGGTTACGGCTGAGGGCTACCGCGTATCATGGAGGACCTCCAGCTGGCGGATCGCGACACTGGTGGGCCGGGCGGACGTGGTCACCGCCGTGTCCTCCAGCGTGTGGGGTCGGACGCGCGGCTCCGCGACTCTGACGCTCGTCGTCGGTGAGCGGGCTGTGTCGACCTCGGTCGTGGTGCGCTGAGTGGGCCGCTTGGGGCCTAACGGAAAGGCGCCATGAGCGACGCGATCGCGGTGCGCCAGGTCACGAAGGCGTTTGGCAAGAACGTGGCCGTGCGCGATCTCGACCTCACGGTCGCCGCGGGATCGCTCTGCGGCTTCATCGGCCCCAACGGAGCCGGCAAGACCACCACCATCCGCATGATCATGTCGATCATGCTCCCCGACGCCGGTGAGATCTCGGTATTGGGCTGCGCCTCCGCCCTGGATGCCAAAGACAGGATCGGGTATTTGCCCGAAGAGCGCGGCATCTACAAGAAGATGAGGGTCGCTTCCTTCCTCAAGCACATCGGGCGGCTCAAGGGCGTACCCGATTCCCTGGTGAACCCGCGCGTGGAGCGGTGGCTGGCTTCGGTCGAGCTCGGCGACGTCGCCGACAAGAAATGCGAAGAGCTCTCCAAGGGCATGCAGCAGAAGATCCAGTTCATCACGTGCGTTTTGCACGAGCCGGATCTGCTCATCCTGGACGAACCGTTCAGCGGACTGGATCCGGTGAACATGCGTCTGCTCCGTGATCTGATCCTCCAGGAACACGATCGAGGAACGACCATCATTTTCTCGACGCACGTGATGGCGCAGGCTGAGGCGCTGTGCGACCGCATCGTGATGATCGATGAGGGCCGCAAGGTGCTCGACGAGTCGGTCGCGGAGATTCGGGCCAAGTACGATCCACGTGTGGTGAACCTGGAACCGCTCGACCCGGAGGCGGACGTGGGCACGTTGAGCCGGATTTCCGGTGTGCGGGCTGTGGAGCCCGACGGCGGTGGATGGAAACTCCACCTGGCCGACCGGAGCGATCCGTCGACCGTGATTCGAGACATCGTCTCACAAGTGCCGCCGGCGCGCATCGAGCTGCACCGGCCCAGCCTGGAAGACATTTTCGTTCAGATCGTGACCGGCTCGGCCGGCGCGGACGAGCGGGGAGTCGCGACGCTGAGGAAGGGCGTCTCGGATCGCGACGCCACGGTCGATCGGGTCCACTCGTGAGCCGCGTTGGCTGGATTGCTTGGCGGGAGTTTGTCGCGACGGTCGCCACCAAGGGATTCATCCTGGGGATTCTCTTCACGCCGATCCTGATCGGGGTGATGATCGTCGTGATGCCCATCCTGTTGGACGACACGCCGCCGAGGGTCGAGGGAGAGCTGTTGGTGCTCGACTCCACGGGTGTCGTCGTGGACGACATCGCCGCTTGGCTCGCACCTGAGGAGGTCGCGCGTCGTGCCGGTGAGCTCGTGGACGCCATCGACGAGGTGTTACCCGACGCGATCCGCGAGATCGGAGACCGAGCCACCGGTGGCGACATGGGCGAGCAAGCGCTGGCTGCCATACTCGCGGAGGTTCCGGACATCCAGGTCGTCCCGCTGCCGCTCGACGCGGACATCGAGGCCGAGAAGGAGCGGTTGCTGGTCGGCTCGTCCGCGGATGGGGGCCGACTCGCGGTGGCGGTCATCCATAGCGATGCGGTCGCGAGGGACTCGGCCGGCGCCGAGTTCGGGGACTACGACCTCTTCGTGCGGGAGAAGCTGGACGACCGCATCGAGGATGAGCTGCGTGGCGCGCTGCGCGACGCGATCATCGCTGGCCGGGTGCGTTCTTCGGGGCTCGACCGGGCCGAGATCGAAGCACTGACGAATGTGCGGCGCGTGCGCTCGACCACCGTCACGCAGGGGGGGGAGCAGGAGACCAACGAAGTGATCAACATGCTTCTGCCCGGCGCGTTCATGATTCTGTTGCTCATGGCCGTGATGACGGGAGGGCAACAGATCCTGCTCACCACGGTGGAAGAGAAGCGGAGCCGAGTGGTGGAGGTCCTCCTGTCCGCGGTCTCGCCGATGCAGCTGATGGCCGGCAAGATCCTGGGTCAATTGTGCGTGGGCTTCGTGATGCTCGGCGTCTACGGAGGGATGGGATTTGCGGCCCTGCTGTCGTTCGCGTTGCTCGGCTACGTGGAAGTCTCGCTCATTTTCTACCTCGTCATTTTCTATCTGATCGCGTATTTTACGCTGGGCTCGGCTATGGCCGCGATCGGCTCGGCGGTCAACGAAATCACCGAGGCGCAGTCGTTGATGATGCCGGTGATGATGACCATGATGATTCCGTGGCTGCTCTGGCTGCCCATCACAAGGGACCCCAACGGGATCTTCGCGGTGGTCGCGAGCTTCGTGCCGCCCATCAACACCTTCGTGATGATGCTCAGGATGAGCTCGGTCACGCCACCTCCGTTTTGGCAGGTGTGGCTCTCGATCGCTGTAGGGATCGCCGGCGCATACGCCGCGCTCTGGGCGGCCGCGAAGGTCTTCCGCGTCGGCCTACTCATGTACGGCAAGCCACCCAATTTGCCGACGCTGTGGCGTTGGATTCGTCAGGCCTGAGCTGATCCTCGGTAGGACGCCAGGATCTCCCTACCGTCGGACCGCCGTCAAAGCGCGGATGGTTTCTCTGAGTTCCACGGCCTTCCCCGCGGCCTCGAGCGCGGTCCACATTGCCTCGATCGTCGCGGTGTCGACCAAGCCGCGAGGGGTGCCACTACTCGACGTGGAAAGACCCAGCTCGGCTCGAAAGGCGTCCACCGCGCTTACGATCTCATCATCGTAGAACTGCGAGCCCCGGCCTCGTTCGAGCGTCTCCGTGTCGCTGCGGTAGAACCCCAATGCGTGCAGAATCAGCTTGACCTGCCAGACGTCATTGCCGGAATACTGCTCCAGTGTCCGGAAGCCGAGCGTGCCCGAGATGGTCGCGTAGATGCGGCGTAGCTCGGCGACCGGTGTCGTGTGCTCGCAGACGTTGATATTCACGGTCAGCCCGTCGGCGCGCCGCGAACGGCCTTCGCGTGGGTCCGCGACAACGACCGCAGCCGACTGTAAACGGCCAACTCGCCGGTCGCCACCGACCGCCTGGCCTGCGGCGAGCGCATCGATGAGCCGATCGGCCAGGTGGCGTCCCGAACCCTCGCTCGCTTCGAAGGAGGAGGCGACCGCAGCGAGCACTTCGGGGCCGACCAGCACGTTGCCCTGCGTCGCATAGTTGGTGCCGGCCCGGTGGCCCGCCCATGCGCCCGGTCCGGTTCCGGTGTGTTGGGCGGACGAACCGTCCAGCGCGATGACGCCCACCTGTCGACGCTCGGCCTGCTCGTCCGAGGCCGTAGCCCGCTCGAGGGCCTGCTGCGGGCTCATGCCCCGCTCGAGCATGTCGAGCAGCTCGTCGCCGTAGGCCGTGCGCGTCGAGGCCTGTGTGGCCACGGCTCCGACCCCGGCCCGCACCCACGGCACGCCGTTGCCCACGCAGGGCACCCGCGTCGTGACGGTCGCGCCCAATTCACCCGTGGCGGGATCGACCGCAACCATCGAAAACGTGTGGAAGACCAACTCGTCGCCCCAAGCCACGGGCTCTTGTGCCTCCACGCTTTGCGGTCCGAGCAGGAGCGCACAGGCAAGCAGGGGCCCGCTAGCGGCCCACCGTGCTTCGATCACCGGCTGCTGGGGTCGATCTCCGCATAGAGTGAGATGTTGCCCTCGTCGTCGAAGGCCATGACCTGATAGGGTGGCGCGTTGTTGCTCTCCATGCCCGGCGACCCGGCGGGCATACCCGGTGCTCCGATACCGGCGATCTCCGGGCGCTCCGCGAGCAGTCTCTGGATCTGGTCGGCGGGCACGTGCCCCTCGACCACGTAACCATCCACGAGCGCGGTATGGCAGGAGGACATCGGTGTCGGCACGCCGGCGTCGATTTTGATCGCCATCAGGTTCGTAGTGTTGCGCGCATCGACGGTGAAGCCTGCTGCGCGCAGGTGCTCGATCCAACCATTGCAGCAGCCACAGGTCGGCGTCTTGTAGACCAGGACGGAAGGCAGGTCTGAAGACGCTTCGGCGAGGAGCGGGAGAGCCTCGGCGGTGTCGGCGGTCTCAGTCGCTCCGCACGCGGCGAGGATGAGTGAGCAGGTCAGCAAGAGTGGTCTCGAGAGCTTCATGCGTTTTTCCAGGCGATTGAGGACTGTAGCCAATGTCACGTGCGCTGTGCCGACTCTGACGTCGGCTTCCCACCGCACCGTTGTCGCTGCCTTCGGGCTCTTTCTGCGCCCCTCAAGTTATTGCAATTCGCTGACGAGGCTATGTGGTGCGGACCTATGCTCGCCAGGAGCCAGCCACGTGGCGCTCAAGCCGACGAAGCCCAGCGATGGCGTGGTGCCCATGTGCGCCCCGACCTATGGCAATGACGATGCGGTTGCGGATTCCACGCGCGACTCCCGCCGAGCGGCGAGGCCAGCGGACTCGTCAGCGGCTGTCGCCCGCCTTGTCGAGCATCGCGTCCAGCGCAGCGCGGTCGAACCACTCGCCGCGTAGCATCACGCCCCTAGGCCGCCGTAGTCCCGACAGATCCAGCAGGGGGTTCTGGTCCAACAGCAGCAGGTCCGCTCTCGCGCCCAGAGTCACCGTACCGAAGCTCGCGTCCTCGTGGACGAAGCGACGAACGAAGAGACCCGCGTTACGTGTAGCGGCTTCGAGGGCGCCGTAGCGTCCGAGGCCGGCGTCGACCAGAGCGTCCAACTCGTCGTGGAGGGAGGAGCCCGGGACCATCACGGGCAGACCGGCATCGGTCCCAGTGAGCATCGGGACTCCTGCCCGGCCGAGCGAGCGAAGCATGGGCCGGTGGAAGTCCAGCATGTCTCTGATCTGAGGTCGCTCGGTGGAGTCTTTGGCCGTGTAGAAGTTCGGCTCAGCCCATCGCTCGCGCAGGGACCGTGGCACCGCGAGTGCAGCCTCAGAGCCGAGTCTAGCCTCGAGCCCTGTCCTGGTGCCCCACTGCGCCTCGTTGTTGGCAAAGGTCGAAAGCGTAGGCGTGATCCAGATGCCGGCGGCGGCGATCTCCGAAGCCGCCCGATCGAGGTCCGACTCGTCGAGCGTGGAGAACCTCGTATAGATCAGTTCCTCGGCGTGCGTGAGGCCGGCCTGACCGCTCTCGAGGACCTCGCGCAGCGGGAGGTTTCGCGGGGCGTGTCCGACGACCGCGATTTCCTCTTCTTGGGCGACTTGGACCAGCCTGCGGTACGCTTCTTCAGATAGATCACCGTGGATCTTGACGAAGTCGTACCCCGCTGCCGCCTGACGCTGAACCTCTCTGGCGGCCTGGTCCGGCGTGACCGTCTCCCCTGCGCTGGTGAACGGACCCGACGTGTACATCATCGGACCCAACACCTCACGGGAGCGGATTTGGTCGCGCAGCCGAAGATGGCCGGGCTCGCCGCGGAGGTTGAAGACCGTGGTGACGCCGTTCGCCACGAAGAGGGGCAGCCAATCCCTCGAATCACCGACGAGGTGCACGTGAGCGTCGGTCAGTCCCGGCATCACGAATTGCGTGCCATTGCCGTCGATCTGAAGAGCGCCGATCGGCACTGAAACTTCGCCTACCGGGCCGATGCGCCGGACAAAGCCACCTTCGACGACCACGACTTGGTTGGCGAGGACGCCCTCCCCGTTCATGGGCAGGACGTTGACGTTCACAAACGCGACCGTGTTGCTCTCGATCGCGGTGGTGGCTGAGCCGCCACCGTCGGCGAGAGTAAGCGGGTGCTTGGCGGCGTGCCCGTCCGGACCGATATGGACGAGCAACGCACCAACGGTGCCAACCACCAAAAGGAGGCCGACCGTGTCTTTGGTCGTGAGCTTCATTGGCGTTTGTTGATGTTTTCGATGGCTAGCAAGCTATAACAGATCGGGTCTGTCCCCCAAGTCCCGACCCCTCACCGCATGGTGTCGTGGCGCTCTGTGCGGGCGTTCGCCTGCTCCACTGCCCTCCTCGCGGCGCCGAGGCCGGCGCCCCCTGGAATGGGTAGCTCGGCGATGATGCTGTCCCTCTGTGCCTGGGTGAGCGTATCGGCCGCGACCTGCGTGTCGCCCGAGCCGCCTCCGCAAGCGGCCCCCGCGAATAGCGCGATGAAGACGATCGTGAGCCTCTTCATATGGTGTCTCCGGTTGTGGGCGGAACCGCCCTTAACTGGCGTTAAGTGTCGGACTGTCAACGGATGAACCCGAGCCCCGGACCCGTCTCCGTCGTAATCTACTCTTGCCGGTGTGAAAAGCGGGCGCAAGTTCATCGGATGACAAGAGTTCGAGAGGTGACGACAACGCATCTGGGTCGGGTATCCGGCATCGCACTGGCGGTGCTGCTGTCCTCGTCCTCACTCGCGGGACAGATGCCGGCGTGGGACCGGCCGGTCTCCGACTTCGCCGAACAGCTCCGGCAGCAGGTCGGCGAGGACGCAGTAGGCGGTATCGCCGCAGGTATCATGGTCGACGGCGATCTCGTATGGGCCCAGGGGTTCGGGTGGAGTGACCGCGAGAAACGGGTGCCCATGACCGCCAGTGCGATCTCACGCACCGGTTCGATTTCGAAGTCGGTGACCGCGCTGCTGCTCATGCGGCTGGTCGACCGTGGGGTCGTCGGGCTCGACGAGCCGGTCGAGCGGTACTTGCCCGAGTTCGCTCGAGTGAGCCGACGGAGGATGGATGCGGATGCCGTGACGTTCAGGCACCTCGCGAGCCACACGGCGGGGCTGGTTCGAGAGCCGTCCAACGTGCGGGAGATGGTGACGGGCCCCCTCGACTTGTGGGAAGAACGGATCATCGAGTCGCTGCCGAACACGGCCTACGACTCGATTCCCGGCGCTCGTTATCAATACTCGAACATCGGGTTCGGAATCCTCGGACTCGCGCTCTCCAGGGCGGCCGGGCGGCCGTTCATCGAGATGGTCCAGTCGGAGATCTTCGGCCCACTCGGGATGACAGGCTCGTCGTTCGCGGTCGTCGGCTCCGACCTGGAGCCGCGTCTCGCCACGGGATATGTCAACACGAGTGGCGGATCGGTGAGGGGTGAGCAGCCGGCCCGGGAGCACGCGGGGCGCGGCTACAAGGTCCCCAACGGCGGCGTATACTCGACGGTCGCCGACCTCGGGCGCCTGCTCGGTGCGGTGGCTGGGGTGCCCGGCCTGCGTATCCTATCCGACGAGAGCCGCCTCGAGATGATCTCTGTCCAGACGCCCGAGCAAGCGAATCGGGGCTACGGCCTCGGCTTTTCGGTCGTCGTGGACGCGGACGGCGATAGGGTGGTGAGTCACGGCGGTTCGGTCGCGGGATACACGGCCTTCATGACGGTCGATCCGCAGACCCGAATCGGAGTTGTTCTGCTACGGAATTATCAGAGTGGGGCGACCAATCTGGGGCGGGCGGCACAGGGCCTGCTCGTCGAGCTGAGCGCTCTCTCCCGGTGATCGACCGGCGACGGTTTCTCCGATCGGGCGCGGTTGCAGTCCTTGCTAGTGTTGGCGCGCGCGAGATGCTCGCCGCCGAGCGGGCAGGCGGGGCGATCCATGACCCTCGAGCCCTCATCATGGACGCGATGGGCGAGCTCCGCTCGGTGTATGAACCGCGGCTGGTCCGCGAGATGCTCGCCAGTGGCATCGATTCAATAACCGTCACCCTTTGCGACCCGAAGTTTCTCGGCGCGGAGGCTCTCGATGTCGCCGTCGACGGGCTCATGGAGTACGACCGCTACGTCCGCGAGAACCCCGGACTCTTCCTGAAGGCGACGTCGGTTGGGGACATCGATGAAGCACGTCGGTCTGGCCGCTTGGCGGTCTTCTATCTGTATCAAAACTCCGAGCAGTTCGGGGACGACCTGGATCGCGTCGAGATGTTCTACCGTCTGGGGCTCACGAGTTGCCAAGTCACGTACAACACCCGCAACCGAGCGGGCGTGGGGTGCCTGGCGGATGGGGACGACGGCGGCCTGACCGACTTCGGCCGGGAACTGATCGACCGCATGAATGTGCTCGGCATGCTCGTGGACCTTTCCCACGCGAACGCGCGCACCATGGCGGACACCATCGAACACTCCCGTGGTCCGGTCATCGTCTCACACACCGCCTGCGCCTCTGTACACGCCCATGCGCGCAATACCAGCGATGAGAACCTGCGTGCGCTCGCGGATCGCGGCGGGGTGGTAGGGATCTGTCAGTTACGTCCGTTCCTGACCCTTGAGAAGGAAGACAACCTGCACGCATACTTCGACCACATCGAGCACGCGGTCCAGGTTGCCGGCATTGAGCACGTATGCATCGGCAGCGACCGCGATCATCGGGTCATCGAGCTGACCGAGGAGTATCTGGCGGAACTGCGGTCCGAGCAGGGGAACGTCGACTCCAATGAGATGCCCTGGTTCATCCACGAATTGAACGGTCCACGGCGCATGGAAGTGATCTGGGACGGACTGGTCGGTCGCGGGTACTCGGAGGGCGAGGTCGAAAGAATCATGGGCCAGAACCTGTATCGCTTGTACGCAGAAGTGATTCGATAGGCGAGGGAAAGGGGATTCGATGCGTCGTTTCTGTTGGACTGGTGGTGCGTGCCGGGCCGTGCGCCTCGCGATGTTCGCCGGCCTCGTCGCGGCGGGGTGCGCGGCCGAGCCGGAGGTGTCTCCGGCCCGGGCGGAGCCCGAAGCGCCGGAGGTCGATTTCATTCAGGAGGCCGTGTGGTCGCCAGCCGGAGACAGGCTGTTGGTCGCTTGGGACCAGGGAGGGCGTGTGCGGCTTTACGGTGTGCACGGGCCTGATACGACCGATTCGGCGATTGAGGCGGGATCGGGTTTGCCCGTGTCCGACGGACCCGACCTCGGCCCCAGCTGGTCGAAGAATGGCCTCTGGGTGGCGTTCTCTTCCTCCCGCGACGGTCAGGGGGAGATTTACCGCATGCGGCCCGACGGGATGCAGGTCGAGCGCCTCACCGACGACCCGGCGGAAGACACCGATCCCTCTTTTTCGCCGAACGGACGGACGATCGCATTCGTCTCCGACCGGACAGATGGCGTGCCTCGACTTCATCTGATGGACATCGACGGGGAGAACGTGAGGGCGGTCCCGAATCCTCCTGGTGAGCGTCACCAGCGTCCCGATTGGTCGCCGGACGGGACCCGCCTGGCGGTACAGGTGACGATGGAGGACGGCGACTACGTCTACTTGGCGAACCCCGGCGGGGGGTGGGGCCGTGTGAAGGCCGGCACGTTCCCGGCGTGGGCGCCGAACGGCGACGACATCTACCTCACCCGAAACGACTCCCTCCTGGTCGCGCGCACGAGCAGCGGGTCGCTGAGGCTCCTGCTCCCGGACGGGTTCGCCCCCCGGCCCTCGCCGGACGGGCGTTGGGTGGCGTTCATCCGGGGCGCATGGCCCACGTCCGCGTTGTACGCTCTGCGACTCGATACCGGGCTCGAGGTCCGGCTGACGCGCTGAAGCTCCGCGTGGTCCTCTATTCGTCTTCTTTTGCGACCTGATTCGCGGTGAGCCAGGCCAGGGCGTGAAGCGGTACCGCCACCACCGTGATGAGTATCGGCTGGATCACGGGGTCGACGAACGCGAAGAGGATGAAGGCCACCGTCCAGAAAACCGTGCCCAAGAGCGCGTATGCGCGCAGTGTGCGTACAGGTGAGCCGGTCCAGGCCAAGACGACCGCGGTGGACCCGGCGAAAAGCAACAAGAGGGCGAAGGACACGCTGAAGGAGCGAAAGAGCGTCCACATGCTGGGCTGCAGCGGGTCGAGGGAATACGCCTGTTGCATCGCCCTCATGGCGAATTCGCGTTGGCCCACGATCCCCTTCTCGAGCACGAACGTCCACACATGTGCACCCGTGTGCGCAAGCCCGACCAGGATGAGCCAGCCGCCGGCGGCGCAGAGCCAAACGCGGGGGCTACGAATCACGACCCGACGAGGGTCCCTCGGCAGGGGCCTCCCATTCCGCGATTCGTTCCGCGAGTCGGAAGATCGAGAGTGGGGCCGAGCCCTCCGCCTTGTTGTTGGCGATCACGAAAGCGCCTTTCTCCGCGATGAGAGCATCCAGTGCGGCGACCGCGATGCGGCCCAGCGTTTCTTCGTCCTCATCGACGATTTCATGGAACGGTTCATAGCGATCCTTGGCTCCTTCATAGCGCAGCCCCGCGTGCAACATCCAGCGAACGATGAGTGCCGGCTGCCGATAGGCGTGGACCGACCGGAGTTGGCGCTCCAGCGAAGCCATCGCCGGATGAACGGTGTAACAGTGCGCGGCCCCGGTGGCTAGAAGGGCATCCGAATACTCCTCCGTGAGGAACGCCGGGGTGCGGAGTTCGACTGCATACAGGGGGCCTGCGGCCCCCTGTGACCCCATTGGCCCCTGCGGCAGCGCGTCCAGGAATTGGTGCAGCCGTTCCACGAAGAGGCCCCGACCCCCGACCAAGTTGGGTGGGATCGGCGGAAACTGGAAGAGCAGGGGCCCCGCTTTGGTCCCGAGTCCTTCCATCATCGGCCCGATCACTTCGTTCATGGCGTACTGTGGATCCAGGTAACGAGGGTTCGCGCCCCGCAGGCTGGACCCCGCCGGCTCGTTCGGTGAGGTGAGTAGGCGGTCCGCCTTCACCAGGAACCTGAAGTCATCCGGAACCGCGTCGGCGTAGGCGCGAAATGCGTCGCGCGAGATGGGTCGGTAGAACGTGCGATCGACACCCACCGTGCGCAGGAGCGGGTGCTGCGCATACGCCGCGAGCCCGTGTTGAGCGAGAGCCTGCTGAGACGCGGTACGGTCGTATACGAGGCCCTGCCAGCCCGGAAAGCTCCACGAGGACGTGCCCAAGCGGAGCGCCTGAGGCAGCGTACTCGCGATCGCGGACAATCGGCCCGGTACAGGCGCGGCCGCGACCGGGGGGGTGGCCGGCGCCGCCGGTTCGTCCGGAAAGAGGCCGAGCTGTAGATCCATGACCAAATCTCCCGGCAACCCTTGACGCGGCATAGTCATCCGGAAGATAGATAAGTTAGAAATACATTTGCTACTTATGTAACGGAGGTCGACGATGCCGGGCCTTACTCCACTCACGTACCAGATCCTGCTCGCGCTCGCGTACGGGGACCGGCACGGCTACGGCATCATCAAGGAAATCGAGCAGCGCTCTGGGAGCTCGTCGTCGCCGAGCACGGGGGCGTTGTACCTCGCGCTGCAACGCATGGAAGGCGAGGGCTTGATCGCGGAGGCGACCGAGCGACCTGCCGAGGCGGACGACGCGCGGCGCCGCTATTACCGAATCAGCGCCAAGGGGCGCGAGCGGGCCCAGCAAGAGTCGAAGCACCTCGCGGCGCTCGTTGCCGCCGCCCGCGCCAAAAACCTCCTCGCGGAAGGCGTCTCGTGACGAGGTGGCTCGTTCAGGCACTGTTGGGCTTCACACCGGCGGAGTTTCGGCGGCGCCACGGCGAGGAACTGCTGCGGTCTCTTCACGGGTCGCAGAACTTGGGATGGGGGGAGAGATGGTCTTGTCGCGCGCGATGCTGACCGGGTTGGCGATCGTCGGTGTGGTCGTTTGGCGCCTATCCGCATTCTTCTCTGGGTCGATCATCCTCACGGCGCCTGACGATCTCCGACTTCACTATGCGCTACTCGGCTTGTGGCACCTGATCTTCGGGTTCGCGGGGGTGCTCGTGTTCGGTCGTTACTCTGGAGGTGAAGGGTAGCCTGATCAAAGCCAGCCACCCGTGGGTCGCCTACCTGCCCTCCAACTTCACGATCGAGACTTTGTAGCCCAACTTTGCCAGCTCAACCGTCATCTCTTCGATCAGGGCCACGGGAAACTGGAGCCAACTCCCGCTGATGCGGGAGTCGACCATCGTGCCGTAGGTGTCGCCGAATGTCTCTGGCAGAGTCGTCGCCTCGATGGCGCCCATCCAGTCCGGGTAATCACCGTCGCAATAGCCAGGGATCTCAGAGGAATCGAAGTCGTCATGGTCACTGATGACGTGCGCGTCGTCGAAATCTTCCAACCGCTCATCGGGGTCTCCTTCTTCCGGGCCGTAGAGCAGGTCCTGCCCCTCCCGATAGATCATTTCGCCTTCGCTCCCCCACCAAAGAGTCAATTCCTCGAATTCCCCCTCGGGGAGCGCACGCTTGAGCTCGCCCCAGGTCCGCGAGTTCTCAATGGCGGCTTGGATCGCGGTGACATGATCCCACGACGCCCGGTGCACGAACACGCCCTCGTTCCTACTCCACCGCTGGAACGCCAGCTCGTGCGAAGCGTCCCGATGGGGGTCCACCCGAGGCAGACTCGCGATCACGCCCTGCGAGAGATCGTGGATCACCGGTGCCGTGGCGAAGTCGCGCACTGGATTGGCTGCGGCCTCGGGGAACGCCTCGACGATCTGCTGGCGTATGCCGGATACCAGGTCCGGCGGAACGGTGAACAGGCTACCGAGTCCTCGACAGGCGGCACACACCGAGCACCCCGGGGGTTGGTCGAGGAGACCCCTGCCACCGCAAGCGTCGCAGCCGACAAGGAGACCTCGAAACAGTTCGTGCGTCATCCTCTTATGGGGTCCGGTCGGCTTCAGTCCGTAGAGGTTTTGGCACCTGGCCATGTCCTCGTACATGCCGTACTTCCATCCGTCAGGCTTCCCGGTTGCCCCGCAATGCTGACAGACCGGGCTGCTCCTCCACCACCTGGAGCCCTCGAGGCACGTGTGCTTCCAGATCCTGTGTGGCATCAGTTTCCTCCTTCGCCAGCGGCGCCGCGCAGATCATCGGCTCGGGTGGTGGCCTCCCACAGATAGACCTCGGGATCGCGCCATCGACCGAAATGGCCGAGCGATGAGGTCTCCGTATAGATCGGCCGCAGTAGATCGAGATCGCGGATAATTCCGGCTGGGGTCAGGTCGAAGACCTTGCGGACGGCTCGCCCGATGGATTGCTCGGGGACGGTGCCGGTCCCCTGAGTATCGACGCTGATCGATACGGGCTCCGCGACCCCGATCGCGTAGGCGAGTTGAACCGTACAGGTACGAGCCAGCCCGGCCGCGACGACGGTCTTCGCAACCCACCGAGCTGCATAGGCACCGGATCGATCGACCTTGGACGGGTCCTTCCCGGAGAATGCACCGCCTCCATGAGGGCAAGATCCGCCGTACGTATCGACGATGATCTTTCGGCCGGTGAGCCCCGTGTCTCCCTTGGGCCCGCCGATCGTCCACGGCCCGGCCGGATTGATCAAGCATCTGAAATCGTCGGCCCTGAGCGACGCAGGAATCACCTCGTCGACCACGTCACGGGTGAGGAACGTCCGGACGTCGTCCAGCCCGACATCGTCTTGATGTTGCCAGGAAAGCACGACCGTCTGTACGCTCTCCGGTCTCCCATTGGCGTAGCGCACCGTAACCTGGCTCTTCGCATCGGGCCTCAGTGGCGAGATCCCGGTAGCTCGGACCTCCGAGCCTCGCGCGACCAGGTCGTTTGAGAGCGACCAGGCCAGAGGCATCAACTCGCCGGTCTCGTCGGTCGCGTACCCGAACATCATTCCCTGATCCCCCGCGCCCAGCGTCCCCTCCCGGTCCACTCCCGCACCGATCTGGGGACTCTGACGATTGAAGCGAATCTCCACTTCGCACGTGTCTGGATCGATGTCGTGTTCGGCCGTGCCGTACCCCACCGCGCGCAGTGTCCGGCGCACCAAACCGACCGCTTCGTCTCGGACCTCATTGAAGTGCTCTCGGTCAGCGGTCCGAAACTCGCCGGCCACGACGATCTTCCCGTGGGCGGCGAATGTCTCGCAAGCGACGCGCGACGTGGGGTCGCGCTCGAGGTAGGCGTCCAGGATCGCGTCCGAGACGCGATCACAGAGCTTGTCGGGGTGGCCACTGGAGACGGCCTCGGACGTGAACAGCCCATCGTAGAATGACATGGTGGTGGTTCCTCTTTAGCCGCTTTGGCGAAGTGCCGGGGGCGGCAATCTGGGATCAAATCCCCCCTGCCCGTGTGTGGGCAACTCAAAAAAACAAAGGGTCCCATTCGGCCAAGCCGAACGGGACCCTCGAACGGTTTAGCAGGTTGTTGACCCGGCTGCAATCGTTGCAAATGGCCGGGGCGTCGCACTTGACACGCACCATAAAGATAGCCTATCGAGGGTCGGCTCGGGAGGTCGATCGCGGATGATCGGGCTGGCCTCAGAGGGTCGGCGCGACGCGCGCGAGCCTCGAGCGGTTTCGGCCTGTGCTGGAGGATCTACAGCGGGGCCGGTGCTTCTATTGCGACCGGGGCATTCGAGGTGATCCTCACATGGACCACTTCATCTCTTGGCGGCGCTATCCGTTGGACCTCGGCCACAACTTCGTGCATGGCTCATGCGAGGTGTAATGAGCGGAAAGGAGATCGGCTGGCCGCGGAGGAGCATCTGGAGAAGTGGTCGTCGCGAAACGTGACTCACGGCGGTGCGGTCGCCGGGGCGTTCGATGAGCGGGGGTTACTGCATGATCTCGCCGCCAGGTGCGCGTGGCGGAGTGGGCGTACCAGCAAGGTGGAGCAGACCCAGGGGCGGGTGTGGGTGCGCGGGAGTGAGCTGCGGCTGCTGGGGGAGGGGTGACGAGGGGCCGGCCAGCTCGGATTGAGCAGATCCAGCCCCCGCGTCCTACTTGTGGCTGAGTCACCGCGTGGCACGCAGAACGAGTAGGGACACTGGATTGAGGAGCACGCTCCGGTTCGTCTGGGCGACGGCAGCTTGGACCGTGGAGATGAACAGACCTAGGACGACGTAACCCCAAACAGCGAACAACTTCACGCGCTGCGGGTCCGGCTCGGTGAGAAGATCTGTCGCGGTCCCATACGCGCTTCCACCCACGATCACCACGATGACGACGACCAGAGAAAAGACGCCCCAGATCGTGAATCGCGGGCCGAAACGCATCATGGCCTCACGGGCCAGCGGGTTGGTCTCCTCAGCCGGGTCCCCCATGTGATCCGCAGTCGATCTACAGTCGAAGAATTTCGTCGCCACCAGGGCGAGCGAGATCACAAGTACCACTAGTGTAGTGTCGCCGAAGTGTCTTGTATATCGAGGGCCCTACGGTAGATGATCCGCATGGGACTTCCAATACGACGGATTCGGTTACGCCGAGGAGATCACCACCGCTTGGAGAAGTTGGT
>Ga0066376_10002612_pt1 | contig 16675 bp, 14 predicted proteins | sample Knorr_S15_td_Bot_FD_77009 | JGI IMG/M metagenome (GOLD analysis project Ga0066376, IMG submission 77009) | Marine microbial communities from Southern Atlantic Ocean transect - Knorr_S15_td_Bottom_ad_5009_LV_A | ecosystem: Environmental > Aquatic > Marine > Oceanic | place: Southern Atlantic... | reverse complement strand
GCCGGCGCTCACCGACCGGGGAGTTACGAGGGTCGCAACGACCGGCGCGGTATAGAGGCTGCCGCGTGCGAGCTTCTTCAAGAACTCCCGACGGCTTTGATCAGTCATGGTTTCGACTCCCTGGGCCGGATACCGATTCCAGCCTTCATACTTAAGGTATCACCGTACAGGTCCTCAAGAGAAAGAGGTTCTGCCGCGAACTCATGACCGCGACGAGCCTCGGCCCCACATTCTGCCGACCAGGAGAGCCACCCCGGTGCTCCGTCCGGAAGGGACTCAGGGCGCACGCTTGCTTGCATGCAGCCGCCTGCCGGAACCTCGAGCGGAGGGAAGACCGGGAGCAGCGTCTGCCCCCAAACCGAATGTGCCTTACCGGGCGCATTTTCGTACCAGGACTGAGCGCCGAGCAGCAGGTCGAACCACAAGACGAGCGCGTGCACGGTCACGTCCTTATCGAGCGTCCACTCCGCATTCAGCCCCAGCTGTTCGCAGGTCGGGGGCGAATTGAGCGCCAGCTCCGGACCGACGAAGGGCCGACCGACCAGCGCGTCGGACGAGATCGATGCCTGGCGCGGTGCATTCGCCAGGTAAGGACGGATGCACGACCAGTCGAGGCCGAAGGCCGTCAAGCTTCCGCCGCCGCCGAGGCCCAGGATCGCTTCGGGTTCCGCGCCAGCCGCGAGGCCGAGGTTCAGGCGAGCGGTCCCGGGAAACACTCGACCACCCGGCCGACCGTGTTTCTCCAAGACGTCCCGCATGAGCCGCCACGTCACGGCGTTGAAGAGTTCGATCGCGTAATCCTCGAAAACCACCAGGTCCGCCCGCTCGGGCAGCTCGATCTCGGAAACTTCGCTACGGAGAAAAGTTATGCGGTCGTGCAAGCCGTTGGCTTTCGATACCATGGCTGCGGCGTGGATCACCGGGTCCCGGTCCACCGCCCACACGTGTCCGGCTCCGGCCTCGGCTGCAAAGAACGCATAAGTCCCGAGGCCGGTTCCGACTTCTAGTACGTTGTCGCCGGGTTCCACCGCGCTCGCCAGACCCCTGCGGAAGCCGTCGATGCGCCGGTGGTCGCTGAGCATTCCGATGTAGAAGTCGAGGCTCACGAGAAGAGTTCCTCGTTCTGGAAACGCTTCAACGCCTCGTCGATGTCTCGAACGAGATCGGCGCGCGCAGGCGCCTCCGGGAAGGCGGAGGCAACTTCATCGATGAGATCCTCGACGGAGATCTCCCCGTCGCAATGCGTCCAGACGAGCGCCGCGGTGAGGTTGAGCACGTGCACGAGATGGCGGCGCGGATCGAAAAGAACCCACTCTTCGGCGAGCGGTCTAAATACCACATCCTCCCTGGCCTTCGGGGTCTTCACGGTCATCGCATCTCCGGAGGATCATCAAGGAGCGGGACAGCGGCTTCATCCTCGGTCACGCGTCCGATGACGCGGCCCAAGTGCCGGATCCGGCGGGCGGGACCCGCGGAAGCGGGCCATCGCCATCGAAGATACTCATGCGGGGGAACCAGCGCGTCGGTCAAGAGCGTGCGGGACGCCCTGACCGGGTGGTCCACCATGACCAGCCTGCGCAGCCCGCGCGCCAAGGTCATGGCCTCGACCTGGCGCGCCGTCGCATCAAGCGCCAGGCCGATCAACGACCGGAGAGTGCGCAGGGAAGTCGGGGCACGGGAGGACGGGAATCGTGGCCCGCCCGGGCCCAGCCCCTCCAGCCGAAGCTCATTCTCGAGCGCCCGGCAGAGCCATCCGGCGGCGCGGGCGACACCGAACTCGGCCGAGAGGGCGGCAAAGGCCTGGCTCTCCTCGGGATCGAGCAGCGCAGGCCAGAGCTGCACCAGATCGAAAACGCTGCGGAAGTGGAGCAGATCGTGCCGGACGAGATGATGCACGAGGAGGGCCGCGTGGTGTCCGGCGCGGGGTACCGGCCCCGCACCCGACCGGCGCGCGCACCGCCAAACCTCTTCGGGAAGGGCCTCGCCCCGCCACGGGAACAGCCTCTCGACGGGGGCCACGCGCCAATGCACGTCGAATTCCACAATGTCGATCGCCCCCGCGCCGAGCGGGCGAGCAAAGACCCCGCCCGGCGCGCCGGGCAGCGGCGGTCCCCCCACGGGATCCTGCCTCGGCCATCCTTCTGCCTCGAGCGCCGCTGCCGCCCGATCGCTCGCTTCCAGTGGAACGAGCACGTCCAGATCAACCATCGAGACGTCGCCGGGCCGATACTCCTCCCCCAACAACGCTCCACCTTTGTACATCAGGTACGGAATCGACAGAGAACCGAGCAACTCGCCTAGGTCGTCACGCGCCTCCATCAGGGTTTCGTCCCAGAGCAGGCTGTAGACGCGATCTCCCTCCGGCAGAGGCGGCATGCGGGAAGTCGCGACGCGACTCAGGATGCCGCGCACGCCGAGCGTATCGGCAGCGTCGGCCACATGCCCGTAATCCTCACGCTCGTCCACCAACGCGTCGAGCAGGTCGACCAGCAGGCCCGCTGTCGCTTCGGTCACACGGATCGCCCTCGTGCTGCGGACCCGACCCTCGCGAGAACAGCCGCCGCTTCCACGGCGTCGTCGAACTCGACGTGCAGCAGCTCTGCCTCGGACGCCAGGAGCGCCAGCGCCGGGAAGGCACCCGCAGGCTCGAGACCCGTGTCGAGCAGGTCGGCCAAGAGGCGATTGAGGCCCTCCGCCGGCTCTAGGCGACGCACGCGGAGGCCAGCGCCTGCGCGCCAACGAACCCACGCCACGGCCCGAACCGGCACCACTTCGGTCGCCCACCCCGCGCCACCGGACGGATCATACCAGATCTCGCGCACCGTCGGGTCGAAGCCCAACGTCCGCTCCACGTCGATCCCGAACGCGCGCGCACGGTCCCGATCGAACTTCATCTGCCGTGCGAAGCTGCGAACGTCGCCCCCCTGCCCGAGAAGGATTGCGTCGTCTCCGATCAGGCATCGGCCTGCCTGGTGCCACGCCATCGCCAGGCTCGACTTGCCGGAACCGGCCGGTCCCACCGCGAGCACGCCTCCGCCATCGACCACCGCGCCTGATGCATGCAGGTGTGCGTACCCGGCCACCGTCGCGAGCAGCGATAGGTTCGTCTCCCACTCCACCGCCGAGATGAGATCGGTCCCCTCGAAGGTTTCGATCCGGTCGACGGTGCGCATCGTGCCGCCATCGGCGTCGGTCCGTATCGAAATCAGCGCCCGTGGTGCGGACGCCCCCGAAGTCACGACGTAGGTCGAGAACAGGTCTTCGACCCACTCGGCTTCTGACGGACCCTCGATCTCGACCTCCACGGCCGGCCCCTCGACCCTGAACCGTACCTTTCTCATGCTGCGCTCACGCTGGTCATGCGGCGCGCGCACGCGCCATGCGGACGCGCAGAGGAAGGCCGCGGAAGCCGCCTCGGATCGCGGCCGCCAACGTGGAGAGCGCCATCGTGGTGCCACCCGATCGAAGGGCACCCCGTGCCTGGCTGCGAGCCCGAGCCCACGACCCCGGCCCCGCGATCAGCTCGCGAATGGCCCATTTCCAGTGGACCAGGCTTCTGGCTCTCCGCAGACGCGCGTCTCCGAGACTCGCCGCCCCGTCCGCGAGCAGTAGATCGAGAACCCGCACGTTCTCGGCGTAGGTGGTCCGGAAGTCCGCGGTCACATTCCGTCCGTGGATCCGGTAGTCCACCAGAGAATCGGGGTCGAAGGCGAACGCGGCGAGGCGGGAAAGCCGGATCATGAAGAGGTAGTCGCAGGCGACGCGGAAGCCGGCTTGGAACGCACCGGCACATTCGAAGGCCTTTCGATCGACGATGACCGTAGAGAGCGGGACGAAGTTCTCCTCGAGTAGCCGGTCGGTGACGGTCCCCTCTACCGGACGGTGGCGGCTCAAGTACATCCCGAGCAACCGACCCTCACGGTCTATGACCCGGCAGTCACTGTACACGAGCGCCGCGCCGGTCACGGATCGGAGACGCAGCTGGCGCGCGAGCTTGTCCCGCCGCCAGAGATCGTCGGCATCCGCGAACGCGAGCACTTCACCGCGCGCTTGCCGGGCCGCGAGGTTGCGAGCCGGGCCGGGTTGGGTGCCGGGCGGCGCCTCGATCACCCGGATCCGATCGTCATCGATCGACGTGACCTCCTGAAGGCTGCCATCGGTCGAACCCGCATCGACGAAGAGCAACTCCAACGGGACTTCCTGGGCCAGGACGCGCCGCACAGCGCTCCCCACGAAGGGCATTCCATCCCGACACGGCATGATCACGGAGACCAGCGGCCCGTCCAGACTCTGCGGTGTAGTGCTCATCACTCCAAAAGTAACCGCTGGCTTGTCCGGAGGGAGGCAAAGAAGGGGGGCGCCCCCGAAAGGAAGCGTCCCTCAAAAGCCTTCCTTCTTCGGCCTCTTAGTCGCCATCCGCGACGCCCAGGCCAGCCGCGAGCTCTCCTGGCTCCCCGAGCGGGAGGATCTCCTCATCGTAGAACGACTGCTCCACCATGAACTCCACGGACTGATACCGGTGTGCACCGGTTCCGGCCGGGATCAGGTGGCCAATGATGATGTTCTCCTTGAGACCGGTGAGGTTGTCGAGCGCCCCGCGTACCGCAGCGTCGGTGAGCACCCTCGTGGTCTCTTGGAACGAGGCCGCCGAGATGAACGACTCGGTCGTGAGGCTCGCCTTCGTGATTCCGAGTAACAGCGGCTCCGAACGTGCCGGCTTCACATCGTCTGCGATCGCCTTCTCGTTCACCGCGCGGAACTGCACGCGGTCGACGTTCTCACCCTCGAGCAGGCGCGTCTCGCCAGCATCGGTGACACGCACCTTCTGGAGCATCTGTCGAACGATGACGCCGATGTGCTTGTCGTTGATCTTCACGCCCTGAAGCCTGTACACCTCCTGGATCTCGTTCAGCAGGTACTCCTGAACGGCCCGCGGCCCCTTGATGCGCAAAATGTCGTGCGGGTTGATCGGCCCCTCGCTCAGACGGTCACCCGCCCGAACTCGGTCGCCCTCGTGCACCCGCATGTGCTTTCCGACAGGCACGGGATACGTCCGTAGTTCACCGGTGCCCGGTGTGACGTGTACCTCGCGCTTACCGCGCTTGATATCCCCGAAACTGATCTCGCCGTCGATCTCGGTGATGACCGCCGGATCCTTCGGCCGTCTCGCCTCGAACAGCTCGGCCACTCGGGGCAGACCACCCGTGATGTCGCGTGTCTTGTAGACCTCGCGACTGATCTTGGCGACGGTGTCGCCCGGCTTGACCGAATCTCCGTGGTTCACGGTCAACTGCGCACCAACGGGGATGATGAACTCGCGCAGCTTCTCTCCCTTCTTGGTGCCCTTCCGGATCTGGATGGTCGGGTGGAGCTTCTTCTCTCGGTCTTCGATGATCGTCTTCTGGCGACGCCCGGTGGACTCGTCGAGTTCTTCGCGCATCGTCTGCTCGTCGACGATGTCGATGAACTCGATTACACCAGCCGAGTCCGCGACGATGGGCTCCGAGTAGGGGTCCCAGCTGAAGAGCAGATCGCCGGCCTCGATCGCCTGATCCTCATGGACCGACAGGGTCGCGCCGTACGGCACGGAGAGTCGACTGCGAACGGCTCCTTCCTTGGTCTTGAGAAGGATCTGGCCTTCACGCGACGTGATGATGCGCTCATCATCGGGTGTCGTCACGATCGTGACGCGCTCGAGCCCCACGATCCCGGCAATCTTCGACTTGCGCTGCGTCTGCGCCGCGATGCGCGACGCCGTACCGCCGATGTGGAAGGTGCGCAGCGTGAGCTGCGTGCCCGGCTCGCCAATCGACTGCGCGGCCAAAATGCCGACCGCTTCTCCGGTATCGACCATCTTCATGGTCGCGAGGTTGCGGCCATAGCACATCTTGCACGTGCCCCGCTTCGCCTCACAGGTGAGCACGGAGCGGATCTTCACCATCTGCAGACCCGCGTCCTCGATGGCGTCCGTCATATTTTCGAGGATCAGGGCTCCCGCCTCGACCAACAGCTCGCCGTCGATCGGGTCGTATACGTCTTCGAGTGCCACGTTCCCGACGATGCGGTCCGCGAGCGGCTCGATGATGTCCTCACCTTCCTTCAGCGCGGTCATCTCGAGTCCGAGAATCGTCCCGCAGTCATCGGACATCACCGTCACGTCCTGCGCGACGTCGACCAGACGACGCGTCAAATAACCCGCGTCGGCGGTCTTGAGCGCGGTATCCGCCAGACCCTTTCGCGCCCCGTGCGTGGAGATGAAGTACTCCACAACCGACAGGCCCTCTCGGAAGTTCGACTTGATCGGGCTCTCGATGATCTCGCCGATGCCACCCGTGAGCTTCTTCTGCGGCTTGGCCATCAGGCCGCGCATGCCCGCGAGCTGGCGCATCTGGTCCCGGTTACCACGGGCACCCGACGTCATCATCATGTACACCGGGTTGAATCCGCCCTTGGATCGCTCGAGGCGGCGCACCATTGCGTCGGCGACGTCGTTGTTGGCGTGCGTCCAGGTGTCGATGACTTTGTTGTAGCGCTCGCCGTTCGAGATGAAGCCGCTCGCGTATGCCTTCTGGAAGCGCGCCACCTGCTCATCGGCGTCCCTGAGAATCTCGGCCTTCTCGTGCGGGACCTCCATGTCGTCGATGCCGACGCTGATGCCGCCCATGGTGGCGTACCGGAAGCCGAAGTCCTTGAGGTTGTCCAGGAACGCCGGCGTCGTGCCGAGTCCGGTCTGGTCGAAGCAATCGAAGACCAGGTCGGCCAACTCCTTCTTGCCGAACGTGCGGTTCTTGAACCCGAGTTCGGTCGGGATGATCGAATTGAAGAGCACGCGACCCGCGGAGGAACGCACCCACGAGCTGTTCGCCTCGCCGTGCTCCTCTTCGACCCAGTACCACACAGGGCTCTGGAACGTCACCCTCTCCTGCGCGAGCGCCATCTCGATCTCGGCAAACGATGAGAAGCGAGGCGCGCCCTCGTAGATCTTGTCCAGCCCGGCGAGGGCGGTTTCCCGTTTCGCCTTCGGCGCCTTGGAGTCGTACGCCACGCGCTCCAGGTCCGTGATCTCGAGCCCGGGGTTGGTCAGGTAGTACAGCCCGATGACCATGTCCTGCGTCGGCGCCGCCACAGGTCGACCGTTCGACGGCAGCAGGATGTTGTTGGACGCCAGCATGAGCACTCGCGCCTCGAGTTGCGCCTCGAACGACAGCGGCAGGTGCACCGCCATCTGGTCCCCGTCGAAGTCGGCGTTGAACGCCGCGCACACGAGCGGGTGGATACGAATCGCCTTGCCCTCGACCAGCACCGGCTCGAACGCCTGGATGCCCAACCGGTGTAGGGTCGGCGCGCGGTTCAACAGAACCGGATGGTCCTTGATGATGTCCTCGAGGACCTCGTAGACCTGGGGGTCCGCCCGTTCCACGATCTTCTTGGCGCGCTTGACCGTCTCGGCCTCGCCGCGCTTTTCGAGCTCATGGATGATGAACGGCTTGAACAACTCCACGGCCATCGCCTTCGGCAGACCGCACTGATGCAGCTTGAGCTCCGGTCCGACCACGATGACCGAACGCCCGGAATAGTCGACACGCTTGCCGAGCAGATTCTGCCGGAAGCGGCCTTGCTTGCCCTTGAGCATGTCGCTGAGCGACTTGAGCGGACGCTTGCCACGGCCCCGGATCGCCTTCGAGCGGCGCCCGTTGTCGAAGAGCGCGTCCACCGCCTCCTGTAGCATGCGCTTCTCATTGCGGAGGATCACCTCCGGGGCGCGCATGTCCATGAGCTTCTTCAGCCGGTTGTTGCGGTTGATGACGCGCCGATACAGATCGTTCAGATCGGACGTCGCAAACCGACCGCCATCGAGCGGGACCAAGGGACGAAGGTCGGGCGGAATGACCGGGACCACGTCCAGGATCATCCACTCGGGACGGTTACGCTGTTCGACGGTGTCGCCCGAGTTGCGCAGCGCATCCACGACCTTGAGCCGCTTGAGCTTCTTCTTCTTCCGGTGTTGAGAGGTCTCGTGCACGACCTCATAGCGGAGCCATTCGGCGAGCCTGTCGAGGCCTCGGCCGTCCGCGTTCCGACCCTTGATCTTCTTGTCAGGGGTGTCGAGCATCTTCAGCAGCGTACGCGCTGCCTCCGCGCCGATCTCGGCCTTGAATTCCTCATCGTTCTCATCGCGCGCCTTCACGCGCAGATCATAGTACTCGTCCTCGTCGAGCAGATCCTGGAACTCCACTTCCTGCTTGCCGGGATGCGTGACCACATATGCCGCGTAGTAGATGACCTTCTCGAGGTCGCGCAGCGTCATGCCGAGCAGATAACCGAGCTGACTCGGAAGCGTCTTGAAGAACCAGATATGCGCCACGGGCACCGCGAGCTCGATGTGCCCCATGCGCTCGCGTCGCACCTTGGAGAGCGTCACCTCGACGCCACACCGGTCGCAGACGTGCCCGCGAAAACGGATACGCTTGAACTTTCCGCAGTGGCACTCCCAGTCCTTCACGGGGCCGAAAATGCGTTCGCAGAACAGACCGTCGCGCTCCGGCTTGAACGAGCGATAGTTGATGGTCTCGGGCTTCACGACCTCGCCGAACGACCAGCCCCGGATCTCCTCGGGCGAAGCGAGCTTAATTCGAATGAACTCGAAGTCTGATCCGCTCTGATCGCGGGTCCTGGGAAAATCGATCATTACCCTTCCTCCCCGAGCTGCACGCTCAGGCCGAGAGCCTGAAGTTCTTTCACGAGCACGTTGAACGACTCCGGGATTCCCGGTTTCGGCATGTTGTCACCCTTCACGATGGCCTCGTAGACCTTCGAACGACCCTGTACGTCGTCCGACTTGACGGTGAGGATTTCCTGCAGCGTGTGTGCGGCGCCGTACGCCTCGAGCGCCCACACCTCCATCTCACCGAACCGCTGCCCACCGAACTGAGCCTTACCGGCGAGCGGCTGCTGAGTCACCAGGGAGTAGGGTCCAATCGAGCGAGCATGAATCTTGTCATCCACGAGGTGGCTGAGCTTGAGCATGTACACCGAGCCAACCGTGACGGGCTGGTCGAAGCGGCGACCGCTGCGGCCATCGCGCAGCCGGACCTTTCCGTTCGGGAAGATCTCTGCGTGCTCCATGAGTTCGACGACAGCGTCGTCGAGACCCGACTTGATGCTCAAACGGCCCTTGAGCTTCTGAATCGCGGGGAACAGGCCACTCATCTTTTCGCCTTCCGCCCGGCCTGAGAGTTCCTCGGCTGCCGCGATCAAGAAGGCTACGAGTTCGTCGATGAATTTATGCTGCTTCTTGTCCAGCTCGATCGACAAATAGGCGTCGAGCGACTGGCCGATACCGTGGGTGTGACCCACCGCATGCGCACCGTTGCCGTCGTCGCCATCACTGCTCCCCGCCATGACCACCGGCAAGAGGTTAGCCACGCTCACGAGCTGTTCGATGCCGTCACCGGTTACCGGCGGCTGGGTCGAGAGATGGAGAGCATCCGTGACCCACTTCAGGCCCGCGAGCTTGAGTAGTGCCCCGACCTCGTTCTCCGTGGCTCCCTGGAAGACCGGGGTCTTGGACTCGAATCCGAGCACCTTGCCGGCCCATCCGAGGTGGGTCTCGAGGATCTGTCCGACGTTCATGCGCGACGGTACGCCGAGCGGGTTGAGTACGATCTCGACCGGGGTCCCGTCTGGAAGGAAGGGCATCTCTTCTTCGGGAACGATCCGGGCGATGATGCCCTTGTTCCCATGGCGACCCGCCATCTTGTCGCCGACGGAGATCTTTCTCTTCTCTCCCACATAGACCTTCACCAGCTGAACCACGCCGGGGGGAAGCTCGTCCGGTTGGAAGACCTTGTCGATCTGCTCCTCGGTCTTCTCCTTGACGCGCTGGATGCGGGTCTGGGCCTCGTCCACGACCCGGCGGACTTTCTCGCTGGCTTCCTTGTTCTGAACCTTGAACGTCGCGAGGTCGACCTTCTTGAAGTTGATCTCGTCGACGTTGTCCTTGCTTAACTTGGTGCCCTCGTCCATAAAGGGTTCGACGGTGCCCTTCTTGAGCATCAAGCTGACGGTCTGACGCAGCACAACGTTGCGCAGCTCCTCATCCCGAGCTTCGGAGATCCGCTGGATCTCGTCGCGCTCCAGGCCCCGGAGGATACCGATTTTTGACCCGTGCTCCTTCTCCAGCAGCGGATCGTCGATCCGGCGGGAGAACATCTTCACGTCGATGATCGTGCCCGTCATCCCCGGGGGCACGCGCAACGACGAGTCCTTCACGTCTTTCGCCTTTTCACCGAAGATCGCCGTGAGCAGCTTCTCCTCCGGAGACAACTCGGTCTCGCCCTTCGGCGTGATCTTGCCGCACAGGATATCGCCGGCCTTCACCCTCGCCCCGATCCGCACGATGCCGCGCTCATCGAGGTCGACCAAGCTCTCCTCAGCCACGTTCGGCAGCTCGCGGGTGATCTCCTCCATCCCGCGCTTCGTGTCCCGAACGTGTACCTCGAGCTCCTGAATGTGGATCGACGTGAAGACGTCGTCCTTCACCAGTTTCTCACTCAAGACGATCGCATCCTCGAAGTTCGAGCCGTACCACGGCATGAACGCTACGAGAACGTTACGACCCAAAGCCAACTCGCCGGCGTCGGTGCTCGGACCGTCGGCAATGATGTCGCCGGCCTTCACGGTCTCACCAATCGACACCAGAGGACGCTGGTTGATCGCCGTATCCTGGTTGGTCCGCCAGAACTTCTTGAGACGGTACCGGTCGAACTGAGCAAGCTTCGCAAGCGGCTGATCCGCGCTGCCGGGTTTCACCAGTCCGGTGTCGACCACGATCTCGTCCGCGGTCACGTGCTTGACCCGCCCACCGCGGCGCGCGGTGATCACCGCGCCCGAGTCCGACGCCACCTTGGACTCGAGACCCGTTCCGACGAGCGGGGCATCCGTATAGAGCAGAGGCACGGCCTGCCGCTGCATGTTCGAGCCCATCAAGGCCCGGTTCGCATCGTCGTGCTCAAGGAACGGAATCAGCGCCGCGGCTACCGAGACCAACTGGTCCGGTGCCACGTCCATATAGTCGATGTCTTCCGGCCGTAGCAGCGGAAAGTCACCCTTCGCGCGGCAGAGAACGAACTCCTTCTTGTAATTCCCCTTTTCATCGAGCGGTGCGTTGGCCTGCGCGATGCGAGCGTCTTCCTCTTCGTTCGCGGACAGCCACTCGATCTTGTTCGTGACCTTGCCGTTCTTCACGACGCGGTAGGGGGTCTCCACGAACCCCAGAGCGTTGATCCGGGCATAGGTGGTGAGCGAGGTGATGAGCCCGATGTTCGGGCCCTCGGGGGTCTCGATCGGGCACATGCGCCCATAGTGGGAATAGTGAACGTCACGGACCTCGAAGCCCGCTCGTTCACGCGTCAAACCGCCCGGCCCCAGCGCGGAGAGCCGGCGCTTGTGCGTCAGCTCCGCGAGAGGGTTGGTCTGGTCCATGAACTGACTGAGCTGCGACGAGCCGAAGAAGGCCTGGATCACGGCGGAGACGGTTCGCGCGTTGACCAAGTCGTCGATATTCACCTTCTCGGGGTCGGTATTGATCGACATGCGCTCTTTGACGAGGCGCGCCATGCGGCTCAGACCCACGGAGAATTGGTTGGCGATGAGCTCGCCGACCGTGCGTACGCGCCTGTTCCCGAGGTGATCGATGTCGTCCGTGTAACCGCGACCCTCATTCAGCTCGATGAGGTGGCGCACGATGGAAATGAAGTCGTCCTTCGTGAGCACCGTCTGGCTGCGAGGGATGTCGACACCCAAGCGCTGGTTGATCTTGTACCGCCCTACGCGACCCAGGTCGTAACGCTTCGGGCTGAAGAACACTCGCTCCAGTGCTGCACGGGCCGTCTCGACGTTGGGAGCGTCTCCGGGCCGCAGCAGTGAGTAGATCGCGTAGAGCGCGTCCTCCTCGCTCTCGGTCGGATCCTTCTTGATCGTGTTCTTGATCATGGGGCTGTCGCCCCGGGGGGTCACACGATCCGTCGTATAGATCTTGACCTTCTTCGTGCCGAGACGCTTGAGGATCTCCATGACCTCTTCAGCGATCTCCTCACCGTTTTCGATGAGGATCTCACCCGTCTCGGGATCCACGAACTCCTCGGCGAGGACCTTGCCCTCGAGGTCCTCCAGTGTCACCGCGTTCTTGCCCGTGAGCTTGAACACGGTCACGTCGTAGAAGAGCTGGAAGAGCTCAGCGTCGGTCCCGTAGCCGAGCGCCCTCAGGAGAGCGGTCGCGGGGAACTTCTTCTTCTTATCGATGTGGACGTAGCAGATGTCGTTGATGTCGAGAGTGAACTCGACCCACGAGCCGCGGAACGGAATGATGCGCGCGCTATAGAGCTTCGTACCGTTCGGGTGGATGCTCTCTTCGAATACCACGCCGGGGGAGCGGTGCAGCTGGCTCACCACGACGCGCTCGGCGCCGTTTACGATGAACGTGCCCAGTTCCGTCAGCAGCGGCAGGTCACCGAGATACACCTCTTTCTCGATGATGTCGACCGGCTTGCGGTCGGCCGGGGGCGGCTCCTTCTTCTTCCGCTTCCTCCGCTTCTTTCTCTCCTCTTCGTCTTCTTCCGGCTGCTCCCAGACGATGAGGCGGAGCGTCGCCTTGAGGGGCGCCGCGTACGTCATGTCACGCTCGATGCACTCCTCTACGGAGTACTTGGGCTCGCCCAGGGCGGCGCTGACGAACTCGAGCGTGAAGTAGTCGTTTACATCCGAGATCGGGAAGATCTCGGAAAAGACGCGGTCGAGCCCGAAATCCCACTGCTCCTCGGGATTGAGGTCAGGATCGACGAGCTGCTCGAACGAGCGAAGCTGAACGTCCAGCAAGTTCGGCATCGGCATGACCCTACCGAGCTTGGCGAAGCTCAAGATCGGGCGATTGTCTTTGCGCAGTTCCAACGTACGTCCCCCTTAACGGCTCACCCAGACGACGGGCGAGCGGCGTTCCTGTTGATTACAGGACAAGCGCGTAAATCCCCGGCCCCGGAACACCCCACAATGGGGGAGCCCGTGGCGGGGACCCACACTCGTCCAGATTGTCGCGCGATGGCTCGCGTTCGCTGCCCAGAGGACAGGCCGCAAAGCCAGCTCCCTACTTGAGGGCGACCGCGGCGCCGACGTCCTCGAGCCTGGACTTCATTTCCTCGGCCTCCACCTTCGACGCAGCCTCCTTGACCGTGCCCGGGGCACCGTCGACGAGCGCCTTGGCCTCCTTGAGGCCCAGGCCAGTGAGCTCACGCACGACCTTGATGACCTGAATCTTCTTGTCACCGAAGCTTTCGAGAACGACGTCGAACTCGTGCTGCTCCTCAACCGCGGCATCAGCGCCCGGACCGCCAGCGGGCATCGCGACCGGAGCCGCCATTGCCGTGACGTTGAACTTGTCCTTGAAGGCGTCAACGAACTCCGACAGCTCGAGAACGGTCATCTGGCCAATGGTTTCGAGCAGATCTTCGTGATTCGTTGCCATGATCCCTGATTCCTCCTGATTCAGCCGACTCGTTTGCCGGCGATTGGGTTGACCCTGTTTGTGACATGGACGCATTAGCGTCCCCCCTATTGCCCCGGATGCAGGCCGCTCAGCCTGCCTTTTCGCGCTCGTCTTTGAGCGCGTCGATGAGTCCGGCCATCTCTTGAACCTTGGCCTCGAACGCGCCCACCAGAGCGGCCATCGGAGCCTCCAACACGCCGGCGAGCATCGAATAGAGAACGTCGCGCGACGGTAGCTTGGCGATCGCCTCCACCTGCTCGGGCTGAAGGACCTTGTTGTCCATGATCCCGAGCTTGAACGTCGGCTTCTGGTCGTTGTCCTTGGCGAAGTCGCTGACCGCCTTGGCCGGCGCCACCGCATCTTCGTATCCCAACACCATTCCGGTGGGTCCTGTAAGGCTTTCCGTAATGTCCGGAAGCTCCGTCTCGGCGAAGGCGAGCTTCGCTAGCCGGTTCTTGACGACCAGGTACTCGGCCCCGGAGTCCTTGATGGACCGGCGCAGGGCCGTCATCGCTTTCACGCTCAGACCCGTGGGGTCCGTCAGGTAGACGACCGGAGCCTTGTTGATGCGGTCGCGGAGGTCCGAGACGAAGCTCTCTTTTGCGGTGCGATCCATCAGGCCCTCCTGCGGTACAGGTTGGGGTCGATGGCGACGCCGGGCCCCATGGTGCTCGACACGGTCACGCTCTTCAAGTACGTCCCCTTCGCCGCTGATGGCTTCGAGCGAACGATCTGGTCCATGAAGGCGCCGAGGTTCTCCTTCAAGTGCTCTTCGGAGAAGGACACCTTACCGATCGGTGCATGCACGTTACCCGTCTTGTCCACCCTGAACTCGATCTTACCGGCCTTGATCTCGCTGACGGCGCGACCGACATCGAATGTCACGGTCCCCGCCTTCGGAGTGGGCATCAGGCCCCGTGGGCCGAGTACCCGGCCGAGCGGACCCACCTTGCCCATGAGATCCGGAGTCGCGACGCAGACGTCGAAGTCGAGCCACCCCTCCTTGATCTTGTCGACATACTCGACCCCCACGTAGTCCGCGCCCGCCTCTGTGGCTTCGGTCTCCTTCTCGCCCTGGGCGATCACGAGGACGCGCACGGCCTTGCCCGTGCCGTGGGGGAGAACCACGGTGCCACGCACCAGCTGGTCTGCCTTACGGGGGTCGACTCCGAGTCGGGTCGCGACTTCGACGGTCTCATCGAACTTCGCGAACGCGAGCTCCTTGACGAGGCGAACCGCCTCGTCGGGAGCGAACTTCACGCCTACCGGCACGCCGGAGCGCGCGGTTGCGTACCGCTTGCCTGTTGTAGTCATCGCTTACGAGCCGTTCGTGAACCCTCCCACCGCCTGACGGCTCTCAGTCGGTGGTTTGGGCGGGGTTCTGTGTCCCGCTACCCCTCTACTACTACCCCCATTGATCGAGCAGTCCCGGCGATCATGCGCACGGCACTGTCCAAGTCACTGGCGTTGAGATCTTCCATTTTTGTCGTCGCGATCTCTTCGAGCTGCGCCCGAGAGATGTTCCCCACCTTCTCACGGTTGGGCTCACCAGAGCCCTTCGGCACCCCGATCGCACGCATAATCAGTACGGACGCAGGGGGCGTCTTGGTAATGAAGGAGAAGGAGCGATCCGCGTAGACCGTGATTTCAACAGGGATCGTGATGCCCTGTTTGTCCTGAGTCCTGAGGTTGAATTGCTTACAAAACTCCATGATGTTGACGCCGTGCTGGCCCAACGCCGGGCCCACGGGCGGAGCCGGATTGGCTTGGCCACCCGGCACATGGAGCTTGATGAAGCCAATGACTTTTCTGGCCATCGTCTAGTAACCCTTCAAATCCGTGTAATCGAGTTCGACAGAGGTCGGTCGGCCGAATAGCGCTATCTCGACCTTCACCTTGCCCTTGTCGGAATAGACTTCTTGCACTGTGCCACTGAAGTCCGTGAAGGGTCCCTGCGTCACCTCGACGACCTGGTCGACATGGAACGGGATCTCTTCGCGGTCTGTGTCCTGCGTTTTCACCTCGACGCCGAGAATCTTGTTGATTTCCTCTTCGCGTAGCGGCTGGGGCGCGCGCCCTTGCCCTACGAACTTGATCACGCCCTGGATGTTGTTGATCACGTACTGAGTACGTTGGTTCAGCACCATCTCAACCAGCACGTAGCCCGGGTACAGCCGCTTCGTGACCATCACGCGCTTGCCCTTACGGATCTCGGTCACTTCCTGCGTCGGGACCAAGACCTCTCGGATCTCCTGCGCGTCTCCCTCGCCCGGCTCCTCTTCGATCCGGCGCTCGATGAGCCGCTGGACCTTGTTCTCGTGCCCGGAATAGGTCTGAATCGCGTACCAGTGCGTTTCCGCCGCAGTCTCAGCCATCAGGCTCCGAAGATGCTCATGATGAAGCCCACCACATAACCAGAGATCTTGTCCATGAACCAGATGATGAGCGAGACCACGATGGTGAATGCCACCACAACGATGGTCGCGCTCCGGAGCTGATCCTGGTCCGGCCACGTAACCTTCTGGAGCTCGACCCAACACTCTTCGACGAAGGTCTGTGTGTCTTTGATTTTCTCGAGGACAGCCATAATCGCTACTTCGTTTCTTTGTGCTGAGTGTGCGTGCGACACCGGGGACAATACTTCCGGTGCTCCACCCGCTCAGGGTGCAGACGCTTGTTCTTCGTCGTGTTGTAGTTCCTTTCCTTACAGTCCTGACAGGCAAGGATCACTTTGTCGCGCATGTCTTTCTCTTCCTCATTCGTGGAGGGTGGGACCACAGTCCCGTCCCCCCGATCTTGCTCAGCCGTTCGGCGGCTTGTTGTTGTTCCTGCTTCCTATTTACTCCGCTTGCCTCTCTCTGCTGCTACTCGCAGCAGAGCGTCGCGTGATCGGGGGGACGGGACTGCGGTCCCCCTCAACCGATTCGGCTGGCATGCTCTTCTTTTCAGCACTGAGGCTGCACCACCTTCCGGGTCTTCATACAAACCCGTGTTCCCTGCCGTGCACCCTCTGTGTCCCAACTCACTCTGTGTGCGGTGGAACCGGAGCTCCTCCGCGACCGTGCTGTTTGTCCCAAACAGGCGCCGGTCTTGTCTCTGTGCCTCTATGTCAAGGGTCGTCGTAATACGAGTTGC
>Ga0066376_10002611_pt1 | contig 16691 bp, 13 predicted proteins | sample Knorr_S15_td_Bot_FD_77009 | JGI IMG/M metagenome (GOLD analysis project Ga0066376, IMG submission 77009) | Marine microbial communities from Southern Atlantic Ocean transect - Knorr_S15_td_Bottom_ad_5009_LV_A | ecosystem: Environmental > Aquatic > Marine > Oceanic | place: Southern Atlantic... | reverse complement strand
TCGCCGCGGTGATTCCGATACTGCGCGCCACTCGGATCGAGCCGACGGAGGCGCTTCGAACCGAGTAACAGGGACCCCCGGTGCCTGTCAGACGTATTCATGCGTCAGGTACTGGTGTCCCCTTCCGTAAAAGTCGGAGTCGTTGGTGAACCCAACATCGACCCAAGCAGGACCCGCGGCGCGCCTCAAGGGCATTCTACCCGACTTCGAGATCGCGATTCTCCAGCCCTTGATCGACGAGATCGAGCAGTTGAAGCGTGAGCGCAACGCGGTGATCCTTGCCCACAACTACATGACGCCGGACATCTACCACGGCGTCGCCGACATCACCGGCGACTCGCTGGCGCTCGCGCGGCTCGCGACCGAGACCGCCGCGGACGTCATCGTGATGGCCGGCGTGAACTTCATGGCAGAGACGGCGAAGATCGTCAATCCGCAAAAGACGGTCCTGATCCCGGACACCGAAGCCGGCTGCTCGCTCGCCGAATCGATCACCGCGCGCGACGTGGTCCTGCTACGCGAGCGTTACCCTGGCGTCCCCGTCGTCACCTATGTGAACACATCGGCCGAGGTGAAGGCCGAATCGGACATTTGCTGCACCTCGGGCAATGCCGTGCAAGTCGTCGAATCGCTCGGCGTCGATCGCGTCCTTTTCTTGCCAGATCAGTACCTCGGTCGATGGGTCGCGACACAGACGGACGTCGAAATCATCGTATGGGAAGGCTCTTGCATGGTGCACGAACGGTTCACCGCGGAGGAGTTGCGCGTGTACCGAGGTACCCACCCGGGAATTCAGATCATCGCTCATCCCGAGTGTCCGCCCGACGTGCTGGAAGAGGCGGACTTCGTGGGCTCCACCGCCGGCATGATCCGCTGGCTGGAGTCGGAACGGCCGCGCGCGGTGGTAATGGTCACCGAGTGCTCGATGAGCGCGAACGTCGCAGCAGCACTGCCCGACACCGAGTTCACCCAACCGTGCAATCTCTGTCCGCACATGAAGCGCATCACGTTGGCGGGAATTCGAGACTCGCTGCGAGACATGCAATACGAGGTACTGATCGATCCCGAGGTGGCAGTCCGAGCCCACGTCGCGGTGGAGCGCATGCTGGAGGTGAAGCTCTGACCGAGCCCAACGCCGCGATCGAGGCCGTGCTCCGGGCGGCGCTCGCGGAGGATCTGGGTGAGCACGGAGACGTCACCTCGCAGGCGACGATCCATGAAGCCGCCCAGGCCAACGCCGTGATCGTGGCACGCGCCGGCGGGTGCGTGGCAGGCCTCGCGGCCGCACTACGCGTCTTTCAGATCGTTGACGAAAGTGTTCGCACGGACGCCTGCGTATCATTGGGCACGATGGTGGAAGCGCGGTCGGAGCTCGCGAGCATCAAAGGGCCCGCGCGCTCGATCCTGGCTGCGGAGCGCGTGGCGCTCAACGTGCTCGGGCACCTCTCCGGCGTGGCGACCGCCACGCGCGCGCTGGTGGACGCAGTCGAGGGGACGGGCGCAACGATCGTCGATACGCGTAAGACGACCCCAGGCCTTCGACTGCTCGAGAAGATGGCCGTGCGCGCCGGAGGTGGAGACAATCACCGCATGGGGCTGTCCAACGCCATCCTCATCAAGGACAACCACATCCAGGCGGTCGGCTCGGCCGCACAGGCGGTGCGACGGGCTCGCGCTCATGTCGGGGACACGATGAAGGTCGAGGTAGAGATCGAGAGCCTCGCCGGCTTGGAGGCCGTCATCGAAGCCGGCGCCGACATCGTCATGCTCGACAATATGGATCCCGATACCATGCGAGCGGCCGTGCGTCAGGCCGATGGCCGCTGCGTCCTGGAGGCGTCGGGAGGCATCACGCTCGAGACCGTGCGCGCAGTCGCCGAGACCGGGGTGGACCTGATCTCGGTCGGGTGGATCACCCATTCGGCGCCCGCGTTGGACGTCGCCCTCGACTTCGTGGTGGACCTGGACCCCTAGGCGCCAGTTCGACCCGCGCGGCTAGCCCACTTCGTCGAAGCGCAGGTTCAGGACCGGATATCGATTCCAGTCTCCGTAGTCGAAGTGCCACCACTCCCACTCGTACACGTCGAAGCCCACAGACTCCATGGCGGAGCGCAGCAGCCCCCTGTGCCAGCGTTGCAGGGACGTACCTCCCGGGTAGTCCGGAAAGGAGCGCTCCGAGAACTCGTCGTATCCGCCCACCATTTCCACCGGATCGCCGGTGCTCAGGTCGAACAGTGTGAGATCAACGGCCGCCCCCCGGTTGTGACGTGACCCGTCTGCCGGGTTCGCCACGAAGAGTTTTTGCGACTCGGGCGTCGCGTCCCAGAACATCTTGGTGACGTGCCACGGCCGGTACGCGTCGTGAATCAGCAACCCGAATCCCCAGTCCGCCAGCGCCCGGTGTGCGCGCACCAGCGCCTCCGCGGCCGCACGCTGCATGACGGCCCGTGGCTCGTCGTAGAAGACCGCCCGCATGAAGTTGTTGCTCGTCGCATAGCGGATGTCGTAGCGGATCGTGGAGTCCAGGTCCTGCAGCTCAACCAGATCGGGCTCGAGCAGGTCATCGCTTTGAGTGGGCGGCTGCGCGGCAAGTGCCTCCGCCCGAAGCTCCTCCACAGGCCGTACCGGTTCGATCGTGAACGTCTCCCCACCGGAGGTGCCGACGCTCCGGCGGTCGAAGGCCACGCCCGCCGCAGTCGCCCGCGTCGCCACCCCGGCCGCGTCTCGCTCGAAGACGATGCGCTCGCCGTGGTATAGCCCGCCCCGGTCCGGAAACGCGAACTCGTCGCGGGAGACTTCGGTCAGCGGGTACTCGAAGATCCACTCGATGAGCGCACGTAGTTCGCCGTCCCGCTCCAGGATGAAGAGCGTATTGTGGTCCCACCCGTACTCGCCGATGAGACCGCGCCAGCGAACGGGCACTCGAGGCGGAGCGCCCAGGTCCGGGACACGTAGGTACAGATCGTCCCCGACGGTGAGACCCTCGGGGGTGAACGCAAAGCGCGTCCCGAACGAGCGGCGATCGTCGCCGACCAGAACGCCATTCGACTCGGAGCCTGGCGCAGAAGTAGGCGCGCGCAAGCGGAAGGTGTTGCCGGTCGTGCGCGAGAACGCCTCGAGTCGATCCGCCCGGGATCGGATCTCGATCGTGCGGTCGGCTCTGGCGTATCGGCCGAGCGCATTCGATGCGACTTGCTCAGGGACGGGCTGGGTCTGCTCAGGATCGGGCAGAGCTTCGCCCGCTCGCCGCGCGAGCATGAGTCGCAACCCATACGAGGCGATACGCTCCACCACCACATTCGAGACGTCCATCGAGGCCACGGCGACGACGCCGAGGCGTTCGTCCGGCAGCATGCCCACTTCGGTCGAGAAGCCGTAGATGGCCCCCCCGTGTCCCGCGTAGCGATGGCCCTCGAGCTCACCGAGCGAGAATCCTATCCCGTAGCCCGTAACCGCATCGGGCGACGCGAACTGCACCGCCAGCATGGAGTCGACGGACGCGGACGTCAGTAAGGCCCCGTTCACTCCGCGACCGCCCGCGAAGAAGGCGCTCATGAAGCGAGCGAGGTCTCCGACCGGGGCATACATGCTGCCGGCCGGTGACATCCCGAGCTGAAACGTGGGCGCGGCGAACTCGCGTCCGTCTTTGCCCCACATGTAGGCCTTGGCGAGCTCGGCCACGATTTCCGGACCGGGTGCAAAAGAGCTTCCGGTCATGCCCAACGGCCCGAGCACCCGCTCGGAGACATACGTCGCGAAGGGGACGCCCTGAGTGACCTCCAGCACGTAACCCACCGTCGCGATCGCGGCGTTCGAATACTTGATTCGTTCGGTCGGTGGATACACCAGACTCGTAGAAGACAGACTCGCGACGGTCTGCGAGAGGCTCGGCTCGGTCGGGTCGAAGTAGTGACCCACCGGCGGCTCACGCACGAGCCCGGAGCGGTGAGAGGTGAGCTGCCTGAGCGTGATCTCCCTCCCGAACGGATTCTCGGGAGCGAAGTCCGGCAGATAGGTCGAGACCGGAGCATCGAGATCCAGCTCGCCCCGCTCGACGAGTTGCATGATCGCGATGTCGGTGAAGAGCTTCGAGACCGACCCGACTCGGTACACAGTCTTCTCGGTCGCCGGAATGCCAACGTCCGGATCCTGCATCCCAAAGCCAGCCGCCCACACCATGTCCTGGTCGTCCACGAGCGCAACCGAAATGGCTGGAATCGCCTTGTCCGCCAGCTCGTGCTCTACGAACGCGGAGAGCTTCTCGACTACGTCGGCGTACGACGGGTCGGTGGCAGCAACTCCCCCGGCGGGTCTCGAGTCCGCGCAGGCGAGAAGCAATGCCAGAGCCGCGACGGCGACCGGGCGGACCAGCCCGAGTCGGCGTCGAAGCATGAAGCCCAGCAGGAGTGAGCGGTGGGTCAGCATCGTGATTCCAGACCGTTCATCGAGTTTCCTCCAACAGCGCGGCGTCTTCGAGTGGCTTGAGCGCGGAGATCAGTTCTCGACGAGAGTGAGCGAGTCGGGCCGACCCAAACGCCTTTGCACGGTGAGTAGCCTCGCCGTGTCGCCTCGCCGAAACTCCAACTTTCGTCCCATGAGCCCGAATACAATGCCGCGTCACGCGACCTCCCGCCAACCGTCCTCGACCAGTTGGGCCACCAGGTCCGCGACACGAGCTTCGATCTGGTCCGCCCTTCGCCAGCTCACGACGCGGCGGCCCCAGGCGGGGATCTGCATTACGCTCGCGCGGACGCCATGGAGGAACGGAAGGTCATCCGGATAGCTGGGCATTCGCGCCGGCGCGGCGGGGTAACTAACGGAGTGGAAGTCCTGCGAACCGCCCGGGGATGAAGACACGACAGTGCCGTCCGCCTGACGATCCATGCGGAGGACGGGGCCCCCGAAAGGAACCACGACCTCCTCGGAGTCCGTTCGCCCAGACTCGATGCGCGTCTGTGCGGCCATTAGCTGCCTGTAGTCCTTCACGCCCCACCTCCTCGAAAACAATACGGCTCGATTCGACCGATTGTTCTCGGGGGCGTGCGTTATGAGTCTGGGATCTTTTACGCCAAGCGGTTGACCGTGCGACCAATCCGGAAGGCCCAAGCGCCGATGCCCGCCCAACCGACAATCAGGGCTATGAATACGAACAACTCGGGTCGGGTCATAGGGCCACTCCGTGAGATGATTGGGCCGCGATGCGTTCAGCGCGCCGCTCCGCCAGTTCCGCGAGGTTTCGGAACCACCAGAGCCCCGCGACAATCAGCGTATAGGCCGCGAGAGAGACCAGGAGGGTGGCTACCGTGCGCGAGTCGGCCATCGGTCCAGACGGTCGAAGAACGACCGGCTCGGGATGGAGCGAGCGAAACCAATAGACGCTCATGTGGATCAACGGAATATCCAGCGCACCGACGATCGCGACGACCGCGGAGAGCCGCGCTGCCTTCCCCGCGTCGGGCACAGCCTTCCGGACCAGAAAGTAGCCGACGAAGATGAGGAACAGGATGAGCGTCAAGGTCAGCCGCGACTCCCATTCCCAGTATGTGCCCCATGTGACGCGGCCCCAAAGTGGTCCGACGATCAGAAGCACCACGGCCAGGAAGATTCCGCCCTCCGCCGCCGCCACGGCCGCGGCATCCGCCCTTTCATCCCGAAGCCACAGGTATCCCATGCCGAAGAGGGCCGTCATGCCGAACGCGAACTCTGCAAGCCAGGCCACCGGCACGTGTACGTAGCAGATCCTCTGGATGCTTCCCTGAGTCACCTCGATCGGCGCCCAGACGAAAACCATCCAAGTGGCGAGCACGGCGATCGCCGCACCCGACAGGCCCAGCACGATTCCCGCGTTGCCGCGCGTTGCCGCGCGTTGCCGCAATCGTCGCCTGAGTCGTCACATTCTCCCCCGGTCGGAGCTGCCGTTGGAAAACTGCGGAGCGGACACGCGCCCGACTCCGGGGAACTACAGAGGATTCAGGTCCGTCATCCAACGGATGGCACGACTTGCAGGGAATAGACCGGGCGCCGTAGCATGGTTGCGCGTGCCAGGACGCTGCCCGTCCGCGGGAAGGGCTGAGCCCATCTGGACCTGAAAGAGTATCAAAGCCTCGATCTTCTTTCTGCCCGTCGTGCGGACGCGGGCAGCAATGGAAGGGGATCCCATGTCTGATTCCACATCGCACCTCCCCGCTCGTCCCTCGTTGGTCCAGTTGCGCAAGCGGGCGAAAGAACGCCTCAGTGCGTTGCGCGTCGAAAACCCCGAGCGACGCTCGCCGACGCCCAATACGATCTCGCCCGCGAGTACGGATTCGAGAGCTGGCCAAAGCTCGTACATCACGTCGAGTCGGTGAGGCCCTCGGAGCGTCTCCAGCAGTTCGAACAGCTGGCCGACGACGTGCTGGCCGGCTATCGAGGGATGAGTCGGCCCTACGACGCCTGATCGGCCACTTCGGTTCGAACCGCGGTCCAGACCAGATCCGCAAGCAAGTGCGGAAACACGTCGACGATGCGCGCGGAGTCAGCCCCGACGCAGCCACACTAGCCGAGGTTCGGCTGATGGTCGCGCGGCAGTACGACTTCGAGAGCTGGGCCGAACTTCAAGTGGCCAATTCGGCGGAACGGGAGCCGGACCGCGACTCCACTCGCAACCCGGTGACTGCCCCGCCGTTCTATCGCATCGATACGCGGAAGAACACGATCGAGCCGCGCCCGCCGCTCACTAGTACCGACTGGGATGCGATCTTTGCGATCATGAAAGAGAGGGGCATTACGGGCATCCGCACCGCTGCCGTGACGGACGATGTGATGGCACGACTCGCTCGGTTGGACTTCGTAACCGAGGTCGGTCTCGGAGGCGCGCAAGGCCTCACGGACGACGGCCTCTTGCGCCTCTCGGAAATGCCACAGCTCGAACGTCTCGACCTGAGTGGCTGGCACAGTCCGGTCACCGATCGAGGCCTGGAGGTGCTGCGCCACCTGCCGAGTCTTCGGGGATTCTCGCTGGAATGGGCGCAGCGGGTGACCGACGCAGGAGCTGCCAACCTGTCGTCGTGTGAGCACCTCGAGGAAGTCGACCTCATGGGGACGCCCACCGGTGACGGCGCCCTCAGAGCGCTCGGGGGGAAGTCCCAGCTCGGTAAGCTGGGCACCGGAAAGCCGGTCACGGACAACGGCCTCTTACTGTTGCACGACATGCGGGGCTTCAAGACCTGGCGAGGCGAGAGGATCGAGTACGATTTGATGTGGTTCGGCGCCGGGACCGGAGGCCTCTTGCTGGACGGATCGTTCACCGATCGCGGGCTCGCCAGCCTGGAGGGACTCGACGGCCTAGCCAGCCTACAGCTTTTCTGGCACTCGCGAAACTTCACTTCAGAGGGCATCGCGGCCTTGGCGAATGTCGCCAACCTCGGCTACTTGGGGTGTCAGGGGGAGCTCTGCGATGACGCAGCCATGCGAAGCATCGCCACGCTTCCAAACCTGCGCATGCTGATGGCCCAGGGCACCGTAGCCAGTGATGACGGACTCATCGCGCTGAGTCACTCGACCAGCCTGCAGTACCTGTGGGGACGGCAGTGCCCCAATCTCAGCGGGCGCGGTTTCTCCGCCCTCGCGGACCTGGAGACACTCCGCGGCCTAGGCGTGAGTTGCAAGCTCGTCGACGACGCGGCTCTCGGCTCGCTCCCGCGCTTCCCATCGCTGCGGGAGCTGATGCCGATGGATGTGCCGGACGCCGGCTTTCGCCATGTCGGCGCGTGCGAGGGACTCGAGACATTGTGGTGCATGTATTGCCGCGACACCGGTGACGAGGTCACCGAACACATCGCCGGACTGCGCCTGAAGCAGTACTACGCCGGGAGCACGAAAATCACGGACCGAAGCCTCGAGTTACTCGGGCACATGACATCCCTCGAGAAGCTCGAGTTCGCTCAGATCGCCGCCATCACCGACTCCGGAATCGCCTCGCTGGCAAAGCTGCCGCGCCTTCGAGAAATCTCGATTTTTTCCGCACCGCGGGTCACGCGGAAGGGAGTAGACACATTCGTGCCGGACGTGAGGGTGGACTACCAGACCTGAGGCCTTGCGCGGCCTGCGACTGCGCGCTTGTAGCCCCCTGAGGGACCACCTACGTTCGCTGCCCTCATTGAACACAGGGCGCCCGCCGCCCCTTCTGGAGTTATCCATGCGCAACCCCACGACGATCCGCCGAGGGCGGCGCATCGCCAGCTGTCCCATGGCTCTGGCCGGACTCGCCTCCGCCCTGGCCTTTGCGCTGACCGCGCAACTCGACCTCGCCGCGCAGGACACTCCCGAAGTGATCGACCTCGCCACGATGTTCGAGCTCGGCAATCTCGTGCTCGATACCAACGGGGACAGCGTGCCCGACCTGGTGAACGCCTCCCTGGTTCTGGGGGCTTCGCCCTCGGTCGCCGCAACTGCTGCGGCTGCCGAAATCGCCGCGCGCCTCGGCTTCGAGACGATGGCGATGGATCTCCCCATCGCGCGCGGCCCAGCCGGAGACGCTATCCCGATCGTGATCGGACGCGCTGGGCTGACGGAATCCGGGCTCACGTCCCCCGGAGTGGACCCGACTTCACTCGACGCCGGGGAGGGGGTCGTCGCCATCCGAGAGGTCGACGGCCGTACATGGATCCTAGTACTCGGCGGTGACGACGACGGTCTGCTCGCGGCCGCGCGTCTCTTCGCGGGGGTGCTTCCGCATACTCGTACGCTCTCGACCGCTGATCTCAACCGGGTACGCGACGACCTGGCCGACGCGCTTGAGGTGGGAGGAATCGAGAACGCCCGGATTCGTCTCTCACAAGCCCGGGCTCGCGCCGGACAAGACGGCATAGCGCGCTTGGTCGTGGACGTTTCCGCGGAATCGTCCGACGTGGACTCCGTCGCCGCGGCGCTGCGGACCCTGGCTGATGCGAGCGCTGCCAGTGGCACTGCGTCCGACCCGGATACCAGCACAGCCGATGTCAGCACCGACCCCGACGCCGGAGCAGGCGAGGACGACGACTCACCCTCCGGCACCCCACTCGCCTACCCGGGCCTCGGCTCCGTTGAGGCGCGGATCCTCGGAGGCCCGACGATCCGTATGGAAGGGCGCGCCGAACCCGACCGGCCGGGGCCGATTTCGGGGCGACCGGGGTCGGGCGCCAAGGACGAGCTCGACCTATCGAGCGTGTACACCACCGACGGGTTGCTCGGCGGCGGCCTGATCCCGGACCGGATCGACATCAAGCTCGTACCGGGCGACGCCGGCGTGGCCGGGCTGCCCGAACTCGCGGGCCGACTCGGCCTCGAGTCGACGGGCTTGATCATCCCCCTGGTGGAGCCGGCATCCAGGATCGAGCGGCCGAACAGTCAACCGACCATGGTGCTCGCGGGCATCGAGAATTCGCTCACGGACCAACTCGCCGACTCGGGGCTCATCGACGTCGAGTCGCTCGGCGTCGGGGAAGGCCTCATCCAGTTCGTACCTGATGCGTTCGGCTCCAAGCCCGCATTCGTGATCACCGGCTCGGACGAAACCGGCGCGAGACGTGCGCTCGAACAGGTCGCCCTCACCTTCCCCAACCTCTCCGCCCGGGGCAAAGACCGGCCGACGGTGGACGACGTGGAGAGGGAGTTGTGGGACGTGCTCGCGGGGTACGCGCCCATCGGCCAAGCGGCGACCGGCCTCTACAAGCTCGACCGCATCGGCCGGATACTCGCGGACAGCGGCGTGGCGTCCGCCAGCGTACTGATGTCGGTCGAGAAGGCCGACCCGGGCCTGGCCCAGGTCGTCCGAGACCGCGCGGCGGCGGCGCTCGGCCTCCAGGACGTCGGCGTCACGATCGACGACCGGGACGTGCAAAGCGCCGCGGTGCTCTTCGAGCAGCAGATCACCCTCCCGTCCGAGGTCGACCGCTTCTGGCAACTGCTGCGCTCCAGTGTCGTACCCGCTGCAGCGGGGCAGACGATCCGACTCGAAGCGCGCCTGAGCGAACCCCCTGCCCTTCGCGCCCGGATCGCCGCGCAGGCGAAACAGGAGCTCGTCGACGCCGGGGCTGCTTCTGACAGCCAGGTCACAGTCCTCTCCGCGTTCAAGCAGGGCTTCTCGTGGCTGGAGGAGATCGTCGCTCCCGCTCTCGAGGGGCGCGGAGTCGGGGAAATCGTGATCCGCTTCCGGCGCAACGATCCGCCGGAAGAATGGCCCCAACAGGCGATCCACACGCCGCTGCGCTGGCTGCACGAGATCTTCCCGATCGATGAGGTGCTCGCTCGCGATCTCGGGCTCGAACTGGACCAGATCCGCTTCGAACAGGTTACCAACGGGCCCACATATGCAATCGAAGTGACCGACGCGCGCGGCGCCGCCTTCTTCGAGTCCACGTTCGAGCCCAAATGGGTCCTGCGCCCCTACTTCGACCGATTCCAGGACTACGAGCAGGTGCGGGTGACGACCGGATGGCTCCACGCGACGAGCGACCGGGGCACCATCGTCGACGAGCGCATCGTCACAGACCCGGAGGCGTTCTGGGATCACTATCAAGGCACCGTCCTGCCTGCCATTTACGATCATGTCATGGACCTGCACGACGGCCTGCCGCAGGGCGGCAGCGCAGACGCGCCCTACTTCGGCGAGCTGCGGGTCGAAATGTCGATGAGCGAACCCGACTACCGCCTCGGCATCGACAACGAGATCCATGCACCCATGGACGCGCTCCATGAAGAGATCTACTTCGGCACCATCGAGTTCTTCGACGTGCTGGGCCGGAACTCGCGCGGGCAGGGCCTGACGTTCCCCGGCCGCATCATCCCCATCATGCGCCCCAAGCAGGACGGCTCAGCGGCCACGCTCGCCATCAGCGTCACCGGCTTCGCCACGTCCCGCCCCGCCGTGGTGGTCACATACGAGGACGCATCAGGGGACTCGGCCCAGGTGCGGCTCGACATCCCCAAAACCTCGCTCGAGCGCCCCTCCGCGAGGATGGCGACGGTGCAGGACGGCGTGCCCGGCCTCACGCACCTGGGCGTCCGCGTGCGCGTGGATACGGATGCCGACGTGCGGGACAGCCTGCTGATCTACGGCACGGCGAGGCAGGTCGATCGCACCATGGTTTCAGCCGAGCAAATCGAATCTGTGATGGCCGAGATCGAGGGTCTGCGTGCGGCGGGGCTGTACACGTCCGCACTCGCGTACGACGGCCTCGGCTCGATCGAAGTGTGGGCGGAATGGACGCACGAGCAGGATCCGGACTCCCGCAGAATCGGCGCGCTAGCGGCGAACGGCACCCCGGCGCCGCCCCCCGACTGGCGCGCACTGCTACCGAATGATTTCAACTACACGGGCGACCGCATCGTGCAATGGGACACACCCATCCCCCCGCCCGAGGGGCACGAAATGCTCGCCAAGTTGGGTGATGCCTTCCCAGAAGCGTCCGTCTACCGAGTCGGTCAGTCGTACCTGGGCAAGGACGTCTGGGCGATGGATCTTCAGCCCGCGATCACCGCTACGCACTGGTCGCACGCGAAGGCGACCACCTTCAAGCCCACCGTCGTCTACTCGGCGCGACAGCACGCGAACGAGGTCTCCTCGACGAGCCATGTGTTGCGGCATGCCGAGCTGCTTCTCACCGACCCCGAGCAGCGACGAAAGCTCGACAAGGTGAATGTGATCATCCACCCGTTCACCAACGCGGACGGCGCGCAACTCGCCTACGACCTCTACAACATCACGCCCGACTACATCCTGCACGCCGGATATCTCGGCTCGCTGGGCCAGGACGCGACCTCTGGCGGCAACGACGACCACCCGATCTACCCCGAGTCGACGATCCGCGGGCGACTCTGGTCGACATGGCTACCGGACGTGTTCCTGAATCCACACGGCTACCCGTCGCATCAAGTGGTGCAGCTCTTCAGCGAGTATACCGGCCTCGTGCGGCGCGGCCGGGTGACCGAGCGCAACTGGGGGTTCAACAAGGGTTGGTTCATGCCCGGATTCGGCTACATCGACAGCCCAGAGTATCCGAGACACAAGGACGCTGCGTTCGAGATTCGGGACTACATCACCCGCGGCATCAACTCGAACCGCGACGTCTTCGACCTCAACCAGCGCACCTACGGTCGCTACGAGCGATACGGGGCTCAGTTCGACCCCGACGTATTCCGACTGCCCATGACCGACAGCGTCATGATACAAATGCCGCTCAAGGGATCGAGCGGGGGCGGTGGCGGTGGTGGCGGCTACGACCCGCGCATCACGATCTGGAGCGGGACGACCGAGGCGCCGGACGAGACCGCCTACGGCCCCTACATGGAGCTGGTGGCAAAGGCTGGCCTTTCATGGGATCAGGCGATCCTCGACTACCTCTACGAGGCCGATCACGAAGTGAAGCGTTCAGGTCAGCGTTTTTTCGGCGGGGTGTCGATTCGCATGAGCCGACCCCGGCCGGCGGAGAAAGACGATGAGGACGGGGAGGAAGCCGGGGAGAAGGTCATCTCATGAAGCTCAGTTTCGTGATGCGCCCCCCGGGCCCCACCGCCCACCCTGATCCACTCGAGGAGAACGCGACGGCCCAGTAGGCGAGCGTCACGCTCGACTGCCACGTGCCGCCTCCGTCCGCCGACCAATCGAGTCCTCTCGGCCCAACGGCCACGGCGGCTCCGCCTTCGAGCAGAGCGGACCCATACACGGGCCCCTCCATCACGAGGATCCCACCCGCCGTCCAGGTGACGCCGCCGTCCGTCGTGATCGCGACGTTGTCGGTGCGCAACGAGTCCTGGCCGATCTGTCCGCCCAACGCCATGCCGGATCCGTCGCTCATTACCTGCACTGTGGTGAGTCCAGCGGCCTCACCGCCCACGACGGGGACATCGGTGACGGCCCACGTCCGCCCGTAGTCACCCGTTCCCAATACGCGGGCTCGCTCCGCGTTGCCCATGGCGACCCAAGCACGACCGTCGGGAAGCGCGGTCACGCAAGTTCCGCTGGCAGCAAATCCACCCTCCCCGTCCTGAGCCGCCGGTAGCGCCTCGGCCGGCACCCGCTCCCAGGTGGCTCCGCCATTCCCGGTAATCAACAGAAACGGAACACCGTCGATTGCGTCTCCGTAGGCGAGTCCCCTGTTGACGTCCCAGAAATCGATGCAGTCGAGGAAGGCGGCGGCGTGATCGGCCATGTACTGCAGCGCCCAGTTCCGGCCTCCGTCATCGGTGCGGTAGATCCGGGACAGCTCGCCGCTACCCGCGCTCATCAGATACGCCGTCCGCTCGTTGAAGGCGGCGACGTCGCGGAACTGGAGGCCCTCGGCATCCGGCATCACCGCCGCCGTCCACGTTCGGCCCCCGTCGGCCGTGTGCGCGTACGTCGCCTCGTGTCCGCTCACCCAAACGATCTCGTCGGTCACGGGGCTGACGGCCTGCAGCAAGGCGTCGGTCCCAGACGATTGCTGAGCGAGCATGAGTCCGCGCACGGGACCGGGCTCCGAGGGCACATCCACGGGCGGCTCGTCCGCGCAAGCGACGGCCTGAAAGGCCAGCGATACCGTCGCTAGCAAAGTGATGCGAAAGCGGTGCATGAGTCTTCAAATCTCCTGGAAGCAGCCGAAGCTAGGGGCTCCGGGCCGCGCCACGCCATTCGGCGGCTTGCGCGAAGCCCTTCCGAGACGCCCATTGTCCGACCGGTCGATCTGCCTGCACTCAACTCTGCCCCTGCCATCGCCATGAAGAACGTACTGCGTACGACAGTCCTGACTCTAACATCCGCGCTAGCCTTTGCCTGCGGTGGTGAGCCCCCCGCAGACACCGTGGAGGCCGAAGCGGCTATGGAAGCTCCGGCAGCCGCGATGGGGAGTGTGAGCATCGGCGCGCCGGCCGAAGGGGCGACGATCATGGCGGGTGCGGTTACCGTGACGCTCACGGTGGACGGCGTGCAAATCGTGCCGGCTGGCGAGCTGACATCGGGTACCGGCCACCATCATTTGTACCTCGACGCCGACCTGACCCCGGCGGACGTCCCCGTCCCGTCGGTGCCCGACGTAATCATCCACATGGGTGACGGCTCGGCCGAGTACACGTTCGAAAACGTCGCGCCTGGATCCCACCGCCTGATCGCGGTGGTCGCGGACGGCGTCCACGTGCCGCTGAACCCGATGGTCGTTGATACGGTGATGTTCACGGTGAACAACTAGGGCGTAGTCCGAGGGGAGAGCAAAACAGCTAGTCGTGCCCTTAAAGCAACGCCGGTAGCACTTCACCGATCCGACCGCGCAGCACGACCTCCGCCAGGTCGTCCATTTCCGTCGGCTCGGCGTTCAGGATCATGACCTTCGCTCCCGCGCGAAGCGCGACAGGCACGACGCTCGCGATGGGAAACACGGCGAGCGTAGTGCCGATCGCGAACATCAGGTCACACTCGAGAGCGGCTTGTTGGCACCGCGCGAGATCTTCCGCCACCAGGCCCTGCCCGAAGGAAATCGTGGCCGATTTGAGGATGCCCCCGCATCTAGGACAGGGGGGGTCCGCCTCACCTGAACGGACGCGTTCGAGCGCGATCCCTATTGGAGCACGATAGTCGCAGGACATGCAGCGGACGGAGCGCGCCGTGCCGTGGATTTCTACGACCCTCTCGGGACTCGTGCCTGCGTCCTGATGCAGACCATCGACATTCTGCGTTATGAGCGTGTGGAGCTTGTCCCGGTCTTCCAGATCGACGATCGCGCGGTGGCCGGCATTCGGTTTGGCTCCACGTGCCGAGGAGTCGAGCTTCGACCTCCAGGCCCTCGCGCGCAGCTCGCCATCCGCCAGGTACTGCTGGAGGGTGGCCATCTTCTCGGCTTCCGGGTTGCGGGTCCACACCCCTTTGGGCCCTCGAAAATCCGGGATGCCGGATTCGGTGGAGATGCCCGCCCCGGTCAAGACCACGATCCGATCGGAAGCCGCGATCAACCGGCGGGCGTGTAGGAGACGCGGGTCTTGCTCCGAGTCCTGGTAGCTCATGCCGGATCTTATGCTGTGTGGGGCCTAGCACGTATCTTGTTCGAACGAGCAATCTACGGGACGATGTCCCCCCGACCACGCACGGTCTGGAATGAGGAACGACGAAGAGCAGCGATTGAGTGAGGAGATGGCTGCTCGTCTATGGAAGCGAGCGGCCGAACTGCAGTCCGAGGCGGCACGCCGTATCGAAGCCACGTCTACTCTGGAGACCGAAGCAGACAACTCCGAACCGGATACCGAGGGCTACGCTTTGGGCCATGTGCGCCAGGCCGCCGAAGAGGCCGGTATCGCAGGTGAGTTCGTAGATGCGGCGCTCGCGGAGGTCACCGCACGAGACGTTGCCGGGCATCACGAGGACACGGCTCTGGACAAGCTCGCCGAAACGTTCGTCGGCAGCGGTCCCGAGTTTCTCGAGGTTCGTCGAGTCGTGGCGGCTTCCCCCGCCGACGTGTACCAGACCATGCAGGGCAGCTTCCCGGCCCCGCCCTACAATCTCTCGCTGCGGGACATCCAGGGCGACGTGCTGGGCGGAGGCGTCATGATCTTCGACGTACCGCGAATGACAGGGCTGCAATACACGAATTTCGAGTACGAGATGTCGTGGGCGAGCCTCAAGCAGATCCTGGTATCCCTCCATCCGGTGGGTGAGGACTCCTGTGAGGTCGTGATACGGTCATCCCTGCGATCCTACCGCCGCATCACCGGCGGAATGGGAGTCACGTTGGCTGGTGTGACCGGGTTCGGCGGGGGGCTCTTTGGGGTGGGTCTGGGATTTGCGTTGGGCACGGGACTGGGCCTGGGCACCGGGGGACTCGTACCGTTGGTTGGTGGGTTGGCCGTCTTGGTGGGCGGGACGCTCGGGAGAGTGTCACGAGTGCCATTCAGGAAGCTCTGCGCGTATGGCCTGCACCGGGGGGAGAAGGCGTTGGAAGGCCTGCTCAGCGCGCTCAACGTGTCCGTGATCGCGGGCTGGGGTGGCGGCGCGCGCGCGGCGCGCGCCGAAGACTCAGGCGCTACGGGGTTGCTCGCTGATCCGACGAAATAGTTCGGGACGCGAACTGGCGACTCAGAGCCGCCGAAATCCTCCGGTATTCTCCACCACCACCGGAAAGCCCCCGATACGCTTCGGCACGCTGCCGCCGGCCTTTGAGTCGGAAACGTAAACGGTGAGGCACGGCTTGCCGCCGCTCTCTCCGATCGCTGTGCCCGACACGCCGGGTCGGCCCATGACTTTGCCGTTCAGTTCGCGCTGCGCCGTCTTGATGTCGTCTGCCATCAGGCGCCTTGGCCCGAAGCGATGAAATATCCCATCAATTGCCGTCGATCTTCACGTTGAACCGGTCCAGCACCAGATCGATGGGGTTGGCCAGCGTCGAGGAGCCGGTTCCCGCGAAGAGCAGTCCAACCGGACGCTTGTCGGCCAAGAGCAGCCCGTCGCTCACGATGAGCGACCCCGAGTCTCCGCCCGCGCTGAATCCGTTGCCCGAGATGACGATCTGGTCTTCGAAGCGGGCGGTCCCTGCGGCGTAGCCGACGTCGATGGTTGCGTTGAGCCCGGTGATGCGGCCCTTGGTTAGCCCGGTGGTGCGCCCGTACTTCTGCACCTGCATGCCGACCTTGGGTTCGATGGTCCACGTGCGCGGTGCACCGTAGCCGCCCTCGGGCGTCTCGTTCTGAAGATCGTCGGTGGTGGTGAGCGCCAC
>Ga0066376_10002610_pt1 | contig 16696 bp, 11 predicted proteins | sample Knorr_S15_td_Bot_FD_77009 | JGI IMG/M metagenome (GOLD analysis project Ga0066376, IMG submission 77009) | Marine microbial communities from Southern Atlantic Ocean transect - Knorr_S15_td_Bottom_ad_5009_LV_A | ecosystem: Environmental > Aquatic > Marine > Oceanic | place: Southern Atlantic... | reverse complement strand
TGCCTGTGAGTTTGTCTGAACAAAATGCGGTTGTGGTGGGGGGTGGCAGTGGCATGGGGGAAGCGATTGCCCTTGGCTTGGCAGCGGAAGGCGCAACCGTTGTCATCGCCGGCCGCCGGCAGGCCAAGTTGGACGAAGTCGCAGGCCAAGCCGACGGAAACATCCTCACCCATGTGGTCGATGTTGCCGATCGCGGCAGTGTGAAAACGCTGTTCGAGTGGGTTGGCGAGCAGTTTGGCCAACTGCATTTGTTAGTGAACTGCGCCGGGGCGAACGTGCCCAAGCGCTCGATGAGTGAACTGGCTCCGGACGACTGGGACAAGCTAATGAGCATCAATGCCACCGGTGCGTTCAACTGCATGCATTACGCGCTGCCGCTCATGCGCCCGAACAAGACCGGCCTTGTCATCAACATCTCATCGACTTCCGGCAAGCGGGCGGCTCCGCTCGGCGGCGTGGCTTACAATGCCAGTAAGTTCGCCATGGCGGCGCTGGGCACGAGTGCCAACGAGGACGAACGCGAGAACGGCATTCGAGTGACAACCATTTTCCCCGGCGAAGTGGACACGCCGATTCTCGACGACCGGCCGGTGCCGCCCTCGGCGGAGCATCGCGCGAAAATCCTGAAAGCCACCGACATCGCCGACATCACGCTGGCTATCGCCAAGTTGCCGTCGTTGGCGCATGTGCCGGAGTTGGTCATCAAGCCGATCGGCCAATCTTTCATTTAGTCGCCGAATTCACCCGGGCTTCCAAATCTGTTCCGCACAGCCTCGCCAAAGTCGATTATGGATTGATCAAGTTGCTTGAGCAACTCGGCGTGAGTCAACCCCGACGCGCCACGAGCCGTCTTGATGACGGTGTTGCATTCGTTTTCATCCATGAAAACCGCCGCGTCCAACAGTCCCTTTTCCTCCCCCGGCGGTATCGCCAGGAAGCCGTGCTTGTCGGCATGAATCAACTGGCCGGGCTCAACCCGCTGCCCGAAGACCTGCACCGCGCAACCCCAGTTGACAGGAACGACATGGGCATGCCCCACGCACAACCGCCTGGCCAGGGCCTTGAACCCGGCATTGGTCATCTCATCAACATCTCGGACCGCGCCATCCGTGATGGTTCCGACGCATCCGAGTGCACGGTGAATGTTTGCGTTGACCTCTCCCCAGAAGGAACCGGTCGTTGCCGGTTTGTCCAAATCCTGCACAACGACGATCTTCGGCCCCGGGATGCCGGCGCTGTATTCGTGGTATTCCCCAGTTCGGCGAACCGCGTTTTCCTTGTGCCGCGGTTGGCTCGGCTCGATCTGCAACGTGACCGCCCAACCGACCATCGGGCCCATTTGCGGCATGAAATCCGTCGTTACCTCGAGATTGATCGCGGTCTCGGCCGGGTCATGCTGGGTGATCTGTTCCCATCCATTGTAGATGGTCGGCGTGTTCCAGCGCTTGAGCTGCAGCAGTTCCTCATGGGGCAACTGCGGGGTAATTTGCTTTTTGTCCATTGGTAAAAAACGTTCAATGGCCGCGTGCGGCATACGCAATGTAACGCCTGCCATCCATCCGACCAATGAAAACCCTCGAGCACAGCCTGCCCGAACCGGCGCACAACCTGGCGTGTGACGAAATTTTGCTGGATGAGGTGAACGGGGAGCGGAGCGGTCCAGTGCTCCGCTTTTGGGAATCCACGAGGCACTGCGTCGTCGTGGGTTACGGAAATTCCATCGAACGCGAGTGCGACACCGAAGTCTGCAAACGGTTGGGCATCCCGATCCTGCGGCGAATCAGCGGGGGTAGGCGCCGTCCTGCAGGGGCCCGGTTGCCTGAATTACTCGCTGGTGATGCGCATCAACCCCGGCGATGCCACGCGATCCATCGGCGACACGAACTGCCTCATCATGACTACGCACCGTAAGGCACTCAGCCGGGCTGCTTGGCCAAGAGATCGAGGCGCAGGGACACACCAACCTGACCCTCGGTGGCGTCAAGTTTTCCGGCAACGCCCAGCGGCGGCGGCGCAGCGCCCTGCTCTTTCACGGCACGTTCCTGCTCGGGTTCGACCTGTCACTGCTTGGCCAGGCGCTGAGATTTCCCTCGTCCGCCCCAGCGTATCGCGACGGGCGGAGCCACGATGCGTTTTGCCGGAACCTGCCGCTCGCTGCCGGGCCGATCAGGGCCGCGCTTAGCCAAGTGTGGCAAACCGATGGCCAAGCTGAGACTCCAAACAGGAAGGCCATTGACGACTTGGCCAGCCGCAATTACGCCAACCCGGAGTGGACCCATCGCCGGCCTTGACGATGCCATTCGGGTTGATTGTCTTGAAATCACGAGGGGCGTTCCCTTAAATCGGGCAGTGCCGAGGGTCATTGCCATTGCCAACCAGAAGGGAGGGGTCGGGAAAACAACCACGGCTGTGAACCTCTCGGCCTGCCTCGGCGCGCTCGGCAAACGCGTGTTGTTGATCGACATGGACGCGCAGGCCAACTGCACCAGCGGTCTTGGCTTCGAGAAAACACCCAACGAGAGTCTCTATCCGGTTCTGCTCGGCGAGAGCACGCTCGAGGAGAAAATCAAGGAGACCGAGTTCGGTGGCGTGTCGCTGATCCCGAGCGAGTTCGACCTGTGCGCTGCCGAGGTAGAGTTGGCGCGGATGTCGTTCGATGCCGGCAGCGGCGATCCCGACCACCACCTCAACTGGCTGAAAGAGGCGCTGAAGCCGATCGTGAAGGGACGCCGGTTTGATGTCGTGCTGATCGACTGCCCGCCATCTCTGGGCAAGCTGACGTTGAGCGTGTTGATCGCCGCAAACAGCCTGCTGATCCCGCTGCAATGTGAGTACTACCCGCTGGAGGGCATCAGTTCGATCACCGACCTGATGGAACAGTTGAAAAGCTCTGGAGTGAACAAAAAGCTGGAGTTGCTCGGCGTGTTGATGACCATGTTCGACAGTCGGACCAACCTCTCGCGGATGGTTGTCGGCGAGGTGCGCGAGCATTTTGACAACAAGGTTTTCCGCACGGTGATCCCCCGCGCCACGCGGGTTGCCGAGTCGCCGAGCCACGGCAAGCCGATCCTTTACTACGACCCATACAGCGCCGGCTCTGCTGCCTATGAGATGGCTGCCCTGGAGTTGCTCAAGAGGCTAAATCTCAATTGAAAAACCTTGCAGCAGCAGCCGGCAAGCCGTACATTTTGCGGCGCTTTAACTCCTTTGGCCGCTTGCAAGCGATCATATCGAACCATGAAAAAACTGACAGAAACAAAAATTGCCGTACTCGTTGCAGCAGTGACCTTGTTGATTGGCTGCGCTGAAGCCCCCTCCTCCGCCGACACGGGAGAACTCGATGCCTTGAAGAAGGAAAATGAGGCTCTCAAGGCAGAAGCTGCCAAAAGTCAGGCGGCTTTGGCCAGCCTTCAAGCCGAGATCGAAACCAAGGCGACTGAGAGCCAAGCGCTGACCGCCCCGAAGGAAACCAAGCCAAGCGCAACGACCGAGACGACGGCGGGAAATCTCTCGACAAAGAAGGAGCGCTTCAGCTACGCCGTCGGCCTGCAGATTGGCGGCGACTTCGGCAACAAGGAAATCGAGATTGATTTCACCCGGTTCGCCGAGGGTGTCAAGACGGCTTACCTGTCTAATGACACGTTGATGACTGAAGATGAATCCAAAAAAGTGATCGATAAAGTTTGGAAGGATTATCGGGAGCGAGAAAAGGCCAAGCGTACCGTCGAGGCGGAAGTCGCCAAGAAAGCTGGCGTCGACTATCTCGCCGCCAACCTAAAAAAAGAAGGCGTCAAGGTAACCAAAAGCGGATTGCAATACCGGGTCATCAAAGCGGGCGAAGGCTTGTCGCCGACGAAAAGCGACAAGGCAGAAGTCCACTACCAAGGCTGGACAATCGACGGCAACGAGTTCGACAGTTCCCACTCACGCAATAAGACCAGCACGTTTGGGCTTACACGTGTCATCCCCGGTTGGACTGAGGCACTGGGGATGATGAAGCCCGGAGCCAAATGGGAGATCGTCGTCCCGTACAATTTAGCGTACGGCACGGGCGGCAAACGCCCCAAAATTCCGCCCTACTCCACCCTTCGATTTGAGATCGAGTTAGTCTCTGTGGAACAGGCTCAACCGCCGGCCGCCAAAAAGCCAGTGACAAGCAACATCGTGCGCATTCCCTCACAGGCGGAACTCAAACAAGGGGCCAAGCCGGAAATCCTGACCAAGGAAAGGGAAGCCGAGCTGAAAAAGAAAAATCAGTAAGCCGACCCAAACCAAGAGAGGGGCAAGTTCCACCTTGCCCCTTTTTGTATTTTGATTTGGGACGAGGTGGAACTCGTCCCTCCCGTTATCGAAGCTCCTTAATGCTGACGTTGCGAAATGAGACCGGGTCGCCGTGGCCAGCGAAGCCGAAGTAACCGGATTTGCGGAGGCGGCCCTTGAACTTGGCCAAGTCGTACATCGGTTCTTCCACCTTGGCCAAGTCGGTTTTGAGGATCATCGTGCCGTTCAGTTCCACTGTGATCTTAGTCCCAACGACCGTGACTTCCTGAAAATTCCACTCGCCCACCGACCGCTGGTAGCCACGCGCAGCCGGCGCCATGGCGTACGCCGAACCGTGATACTGCGCCGGATGCAGCTTGGCATACTTTTTGGCGGTGTCGTCCAGCACCTGCAGTTCGCACATGCCGACGTAGGCCGTGTCGCCACTGCCGGGGTAACGAATGGCGAGGCCGTTGTTTCCTCCCGGCGGCAGCCTGAACTCAAAGCGCGCCGAGAAGTCGGCCAACTCCTCGTTGAAATAAATGGTGCCCCCCTTGCCTTTAAGGCACTGAATTTCGCCGTTCGCGACGCCGTAATTTTTTACCGGGCCAGCCCATCCATCAAAATTCTTTCCATTGAAAGCTGACTTGAAACCAGCGCCGCCCTTCGATGCCAAAATCTCATTGGCCTCGCCGACTCCAATCTCCCGGATGAACACGTTTCGCCAGCGGATTTCGCCGCCGTGCGTCTGCAACTGGATCGGGCCGGTGCGCGGGATTTGGCCCTTGCGATTGAAGTAGTTCTCCATCCGGGAGTGATCGACGAGCAACTTGCCGTTGAGCCAGACCGAGACGCGCTCACCAACCATGATAATCCTAAAGCTGTTCCACTGCCCAAACGGCTTGTCGGCCAGCACGAGTGGATCCTTGCCGGGGGCGCCTTTGCTGTTATTCCACAAACCACCGGAACCCTTGTTCGCGCCAATCTTAAACTTGGCCTCCTCAGTGCTGTCCCAAATCTGCACCTGCGGTATGCCGCGCAGGTAAATGCCACTGTCGGCCTTGGGTACCGTCTTGTAATCAACCAGAAACTCAAAGTCGCCGTAGTTTTTCACCGTGCTGAGGTAAAGGCCGTGACCGTCGTTCACCAGTTCCTCACCATCCACCGACCAATGCTGGGCGATGTCCTTGAGGCTCGCCGCTTTTTTCGCGGCCAACTTGTCTGCGGGGAGCGCCATCCACTTGGCGGGATCTTCCGTTTTAAGTCCCCACCATCCGGAGAGGTCTTTTTCGTTAAAGAGCGATGTGAAGCCCTTGGGCGGTTTTTCAGCTTGGGCGGACTGGCTCGCACCGAAACCAACAACAGACACCGCGACCAAAGCCACGGCACGATTCAACCAAGTGAGTGCATTCATTTTGAACATCCGATTTAGGGACGGCCAATCTTAACCACCAACCCGCCGACGGCCAGCCAAAACTTGGCCAAGCGCACTGTTTGAATTGAAGCCCCTGCCGTTTTCCAGCAGATTGCCGGCGGCCATCAGTCTCAAATGCACTCAAAACCATTCACTCCCTTAGCCGCGATTATTTGCGCCCTGCCCCTGGCTGCGCTTGGCCAAGCGCAACCGGTTAAGCCGGCCCACGACCCACCCGGGCAGCTTTTTCGCCATGCGCCGATGCCCAAGGCCACACGGAGCATTGTCATTCCGGTGGGCGACATTCGGTTCGCGTTTGACACGGAGCACCTCCGGGCGCACACCGTTTGGCTTGGCAAACTCGACCTGTACGGCCCGCAACACGTCAACGCCAAGCGCCCGTTCATCGCCCAGCCCAACGGCAAGTTGCTCTGGGGCAATCCGCCAACGCTCCCGTGGCGGACGAGTGAGCCAAGCGCACAATTTGCGTTGAACAGCGATCAACCGAAAGGAAAATTCATCGGCACGGTGACCGACGGGAACTCTGTGACGCTCCATTACGAGTTACAGTTGAGCGGCGGTGAAACCGTTGCCGTGCAACTTCAACCGGCAAGCGCTCCCGGAGGGCTTCGTCGCACTTTGACGCTCGGCAAATGCAAACGGCCGCTTTGGTTTCTCGCGAACAGCTTGCCGGATGGCGCTGCGAAGCTTGATGTGACAGCCGCTGGCCCCGGCGTTTCCGTGCAAGTTATCGGCACCACGCTGAACTACACCGAGACGATCATCACCGAAGCCGGAGCGGATACAGTTTATGACACACAAAAAATCGAGACGGTTGCTGAGCAGCACTGGGTGTTTGTTCCCCCGCACGAGGAGGAAGTCACGATCACAATCATCACCACCCACAGCACTGCCTTGCCGGCAATTTCAAAGATAGCTCCCTCGCCCTTGGCCAAACTCGGGATGGTTGGGCACTCAAGATTCGAGCCACGCAAAGGCAGGCCAAGCGCACACTACGAAGTTGAGACGCTGACGCTGCCCGATGAGTTGGATTTGCTCGTCACCGGGATGGACTGGCTCGATGACGGACGCTTGGCTGTTTGCACTTGGCCCGGCGAGGTTTATTTGCTCGACGGCTTGCACGGCGGCGTACAGCGAGTCACGTTCCGCCGCTTGGCCAAGGGCTTAAATGAGCCGATGGGGTTGCTGGTGCGCGATGGCAAAATTTATGCCTCCCAAAAACAAGAACTCACTGAGATCGATTTCGACGAAGCGAGCGGCAAAACAAAGTTCACCCGCGTCAGCGCAGACTGGGGTTACTCCGGGAGTTACAACGCTTTTTCTTACGGGCCGGTGCTGGATCGTGACGGGAAGTTCGTCCTGGCCAACGCCGGTCACGCAGGCCAATGGGACATGAAGTTCATGGGTTGGGCAATCCGCCAAGGCAGCGACGGAACGATGGCGGGGATCGCGTCCGGTTTTCGCGAACCGAACGGCATCGGCGTGTTCGGCGTGGGGCGGGATATTTTTGTGACCGACAATCAGGGCCAATGGACAGCCGTTTGCAAACTGAACCACTTGCGCCCCGGAAAATATTTTGGCCGGCCGTCCGCGACGCCCGACCCCAAAAGACTTTACAACGGCAGAGACAGTTTTGCTCCGCCGGCCGTTTGGTTTCCGTACACGCTTGCCCGCTCGGTGAGCGGCATGGCGGAAATTGTGGACGACCGGTTCGGGCCGTTCAAGGGACAGTTGCTCGTTGGCGATTTTCAGAACGCGCTGGTCACCCGTGTGTTTCTCGAGAAGGTGAACGGCGAGTATCAGGGTGCCGTGTTCCCGTTCCTCAACGGCTTTCGATCGGGCGTCAACCGCTTGATATTCGGGCCGGGCGGTCGCCTTTACGCGGGTGGATTACAGCGCACCTGGGCCAGTATCGCGCCCGACCCGGCGTCACTCGAGCGCGTGACCTTCAACGGCAACACGCCGTTCTCCATCCGCAAAGTTGAGGCCAAGCCGAACGGATTTTTGCTGACGTTCAGCGAACCGCTCAAGCCAAGCGCCGCCGATCCGGAAAACTTCGACGTGTCGCAGTTCCGGTACGCGTATCACCTTAAATACGGTTCGCCGCGATTCAATCATGCCGGTCAAAAAGACAGCCAAACACCGATCGAGGTGACCGGCGCGACGCTTTCGGAGGATCGGCTCGAGTTGCGCTTGGCGTTGAGCGGTTTGAGGGAAGGATATGTCACGGAGGTTCGGTGTTACGATGTGGTGAATGAAGCCGGCGAAGCGCTTTGGCACGACACGCTCCACTACACGCTAAACCAAATCCCGGGGCCGTAATGCGCTTGGCCAAAGGCGGCGGGAGGGACGGGTTCCAGTTCGTCCCAAACTAAATTTGAAATGGGGCAAGGTGGAACTTGCCCCTCCCTCTCCCCGCAGATCAAGCCGGTACCTTGTCCGGCAACAGTTCCTTCATGTACTTGGCCAGGGTCTCGTTGGTTGGGCCGTAACCCTTGTGGTACATGTGGTACTCGAGATCCTTCATCAGGCGCTCGGCGGAGTCGTAGCGGATTTCAAGGTCGTGAGCCAACGCTTTCTGCAAAATGGCATCGAGACGAAGGTCGATGTATTCGTTCTCGTTGCGGAACTGCGGTATCGGCAAATCAATGATCTTCTGGCGCGATTCCGCCGCGTCTAAGCCGGCGAACATGTTTTGCCCAAGCAGCAACTCGGCGAGAATGACGCCGTTCGAGAAAATATCCGACCGCTGGTCCGTGACCTCGAAGTTCGCCTGCTCCGGGCTCATGTACTCGGGCGTGCCGGAAAGTTGCTCGCCCTCGTTCTGCTCGATCAACCCGGCGGCCTTGGCCACGCCGAAGTCGGTCAACTTTACATCACCCTCGAAACTCATCATGACGCTGCGCGGACTGACATCACGGTGTACGATGCCAAGCGGTTCGCCGTTGTCGTTTTTTTTGCCGTGCGCGTAGGCCAGGCCGCGCGCGATACGGCTCGCAATGAATACCGCCAACGGCCCGGGTATCTCTTTTCCCTGGGCGTTCACCTCGCGGATGAATTCGCGAAGGTTCACGCCACGGATAAATTCCATGACCATGTAGAAGGCCCGCTGATCCCCCTGCAACTTGACGCTGCTCTCGGCGCCCATCCGGCGGTAGAGCGACTTGCCCTCATCGCCGAAATTATAAATCTGCACGATTTGGGGGTGGATCAGATCCGCGACCAGTTTTCCCTCGCCGATGAAGTTCTCGATGAACTGGCGCTGCATCGCGAAGCGCTCATGCAACACCTTGATCGCCACCTCCTTGGCAAACCCCTCCGAGCCGATCTGGTGGGCCCGAAACACCGCCCCCATTCGTCCGTCGGCGATCTTCTCAATCACCTCGTACTTTAAATCGCCGCCAATTTCGAACAGACTAGCCATAACCGGAATTTCAAACCACCAAACCAACGTGTCAAGCACAGCCGATGCCAAAGAGCAAAACATTGTGTGATGCCTGAATTTTCCGTAATTTCCGGGGCGGATGAAGATTGCCCTGCTAACCGTGGGTTTGCTCACAGCCGTGGTGGTGTCCACTGCCGACGAGCCCCCAACGACCCCATCGAGCATTGGTCTGAACTGGAAGGCCGACGGCACGGCATCGGCTCAGATCGAGAAATGTCCCCTTGAAAAGGTGCTGCAGTCGCTCAGCGAACAGGGGCGCTGGCAAATTTTCGTCGAGCCGGAATTGAGGCTGCACGTCACGACACGGTTCAAAAACCTGACGCATCCCCAGGCGCTTCGCCGCCTGTTAAGTGACGTCAATTTTGCGATCATCCCATCTCCCAAGGGCACGTCCAAGCTGCTTGTTTACAAAACTTCATCCGAGAAGGCGCTCGTTCGTATCGTCCCAACCAAGCGCTTGGCCAAGCGCGAAAAAGTTAAGATTAAACCAGGGAAAATCGCCAACGAACTTGTCGTCACACTCGAGCCGGGCTCGGGAATCGACATCGAGGCTCTCGCCGCTGAACTCGGCGCGAAGGTCGTCGGCAAGATTGACGGTCTCGACATCTATTGGCTCCGGTTTGAGAACGAGCAACAAGCTGAAAAAGCTCAAACCCTGCTTGAGAAGAATGAAGGCGTCGCCTCCGTCGATAACAATTACGGCATCACCCGCCCCGACGCACTCTCCCCGGTTAACCTTGCGGCGCCGCCGCTGAATCTCCGCCCCTCAGCCGCGGACGAGGATGGCATCGTGATCGGCCTGATCGACTCGAGCGTCCAGCGGGACGGTTCGCAGGTCGGCGATTTTTTACTGCCTGAAATATCGATAGCCGGCGAAGCGGCGAACGATTCGGGTCAAGTCAACCACGGGACATCGATGGCCGAGACGATTCTTCGGGGCCTGTCCGCTTCCCTCGATGGCGGGCAGGAAACCTCCGTGAAAATTCTGCCGGTGGATGTTTATGGCCAATCCGAAAACACCTCGACATTTGAAGTGGCTCGAGGCGTCCAGGCGGCGATAGAGGCCGGGGCGGATATCATCAGCCTCAGCCTTGGTTCAGACAAACAAAACGACCTCATGAGGGCCGTCATTCAAGCCGGTGCCAACAGCGGGGTTTTGTTCCTCGCAGCAGCCGGTAACGAGCCCACCGGCCAGCCCGTTTATCCCGCAGCCCAGCCGGAAGTCATCGGCGTGACAGCCCTGAACCGGAGCGGCCGCAGCGTCGCCAATTACGCCAACTCCGGGAACTTCGTCGAGGCGGCCGCGCCCGGCGCCGGGGTGACCGTGTTCAACAACCAGACTTTTTACGGCACAGGCACATCCTTTTCCACGGCCTACGTGGCCGGAGTTGCCGCAGGCATCAGTTCGACTCAGGGACTCCCCATGGTGGAGGTGAGGAGAATGATCACCACAGAAATGAAGCCGCCGGGCCCGTGACCCGCTTGGCCAAGCGCGTGGGTGTTTTTTCAGGGAGAAGAAGGGTTACTCGGAGTCCAGCCCGAGCTTGGCCAAGTCCTCGTCGGTCTTGGCTTCTTTTTTGTAGGTCGTGAGCTTGTTTCGGAGCGTGCGGATGCTGACGCCGAGAAGCTTGGCCGCCTTGGTGCGATTATACCCCGCCTCGGCCAGCGCCCGGATGATGTGATCCTTCTCGGCATCCTCAAGTTTCTGAAATGACTCACCCGTTTTGGTTTGTCTTGATTTTCCGGCGGGCGCGCCGGATTGGGTGGGCGATATTCTGGTGAGACTCAATTGTTCGGGACTGATCACGCCATCCTCCCCGCACAGGATAACAGCGCGTTCGACGACGTTTTGCAGTTCACGGACGTTCCCCGGGAAGTCGTGATTCGCCAGGCTCTTTTCGCTTTCCTTGCTAAAATGACTAACCACAATCCCGTGTTTGCGAACGAACAACTCACGGAATTTTTCGGCAAGAAAAAGAACATCCCCGACGCGCTCGCGCAATGGTGGAACAAAAATGGGAACGACGTTTAGCCGGAAGAAAAGGTCCTGCCGGAACTCGCCCTTCTCGACGCTTTCCTCGAGGGTGCGATTTGTTGTGGCGATCACCCGGACATCGACCTTCACAGTTTTGTTGCCACCGACCCGCTCGAACTCCTGCTCCTGCAACACACGCAGCAGCTTGGCCTGCATCGCCAATGATATTTCGCTGATTTCGTCCAGCAGTATGCTGCCCTCATGGGCCAATTCAAACCGACCCTGCCGCTTGGACACCGCGCCGGTGAACGCGCCTTTCTCGTGGCCAAAAAACTCGCTCTCGATCAGCGTCTCCGGGAGTGCGGCGCAGTTGATCTTGATAAACGGCTTCTGCGCCCTCGGGCTCTGCGCGTGCAAGGCTCGGGCGACGAGTTCCTTGCCGGTCCCACTCTCGCCCTGGATAAGAACGGTGACCTGAGTCTGCGCAACCCTCTTGATCAATGTGCGGGTTTCAGCAATCAGGTCGCTTCCCCCCAGGATTTCCCGATCCGCATCATCCACCGCGCCTTCCACCATGGCAGCATTGGTCCTGGTGATATGGTTGAAATTGCCGGCCTTGTGCAGTGCGATCTCGATTTGCTCGCGAGAGAAGGGCTTGGCCAGATAGTCAAAGGCGCCCGCCTTGAAACAATCCAGCACGAAGGAGTCCGGTTCGCCGTTGACCAGCGGAATCAAGAGCGGCTTTTTAGCCCGTTGATTGAGGTCCCCGAAAAAATCGAGCAACTTACACTCCGGTAATTTCGCATCGATAAAAATCAGGTCGAACTCATCCTTGGCGAGATAATTGTAGACATCCTGTATCGTACCCGCCTCGGCCACATCAATCCTCTTGCTGCGGATAAATTCAGCCACCGTTCGACGAAGATTGTCGTCGCCTTCGGCTAATATGACCTTTTCAAGGGGCATCTGGTTCTACTGAGGGCTGTCAGGTTGAGTGGCGCTGGTACATTCCGGCGACCGCCGTCGGGTTGTTCTGTCGCGAAGAGGGTAACCGATCCGGCGGGGCCATGCCATGCTGAAGTATCATTTTTTCATTCTCACGGTCTAGCATCACGGTTTTCATAATGAGATCCATGTTTTGCTTGATCAGATTCGAGACATCCATGCTTTTTGCCCTCTCTGCGGGCGAAAGCTGCCCCCAAAGCGCCTTGTGCGCCTTGACACGAACCATTGAACCCGTGACGCGCTCCAGCAATTCCTTCCTGCGGTCGGCATGGGCGTAAGCATCCCTCGGGGTTGGCGAGTTGAGAATCCGGTTTTCCTTCTGGACCAGATCGTAGGCCTCCCCGCAAATCGTCAGGTGTTCATTAAGCTCATTTATGAGAGAATTCTGCATTTTGTGTTATTTCTTTCGGAGCTGGGACGCTCTGCCTGTTCAGTTCACGCTGCGCACTGAGAAAAGCTGTAACAAGAAGACTGTCTGGATTGAAAGGGTATTTCGCAGGATCCAGGTTCGAAAGTGCATCCACCAACAAGGTTCCCCGGCCCTGTGAGCGGAGCGGATCCCAACCCGATTGCAGGGATTCCATCTCACTCCTGTACTCTGCGACCAATTCCTCGCGTATGTTTTCCAGAAAAATATCCCTGAACTCATCGGGATAATGAACTGAATCAGGAAAGCCCGGGCTCCGCAGGATGGCCAGCGCACTTGAGTAGGCATCTCTCGCCATTTGAGCGCCGGACACCCGGGTCTCACTGGAGCCTTCACGTTGAAGGAGACCATTGGATGGCGCCGCCGGGTTGAGTTTCGAAACACAAACCCCCATCATCACTGCCGCCGTAAAGCCAACATCACGCAGCCCCGACTTTTGAGCGTCCCGAACAATCTCCGACAAAAGCGGGTAAGCCGTCAGATAGTCTCCGTCATCCACCAGGCGCTTGGCGATTCTCGTCTTGGCAAGCACCGCCCATTTCGAACTGGCTCCACCTTCCGATTGAATGAAATACCGGAAGAACTGAGCCTCCCCCTCTTCAGCCTTGCCAATGGCTAGCAACGATTCCAGCAGCAAAAAGGCAACCTCGTCCCGGTCTTCGTCGTTCGATGCGGATAACGCCGCTCCTTCCGCTGCCGCCTGGTTCAGAACCCGGAGGTAAATCTCACATGCCGGGATACAATTTGCATAAGCGTCTTGAATTTCATCCAACCCAAGCACTGAGGAATGTGTCCGCTTGTAGCTTGCCGACTCCGCCCTCGAACGAATTTGCCCAAGCAGATAATCCAGACTGGACAACGAACCCGACTCCACCGATGCGACCAGGCGATCAAAATGACTGACGGCCTGGTCGTGCAACTTGCCGGCAAACGCCGCGGTGGACTCCCTCAAATGCTTCCCCATGGCTTCAGCTAAAATGGCATAGCCAATCGACAGGCTTGCCCTCTTTCGAATGCCGGCAACATCCTGTCGCAACAGATCCGCCTCGCTGCTTTGCGAGTGGCTTATCTTCTCCATATCGCCGCACCACAGCAAAGCCTGGTTATACTTTGAAGCTGCAACGCTGTAGCATCCCGCCAGTTGGTGGATATCCCCGCTCGCAAGGTAACCATGCCCCGCCTTTGGGTGGCTGTAATTCTTGGCAAGAAAATGGTCCAGTACGCTTATGGCGATGAAAAAACGGTTCTGCCTGGTGGCCTTTTCAGACAACTGCCTGGCATCCGGAAACACAGGGGTGCCATCTTCCCGCTCCATCAGTCTTGACCTTAGTTCAATCTCCAACAAAGGCAGGCCGGCGATTTCAGCAGATTTTGCCGCGTCACTTAATTGCCGGTGGCTGTCTGTAGAATTCGGGAAAATCAGGCAATGCGCAGTGAGGTACAAGGCTGCATCGAGGTACATTGCCAAGGTGGCTTCGTGTTTTTCGAGCAGACTCCTGGCCAAGGTTTCGTCGCCTCCGGCCAAGCGCTTGGCCTCGCTCTCCAGCGCTTGGCCTGCAACATCACCCGAATGCCCCGGTGTTTTTCGGCTCAAATAAAAAGCTGTCAAACGTTGGTCAGCAGAGTTCGCCTTGGCCAAGCTTTCACGCCCCCTGGCCAGCAGCTTGTTTTTGATCTCCCGAAGGTCGGACAGATAAAGATCATTCTTGTCGCTGGTCGAAAATCCCTTCACATACAATCTTATCAGGTCGGAGCAGAAAAAAAACCGGCTCTCGGAATAAGCCTGGTCAATCAGCTTTTCCATTGTTTGCCGGAGTCCATCAAGAGTCTGCACATGGGCACCTCCTTCAGCCTCGGCGCCATGGCCCGAAGCAACGGTCGCACCCCCTTCGTTACCGTGGTCATCGGCAGCCTCTGCGGAACTCCGCCCCAGCAGCATGACAGCGAAAACTGCGGGTAGTAACATCATTCGGCTTAAGCCCAGGTTGTCATGGAATTTAAACAAGTCCATCATGCGAAGACGTTGCGGCCTAATTGCCAATTTCTGTCACCTGCTTTTTGAAGCTCTCCTCCCACTTGAGGGTGCTGATCCGCCAGGAGGCCATGTCACTGACCAATTTCAAGGGCAGCGATTTTTCGTGCAAGTTTGTGCCGTTGGCCAAGTTCGCCAACCCAACAAAATCAACTATCTTGACGGTCTCCCCTCCCTCCTCACTTTTCAATTCCATTCCGGATGCGGGTATCCCGTGCCAAACACAAATCAAGACGCCTTGGAGATCGTTGCCGGCCGCTGGTTTTTTGAGTATATGGAACTTTACCTCCTGGTTCGAAAACACAGCATTGTCATCGACGACACCGGGTTTGGCCTCGACATCCATAACCCCGATCCGGATTTTTTCATAGTTGCCCAATGCTGGTTGAGAAGGGATTTTCTCGCTGCATAACGCAATGCGATAAAGAATTGGTAGAATGGACGTATAAGCCTTTTCACACTCTGCTGCCAAGTCATCCAGTGATTTCAGCAATGCCGGTTTTAGAAGGCGCCATTCAGCGGCGCCACCGCTTCCTCCCCTGAAGGTCTCCTTGCCGCTGCCATTCAAAACAGCGTTGATTAGAGGAATTTGCACCGAGGACGATTTCGCCCGTGCCTGTATGTCCAGCAACATGGGCTCAATTGAATTGGAAATTTCCGGCCCAGGAGTGTCGTCTGTCTCCAACGCTTCAGCACGACTCAAGACTCTTTTGATGCCGAGCATCAAGTAAAGATACTCTTCCGGATGAGTCGCTGTTCCCGACAACAGGTCGGCAAGAGTCCGGTAAAACTCCAATGAGTCACCGTATTTCCCTTCATTAAACAGTTCCCTCGCCAAATCCCTGGCGGCTTTGAACCTCCATTTCAAGGCGTCACCATCGCTGCCGTGTCCGGGAGGTGACTCGAACCAATCCCTGTATCCGGCCAGGTAATCCTGAGTGCTGGCTGATCCGTGCCTTGAGCTATCGAGCACGAGGTATCTCACCTCGTCCTCATCTCTTTCTGGGCCGTTATCGAATTTCTGGAAGTAGTTGCTGCCTGCCTTCACGACACCGTCATAGTCTCCCAGATTGTACAGCGAGCGAATATACTTCAAAGTAATCACCCTTTGGTTGGCCTCATCCGCCCCCGCCAGCCTGGCATACATTTCCGATGCGCTGGCATATTTGCCCCTTGCCCTGTGCCGGGGTAATTTAGCGGCCTCCTCATAAAAAGAATCGGCTATCTGCGAACGGGCAATAAAGGCGACCCTCTTTACATAGTTTAGATTGTACCTGTCGTCCAATCTGACTTTTGGTGCGGATTTAATGACATCATAATATTTTTGCCGCTCAAGATCATAAGCTCCCATTTTCCTGAACAAGTCCCCCTGTCGAAGCAAGACAACCGGGATCAGGGCATCGTCCGAATACCTATGTATATATTCGGACAGGTATTTCTGCGCTTCCTCATAAGCCTTCTTCTGCTCGCTGTGAGATGCCAGTTGGAGCAGCGAAGCTTTCCTGAAATCAGTCTTGACGGAAGGGCTTGCGTCAAGCCCCAGCACATCCCTGATAACGGCCTTGGCGTCCTCTGTGTTTTGAGTCGCCCCAAGATCTTTTGACCTTAGCCTGGCTTTTTCATTCTGCTGTTTGCTGTAGGCCGTTTCCTCGGTAAACTTGGCATTCTCCGTGGCGATGCTTGAATCCGGGTGATTAATCAGGGGTGCACCCAGCAGGTCATTGACCGATTGTTGCTCATCGTTAATCTTGGCTTTGCCCTGGGGTGCGGTCGGGGTCTCTCCTCGTGCAGGATGATACAACGAAAACAGAGGCACAGAGAAAGCAACAGCCAAGCAATGCCGAAGCACTAAAGATCGCAGGTGATGAGTATTAATAAATGTCATTGCGGCATCACACGTAATCCAGCAGGGATTGATTCATAATGGTTGCCCCTACCTTCAAGGCAGCCAAGTATGCGACTTGTACCTCGTTAAGCTTCACCAACGTCTGGGCCAAGTCGGCATCAACCTCCCTGGATATGAACTCCTCCGTGGCGTCAATTCTGCGGGTTCCCATTATTTTTGCCATTTCCAAGCGTGCCTCCAAGGCACCAATTCTTGAAATATGGTGGATGAT
>Ga0066376_10002607_pt1 | contig 16711 bp, 20 predicted proteins | sample Knorr_S15_td_Bot_FD_77009 | JGI IMG/M metagenome (GOLD analysis project Ga0066376, IMG submission 77009) | Marine microbial communities from Southern Atlantic Ocean transect - Knorr_S15_td_Bottom_ad_5009_LV_A | ecosystem: Environmental > Aquatic > Marine > Oceanic | place: Southern Atlantic... | reverse complement strand
TTATCCATTTAGTTGATAGGTTAACTATCTTGAGAATATCGCTACCAGGGGTGAATGTCGCCTGTCCATTTTAGGAAGTTGCCAGAATCTGCCAGTGTCATCCCGGCGATCACCTCTCGCACGGGTACTGCCAAATTAACTTCTCGAAGCCATCAAATATCCAGGAACCCTTTTTAAACAATCGCTGCATTTTCCCAGGACGCAAAGGAACACAATCTAAAATATCGATAGGTTTCAGCTGAAACTAAATGTCGTCCTAAATTGAACAAATTATAAACAGCGGCATGGACGTTTAGAAATCGCTGGGCTTGTTTCACCGATTTGAATTTCCGCATTCCTCGTTCCCTTACCCTGGTTGGCTGATGTGATAACTCAGCTCTATTGTTGGCATATTTTGACGTATCGTGAATTGAATCAGGGATCAGCTCACGATGTGCCACGCCATAGCTTCGTAGCTTATCAGTTACAATTTTACGCGGTTCATGTTTGTGTTTCTTTAACATTCGCTTGAAGAATCGCTTTGCGGCCTTAGCGTCTCGTCTTTTCTGTAGAAACACATCAACGACTTCACCATCCTGATCAACGGCTCGCCAAAGATAATGTTGTTTGCCTTGAATTTTGATAAAAACCTCATCGATGAAAAAAGTGTCACCATATCCCCGATGTCTTTTCCTCAATCTGGCAGCATATTTTGAACCAAACTTATTGCACCAAAGTCGAATTGATTCGTGAGTGACGATAATTCCGCGCTGAGCTAACAAATCTTCAATATCTCGGTGACTAAGATTGAATCGAAAGTAGAGCCAAACTGCATATTGGATGATTTCCGGTGGGAATCGGTATCGTTTGTATATTGTTGATTGATCCATGGACGAATTATCGTCGATTGCCAGTTAATTTGGCAGTACCAGAGATAGTTCTAAACTGCCATGAAAGCACCACCAAAACGCCAGGGTTTACTTTCTGCAAACGAAAAGGATCAGGTGCCGTTGCGCCAGCCTGTCTCGTAACGTGCGCTGACAACAGGCTCGGCAATCTTCAGATGTTTGATCTTCCATTCGCCGTTGATTTTCTGGTAATCCTCGTGATATCTCGCGGCCTGCCATCTTTTTTGAGCTTTGGTGTAGTAGGTGAACATGCCAAAGAAATACCAGCGTGCGCTAGCCGTTTCCCCATTCACTTCAATGATCGGGTTCTGGACCATATGTTGAGAAAAAGAAATAGATTTCTGAAAGGATTGAAACAGTGCCTGGATTTCCTCGTGGCCCTGGGCGCGGCCGATACCAGCGCCTTCCCAGATGCCGTCTTCGGTAAATATTTTCACGATCTCAGCGGTGTTGTGATTGTCATCACATATCTCGCAATACCGGGCCTTGAGCTGCCTTATTGATTCGATGTCCTCGAGTCGGGTAATGCGCGCTTCAATATCCATGGCCTGCCTCGTTTGTTTTGTCGACGTTAATCCAGAGAATATACCCTGGCAGCTGTTCCATAAAACATGGCGTGTTTCTCTGAGTCAGAAAAGTCTGAGACAATTTTCTTCAAGCCGTTGTAGAGCACTGGATAAGAGAGTGAAAAGCGATCGACGGGAAAATTACTTTCCATCATGCAGCGGTCGGGACCGAAGCATTCGATGGCGTGTAGATAATAGGGTCGCTGGGCTTCAGTAAACTCATCTGATGTTGGCGGAGTGGCATTTTCATGCCAGCCGAAGCCGCAGTCCGGCATGGCCAGGCCGCCGAGTTTGGCAACGACATTGCCGCATTGTGCAATTTTTGCGATGTCCTGTTTCCATTGTTCAAAAATCTCGGCCTGCTTCCCGGCATAGGGGCCGACGCCGAGGGGAGTGCCAAAATGATCGAGAATCATCTGTGTGTCTGGGCAGGCCCTGGCAAGCTCGAGGAAATCCTTATTCTGGTAATAGTAGTGCCATGTATCGTAGGTGAGTCCCATTTGGCCCAATACGCTAACGCCTGAACGGAAGTCATCCCGCGCATACAGACCTTCAATTTGCCGGCCGGCAATAAATAGTGCCTCTGGGTGTTCGGCGCGTGCGCCTGCTTGGCGAATGCCCCGGAATTTGCCGTCGCCAATTTCAAGATGGGCCTCGAGCACTTCCTTGACTTCGTCCCCTAACATAAGGTTTGCGTTACCGACGATGCCCGCGATGGTGGCTCTGGTTGGGTCTGCTTCACTCAAACGAGCCTGTTCTACGACAAATCCGGTCTCTCCCAGGCACTTCAGGTGGTCCGGGCCATCTTTGCGGTACTCGGCATGACATTCAACAAATACTGTTTTGACGACATTGTGACCCGAACCTGTATCGTTCCACAGGTCTCCAAGCAGATATTCGCTACCAAATGCTTGATGCCAGAGATGGTGATGCGGGTCGATGATCGGAAGATCGGGTTCGATGATGTCTTCGCGCACCTGGTTGAGCCAGAGTTCCGTGCCGGGTTGAGGTGTGTTCATCTGTTTCTCGCTGTTTTTCTGATTCTATAGATTCTATAAAGGTGCCAGCCCTTCAACCTGTAAGCGATGAATCACGCGAGAATCATCTCCATGATCGTGAACCGCATAATGCAGAACTGCCCGGTTGTCCCACATCACCAGGTCACCTGCATGCCATTGATGTCGGCCCTGGAATTCCGGTCGAACGCTGTGTTCAAACAAGGTTTCGAGCAGCCCGTTGCTCTCGTTTTTGGTCCAGCCGGAAAACTTGTAGGTGAATGCGCGGCATACGTACAGCGCCTTTTCTCCCGTTTCATCGTGAGTACGAATGACGGGATGGTGAGCCCGGGGCGCTTTTGAAGCATCCGCTTTGTAAATTGCCGCCAGGCCGGCCGCAGAATGTTCGGCGGTAAGATTTTCCAGTATCGATTTCAGTCCGCCTGAAAGTTCCTGGTAGGCAATGATCTGGTTTGAGAAGGCGGTGTCGCCGCCGATTGCGGGTGTTTCAAGGGCGTAGAGCATGGTGAGTTTCGGCGGCTGGTGATTGTAGGTCATGTCCGAGTGCCAGTGTTGATTGACGTCCTGATTTTTCCCCCGGTTCTTCAGCTCAATCAAATCCGGAAAGTCTTCTAGTCCACCGTATGGGTGGCGAACCAATTTCCCCCATCGTGCACCGAAAGCCTTGTGGTCCTCGGGTGTAAGCTTCTGTGAGGGGAAGGCCAACACGTGATAGGTCAGAAACAGACTCTGGATCTCCTGCCACTCGGAACTGGATAACTGGTTAACATCGATATCATGGATTTCTGCGCCGAGCGGCGCTGCCATCGGAACGACTTTCACGAGCTGCTTGCCCTATCACGAGTTTTCAGTGATCCAATTTTGTTTTGATTAGGCGAGGTCAATTGTTTTCCATCTGTGTGTATTGCCAGGGAACCGTTCTCTATGGCTGGGGTGTTACCCGAACAATTTTACCTTTATCGCTATCGGTCAGCAGGTACAGAAATCCATCGGGCGCCGCTCTGACCTCGCGAATCCGCTCACCCAGTTCGCCAAATAACATCTCTTCATTGACCGCGATTCCGTTTTCCAGGTCAACCCGCCGAACTTCCTTATTGACCAGCGCGCCCACAAAGACGTCACCCTGCCATTCCGGGAAGGCATCGCCGTTGTAAAACGCCAGGCCTGAAGGTGCAATACTTGGAACCCAATAGGTAAGGGGTTCTTCAATGCCGGGCGCTGATTGGAAAGGAGAGACATAGGCACCGGAATAATTTATGCCATAGGTGACCGCAGGCCAGCCATAGTTTTTACCCGGCAAAATCTGATTCAATTCATCACCCCCCTTCGGCCCATGCTCATGCACATAGACAATGCCGGACGTTGGATCTATCGTCAGTCCCTGCGGGTTTCGATGGCCGTAGCTCCATACTTTTGGATCACCATCGACGCCATCGGCAAACGGATTATCGGACGGTACCGAGCCATCGGAATTAATTCGAATGATCTTGCCAAGTTGGCTGTGTTTGTCCTGGGCAGCTTCCCGGTATTCAAAACCATCACCGGTCGTAATCAGTAGGGTGCCATCGGGCAGGAAAAGTAATTTTCCGCCGTAATGCGCCGGTGTATCTTTCATTGGCGCTACAGTGAATATCGGCTCGACCTGTTCGAGCCCGTTTTGTGTCAGTCTTGCCCTGACGACTCGCGTGCTATTTGCCTTTGGCGTCCCATAGGCAAAGGCAAGATAAACCTGTTGGTTCAGTTCAAAAGCAGGATCAAGGACGATATCGAAGAAACCACCCTGGCCTGCAACATAGGTCTCAGGAACACCGCCCAATGGCTCACCGATATCACCCGATGCGCTCACGCGTCTCAGCTCTCCGCTACGCATCGATACCAGGTAATCACCATCAGGTAGAAAGGCAATTGACCAGGGATAATCAAACCCCTCGGCAACGATCTCAAGCTTGTAATCGGCACTGGCAAAAAAAGGCGCACAAGTGAGTAGCAGAATGGTCAGGTAATGCTTTAGCATTTGGACTTTCTCTTGATACAAATTCACGTCATTATAACCTGAGAATTAACAACATAGGTTTCAGGGAAAATGTTTATGCTAAGAACAGTGTCTGGTTTTATTTTCGCGGTGTTGGTCACCTACCTTGCGGGGACCTTGTTCATTAGCCAGGTCAATCTGGCCAGCATCATCGAGTTGGGTATGGTCGTGGATATCAGCGTCCGCATCGACGCGGCCTTGCATGACCTGACTCACATGTATGACATCTACCTGCCAGTGGTTGTTGTAGCATTGCTGATCGCATTTTCAGTCGCCACCGGTATTATTAAATTTGTTCCCGATCTTAGACTCTTCGGCTATGTTCTCGCAGGATTCGTTGGTTTAGTGGCCATCCATGTCATTGCGAAAATGGTGTTGGGGATGACTGGCATTGCAGCCACGCGCTCACTCGCCGGGTTATTGCTGCAGGGGGTAGCCGGTGCAGCTGGCGGATGGATGTTTCACTGGCGTACGCGATCGCAAGAGGCTGATTCTACTTAGTCCGCGATCAGGCGACGGACTAACTGTAATAGCCAGGATCCTAATCTGGGAATAGGTACACTGTCCCCGTTTTATGAATTATTTTTAGTGGAGTTGTGTATGACGAATTCACATACCTACCTGCCCGGTAGATTAGGAAACCCGGATTCAACCCTGGAGAATGACCCTCGTGCCGATCCGAGAATAGTCGCGGCAGTATTACAATTCGGAGGATTTGCGCCCGGTGTTGAACCTCCTGAAGCAGGCGCATCCTACGAGGATTGCCTGGCTTATTGCGAAGAGTTCGAGCGGACGGCCGCGCTGGCTAACCCCGAACTGCTCGCTGCTCTTCCTGTTTTCGAATCTGTTGAAAAAAGTACTGAATTCATTGAGGGTGTTGACGGCAATACAATAAAGCTGCTCATCCACAAACCTGTTGCCCAGAACGGACCAGTACCCTGTGTCATTCATCTACACGGTGGTGGCATGGTCATGATGACCACGGAGGAACCTGGATACATTCGCTGGCGAGATAGCCTTAGCGATAAGGGCGTCGTGGCTATTGGCGTTGAGTTTCGAAATGGCGGTGGCGAGCTGGGTACTCATCCGTTTCCTGCGGGGCTCAACGATTGTGCCAGTGCGGTTAGATGGGTGCGTTCGAATATGGAGTCACTGGGTATTTCCTCGATTGTCGTTTCAGGTGAGTCAGGTGGCGGGAACCTGTCGCTGGCAACTGCACTAAAAGCAAAGCAAGAAGGCTGGATTGACGAAATCGATGGCGTCTACGCAATGTGCCCTTACATCTTGGGGCAATACGCTGAGCCGCCCAATAACCTCTTATCCTTAACCGAGAACGACGGTTATATGCTGGACTGCGTCATGATGACTTCGCTGGTTAAAGTCTACGATCCGGAAGGACAACACGCCGATAATCCACTGGCATGGCCTTACCATGCATCAATAGATGAACTGAAAGACTTACCCCCGCACGTGATTTCGGTGAATGAGCTCGATCCGCTTCGAGACGAGGGGCTCGCATACTACAGTAAGCTCTTGTCAGCGGGCGTTTCAGTAGTGGGTCGTACGGTCAATGGCACTCCCCATGCGGGTGACCAGGGTTATCCGGATATTACTCCTGAGGTTTATCAGGAAACGCTTAGATCTATTGTGGGATTTGCCAATTCTCTTTGAGCCAATGGAGGATAGCCGGGAGTCGCGCTATCCGGGGACAGTTTACTTATATCGTGGATAGCCATTGCTCATTGAAAATGTCAGAGTCAAGCGTGAGAAATGAGCAAAACGGCTGAAGAATAGAATCGAGGAGAGTGAAATGAGCAAACTTGATGCAGGAGCCCAGTTTCCTGATTTAAAGCTAAACATCGGGGAAAATGGTTCGATCAACTTACCCGGGGATATAGAGACTGATTACGCCATTATTCTTTTCTATCGAGGTCATTGGTGACCTTTCTGTCGCCGTCTGTTAGACGGCTATGAAAAAAAGCTCGAAGATTTTAAGGCTTTGGGTGCGAGTATCTATGCGGCAAGTGTTGATTCGCTTGAGAAAACCCTGGAAGTGGCGGAGCAACTTTCGTTTCCCGTGGGCTGGGGAGTTGACCGCGAGATCGGTAATGCCCTCGGTTCCTTCTGGGACGATCGCCGGGATTTCATCCAGCCGACAGAATTCGTGGTCAACGGGAAGGGCCGGATACTTTCATCGACCTATAGTTCATCGCCAGTCGGCCGAACCGACCCGGAAGAGGCGCTGGTGTTGTTGAAAATCCTGGCGTCAATGAAAAAGGGCTAGGGACTGTCTATGCTCCCATCCAGTAGTTCAAATACTCCTTCCTCTCGCAACACGCGCATGCCGAGCCGCTGGCTGGAAACGCCGGGTCGGAGCAGGTAATCAAAGCGCAGGCGTCCCTCACCCTCTTCCGCCTCGAAATAGCGGCAGTCGATCTGGCCGGTGCTGCTCAAGCGTTCACTCAACTCAATCAGGTGCGAGGAAAACATGAACAGGCAATCCCGCCTGGCTGCGAATCGTTCCAGGATCGCCAGTGAAGCGTCGAGCGCGTCCTTGACGTTCGTCCCCTTGAAAGGCTCGTCTAGGATCGCGACTACGCGATAGCCCTCCGCGATAGCCTGGGCAATTGCCTTTACGCGTAGCGCTTCAGCGCGGAAGTAACTCACCCCGTTGCGCAGGTCGTCGTGGAGTGAGATCGAACTGAAAAGCCGTTGTGCCGGTACGAAACGAAAGCTGCCTGCAGCCACACCCATTCCCAGGTGCGCGAGGTAAAGAGCGGTGGCGAAGGCACGCAGGTAGGTCGTCTTGCCGGCCATATTCGGGCCGGTCAGAAAGAGTAGGCGGCGTGACTGATCGAGTTCGACTGCATTGGCTGTTGCGTTTTCGACAAAGGGGTGTACCAGGCCCTCGGCATGCACGCGCAGCGAACCTTCCTCGATGAGTGGCAGCACGAACCCGTACTTTGCCGTGACATCCGCCATCGCGACCAGGGCGTCCGTCTCGTAAATGAGCTGTAGCAGCCGGGCTATCGCTACCTTCTCGTACAGCCGAAAGGTCTGATCTAGGCGTAGTGTCCTAAAAGCCCAGCCTCCAATCTCCTGATCGGGAACCTGGGACAATCCAGGTCGGGTGAGCAGTGCCCGGATTTCGTCGATCAGAGGAGCCAACTCGCCGTCTGGCAGCGCCAGTTCAGTTTGGTTAACGAAGTGCCGTAATGCCCGGATCAGTCTGCAGGTGACCTGAACCCCGCGCACGATGCTGAGGTAGTGGGTGTCATGGTTGGCCCACAGAGAGAAGGCGCCGAGACTGAACTCCAGCAGGTTACTGTGAATCACAATCGGCAGGACCTCATCTGCATAGTGCTGCACACGGCTGGTCGCGTACGCAGACGGCAGTTCGGTGAAGGCATGCCGCTGCGCGAGGATGAAGGAGAGGGATTCCTGTGTCGCGCGTATGCAGTCCGCATTAGACCAGGGAACTTCCATACGCCGCCGCAACGCCTTTGAACCGCCCCTGGTCCGTGTGAGATCGCAGAACTCGAAGAGGCTTGCCTCCCCCGTTTCCGACTTGAAGATTTCAAGATCCTTTAAAGTCTGCGCATCGAGGACTAAAACGTCCGATTCTGCCTCAGAGCGGGACAAGGGTAGCGTCTCCGATTCGGAGGGGGTGACAGCGACCATATGCGAATTTTCTCCTGTTGACTCTTCTACCCCGCAAGGGAACCACCCATGTTTGCGCAGTGTGGGGTCGGAGTAAAGGATTGGCTCTCACCCAGCGAAAGGTAAAGTGGGTTGTCTGCTATCACAGCGCTCAAACCTGTATGCTAATCCGCAACAAGGCTGTGAGAAGAACCTGAACAGGAGGTTCCCTGACAGTTTGTCTTCGTAAAGTTTTCTGTTTCAAGGTGGCGATATGCTGAGTCTGTCTGAGATTCAAGAGACCCGGGAGAAACTGGGCAAGCACATTGATATTACGCCAGTGCAACGCTGGCGTAGCCCCGTGGTTGAAGAACGGTTTGGTGCAGGCACTGAAATTTTCATGAAACTGGAACTGTTTCAGCGTACCGGCACATTCAAACCTCGTGGTGCTCTCACCAATATGTTGAATCTGGATTCCCGTGCACTGGAAAAAGGTATTTGTGCCGTGAGTGCAGGTAATCATGCCATCGCTGCTGCTTATGCGGCTCGTGAACTTGGCACTAGTGCAAAGGTGGTGATGATCAAAACTGCCAACCCTTTCCGCATTGAGCGATGCCGCCAACTTGGTGCTGAAATAGAGATGGCGGATGACGCGCATATTGCTTTTGAACGGGTGGAGCAGATTGAAAAGGAGGAATCACGTACATTGGTTCATCCTTTCGAGGGACACTACACGGCATTGGGTACTGCCACGCTCGGTATGGAATTCTGTGGGCAGGTCGCCGACCTGGATGCGGTCATCGTACCGATAGGTGGAGGAGGGCTGTGTGCGGGTGTAGCAAGTGCGGTAAAATTGATGCAGCCCCGCTGCCAGGTGTTCGGGGTTGAACCAGAAGGCGCCGACACCATGCACCGGAGCTTTGCCGCAGGATCTCCCCAGGGAATTGATAAAGTGGCGACAATTGCCGACAGTCTTGGGGCGCCCTATGCGGCGGCTTACACGTTCGAATTGTGTCGCGCCAATGTCGATGAACTGGTGATGATCGATGATGATGCCATGCGATTTGCTATGGGATTAATATTTCATGAGTTGAAACTCGCAGTCGAACCTGCAGGAGCCGCAGCAACGGCAGCCCTGTGGGGTCCGCTGCGAGAGCGGTTGCGTGGCAAGCGAATCGGCGTAATTGTCTGCGGTTCTAATATCGACTCATTGTCCTTCACTGAACTAATAGGTGGAAAGGGCGTTAATTAGATCTGAGCGACAGGCAGCTGCCGCCTGAGTTGGAACATCTTTGAAGGGAAGATCTCGAAATGCTGTAGTAATTTTTCTATCGAAATCGAGCCATTTTTTCAGGGTGTCAGCCATAGTATGGCTGTTGTTAGTGCTGCAGATCTTTCATTTGGGTTAGCAAGGTTTTACGACATGATGCGGATCGAATCTAAAGAGAACCGTAGAGTTTTCTCAGAGCTATCTCCAGGCATGGCGTGGTTGGGCATAGCTGAAGCGTTTCTTGAGGAGAATCCGTGACCAAAACGAAGCGGAGCAATGATGTGAATAAAACCAGCCGTTTTTGCGACCAGGAAATCGAATTTGAAAACGGAGTTCGCGGAATCAACATCCAGATTCCATCCGCCGCCCCTAGCAATTACTATGAAGTTCTTGGTTCCACGGGACAACTTGAAGAAGTCGTACTCGATGGGAAACTGTTTCTACCACCAGGCTCTAAAGAATCGACACCCCTGGTGATTATTGTCCCCGGTAGTCTCGGCGTTGCACCATCCCATGTCAGGCATGCAGAAACTCTGTGCACTGAACGCATTGCGTCATTTGTGTTGGACACCTTTGGCGCGAGAGACATCACGTCTACCGTTGCCAACCAGACCCAATTTTCCTTTGCGGCCAGCGCCTATGATGTGCTGGCGGCTTACAAGGTTTTGGCAAACAGGCCCGAGATCGACAGCCAGCGAATTGGCGCCCAGGGTCACAGCCGGGGAGGATCAGCAGTTCTAACCGCTGTCTCCCGACGGTTTTCTGATGTGGTGTTGGGGAAAGAGCACAGCCTGGCCGCTACCTATGCGGCCTACCCGTGGTGCGGCCAGCAGTTCCTGAATCCAGGTGTCGGCAATACTGAAGTCAGAATCATTCTTGGTGATGCAGACGAGTGGTGCTCGGTGGCACAGGCACAAGGGCATGCCCAGGCAGTGCGATTAGCCGGGGGGCAGATCAGTCTAAGAGTGGTGCCGGGTGCACAGCACAGTTTTGATCGCGACACCCCAATAGAGATGATTGCAGACGCGTCGGTAAGTCCCTCGGCACCCGTTACCTACATAGCTGATGATGGTGCAATGATTCACCCGTTGACGGGTACCCCGGACGCTGCTCTTGTTGACCGGGATGTAATGGTCTATGCACTAAAAGCGGGATTTGGCCAAAAAGGCGCGCGTATTGGCAGCAGGCCAGGTGAAGCTGAGATATTCCGTAGTGATATGCTGGGTTTCTGGCGAAAAGTTCTCCTGAAGTAGGTGCAGTTACAAACAATTAATCTGTAGTAAAAGCGAAGGGAAACCATGAGAACGCTGCTCTTAGTTGCAACCTTGCTTATTCAGACTGTCGCGGCCGAACCCGCTGATGAGGCGTATGACTATTTCGCCTCGAATCGCGTCATGATACGAAATGGGATGCAGGCGGTCATGATGTGCAATGGACTCTTTACGAGTCATCGCAACCTGCAACAGATCTTCTCGCAAGAACTAATGTACTTGTCATCACCGCGATTCGGAAGTGCCGTTGGCGACCGGAAGTTGCGAATCCGCAAAATGACCCCAGAAATCAAATCACGCTTCGCCACTTATTGAATATGTCGAGAGGCTTGTACCCGGTAGACAGTTTCGGCATGGAGTATGCCACTGGATCTGGGCTGGCCTACTGGGCCGGAGCAAGTTCAATTGACGGGATGCGCGACCGCGGCTTAATTCGCAGTCCAGGCACCTATTGGGATTACGAGAACTATGACACCCTGCTCGCCGTGTATGCGATGAAGCAGGCGCTGGGCGATGATAAAACCTACCAGGAATTTCCGAGACGAGCACTGCTGGACAAGATCGGCATGAATAGCACCCTGGTGGGTTCAGATCGATTTCACGATTTCATCCTGTCGAGTCAGGTCTATTCAACCGCCCGTGATCTTGCGCGATTAGGATTACTGTATCAACAAAATGGCCTGTGGAAAGGCCGCCGCCTGCTCTCTGAAGAATGGATCAGGTTTGTTCGAACACCGGCTCCAGCGACACGAGCCCGCGGCGGTTTTTATGGTGGCCAATGGTGGCTGGTGCCGGATGGACGAAACGATATTCCTGAAGATGCCTACTCGGCTGCCGGGAATCGGGGTCAATACGTGATTGTCGTGCCGAGTCAGGAGCTGGTTATCGTGCGGCGAGGATTGGATTTCGGCAAACAGGGGTTTGATCGGTGGGAGCTGACACGCGAGGTTCTAAGGGCGGTGTTGCAGGCGAAAATGGTGTTAGACTCCTAGATTTCAGGCAAAAAACTTACATGACAGATGAAGTTGCTTTTCTATCTGCTGTGCAATTGGCAGCACGTATTCAGTCGAAAGAGATCAGTTCTGTTGAGCTGACTCAGCATTACATTGATCGCATAGAGCGGTATGACGGCGACATTAATGCGGTCATTGTACGAACATTTGAACAGGCCCTGGAAGATGCCAAAGATGCGGATTCCTCTCTGGCTGTTGGTAAAAATCTTGGACCCTTGCATGGTGTGCCGATGACGATCAAGGAGTCCTATATGATAGCCGATACTCCAGCGACCTGGGGTATCGAAGCGTTTCGCAACAATGTTGCCAGCACCGATGGCCTGGCTGTTAAGCGATTCCGCAATGCAGGCGCGCATTTTCTCGGCAAAACGAATGTGCCCATCAACCTTGCTGACTTTCAAAGTTATAACAGCATCTACGGTACGACTGGCAATCCCTGGGACCTATCAAGAACGCCGGGTGGATCTTCTGGGGGTAGTGCCGCGGCAATGGCCGCGGGTTTTAGTGGCCTTGAAGCAGGGTCCGATATTGGTGGCTCGATTAGAAACCCGGCGCATTTCTGCGGTGTGTATGGACACAAACCTACCCATGGCATCATTCCCATGCAGGGACATCAGTTGATACCGTCTCCGGAACCTGATCTGTCAGTGTGCGGTCCTATCGCACGCAGTGCCGAAGACCTTGAGCTGGCACTGGGTATCATGGCTGGCCCAGCCGAAAGAGAGGCAGTGGGTTGGACCCTCTCATTGCCAAAAGCAGGATTCACCGCCCTTAAAGGTTTGCGTGTGGCGGTTTGGGCCAACGATGAAATAGCGCCCGTCACAAGTGAAATTGCAGACCGTGCCCACGGGGTCGCGGAGACGTTGGCCAATTTGGGCGCCACAGTTTCTGATAGCACGCGACCGGCGTTTGATGTTGCGCAAGCACATGTCAACTACCAGCTGCTACTCAATTCAGTGATGAGTATGGCAATGTCCGAAGATCAGGTGGAAGAGATTACGGAATACGTCAAGACGCTGGACCCGAATGATCAAAGCTCCGATGCGGTGATGGCCAGAAGCGCCGTCATGTCACACCGCCTGTGGATTCGAACCAATTTTGAACGTGAGAAGCTTCGCCATGCCTGGACTGACTTCTTCAAAGACTGGGATATTTTGATTTGCCCGCAGATGGCGACAACTGCATTTCCACACGATCACAAGCCCATGTCCGAGCGAATATTGAGAGTCGACAATAACGATCAGCCGTATTTTCAGCAGATGTTTTGGGCAGGCATTGTGGTCAATGCCTATCTGCCGAGCACGGTGTTTCCCACGGGGCCGTCAAAGGAAGGTTTACCGATTGGCCTCCAGGCGATATCTGCGCCTTATCGCGACTACGACACCATTGAATTCGCACGCCTGATCACGCAGGAAATGGGCGGGTTTATTCCTCCACCGGATTACGCTTGAGTACACGACAAACCAGGGACTGAAATATTGGTGACAAAAAGAAGATAAGATGGGAATGATCTGGGAGCATCGACTTGCGATTTGGCTGCCACGTCCGCTACTTTTCGGCGCTTTGCTCATCGCGTTCTGATTCAGCCTCGCTTACGTAGGCTTCCAATGGTTCTTCGGCTTTTCGATCGAACCAAGTGCTTTTGGTATGGAAGTATTCCTGGTCGTTAGCCTGATAGCACCGGCGTATTTCTTTGGACCTGTTCCGAGCTTCTATATAGCCAATAGTGTCCTCCGGGCCAGCCGCTTTGCAGGTGCTACTGGTATCCTGGCGTCCATCGGATTGTGGGAGCTAATTCAGGTTGCACAAGGAAGGGAATTTTTGAGCTTGTGGACTCGTTTTCACCCAGGCAGCTCGATCACAGCCATGTTTCTTTTTTTAGGCTGGCTGATCGGGTGCAATGGCTACTTCTTGCATGCTGGGATCTGGGACAAGCCCGGGCAGCAGAGGTCCGACGTCGATCTATTAAATCTTGAGCCAGTTTAGGTCATTGGACGTAGTGGCCTGGAGGGCGCGCTCGTCTGGTTCATCGTCGTTGCGATTGCCGGTGTTTTGATTCTGCCAGACGTGGGCACGGGTTTGTGCCTCGTCCTTTCCATCTTTGCGATCAACGTTGGCGTTGGGCTAATGTTTCTGCTTGCGCCCGCACGAAAGGTAAGGAACTTGATTCGGGATGTGAAGCGCGAGGAGCTGGCGCGCCTGAAGCCAATTCTGCTCCAGGCTCGCAACGACACATTGTCCAACAATGCTTCCTCTCAGGGTCGCTTGAGTGATCTTCTCGCCTACAAGACCCAGATCGAGTCAACATCGGAGTGGCCTTTTGACTCATCAACGCTCCTGCGCTTCGGCCTGTACCTGTCGATACCAATTGGCACGATGATAGGGGGGGCACTGGTGGAGCGAGTCGTCGATTTGGTGCTCGACTAGCATGGACTTCGCAAATTCTGTAAGCCAAATTGTAGAACAGAATTGATAATACCTGGGTCGTGTAATCCAGTTTTGAATTGTGTCCTCACACGTTTATGACCATTCATTTGTAACAATTCATTGTGATATGGCTCGAACACAAAAATGATACTAGTATTCAGTCATGGATTTACGTTTGCTCACACCAAGAACAACCCTGCGCTTTAGCCTGCTTGCCTTGGGTATCTGCCTTGTTGGTGGTGTTTGGTATTTCAACCTTGCACAGCACGTCACCATGGATAACGCGAAAGAACTTGAGGCTAACCTTGGGCTCTGGGGCCCGTGCGTATTTGTAGCAGTTTTTGTTGTTGGTGAGCTTTTACAAATTCCCTCGGTCCTCTGGATATTTATAGCCAGTCTCATTTGGCCATGGTGGTTCGCCTTACCCTTGTCTCTCTTTGCTGCATGCATTGCTGCGATCGTCGCCTTTCTCGTGGCGCGTTACTTTTTAGGGCACGGTTTCCATAAGAAACTACCCTCTGATCTGAAAAGGCTAAATGAACGATTGATTTCTGCACCGATTAGAACAGTGATTCTGATCCGTTTAGTGACGTTTTTGAGTCCGATTTTGCACTGGGTGTTAGCGGCATCTTCGATCCGCATCGGCCCTTTTACCATGGGGACTGCAATCGGGTTGATACCTGGAACTATCGCCATTGTTTTGTTTGGAGAGGTTTTTGTGCTCTGGTGGGAACAATACGCACCCTTTCTGGTGGGTGCGATCGTTGTTGGCATTAGTGTGTATGTCTATATTTCCAAACGACAGGCCGTGACTGAAGACTAGCTCGTGTCAGGTTTCACGATCTACAACTTCGAACAACCAGAAGTCTCCTAAAGAGATCCTCTCACTCAACTGTTCGGCCGTAAAAGTCGGAACGGTACCATCCCCATACTTCTTGGCGTTGATCGTCATGAGGTCCAGAAGCTGAGGATGTTCCATCATTCGCGCCATCCGTTGTTCATACAGTTTGTTGTCGACTCGCACGATAACTCGGTCATCGGCAACAAGATGATGCGGCCATTGTTTCCATATCTTGCCGTAGCCGGTATTCATGTAACCACTAATCACGTACAAGCGCTTCTCGAGTACCACCAGCCAAACTATTCGCGACGAATCAGGCTCCATAGTTTGAAACTCTATTTCCATCCGACCAGTCAGGAAGCTCCAGTCATCCGGCGGCTCCGTCAGTTCACCGGTTTTGAAAGGGCCACCGGTAATGATTTCGAGTGGTCCATCGTGAAAGCGCATGCCAAAAAGGAAAAGAGCTACGCCTAGCACCAGCACACCAATAATGATCCCAAGCCATTTCAGAAAACCCAGCATGTTAAAGACTCCAATTTCGTTTCCCCGAGCATAGAAATGTACTCCCCTGGACCTGTCGTGTAAATGCTACGCCGGTCGGTGTAGTGCGCAAATTTTGTTGTTCGACGGGTCGCGCAGGTAGGCCAGGTAAATGCTCGCGCCTTCGCGCATGCCCGGCGGATCTTCGCAGGTAGTCCCGCCATTAGCGAGCCCAGCCGAGTGCCAGGCATTACCCTGTTCCGGGCTGTCCACCAGGAATCCAATAGTGCTGCCATTGCCATGAGTCGCGGGCTCACCATTGATGGGCGGCGTTAATGCGAAGACACCGGTGTCTGTTTGATAGAAACACCGACCTTTCGGGTCCATAAAACCTTCGTTGTAACCCAGCGCGCCAAGGACCGCGTCATAGAATTTTTTGGATGCCGCCATATCGGTTGCACCAAGCATAACGTGACTGAACATTGGTTATCTCCTGCATTGCTTAAATTTAGAATGCCAGTGTATTGGCAGCGGTGGAGAAGTGCACGCGGTATTACCGGGTAGATTTAGCAGAAGCCGCGAATTGGCATCACCCAAGGGCCATCGTGATATCAGCGAATACCTGACAGTGGAATGACCGTTCAGATGGAACCACCCTTCCCAGCATATAAAGGTGATGATCCTTACATCTTCGTGAGTTATTCGCACAAAGATATAGACATAGTGTTTCCCAGTATTCAATGGCTGCGGTGGTCCCTAATCAGAAAACCCAAAATCCGGAACCGGTAAAACTCTGTGGCAGGAGAGTAAAACCTTTCCCGATACCGATGTGTTGGCAATACAGGATGAGGTGACGTTACTAACGAGTCGTATTCTCTCATCCAGAATGGATTCCATCGAAATGCAACGGCTCGCAGCTATGCCAAAGGAACACATGGATGCGAATGAACTGTACCGGTCGTCTTCAAATTTCTGGTTAGACCCTAATCAGGCCCGCCTACACACCGCTATCGCAGACTTACAATGAGCCCTGGCGCTTGAACCTACGCATGCAAAATCAATGTCCAGTCTGGCACACCAGATGAACATGAATACTTTTATGGGTGGGGCAGTTGATAGAGACGAAGCGCTGGCAGAAGCCTGTCGGTTGGCGAGGCGATCAGTGTTATTGGGTGCAGATCAACTCCAGGGTATGCGGGATGCTGCCTACCCGCTCTCCGATATATGCGGTGACACGGCGAGAGCCGTACAATTGACAAAACGAGCAAT
>Ga0066376_10002606_pt1 | contig 16717 bp, 17 predicted proteins | sample Knorr_S15_td_Bot_FD_77009 | JGI IMG/M metagenome (GOLD analysis project Ga0066376, IMG submission 77009) | Marine microbial communities from Southern Atlantic Ocean transect - Knorr_S15_td_Bottom_ad_5009_LV_A | ecosystem: Environmental > Aquatic > Marine > Oceanic | place: Southern Atlantic... | reverse complement strand
CGCGGAGCGGCGGCAGGGTTGCGGCGGCAGTGGCTTGATCGGCGGCGGCGGCGGCGGAGTCCTGAGTTCGCTCGGCCACGGAGCGGCGGGGCGCCTCATGCGCCTGCTCGGCGGCTTCGACGGCGGCAAGCGCCGCCTGCCAGCGGCGGCCATAAAGCAGCGCCTCGGCCCGGCGGATATGATCGCCGATGCGGCGATAGCGTGTCGCTTGGCGGGCCTGACGCTTCAACCCCTGGAGCTGGGTCTCAAGCCCGCCCATGACATCGGCCAGCCGTTCCATATTGGTCTCGGCGGCGCGCAGACGCAGCTCGGCCTCGTGGCGGCGGCTATGCAGCCCGGTTATGCCGGCGGCCTCTTCCAGCAGACCGCGCCGCTTGGCAGGCTTGGCGGCGATCAGGGCGCCGATTTCGCCCTGGCCGACCATGGCGGTACTGCGCGCACCGGTCGATTCATCGGCGAACAGAAGCTGGACGTCCCGGGCGCGGGCCTCGCGGCCATTGATGCGATAAACCGAGCCGACGCCGCGTTCGATGCGCCGCGAAATTTCGATTTCGGATGAATCGTTGAAAACGGCGGGGGCCGTGCCGGCGGAATTGTCGAGCAATAGGGTGACTTCCGCGTGGTTGCGTTTGGGCCGCAAATCGCTGCCGTTGAAGATCAGGTCGTCCATCTCGCGGCCGCGCATCTGGCGGGCCGAGGATTCGCCCATCACCCAGCGCAAGGCTTCGACCAGATTGGACTTGCCGCAACCGTTCGGGCCGACAACCCCGGTCAGCCCGGTATCGACCAGGATATCGGTGGATTCCACGAAGGACTTAAAACCAATCAGCCGCAATCGTGTGAAATGCATAGTGCTAGCCGCCGGACAACAGGCGCTCGAATACTTCCTCGAACTGCGCATAGGGCAAAGCGCCGGCCAGCTTTTCGCCGTTGATGATGAATGTAGGCGTTGAATTGACACCGAATTCCATGGCCCCATCGACCCGGCTGGCGAGGATGCGGTCGAGCAGCGCCTGGTCGTTGAAGCAGGCCGCTATGGCGTCGGGCTGGAGCCCGCCGACACGGCCGATACTGGTCAGAGCGGCGATCGGATCGGCGACCCTGGACCAAGAGCTTTGAGTACCGAATAGAACATCCAAAAATTTGAAGAAACGGTCGGGCCCGGCGCATTCGGCCAAGGCGGCCGCCAAGAGCGCCGGCTTGTCGAACGGAAAATGGCGATAGATCAGTCGCACCTTGCCGGCGTCGATATAATTCTTCTTGATATCGGGCAGCGTATTGATGTGGAAACTTGCACAATGGGAGCAGGTGAGCGACGAATAATCAATCATCGTGATCGGCGCATCCGAGGCGCCGAGCACCATATCGCCATCACCACCGGCGACGGCGTCGGTGCCGCTATGATGGGCGCTTAATGGTTTTGCCAGCTGCGCAGCGATTCCCGCGACGGCAAGCACTGCAAGAGCTTCTCTACGGTATATCACACAGGCTCCGAGCATATCAGGTGGCGGGAGAATCGAATCGCTAATTCCGCACGAATTATAAGATTCCAGCAGTCACCTCTCAAGGGCCGAATCGTCATCCGGGGCCTCTCCGAGCACTTCTCTGCCGAGTCTTTCGAGAGCAGCACGCAAATTCGCATCTTCGGTCTCGGCGAGGTCGCGTTTCAGGGCCGCTTCTTCGCGCTTGCTGAGAACCTTGGGGCGGTGTTTTTTACGCGGTTTGGCAGGCGGCGGCAACGGCCCCTGGATCAGGGACAGCCGGGTCACCGCGCGATAGCCGAAATAGCCGGCGATGCGCTCAAGCACCAGGGGTTCGAGATGCTGGAGTTCAAGCGCCCAGGCGCCGCCGACCCTGACCTCCAGGACGCCGTTGGGGCTGAGCCGCTCGGGTGCAGTGTAATCGGCCAGCGGGTGGCCGACAATATCCGGCCAGTCGTTCAGCACCCCCGCCTCGGCAAACCCCCGCTTGGCGTACAGGGGTTTCGTCAGTTTTGGCAACAGTGCCGCCAAAGCGCGCGCGCCCTGCGGTTTTTTTGAGCTACTATTCACTATGGCGACATCCTCTATCGAATCACCGGCTACCCTTTTGCTCGACTGGTATGATCGTCACGGCCGCGAACTCCCGTGGCGCGCAAAGGCCGGCGAGAAGCCCCAACCTTATCACGTCTGGATCAGCGAAATCATGCTGCAACAGACTACCACGGCGACGGTAGCGCCCTATTATCGGGAATTCCTCGACCGCTGGCCACATATTGAAGACCTGGCGGCGGCGCACTTGGACGCGGTGCTGCATGCCTGGCAGGGACTGGGCTATTACGCCCGCGCCCGGAACCTGCATAAATGCGCGCGGGTTCTCTGCGACTCCCATGGCGGCCGGCTGCCCGACGACGAAGCGGGCCTGCGCGCGCTTCCCGGCATCGGCGCCTATAGCGCGGCGGCAATTGCAGCCATCGCCTTTGAGCGGCCCTCGACAGTGGTCGACGGCAACGTTGAACGGGTGATGGCGCGCCTCCATGCGGTTAAGGACCCTCTGCCGGGCGCGAAAGCACAGATCAGGGCGCTGGCCCAGGACCACACCCCCAAGGCGCGGCCCGGTGATTATGCGCAAGGTTTGATGGATCTCGGCGCCACGGTCTGCAAGCCGCGCAATCCGAGTTGCGGGATTTGTCCCTGGAGCGGATTTTGCGCCGCTTATAGCCAGGGGCTGACCACCGAGCTGCCGCGCCGCAGCCCCAAGGCTCAACGACCGACCCGGCGCGCCATGGCGTTCTGGCTCACCCGGCCCGACGGCGCGGTTCTGTTGCGAAGACGACCCGAGAGTGGCCTGCTCGGCGGCATGATCGAGTTGCCCTCGACGCCCTGGCGGGCGCGACGCTGGAGCCTAAAATCTGCCTGTCAACATGCCCCTTTGGTGGCGGACTGGCGCAAGCTTGGCGGTGTGGTTCACCACGGCTTTACCCATTTCGCCCTGGAAACCACCCTGCTCACCGCCGAGGTTGAGCAGCGCAACGGCGACCTGTGGCGCCACCCCGATAGCTTCGGCGAACTCGCCCTGCCGAATCTGACGAAAAAGCTGGTTCGCCATGCCTTATTAGAATTGACCCAAGTCAAAGACCGCTCCCGTCCAGAGGCCTAATTTCGCTGTTATAGGGGAAAGGAGGGTTCAATTATGGTCAGGGTTTTCACGATGATCACGGCGGCGGCGGCGTTATTGCTGGTCGCGGGCGGCGCATACGCCGACGAGGGCCACAAACACGCAAAAACAGAGATGGGTCACGATCAGCTGGAAAGCCGAAGCGGCCCACAGCTTCTCATGCCGATGATGAATTCGTCGCGCGGGCGCATGCTGTTCGCCGCCAAGGGCTGCGTCGCCTGTCATTCGATTAACGGCGTCGGCGGCGAGGACGCGCCCAATCTCGACGCCCATTCCATGCAACCCTACATGAACCTGTTTGACTTCGCCGCCCGCATGTGGCGCGGCGCCGCGACCATGATCGCCCTGCAGGAAGAAATCTTCGGCGAGCAGGTCGAATTCACTGGGAAAGAACTCGCCGACATCATCGCCTTCCTCCATGACGAGGATGAACAGCACAAATTCTCCGAAGCCTACATTCCCCCCGAAGTCATGCCCATGATGAACCATATACACGGCGAACCCGGCAGTGGCGCCGCGGCTCATGCCGAGGAGCTTGGCCATGACATGATGCAAGACAGCAACCATGGCCATGCGGAAGGCGCTGAAAAACACACAGACTGAGCCAATGAACGCCCGGACCCGCTAATTAATCACTCGGCATTGACCCTAATTGAGTGATAATGGCCGCCGGTATTTCGGGAAAGGCAAGCTCTACCATGTACAGATATTTCACGGCCATTGCCGTGGCGGCGGCGATGATTTTGATCGCCGACGACGCGTTCTCCACGGATGGTCAAAATCACGACGAAACCCAGGCAAATACGGAGCAGGGTCATAGCGGGATGGAGGGTCCAGGCGGCGCAATGATTATTATGCCCGCCATGGACTCGGCGTAGGGGCGCAAGCTGTATGCCTCCAAAGGCTGTGTCGTCTGCCACGCGATCAACGGCATCGGCGGCCAGGATGCGCCAAATCTCGACGCCCATACCATGAGCGCTCAAATGAATTTGCTCGATTTCGCCGCCCGTATGTAGCGCGGCGCGGCGACCATGATCGCCATGCAGGAGGATGAATTAGGCGAACAGATCGACTTCACAGGCCAAGAACTGGCCGACATCATCGCCTTTGTTCATGACGAAAAAGAGCAGCATAAATTCACCGAGGCCGATGTTCCGCCGCACATCATGAAACTTATTCAACACGACTAATAGGCCTAGAGCGCGGCGTCAGGCCTCAATCAAACGGCTGGCGATGGGCTTGAAACTTCGCCGGTGATGGGCGGTAACGCCGAGCCGGTCGAGGGCGGCGCGGTGTTCGGCCGTACCGTAGCCGGCGTTGCGTTCCCAGCCATAGCCCGGATGTTCCACCGCCAACTGCGCCATGATCCGATCCCGGGTCACCTTGGCGATGATCGAGGCGGCGGCGATGGACAGCGAGCGGCGGTCGCCGCCGACCAGGGTAGTCGATGGACAGGGCAGTTCGGGCGCGCGATTGCCGTCGATCAAGACATGCTCGGGAACGACGCCGAGGTCTTCTACCGCGCGGGCCATGGCCAGCATGGCGGCGCCGAGGATGTTGAGCCGTTCAATCTCGCCCACATCGGCAGCCCCGATACCAATGGTGGCGCAATTCTGTAGCCGCTTATACAGCGCTTCCCGGCGGGAACGGCTCAGGGCTTTCGAATCATCGATGCCGGGCGGTATAGCCTCCCTTTGAAGGATGACGGCGGCGGCGACCACCGGGCCCGACCAGGGGCCGCGCCCGACCTCATCGACGCCGGCGACAAGCCCCTCATGGCCGCTTTCGTAGGTAAGATCAGGCGGCATTATCGGGCGGACCCTGGCGGCGCTTCCTGTATTGACGGTAGCGCTCGATAGTCTTGGCGGCTATTTTGCGCAAGGCCGACGCCTCATCGGGATAGAGCCCCTCGATCAACTCGTCGCGGTTCGAAACACCGGCGCCCACCAGATCTTGAAGCCGGCGCGCCACGTCGATCCACAGGGGGCTGGTGATCAGGCTCAGTGCAATCACCGTGACCACAAGGCGGTGGCCTTCCTGTTCGATGAGGCCGTTGCCCAGGCCCAAGGCGGCGAGCACGAAGGAGAATTCACCGATTTGGCCGAGCACCACGCCGGCGAGAAACGCTCGCGGCCAGGGATCGCCCAGCAGCCGTAAAACGCCGACATTCATCGCCGTCTTGCCCAGGGTAATGACCAGCAACAGCACCAGCACGGCGCCCAGATTATGCCAGATATAGGCCAGATCAATAAGCAGGCCGATGGACAGGAAGAAAACCATGAGCAACACGGACTGGATCGGCCGGGTGGCCTCGATAATACTCTCGCGGTCGGTGCTGGCGCCAATAAACAAACCTGCGAGAAAAGCCCCATAAGCCGCTGATAAACCTAATAGTCCACTGATTGTAGCTGCCGCAAAACAAGGCGCCAGAGCGGCCAGCGGGGTGAGGTCGTGGTCGCCGACAATCCACCGCCCAAAGGGCAAGCGAACCGGCTCGCGGCGGCCGAGAAACCGTACGAACAGCACCAGGAAGCCGACCGCGAAGGCGATCGGCAGCAAATCGAGAAATCCGAAGCCGCTGGCGCTGGCCATGCCGTTGAGGATCAGCATCATGGGCACCACCGCGAGGTCCTGGGCAATCAGAATGGCGACGGTCACGCGCCCGACATCGCTCTCCAGCTCGCCGATGTCGCCGAGCATCTTGATGACCACGGCAGTGCTCGAGAGGGCGATGACGAAGCCGAGCAGGATGGCAATCTCGACAGTCCAGCCAAACACCACGGAGAGCAGCAGCATCACCAGGACGGCGCCGCCGACCTGAAGCACCGTCCCCATCAGGGCGATGCGCCAGACCTTTTTGAATTCATGCAGAGAAAGTTCCATGCCGATGAGGAACAGCAGCATGAGCACGCCGAGTTCGGCCAACAGGTTGATCTGGTCGCGATCCTCGACCAGGCCGAAGCCCGACGGGCCGAGCACCACGCCGGCCAGGATATAGCCGATCAGGGCGGGCAGCTTGAGCCGCAGCATGGCCATGCCGCACAACAGGGCGACAACGACGACCAGGGCAATGAAGGTTATTTCGCTGTGGACGTTCATATGCCGGACAATCTATCACGAAGGCCGGGGCCGTCGATGTCCGAAGATGATCCTTGAGACTGAAGATGGACCTTGAGGTTCTACAGCAGCGAGAGCTGATCGCCGGCGCAGGGCGGCGGCTGGAAGCGGGTGGCGTCCAAAGACCAGTCTCGCGTCGCCAGTCCGAAACGCTGTTTGGCCAGATCGAATCGCTTAGCGATCATCTCGGCATAGGCACCCTCGCCTGTCATGCGCCGCCCCCAGGCGGAGTCGTAATCCTTACCGCCGCGCATGCTCCGCACCAGGCTCATGACGTGATCGGCCTTGAGCGGCGCGTGGACGCGCAGCCATTCGCGGAACAGATCGGCTGTTTCAAGCGGCAGCCGGAGCAGGATATAGGCAGCCGAGCTGGCCCCCGCTTCGGCCACCGCTTCGAGGATATCCTCGATCTCGGCATCGTTGATCACCGGGATGATCGGCGCCACCATGGCGCCGGTGGGGATGCCGGCATTATTGAGGGCGCGGATCGTCTTGAGGCGGCGCGGCGGGGTGGCGGCGCGCGGCTCGAGGCTGCGGGCGAGATTGCGGTCCAGGGTGGTCACCGAGACATAGACCCGCGCCAGCCTGCGCGCCGCCATATCCGCCAGGATGTCGATGTCGCGCAGCACCAGGGCGGATTTGGTGACGATGGCCAGGGGATGGTTATGGGCGCTCAACACTTCGAGCAGACCGCGAGTGATGCGCAGCTCACGCTCGATCGGCTGATAGGGATCGGTGTTGGTGCCGAGCGCCATGGTCCGGCAGGTGTAGCCCGGTTTGCGAAGCTCGGCGTCGAGCAGGGCGGGCGCATCGGGCTTGGAGAACAGGCGGGTCTCGAAATCAAGCCCCGGCGACAGGCCGAGCTAGGCATGGGTGGTCCGCGCGAAACACTAGACGCAGCCGTGCTCGCAACCCCGCCAGGGCTTGATCGAGCGGTCGAACGGAAGATCAGGCGATTGGTTCCAGGTGATGATACTGCGCGTGGTATCGGCGCTCACCGTGGTGCGCAGGGGCGGCAGGTCTTCATCCAGAATCCCCCAGCCGTCATCCATCTCGAGCGGCACCGTATCATCGAACCGCGACGGCGGATTGCTCACCGCCCCCCTGCCCTTGCGCAGATGTCTTGGCTGGCCATTCATCAGGGCAACAGACTATTTCAAAATCTAGAACAAAACAAGAACATTAAAGTTCATCCGCGCCTCACCACAAAGGTATCAGCGATCTTGTCGTGCCAGGTCTGCTTTTAGTCGGAGAACAGCAGCGCCATAAAGCCTGAATAATTCATGCGATCCATTTGGCCCGCTATTTTCCTGCCAGACTGGAATTTAAAGAAAGAGTATCCTCCTATGGTGCGTCTTGGTCTACACAGGTGCCAGCCATCATCAAGGAAGTCTCAAACAGATGAAGATCGATACTGACATTGCCGCGCGCCATGAGTCCCTGAAGTCTTTCAGGCGCGATATCCACCGCCATCCCGAAACCGCCTTCGAGGAGGTCCGCACCGCCGCAGCGGTCGCAGCCCGGCTCGAGGCCTGTGGTATGGAGGTTCATACCGGCATCGCCGAGACCGGCATCGTCGGCGTGCTGCGGAGCGGCGATTCCAACCGCGCCATTGCTCTTCGCGCCGATATGGACGCGCTCAACCTGACCGAACACAACAGCTTCGATCATTGCTCATCAATCCCCGGCAAGATGCACGGCTGCGGCCACGACGGCCATACAACCATGCTGCTCGGCGCCGCCGAACATCTGGCGGCCAACCCGGCCTTCAACGGAACGGTCTATTTCATCTTCCAGCCCGCCGAAGAAGGCGGCGGCGGCGGCAGGGTGATGGTCGAGGAAGGATTGTTCGAGCGCTTCCCGGTGGAGGGCGTCTACGGCATGCATAATATGCCGGGCCTGGCCGCCGGGAGCATTGCCGTCTCGCCCGGCCCGGTCATGGCGGCGGCGGATGTCTTCACCATCACCATTACCGGCGTCGGCGGCCATGCCGCTTTTCCGCACCGCACGGTCGATCCGGTGTTTGCCGCCGGCGAGATCATCGTCGCCCTGCAAACCATCGTCGCCCGCAACACCGACCCGCTCAGCTCGGCGGTAATCAGCGTGACCATGATGCAGGCCGGCGAGGCGAGCAACATCATCCCAGAGACCGCCGCCTTGACAGGGAGTGCGCGGAGCTTCACCGACGAGACGCGCGATTTGCTGGAAACCACCATGCGGCGCATCGTCGAGGGCGTCGCCGCCGCCCATGGCGCCACCGCTACGCTCGACTACGCGCGCGGCTATCCGGCGACGGTCAACCACGCGGCGGAAAGCGAAATCGCCGCGCGCGCCGCCGCCGCCGCCGTCGGCGCCAGCAATGTGGCGCATGATTTCCCGCCCATGATGGGGGCCGAGGATTTTTCCTATATGCTGCGCGAGCGGCCCGGCTGCTATGTCTTCATCGGCAATGGCGAGGGCGAGGCCCACCCCATGTGCCACAGCCCCGATTACGACTTCAACGACGATATCCTGCCCATCGGCGTGAGCTACTGGGCGCGCCTGGTTGAGGAAGCTCTTGGCGCCGCCTGAAGCATCTCTTCCGGCGCGCAGCCTGATTATCCCGACGCTCGACTCGGTTGATTGCCTGGCGCCGTGTCTGCGCTCCTTCCCTGCCGATGACATCGAGGTCATCATCGTCGACGGCGGATCGCGCGACGGCACTCAAGCACACGCCGACTCTCTGGGCGCGCGAGTGCTGATGTCCGCCCCTGGCCGGGGTGCGCAGCTCATGGCCGGCGCGGCCGCGGCGCGGGGCCGCTGGCTATTGTTCCTCCATGCCGACACCCGCCTGTCCAAAGGATGGTGGGAGACGGCCAAGGATTTCATGGCGGCGGCGGGCGAAAACCGCGCCGGATATTTCCACTATGCCCTCGACGACGACGCCCCGGCGGCGCGCCGTCTCGAAGCCCTGGTTGATTGGCGCTGCCGCTTTCTCGGGCTGCCCTACGGCGATCAGGGGCTGTTAATTGCCCGCGAATTTTACCAGCAGCTCGGCGGCTTTAGATCGATGCCTCTGATGGAGGATGTCGAGTTCATCAGGCGCATCGGCAAGCACCGCCTGGTTATGCTCGACGCCGAAGCGATGACCTCGGCGGCGCGTTATCGCCGTGACGGATATCTGCGGCGCTCGGGCCGAAATCTGACCTGTCTGGCCCTCTATCACCTTGGCCTGCCTGCGCGCAGCCTGGTCCGTCTCTACGGGTGAAACACCTCATCCTATTCGTCAAGGCGCCCCGCCTCGGCGCCGTGAAGACGCGGCTGTCAGCTAATATCGGCGTGCTCAAGGCCTGGCGCTTCTACCGAGCTTCCGTGGCGCAAACCTTCCGCCGCCTGGACCGCGATCCCCGGTGGCGTTGCATCCTCAGCGTCACCCCCGACCGCTTCGCCCGCTCTGGCGACCTGCCTCAGGGGCGCGGCGATTTGGGGGCGCGCATGGGCCGCGCCTTGAACAGCGTGCCACGCGGGCCGGCGCTGCTCATCGGCGGCGACATCCCCGATATCGAAACCAGGGATGTAGCCCGGGCCTTCCGGGAACTCGAACGTCATGACATGGTCTTCGGCCCCTCCTCCGACGGCGGCTATTGGCTGATCGGCGCCCGCCGCCGGCCCCTGCCCCGCGGCCTGTTTAAAGGCGTGCGCTGGTCGAGCCCGCACGCTCTCGCCGACATCCTGGCGAGCCTCCCGCCCCACTGCAGCGCGGCCCTGGTTGGGACACTCGATGATATCGACGACGGCGACGCCTGGCGGCGCTGGTGTGCGGCTAAACGCTGATGAATCAAAAATCTACCGTCAAAGGCATCGCCTGGATGGTCCTGACCGGGCTGCTGTTCGTCGCCGTGACCGGCATCGTCCGCCATCTCGGCTCGGACATGAATCCGATCCAGGCGGCCTTCATCCGCTATGCCATGGGGGTCGTCATCATGGCCCCGCTTTTCCTGCGTATGCGATGGACGCGAATTGCGTCAGGGCCTCGGATCGGCATGTTTCTGATCCGCGGCCTGGTGCATGGCACCGGGGTCATGCTGTGGTTCTACGCCATGGCCCATATCCCCATCGCCGAAGTCACCGCCCTGAGCTTCACCGCCCCCATCTTCACCACCATCGGCGCCACCCTGTTTCTCGGCGAGAAGGTTCGCGCGCGGCGTATCGGCGCCGTGCTGATGGGCTTCGCCGGCACGCTGATCATCCTCAGGCCGGGCATCGCGGCGATCGATCCCGGCGCTATCGCACAGCTTCTGGCGGCGCCGCTGTTCGCCGCCTCGTTCATCCTGGCGAAGAAGCTCACCGAAACCGACCCGACCCGGGTCATCGTCGGCGCCCTGACGATTATCGTCACCCTGATGCTCTTGGGGCCGGCCTTGCTGGTCTGGCGCACACCAACGCCGACCGAGCTGGGGTGGCTTTTCGCCACGGCGAGCTTTGCTACAGCCGGTCACCTCACCCTGGTCCAGGCGTTTCGCGCCGCCGAAATCACCGTGACCCAGCCGGTCGCCTTCCTGCAATTGGTCTGGGCGACCCTGCTCGGCTATTACGTCTTCGGCGAGACGCCCGACATGTTTACCTGGATCGGCGCCGCCGTCATCGTCTCCAGCGCCACCTACATCGCCCACCGGGAACTCAAGAACCGTTAGTCGAATGGCGTGTCAGGCCGGTTTGCCTGATTCAATTTCGACACAGATTTTTCCCTTATGTCGGCCTTTTTGCAGATGCTCTATGGCTTCATTGGCCGCATCGAAGGGAAACACCCGATCGATGATGGGTGTAATGTCATGCTGCTCGATGGCATCGACCATTCGTTCAAATGCCTGCTTGTGGCCGACGGATACCGAGTGAAGCGTGATATTTCGCGTCAGGATCAAGGGCAGACGCACCGTGGCGACACTTCCGGTGACCGTGCCGATCAGTATCACCAGGCCGCCGGTTTTGACCGCCCGCAAGGATTTTTCCAATGTCTCTGCGCCGCCCAACTCAAGCACGCGATCGCATCCTTTGCCGTGGGTGAGTTTTTTGACAGTGCGGTGCCAATCAGGGTCGAGCCGATAGTTGATGGTCTCGTCAGCCCCCAGTTCCCGGACAAAATCGAGCTTTTCGTCACGGGACGACATCATGATGACCCGGGCGCGCATCAGTTTCGCAAATTTCAAGGCAAACAGCGCCACCCCGCCGGTGCCTTGGATCAAGACCGTTTCGCCGGGCTGTATGGGTTTTAGATCCGTCAGGGCAGACCATGCGGTGAGCCCGGCGCAGGGCAGCGTGGCGGCGGCCAGGTGCGATATACTGTCGGGCATCAAGACCGTATCCTCGGCATCGACAACCATAGAGGTGCACAGCATTCCGTCCCGCGGGCCGCCCAGGCTGTGGCGATAGAGATCGACCGGAGGATCACCGCTTAACCAGGTCCTGAAGAAGAGCGGACAGACCCGATCGCCGACCTTCAAGCCGGTGACCGCATCGCCGATTTGGTCCACCACCCCGACGCCATCGGAAATCGGGATGAGGGGCAGCGTTACAGCCGATCCATGGTCTCCCCGCATGACCACCAGATCACGATAATTGAGCGACGCGGCCAAGACTCTCAGGCGGACCTGAGTCTCGCCGGGAACGGGCATGGCGCGCCTGACCAGCTTTAAGTTTTCAATCCCAAACTCGCTGCCAAGCTCCCAGGCCTGAATGAAATCCGACCCTGAAGTCATGCACCCTCTTCCAATAGCGCGTCGTTTCCCCCGCCGTCAGCTTTTCGTGTCCTGATTCAAATTGATCAAATGCAGACAGAGCAGCATGACATTGGCGGCGAGCAGAGCGGTCATGCCGGCGACGTCGTGGGGCGGGCTTACCGTGTTAACGTCGCAGGCCACGATGTTGAGCCCGGTCAGCGAGCGCAAAATGGTGATGCCTTCGCGCGCGGTCAGGCCGCCCCAGGTCGGGTCGCACACCCCCGGCGCGCAGGATGGATCGAACACGTCCATGTCCCAGCAGAGATAGACCGGCCTAGCACCTACCGCCGCCTTCATCTCGTCAATCACCGTACTGATGCCGCGCTCGAACAATGTGTCGGCGGTAACCACGCGATAGCCGAAGTCGCGGGTGAAATTGAGGATGTCCGGATGTCGGCAGGTGCCGCGTATGCCGATGTGCCAGGACTCCGCGGTGTCGAGCAGGCCCTCCTCGGCGGCGCAATTGAAGGTGGTGGCGTTGGTGTGGCGGCGCTGGCCTTCGATGGGATAGGCGTCGGTGTGGGAGTCGAAATGCACCACCACCATGCCCTTATGGCGCGGCCCCATAGCGCGCAATTGCGGCAGGGTCACCGCGCCATCGCCGCCCATGGTAACCGGGATCGCGCCGGCGTCGGCGATCTGATTGACGGCGGATTCCATAACCTCGTAGGCCTCTTCGATGCGCCCCGAGATGACATTGGCGTTGCCGCAATCCATAACCGCCAGTTCCGCAAGCGGGTCACGCATGGAGAAGCTCGGATAGGGCCCATCGAGACGGATCGCCTGGTCGCGGATCGCCCCCGGCCCCTGACGCGCGCCGACACGGTAGGGATCGGCGCCGCAATCGAACGGCATGCCCAGGATGGCCGCTCTGGCAGCCTCCAGACCAACGCCCGAGGGCACGCGCATGAAACCCTGGGTCGGTCGAAATATATGCGGATCGAGTACGGTCATCGGTCTCATCGCCCTCTCTATAGATGCATCAAAACACTTCAAGAGCTTATACCACCTTACGGTGATAGGCGATCAGGACGGCAGGCGGACGGTGCCGAATTTGGTTTTGGCCCAGCACGCAATACGCAGCACTCATTATCTCAGTTGTGTACAGTTGATACCGAAGTGCGAAATTATAGCGCCACCCACCCCCCGGTATTTGAATCTGCCAAGGATTAAATTGTAATGGGAAAAGATCTTTCCGTGACGGCTTTTGCGGCAGGCGTCCTTGCTGCCTTCGTGGGTTTTGCCGGCTCATTCGCCATTGTTGTTCAGGGATTGTACGGCGTCGGCGCCAATGCCGCTGAAGCGGCCTCGGGGTTGATGGTTCTGGCTGTTTCCATGGGTTTGTGCGCGATCTTCCTGGCGCTGAAAACCAGAATGCCCATCAGTGTGGCCTGGTCGACGCCGGGTGCTGCATTCTTGGCAACATTGACCCCTGTAGAGGGCGGCTTTCCGGTTGCTGTCGGCGCGTTCATTATTACAGCGCTGCTCATAATTGTAGCCGGTTTGTGGAAGTCGTTTGGCCGGGTGATTTCAGCCATACCAACCCCTTTGGCCAGCGCCATGCTGGCGGGTGTTCTGTTGCCGCTCTGTCTGGCGCCGTTTGAAGCGATTGCCGAGATTCCCCAGGTGGGATTGCCGATTATTCTGGTCTGGCTTGTCGTCGCCAGATTTAAACGGGTACTTGCCGTGCCCGCCGCTGTGTTTGTTGCCGCCGTGCTGATTGTAACGGTCTTCGAAATTGATATCGCCCAGATTGAATCCCTATGGTCATATCCGGTTTTTGTCGCGCCCAGCTTTACGGCATCCGGACTGATTGGTATCGCACTGCCTTTGTTCATTATAACCATGGCGGGACAGAATATTACCGGGATCGCTGTTTTGAACAGCTTCGGCTTCAGACCGGATGCCGGCGTCATGTTTGGCTGGACGGGACTGTTCAGCCTAGCCTCCGCCCCATTCGGTGCCCACGCGGTTAATCTTGCCGCCATTACAACAGCGATTTGCGCTGGGGAGGAGGCGCACCCCGATCCTGGTAAACGATATTGGGCGGCGGTTATAGGCGGCATTACCTATATTATATTTGGCCTTACAGCCGGAGCGGCTATTGGCTTCATCAGCATATCGCCGCCGATTTTGATCGCGGCTGTAGCGGGCTTAGCCCTGTTTGGTGCTTTAAGCGCCTCACTTGTTACTGCCATGTCGTCGGAAACAGACCGGGAAGCGGCTCTCATCACCTTCCTGGTAACGGCTTCGGGTATTAGCTTCTTCGGCATCGGCGGTGTTTTCTGGGGTCTTCTTGCCGGGGGCGCAATGTATCTTTGGGATCACCGGAAGTCCAAATCCGATTTGAACGATCCGGCTCTATAAACAACATCCCGGCACGGGTGCTCTAAGGCCACCTTGCCGAGATGTTGTTTTCATTGAATGCGGCTCATACCATCGAGCAGTATTAGGACGGCAGGCGGACGGTGCCGAATTTTGTTTCGGCCCAGCGCGCGATACGCAGCACCGGATAGCAATAGGCGAAATACATCAGCGCGGTCATGCCGTAGATCAACATCAGCTCGCGAGGATGGCGCTGGGTGGCGTGTTCACCGGCGCGGACCAGCTCGGCGATACCGATGACCGAGACGATGGAGGTGCCCTTGATGATGATGACATAGATGCCGCCCATGGGCGGGATCATCATTTTCACGGCCTGGGGCAGAACCACATGCCGCATGCTTTGCCACGCCGTCATGCCGGTCGAGCGCGCCGCTTCGCTCTGGCCGCGCGGGACGGCCTGGACGGCGCCGCGAACGATCTCTGCTACATAGGTCGAGGTATAGAGGCTGAGGGCGATGACAGCCGCCGGAAAGGCCTCCAACTGGAGCCACAAAATTCCCGTCATCGGCAGCACGAAATAAATCAAGTAGAGATGGATCAGGAACGGCGTCCCACGCAAGGCATGGATATATATTCCCAGGGTCATGGAAATCGGCCAGCCGCCCACCGTACGCAGCATGCCGACGACAAAGCCCAAAAGACTTCCGCAAAAGATCGTGATCAGCGAAATTTTGAAGGTCATCCACAAGCCTTCGAGGAGGAAGGGCATGGTGAGTTTGATCACCTCGATCATGCTCGCGCCCCCCCCCCCCAGTTTGCGTTGCGCATAATTGGAGAAAAACAGCATGATCCCGTAAATCACCAGGTATAAAAAGGCGACCGTAAGGAAAGCCTCGTTCGGCATCAGCCGCTCGCTGAGAACCGTCAGACCGGCGCCGAAAAGTTCGAACACGCCGATGAAGCTGACCAGGGATGAATCCTTGATGAGAACCGCCGTCTGGCCGAGCAGCGGCGGCAGGACATTGGCGAATGCCTGCGGCAGAACGACATGACGCATGCGTTGCAGATAGGTCATGCCGACCGACTTGGCGCCCTCGACCTGACCCTTCGAGATGGACTCGATACCGGCACGAATGATTTCGCTCATATAAGCGCCGGCGTTGAGGCCGAGCGCAATGATGCCGCCTTCTATTTCGTCCAGGCGGCGGTCGAGAATGGGCAGCGCCGGCAGGGAGAAATAGATCACATAGATTTGGATCAGTAACGGGGTTGAGCGGATCGCCTGCACGTAGCCGGCCGAGATGCGCCACAACAACGGGTTGGCGGACATCCGCATGATCGCCGCCACCGTGCCGACGACCAGGGACAGCACCAGAGAAATCAGCGAAATCCACATGGTCGCGGTCATGCCCCGGGTGAACTCGGGGACATACTGCAAGGCAACGCGCCAATTGTAGTAATCGAGAATCCAGTCGAACATGCCCGCGACTATCTCATATCCGAATCGTGATGATAAAAAAGGGGCCCCATCCTATAGATGGAGCCCCGGTAGTGTGTCGATAAGCGCTTATGCCCACCTAATCTTTTGGCACCGGCGTCTGTTCTGTCTTCCAGTCGGTGCTGAACATCCAGTAGTTCTTGAGCTTGTCCAAGCGCCCATCGGCCTCGATCAACATGATGTAGTTGTTCATCCAGGCGAGGAGGTGAGTTTCTTCGGGCCGGGTGGCGAAGCTGAGCGGACCTCTGTCAGGCGCACCCTGGAGAATCTTAAATTCCGGATACTCGATCATATACCCTTTTGCCGAGGCCTCATCGTTGATCCCGGCATCGGCCCGGCCAGCCGAAACCGCCTGAGCAACGGCGGGACCGCCGCCGGCGAATTCCTTGATGGTTGCCAGCGGGCACTTGGCCTTAAGCACGCCAACGTTGCTGCTGCCCTGAACCACGGCGACCGAGACACCCTCGACGCAAGCGTCCTGCCAGTTCACGAACGACTGGCTCTTCTTCGAGTAAATCACGTTCCGGCTGTATATGTACGGCCGGGTGAAATTCAGAACCAACGCACGCGTGGCCTTTGGCGTCATGTCGGCGGCCAGGAAATCAGCCTTGCCCGAGACGACGGCAGGGATCAGTCCCTTCCAGTCAAAGTCGAGAAGCTTGAGCTCGACGCCTATGTCATCGGCCATCATCTGGACGAGTTCGACGGCGAAGCCGGTGCGGTTGCCCTTCGTATCGACGTAACTCACGGGCGGACCCTGGGTCTGAACGGCAACCCGCAACTCGCCGCGCTTGACGATATCACTGACTACATCGGTTACGTCCCGAGGGTTGGTGTAAGAGCGCATCCACTGGTGTCTGCCTGT
>Ga0066376_10002605_pt1 | contig 16721 bp, 14 predicted proteins | sample Knorr_S15_td_Bot_FD_77009 | JGI IMG/M metagenome (GOLD analysis project Ga0066376, IMG submission 77009) | Marine microbial communities from Southern Atlantic Ocean transect - Knorr_S15_td_Bottom_ad_5009_LV_A | ecosystem: Environmental > Aquatic > Marine > Oceanic | place: Southern Atlantic... | reverse complement strand
GTGCTTACCACCTGTTTCATGACCTCAATATCTGCCAGCTTATCTTTGGTACCCTGGTGAATCAGCATGGGTTTTGATATGTGTGGAAAATGCGCCGCCCGTTCGTCGGGCCCTTTACCGCCGTTAATGGGGAAGGCAAAGCATACAATCCCTTGTATCGGTATAGATTCATCTGCTTCAGCGAGGGTAGTCATTCTACCACTCATCGAATGGCCACCGGCGAAAAGAGGCAGATCATGTGCTTCCTCTTTTGCTTTTTCGATGGCTGATCTAATCGTCGCCAAAAGGACTTTTCTGCCGTCAAGACCACCTCCGCCCTTTTCTGAATAGGGATACTGATATCGAAAGGTGGCCATACCCTGCCGGACGAGGGCATCACTCAAATCAGCTATGAGCGAGTGCCTCATATTGGAACCGGCGCCATGACCGAGGACCAACAGGGCGCGTGCGTTTGCCGGTTGATCTAAAATGGCGGACACTTCCCCTTTTTCAGGGGTGGCGATAAATTTTAATTCTCTGGGCATTAGAGCATCTTCTCATCGTTTAAAGGGATGTGATAATTATATTATATGTGGCAGGTCAGTTTAACGCTTTTTCAATAAAAAGAAAAGGAATTATCCTGGATTATTTCTTGCCGCTGAAATCACCGGATTCCGCTTCGTTGATATATTTTAACCGGCGTTTATGGAATAAAATATTTTCCCCCAAAACGGCGCCATCCCATCCGTCCGAACAGGCCGATTCATGGAGGTCTTTCATGATATCCTGCAAAGCGGTTTCTTCGCTCAGGTTGTTCCATTCGTGGGGGTCGGTCTCAAGATCAAAAAGGAGAGACGGATAGCCCGGTGCAAAGCAGGCCTTCCAGCGTCCGCGCCGGACCATACGCATCGGCACGCGGGTGCCGTCACAGGCGTAGTCGGATATGATCACCCGTTCCGGTTCTTGCCGTGCAGGGTCTGCCAGTAAAGGGAATAGCGACCGGCCGGGCAACCCTTCAAACGCGGCTTGCTGGCCGGTCAGATCGAGGAATGTACTCATCCAGTCGATCAACGACACAGGCGCTTCACACTGGGCGCCCGCATGCACCTGGTCCGGCGGTACGACAATAAAAGGGACACGCACGCTGTCCTCATAGAAATTCAGTTTTGACCAGAACCCATGCTCGCCCATATTGTCACCATGGTCGGAAAGATAGACCACATAGGTTCTGTCGGCCCCTTGCAGGGTTTGTAGATGAGATAAGAGTTTCCCGATCAACTCGTCCATGCGGGTAATCATACCGTAGTAACATCGTCGGGCTATCCTGACCTCGTCCTCTGTAGCGCCGTCCGTGGTCAGTCCCAGCCATTTTCTGTTGTTCTCCAATTGCAGCGGGACCATCTCCTCATACGTCCGTCCATGGGGCGGGATGCGAGGCATGGGGATGTCCGTTCCCTCGTACATATCATAATACTTCCGGCTCACAGCATAGGGAAAGTGCGGCAGGAAAAGACCCGTCATAAGTGCCCAGGGCCGACCGTCCTCATCAGAAGTAAGATAGGTCAGCTCCTCTATGGCCGCCTGTATGACCGCCTCATCGAAAAGTTCCGCACGGGTCGGCTCCTCCACCGGTCCGGACTCCCTGATCGCTCCCAGCATGACGTGATCATCAGCCTGTGGTTTATCCCAATCCCCGTATGTGAATGGAATCAGGGTTTCGTTGATGTCAGGATAAACCCTTCTTTCAAATCCATGCATTCTATCATGACCGACAAAATGCATGCGGCCGCTGATCGAGGTCGCATAACCCGCCCTGCGGAGCACATGCGCCCACGTGGGCATATCCGATCTCAATGGTGTACCAAGTTCCCACACCCCATGCTCCGGCGTCAGGCGGCCGGTCATGAACCCGGCTCGGGAAGGCGTGCACATAGGGTACGGGCAGTAGGCGTTTCGGAAGGTAATCCCTGTCGCCACAAGCTGGTCCAGGGAAGGCGTTATGACGACCGGATGCCCCAGACCACCGACCGTATCCGGCGCGTGTTGGTCAGACATGATAATTAGAAAATTCGGGGTCTCAGACATAGGTTTTCTACGCAAAACACTTCATGGGATGAACGGCCTGGATCAGCGGGTATGCCAGGGCTCGGTGAGCGGCTTGGCGCCGTTCAATTCACCGTATCCGATTCCAGTCGATCCCTTTGGATTCGGACCGAAATACCGCTTGTCCATCTCGTCGGCCATTGGTTGGAAACGTATGTCACAGGATAATCGAATCCGACCGAAAGAAGAGTGGTTATCAAGGGTGCCGTGGAGGGTCGTCATACCAAACACGGCAAGGTCGCCGGGTTCGAAATTTGCTGTTAGAAGGCGTGTGCCGCGACTCTGCGCCAGGGAAATAGGACTGTCCATCACAGACACGGCCGGTGAATCCTTCGAATCATAGTCAACTGCCGTTGCAGGTTCAATGAGATCCGTAAAGTGATTGGATCCTTCGATCACCAACAGGGGGCCATCGGTGACCGGCACGTCGCCGAGAGCGAGCCAGGCAGTATGGATGCGGTCGCTGCCGCGCGCAAAGAAAGGATAGTCGTAGTGAAGTGGTGTGGCACGTCCAACAGGACTGGGTCTTAAAAACAGGTAATCTTGAGGTCGCGCCGGATCCCCCAACACTTCTGCCATGACGGCCCGCAGGTGCGGACCATGGGTAACCTGCCGCAATGCAGGTCCTTCACAGACAGATTGCCAGAAGGCGCCAAGGTCGCCTGCCGTCTCCTTTCGGTCACTTCTGCCGGTGAAGAAACCCTCCCACGAAGGCTGCTTAATTTCACCCACATTCGCCAGACGCTCAAAGATTTCGGCACGGGCGGTCAGGACTTCATCGCGGTCGATCACCCCACGAAGGAACAGGTAGCCGTCTTCCTTCAACCGGCGTTTTAACTCCCCGGGTTTTCCTTTGAGGTCCGAGCTCTCCTGCAGGTTGCCGATCAGGTCTTCCGGAACCGGTAAGCCCTGTGTGATGCAGTTTTTCATGGGTATGTTTCCGTGAATTGGGTTTGTGTGGTCCCGGGTTAAACCTCTGCGGTATGTACGGCCGTTTTCAGGCTTCCGTGCCGATTGGGGCACATCCGTTATCTGAGTTTTTCATTGAAGAAATCGATGGTGCGGCGCCAGGCGAGTTCGGCGGTTGCTTTGTCATAACGGGGGGTAGTATCATTATGGAACCCGTGATTGACCTCCGGATATATATGCGCCGTATATGCCTTCTTGTGGGTTTTCAAAGCTGCTTCAAAGGCAGGCCATCCCTCGTTAATTCGCTTGTCCAACCCGGCATATTGCAACAGCAGCGGTGCATTAATCCGGGTGACCTCCTCGTCGGCTGGTTGACTGCCGTAAAACGGTACGGCCGCACCCAGATCCGATAGGCGCACCGCCATCATATTGGAAATCCAGCCGCCGAAGCAGAAGCCGACAACACCGACTTTTCCACTGCATTCCGGGTGTGATTTCAGATAGCCATAAGCGGCCATAAAATCCTCCAGCATTTTATTCCGATCCCGTTGGCGTTGTAGTAATCTACCATCGTCGTCATTGCCTGGATAGCCACCAAGCGGTGTCAGAGCATCCGGAGCGTATGCGATAAACCCTGCAAGGCCGGCTCTTCGCGCTACGTCTTCGATATGTGGGTTAAGCCCTCTATTCTCATGCACAACGACAATACCGGGTAATTTTTCTTTGTTACCGGCAGGCCGTGAGAGCAGGCCGCGGATGGTACCGCCGCCTTCAGGCGAATCGTACGACATATATTCTGACTTTAGCCGTGCATCCTGCGGTTCGATCTGCTGGGCGTGCACATAGTCCGGAGAAAGAAAGTTAAACATGGCCGTAGCCGTCAGCCCGGCCGCTGCATACCTGGATGCCTGATCCAGAAATTCCCGGCGATTGATCTGCCCATGCACGTAGTGATCGAACAAATCGTATACACCCTGATCCAGTTTTTCAATTTTCATTTAAAGGCTCCCTTGATAGGGTAATATATACCTGACCCTCTGTTATTTCACCAGATGAAACTCCGTCTGCCGCGATAATATCCATGATATATGCCCATCCGAATCGATTCCTGCATCTTCTTCCTGACCGACTCTCAGTTTTTGGCCGCCCCATTCCGGGACCGGCGTGACCGCGGCCAGTTCGATGGAATGCCAGGTTTCCGGTAGAAGCAATACATCCCCGCGGCCGGGTACCCCCTGCTGACGATCCCACAGGCCGATCAGGGGGCCGGCGCCATGCCCGTGATCCCCGATGGGATGCGTATATACCGTGCCCTCGATACCTTCCGCTTTCATGGCGGCCAGGGTGGCCGCAAGAATGTCATTGCCGCTTTTACCGGGTTTCATCCGTTCCAGCAGCAGATCCTGCATTCGATTGGCGTTTTTAAGGGCGTTTCGAATACCGGCCGGCGGTTCCTTCTCCCCTTCTCGAAGGACATAGCCCATATGTTGCGTATCGGTATTGAGGCCCATGGCCGTGATACCGAAATCGACGTGCAGCACGTCGCCACGATCAATAGGTACAGCTTCTTTCTCACTCAGGAGGCTGGCGCGATCCCGTCCTTGGCGATACCGACTGACAGAGGGATGAAACCAGAGCCCAAGGCCCATATCATTGACCTGTTGACGAAGCCACCAGACCACATCTTCCGTGGTTGTTTTTCCGGGCGTGATGACTTCGTTGGAAAAGGCGCGTGATATGAGGTTGTGGACGGTCTGCATCATCTGGCGATACGTATCCATCATCTCAGGCACGCGTATGGCGATATAGTCCAGCGGCAACAGTTCCGCACGGACAAGTCGGTTATTCCACTTTTCTCCTAAGGCATCCTGAAGCATTTCTCGTTCGGCTGAAGAGAGTCCGTTGGAAAAGGCATGGGTGTTTGAGACGTTTATGGCGATGCTGGACGGATTACGATCCTCGATCAGCTTTCGCAGCAGGGCCCACTGCCCTTTCCCCCACAGTTCCCTGTTTTCGATCTCCGGATCACGATACACCGTGTACACGCCGCCCTGCGATCCGCCGCCGAGGGCCAGCCGATCAACGCCCTGCGTTTCTCCCCGGTCATGAAACACATAGATGGTCCGCCGCCGGGCGGCAAATGTGGTCGGCGCCGTAAGTGAAAAGAACACGGGGTCCTCATTGTACTCACTGCAGATCACCAGCCACATCTCCACGCCGTGGCGCCGCATCAGCGTCGGCAATACCCGGTCCAGCCTGGCTTCAAGCCACTGCATCTGAATCTTCGCCTGCTCACGCAGTGTGCCCAGAGGCCGTTTTATGTCCTGGGCAAACAAATGCGCCGCTGCAAGCATCATGAGGATAAACATGCTGAATAATCGTATAAGCCAATCCCTTCCGGGCATACCTACCTCCTCTTTCTAAATAAATGCATTTCGGTTTCCCCGTGGGGGCACATTTGGTCAGGTTGACACTTTCGACTAATATATGGTCTTTCTACCGTTAGAGTACAACCTTAATCATATCATTTGCATCCAAACCATGGACATTGATATGAACTACCGTCATGATCAACACGCCCCTTATCTTCTAAAGTCGAGGAATCCTCCCGTATTTCGCAGGCGGCGTGTTTTTTTGAAAATTGACGGTGTTCCGGGCGTATGAAATCAGGACGGCACAGGGGTTCGGAGTTTGGAGTTACACCGGACGAGCGGATCTCTCACCTTCGCCCGGCGAAACGTCTGTATGGGAATTATTGCGTGGGGAATAAGGGATAACGTGGTAGATTAACATGTTGTACTGGCCCAACATCTAGCCATTTCAGTCATTCCAGGCAAAACCTGGCGTTTCAGTGGTTTCTGCTGACATGGACCATCGGCCGACGCGGGCTTAGCCACCTGTCGATGGCTGACCAGAAACACGTTCTGGAGGCGGCGACGGATCATGCCTTGCCGATGCAACTCCACCATTATCGTTTTTCAGTGCGTACCAAACATTGAATGCAGGCTTGAGGTATCTTTCAAGCGCAATCAGAATTTAACACCAACAAGATTCAGGCGAAGACGTAAAAGGTCTCGCTTCTCTATGGAGCGCAGATATTTTGAGGTCTGCCTCTCAATTTCTAAGCGAGGTACAGGAATCGCGAAGCCGGCAAAACCATTTTGGTCAAATTCCAGCGCGGGCGCAGGAGGCGGCTTTTCATTTTCTTGTTTTAATTCATATACTCCGGCAAAAATCCAACAATGGTACCTCCGCCGATGCAAACTCGCGTTATGCCTTCGCTTTCAGACTGAAAAGCAATACTTAAGACCCCCTGCGAGAAGGGCACCACCAAGAAATCCCCAAGCAATGCTTGTGGCTACTACCTTAACTGCATTCTTCTCACTCGTTTCGACAAAGACTACCTGGGCCTTTGCCGTAGAGCAAAACTGGATGCTTAAGACTAAGACCGTTACTACCTTCAAAATCGATAGGTTCCAGTACATGCTGCCCCCCGTATGAGTCAAGTAAATCAGGGTATCCTGACGATGGACCGACACCCAACATCCCTGTATTTCTCCCTATAACAACGACCGGCTAAATTACGATATCTCAAATCCGACTGCTATCGATATACTGAGACGATTCTTCCAAACAACAGAAAAGTGCAAAGCGCGAGCCTCATTTCTTCGAGTTTATATCATTACGCAGCGTGCGTTACGATAAAAAACTCATTGCTTTAACCATATCATGTATTCCGATATCCGGACCGTGGGACAAGTCTGTTGCGTTGACATGGGTAATATGGCTTTATATATTCCCAGTTCACATCCCGCTGGGGATACAAATACACCATGTATTATACGAAACATCGCCTATAACCGGCAACCAAAGTTGCAGCCATCGCAGGAGACGGTATGGCCACACGAAAAATTGGTATTGGTATCATCGGCATGGGATGGATGGGGACGGTCCACAGTCGGGCCTACAGGGCGATACCGGATCGGTTTCCGGCATGTGATATCTTGCCCAAACTGATCATCTGCGCCGACGAACACGAAGCAAGGGCAGAGGAGGCCAGGAAACGATTCGGATTCGCCGAATGTACGACAGACTGGCGACAGGTTCTATCGCATCCTGAGGTGGACGTCGTTAATATCGCCACGCCTAACCATTTGCATCTGGAACAGGCAACGGCTGCCGTAGCTGCCGGTAAACACGTCCTATGTGAAAAGCCGGTCGGCCGCAACCCGGAGGAGACGGCCGCTATTGCCCATGCCGCCGAAAAGGCCGGTGTGATTACCTGGGTCGGGTTCAACTATCGGTGGCCACCGGCGGTGCAGCGTACCCTGGAACTTATCCAGGATGGCACGCTGGGGCAATTGACACATTACCGGGGCTGGTTTCTGGTAGGCTATGCGAGTGATCCGTATAGTGTACTCTCCTGGCGTTTGCAGGAGGATCTTGCCGGCATGGGGGCGCTTGGTGACTTGATGTCCCATGCCGCCGATATGGCCATGATGCTGGTAGGCCCCATCACACGTGTCATCGGCCAGCAGGAGACGTTCATCAAAGAACGCCCCGTGGCGACACCGGGGCAGGGCGATCACTATACGACCAATAAGGATGGCCCTACCGCCCCTGTAACGAACGAAGATTATGTAAGTGCACTTGTGCGGTTTCAAAACGGCGTACACGGCACGCTGGAGACCTGCCGGGTTATCCAGGGACCGCAGTCTGAAATCGGATTCAGTATTCACGGAACGAAGGGGTCGATACGATGGGATTTCGAACGCATGAACGAATTCGAATTGTATCTCGCAAAGGATGAACCCGAAAGAGGATATCGCCGGGTGATGACGGGACCACAACATCCGCTTCACGCCCATTTCTCTCCCGGTGCAGGCATTGGTCTGGGGTATGACGATCTGAAGGCCATCGAAGCGTTCCATTTTATGCAGTCGGTTGCCCGTGGAGAACAGGGGGAACCTGGTTTTGAACAGGTCCTGGCTGTGGCGGAGGTTCAGAGTGCCATTAAACGGTCATGGGCGTCGGAAAGGTGGGAACACATTAAGCCGATAGACTGAAACACTGGATTCCAAGGGAGATTAATGATATGAAACTAGGTTTGTTCATGATGCCGCTCCATCCTCCGGAAAAAGACCGGACGCAATGTTTCGAAGAGGATATCGAACTGGTGGTCCTGGCGGATGAGCTGGGATTTACCGAAGCATGGGTTGGTCAGCATCACTCCGTGGCCTGGGAGCCGATTCCGTCGAATGATCTATTTATCGCCAATGTATTGCCCCGTACAAAAAACATCCGGTTGGGGCCCGGTGTGTCGATCATTCCACAACATCACCCGGTGAACATCGCAGTGCGCATGGCTTATCTCGATCACCTGTCACGTGGCCGGATCAACTGCGGCTTCGGGCAGGGCGGCGTGCCTACCGACTGGGGATTGTTCGGATTGCCTGACCCGAAAACACAGGGGTTAATGACATTAGAAGGCATCGACATGATCCTCAAGTTGTGGGAGACCGATGCGCCGTTTGATTTCAAAGGGGATTACTGGCACATCAAGCTGACGGACCCGATCCCCGAATTGGGCATCGGTACGTTGTTGAAACCCTACCAGAAGCCCCATCCTCCGATCGGTATGAGCATCATCAAAGGTGAATCCATGGCGGCCCGTATGGCAGGACAAAGAGGATATATTCCTCTGAGTACCAATCTGGTACATTCGTCTACGGTTACCAGGCACTGGGCGGTATACACGCAGGGCGCGGAAGAAGATGGCCAGCCGCCGCCGGACCGATCCATCTGGCGCGTGTCGCGAAGCATCTATGTCGGCGAGTCCAACGACGAAGCGTGGGACCACTGTCTGAACGGAGCGTTCGGACGGGCCTTCGAATATCTGATCACCATGCTGGGATCGATGGATATGCTGTTCCTGTTCAAACACCATCCCGATGTCCCTGATGCGGATGTGAACCCGGAATATGTCCTCAGGCAGCTCTGTATCATCGGTGACGTCGACACCTGCATAAGACGGTTGCACGACCTGTGGGATATAACCGGTGGGTTCGGCACCCTGCTGATGATCGCACACGACTGGGACGATAAGGAAAAGTGGCTCCGATCCACCAGATTGCTCAGCCAGGAAGTGGTCCCTGCCTTGCCGGATGTATGACCGGACGTGCGCAGCCCCGGCCTGCAATAGTACTCGTTTTGGAAACCGTCATGCGCTTGACAGAGATTATTTGAAAGGATATGTTATAGATCATAGTACACGACAAAAAATATATTTGTCGTGTACTGTGAGATGAATATGAAAAGCCGAACGACCATCATGAGGTATTGATTATGAGCCAGAACGTAACCTATCCTCCGGTAACAGAAACATTATACGAGGAAATCGTTCGACGCATACTGTCTGTTGGCATGCCTACCAAAATTGTCCTCTTCGGATCATATGCTCGTGGTGAAGCACACCAGGATAGCGACCTCGACATTTTAATTATCAAAAATTCTGATCTACCCCGGTATCGACGGGCAGGACCGTATTTGAAAGCCCTGGCCGGTGTGTTCCCTGCCAAAGATCTGGTCGTGTGGACCCCGGAGGAAGTCGATCAGTGGGCTGGCGTGTCCAATGCATTTATTACCGTGGCCTTAAAAGAAGGGCTCATCTTATATGAGCAATCAGATCGATATGACACGCGGCTGGTTTCGCAAACCTGAAAGTGATCTGCATACGTGCCGATTATTGATCAAAAGCGACGGCCCTTACGACACGGCTTGTTTGCACGCTCAGCAAGCTGCTGAAAAATATCTCAAAGGACTGCCTGCCTTTCATGTCGTTCAAATTCCGATAACCCACAACCTCGAAGAATTAGAATTACTGTGCGTCGGTCTTACCCATCCGCCGGTTCTTACCGATCTTAATTTAACGCTATTAACACCTTATGCCGTCCAGATGAGGCACGACGCCGAGTTCTGGCCGGATCAGGCCACAGCTGAAGAGGCCATATATGAGGCTGAAAAGATCAAGAAAACCGTTCTTGATTGTACACCCTCTGAGACATATCCTTAAAACCGGAGTCCTCCATGACCCGACCCAACATCATCTTCATCATGGCCGATCAAATGCGCGGCGATTGCATAAGCTGCGATGGCCATCCGGTCGTCGAAACGCCGAATCTTGATCATTTCGCCGCCCAGGGCGCTCGGTTTCCGCATGCGTATACCGCCGTGCCGTCCTGCATTCCCGCCCGGTCCACCGTCATGACCGGCATGGACCAGTGGCATACGGGCGTGCTGGGAATGGGCAGAGGGCAGGGTCCGATCCCAAATGACTTTCCGCATACCCTGGCCGGTACGATGGCAGAGGCCGGATATCGTACGCATCTGGTCGGCAAAGGCCACTTCATGCCGCAACGCACGAGCATGGGCTTCCAGACCGCAGAATTAGATGAATCCGGGAGAATGATCGACGAACAGCATAAAGACGAATACCGGGCGTGGTTCGATCAGGAAGTCGGGCGGGATATCACGCCCGATGACCACGGGGTCTTCTGGAACTCATGGATGGGGCGTCCGTGGCATACGGAGGAATATCTGCACCCCTCAGCCTGGACCATGAGCCGGGCGATTCATTTTATCGAACAGCGGGATAAAGAGACGCCCTTCTTCATGAACATCAGCTTCGCCCGTCCCCATTCGCCGTATGTCCCACCGACATGGTATTTCGATATGTATAACGATCATGAGACCCCACCACCTTTTATCGGCGACTGGGCGGCCATGCATGAAGATCCGGTTCAGGCGACGGATGTAAATGCCTGGCGGGGAAAACAGGCCGGGAGTCGTATTCACCGTGGGCGGGCGGGATACTACGGAGAGATCTCATTCATAGATGCGCAGATCGGACGATTGAAAAATTGGCTGGAACGGTATCAGCCGGCCACGCTGCAGAACACCTGGATTATCTTCACTTCGGACCACGGCGACATGGTCGGCGACCACCACCTGTGGCGCAAGACCTACGCCTACGAAGGCAGTGCGCGGATACCGCTGATCGTCTGTCCGCCTGCGGGATGGCAGGGCGATGTACAGAATTGTGTTGTAGACGAAGTGGTGGAACTCCGTGACATCATGCCGACGATTCTGGATGCAGCAGGTGTGGATATCCCGCCTACCGTCACCGGCCACAGCATGATCCCGCTCATAAACGGCACGGCCTCCGATTGGCGTACCTATCTCCACGGTGAGCATTGCTGGTGCTATTCCCACGAGCAGGAGATGCAGTACGTCACCGACGGCCACCGTAAATTCGTCTGGCTGCCACGTATCGACATGAAGCAGTATTTCAACCTGGATGACGATCCCGGTGAGTGTACAAATCTGATCAATAATTCAGCGTACACGGATGAAACCCGACAGTGGGAAGGATATCTGACAGCTGAGTTAGCAGCACGCGATTGCGGCTGGGTAAAGGACGGCAAGTTGTATTGCCCGGACGAGCCGCTGGTGTCGCCGTATAAGACACCGATTTCGTAATCAATACCTCGCCCCAAGTGGTCAAGTCCCGATAGGCGCCAGCCAGCCGCCGTCTACCGGCAGGGCGATACCGGTGATCCATTCAGCGTCATCTGAAGCCAGGAACACAGCGGCCCGGCCGATATCACGGGGCAACCCCAGTCTCGGCAGCGGCGTTTTCTCAAGGCAATCATCGATTTGTTCCTGCGTCAGATAATCCTGTATGGGCGTCTCGATGTATCCGGGGCAGATCGCGTTAACGGTGACCCCATCGTTGGCTACTTCTATAGCTGTATCCCGGGTCAGGTTGACCACGGCGGCTTTGGCGGGCGCATAGGCGGGACCGGCGCCGCCGGCAAAGGCATGCACCGAGGCGATGTTGATGATTCGTCCGGCCTGCGATGGCCTCAGATGAGGAATCGCAAAACGGGCAGATAGAAAAAGCGCCTTCAGATTAACATTCATGATCCGATCCCAATCCGCAATGGCCAGCGTCTGCGTATCGCCTACAACATAAATACCCGCATTGTTGACCAGAATATCCAGCCTGCCGAAATGCGAAACCGCAGTCTCCACCATCCGGCGTATGGACGCTTCTTCGCCCATGTCCGTCTGCACAAACAGTCCCTGGCTTCCGAGTTGTTCGACCTCCACTACTGTCGTTGTGACTACATCTTGCTCGTGGTATTTACCCCGCTTGGGCTGTTCCTGAATATCGGCAACGACGACTTTTGCCCCCTCACGGGCGAACTCCAGACAAATCCCCCGCCCGATCCCCGAACTACCACCGGTCACAATGGCGACGCGATCTTTCAACTGCATAGCTGTTCTCCTTTTATAATCAGGTATAATTCATTTAATTGGTGAAGTCAAATACCGTTCCCCGTCAACCCAGTGCGTCCGCATGATCTCGATTTTAGCGAGTATCAGGTCGCGATTACGGGCGGCATGATCGGCCGGGATATGAGGAGCGATATCGGGATGTGGAAAGAATTTGGCCAGCGTCGGATTCAAACTGGCGTATTCATGCCAGGGACTGCCGCCGGCAGGGATCTCGTATCGACATTTTTCGGCGAGGGTGCTGATATTGACGGCGACCTCCCCATGCGCCTTGAGCACGCAACCTGTTCTGCGAGCCGGCGGAAAATATCCAGGTCTCGAATCGGACTATGGATAACAAATAGCCTGGGGATTGTTGGGATAGACATGGGCATTTCAATTGGTGAATGGTAATTGGTGATTGTATGTTGTAAAGCCAGGTGCTCATTCGGATCTTTAACACACCCGTGGTATTCTTTTTAATTGCTGCAAGGGATGGCTTTCTTTAATATGATTGCTTTGGTAGATGTATTCAATATGATTTCTCTATGAGGACCTATTCTCTCCAGCATCTCCAAGCTATGGATGGAAGTTCCCCTCCGGGGTGACTTCGAGCACTTCGTGGTTCGCGGTTCCCGCTTAAAGCCAGCGGGGATGATAACCTGTTTATTTTTTGTCGTGTACTATAAAGAAACAGCATGGCTGATTCTAACTTCAAAGAGAACCTGCAACCTGTCCTGACTCAGGGGACCTTAGGGCCAGCCACAGTGACCATCCTGGGCGCTAAGGGCCTGCGCATGAGTGGCCTGACCAGCTTTCATCTCGATGAAGGGCCGGACTTTGCCTGGTTGAATATTTATCGTACCCTGGCCGCTGGGCGCCAGCTTGAGATCACCCGCGAACGTGAACCGTCACAGGTAAATATAAAAGATGGGGAGGTAGAAGTCCGCTGGGCGGCTTGCGATGAGGTGCAGGGTGAACTATCCGCGCACTACTGTCTGGTGGCATCTGCCTCAGCCGTAGATGTGACCTTCACCGCCGATCTGCACACCGACTATGATCAATTTGAACTTTTTATCGCCAATTATTTCACGCCGTATTACAAACCGTATTTCGCTGTGTGTGACAATCACATCCATCCGGACGACGTCCTCTGGTATGAGAAACAATGGTATGGGGAACATGAAAACGAAACCTGGGCACGGGACGATGCGTCGGCTTCCATTTTCAAGGACGGTCGCTGGCAGACCGGTTATCCGCTCAACTGGCGCCTTGGCCCGCATTATGCCTGCCCGCTGATGATTCAGGAACATCGGTACGGTCATGCCATCCTGCTTATGGCCCGGCGTGAGGATTGTATCGGCCTGTCCGGGTTTAACAATTATCATAACGCCCAGTACCTGCATCTCTTCGGCCGGGACGTCGCCGCCGGTGAACAGGTTTCGACTACGGTTCGCATGGTGCTGCTAACCGAGTGGGATGATTTGCAGCAGGAAGCGATGAACCGATATGAACAGTGGAAGGAAACATCATGAACCATCAACCTCTCAGAATAGGTATCATCGGATGCGGCTGGGCAGGCGGACAGGCGGTTTTGGCAGCGACGGCGGTCCCGCGTACGGACGTGGTGGCCGTCAGTGATTTGAACGAGGCGCTCCGTAACCGTGTCGCTGAAGAATATGCTGTGTCTCGACAGTATGGCGACTACCGTCAATTGCTTGATGATGAGGCCGTTGAGGCCGTATACCTCGCTGTTAATCCGGTGATGCGTCATCAGATGGTGCTCGATGCGTTTGCTGCGGGCAAACATGTGCTGGTTCAGAAACCCCACGCGGTCCGGGCGGAACAGATCCCGGTCATAGAAAGGGTGGCAGCACAGGCCGGTAAAACACTGCAATTTTGTTATTTTATGCGGCACTTTCCTAAGAACCGGCGGATACGGGCTGCTATCCAGCAGGGTCATATCGGTGCCCCCTATCACGCTCGTATTTTTCTCAAATTCAACTACCAACCGGCGACAGACGGGATCGAGCGATGGCTTCAGGTCTATGGCCAGAAGGGCGGCGCGCTGGGGCAACATGCATCGCATGAGCTGGATATGGCGTGGTGGTGGATGGGTTGTCCGAAACCAGTGTGGGCCTTTGCTGCCAGACACGCGGTGTATCCGGTCTACGATGGTCCGGAAGGTCCGGCGGAAGATTATTTTTCCGGACTCGTTGGCCTCGAAGGAGGGATGACCATCCAGATCGACTGTTCCCGATGGCTGCATAGCGATACCCCGACGACCGTCGAACTTTATGGTCGGGACGGCGCGGTAACCGGCGGCAAGATCAGTCGCTATGAAGACGGCGTGTTCACCACCGAAGAGGCCGATGCGCCCCTCGATATTTCATATAGCCAACCGCCTGAGTCTGTCCCGGCTTTCTATTACGAAATCGAGCGATTCGCCATGGCGGTAGAGGGCCTGGTGGAGCCTGAAGTAAACGCGCAGGACGCCTATCAGTTCATGCAGATCCTCGATGCGCTGTACGACAGTGCGAAAACCGGAGACAAGGTAGAGATGGAGTAGTTCACGGGCGCTGATTCACCTTAATACATAGACTTTGGAATCATACCATGTCATCAACTATCGGACAACATCCCCTGAGCGCGTCCGGGTTCGGGTTGGAACTGAGTGGGCTAGACCTTGCAGATTTAAGTGATCAGGTTCGCCCACAGGTTCTTGACGCATTTCACGCGTCCGGCGGTCTGATTTTGATCCGTGGTCAGGGTCATATCAAGCCCGGGCATCTGCGCGATATTTCGGCGCTGTTCGGGACGCTGGAATATAATGAGAAATACAACCCGGACTTTCTGGTACCGAATTATCCGGAGATATTACGCATCGGCAATACGAAAGAAAATGGGGCATACAACGCCCTGTTCATACAGGCTGATCCGCTGCCGTTGCTCTGGCATACGGACGATTCGTTCCGGGACCCTCAACCTATCGGCTCCTGCCTGTTTTGTGTCCACACACCGCCGGAGGGCGGCGAAACCGGCTTTGCCGGTATGGCTGCCGCCTATGAGGCCCTGTCCGATGAAGTTAAAATGCGTATAGATGGTCTGAAAACTGTGCATTCTTACCATCATCTCAATGAAATTCTGAGACGGAAAAATCCGCACCGTCCGCCCTTGAGTGAAGATCTGAGACGCCAGCATCCACCCATTACCCGGCCCCTGGTGGCGCAACACCCGGTGACCGGTCGGAAGTCGCTCTATCTGCCGCTCTGTCATATTGAGTCGGTGGTGGACCTGTCTGAAGACGAAAGTCGTGAACTGTTGACCGATTTGCAGACGCACGCCACCCAACCGCCGTTCACGTACATGCATGCCTGGCGACCCGGCGATCTGGTCCTGTGGGACAACCGGTGTGCATTGCATGCCCCCACGCCGTTCGACGATGCCCGACATCTACGACTCATGTACCGTCTTACCGTCAATGGGCAACAGATCGTCGGCTTCTAATCCAGGACCCAACTCTATGTCTGCTGTAGATTTCAAGCACATTGAGGAACGTGTTGGTCGCATTCATATGATGCAGCGGCTGGGTATCCAGACCGATCATGTGAATGACCAGATCGGTCAGGGGTATGCCTATATCAATTTCGAAAATATCGGCTGGATGTACAAATTACTGGAAATCATCCTGCATGGAACCTTCCTCTACAAACGCGGACAGCGTAATGCGGTCGATATGCAGGTGACCCACCACGACATACCGCTACCACATCTGCCTGATGCGTTCGACGGATATACCATCCTTCATCTGAGCGACCTGCATCTGGACTACAAGCCCGCTATTTACGAAGCGCTTATCAAACGCCTTGGCGATGTTGTCTACGATCTCTGCGTCATCACGGGCGATTATCGGCGCAGCACATTCGGACCGTTTGAGGCCTGCATGGAGATCATGACCGAGGTGCGGAAGCATATTAGAGATCCGGTATACGGCATTCTGGGCAACCATGACTTTATCGAGATGCTGGATCTCTTCGAAACGATGGACCTGCCGATCCTGATGAATGAAACCGTCCCCATTGAGCGGGATGGCGACGTTATCTACCTGGTCGGTGTAGACGACCCACATTTCTATCTGGCGGATAACCTGGAAAAAGCACTGGCAGATGTGCCGCCCGAGGCCGTGAAGATTCTCCTTTCCCATTCTCCTGAACTATACCAGGAGGCGGCCTATAGCGGGTGCGATGTGATGTTTTCGGGCCACACGCATGGCGGCCAGGTCTGTCTTCCAGGCGGAAAGCCGGTTATCGTAAATGCCCGCTGCCCTCGAACTCTGTGTTCCGGACCGTGGCGGTTTAAACAGATGACCGGGTATACCTCAAGGGGCATCGGCT
>Ga0066376_10002603_pt1 | contig 16728 bp, 12 predicted proteins | sample Knorr_S15_td_Bot_FD_77009 | JGI IMG/M metagenome (GOLD analysis project Ga0066376, IMG submission 77009) | Marine microbial communities from Southern Atlantic Ocean transect - Knorr_S15_td_Bottom_ad_5009_LV_A | ecosystem: Environmental > Aquatic > Marine > Oceanic | place: Southern Atlantic... | reverse complement strand
TGGCTCCGATCACGACAGGACAATCCACCCGTCGTCAACTGGCAGTTCACCACCAGCGATGCCCGCATCAAGCTTAGACGACTCTATCCGTCATTACAAACTGGATAATCCACTAGTAAACAGCGGGAAAATGTCGTGCCGCGGCATCCGGACCGCTGTCGCCAGCGCCGCCCTGCTTCTGGGTGGCGTCCTGTTTCCAGCTGAAGCCGAGGTGCGTCTACCGGCTATCTTCGGCGATCACATGGTGCTGCAGCGCGACGCCCCCCTGACGGTGTGGGGCTGGGCCGATCCCGGAGAGCTCGTGCGCGTCTCGCTTAAGGCCGACCACGTCAAAACACGAGCGGACGGGGAGGGGGCGTGGAGAGTAACGCTGCCCGAGCAACGAGCTGGCGGTCCCTTCGATCTGCACATCTGGGCCGGCGACGGGAGTCTCGTGGTTGGGGATGTGCTGATCGGCGAGGTGTGGATCGCCTCGGGTCAGTCCAACATGGAGTGGCCGGTGCGCGCTGCCAACGACGCCGAGGCCGAGATCGCCGCCGCCGATCATCCCCGCATCCGCCTGTTCAGCGTCAAGCACGCCATTTCGTTCGAGCCCCTGGACGACGTTGAAGGTTCCTGGCAGGTCTGCTCGCCGGCGACGGTCGCGCCCTTCTCGGCCGTGGCCTACTATTTTGGACGGCGGTTGCACACCGAGCTCGATGTCCCCATCGGATTGATAAACAGCTCCTGGGGTGGCACGATCATCGAGGCGTGGACGGACCGCGAATCGATGGCGACCGTCTTCGACGGTGGTCCCCGTCTCGCCCGGCTGGACATCGCCTCCGCGCGAGAGGACTCGGTCACGGTGGCGGCGAGGAGGCGCGCCGAGGCGGATATCACGTCCCTGATCAATATCGACGTGGCCGCCCGCCGCATGGCGTCGTTCGATCTGGATGACCGCGACTGGCCGCGGATGGAAATTCCCAACCAGTGGGAGCAGGCTGGTCTCGCTGATTTTGACGGGCTCGTGTGGTTCAGACGCAGCATGGATCTGCCGGCCTCCTGGGCCGGTCGCGAGCTCACGCTTCACCTGGGTCCGGTCGACGAGATCGACATCACCTGGTTCAACGGCACGCGCGTGGGCGGCATGGGCGACTTTGCCAGCCGCGATGTACAGCACTGGAACGAGGCGCGGCATTACCCCGTGCCTGCCGCAGCCGTGCGGGGCGGTCGCAACGTCATCGCCGTTCTCGCCATCGACACCGCGGGTGCCGGGGGGTTGTGGGGCGCGGATCCGGCCCAGATGTATCTGGAGGTGACAGCAGGCGGGGATCCGCTCTCGGTAGCGGGAGCGTGGCGCTATCAACCAGGGCCGCGGCTGGTGCCAGTGCCCACGGCGACCCCCAACCGGCCGACCGTGCTGTACAACGCCATGATCCATCCGCTGGTCACCTTCGGTCTGCGCGGCGCTATCTGGTATCAGGGCGAGTCCAACGTGGGCGAGGGCGGGCGCTATCTCGACCGCATGAAGGCCCTCATCGGTGGCTGGCGTGGGCTCTGGGGAATGGGAGAGTTTCCGTTTTACTACGTCCAGATCGCGCCGTACAAGTACGGTGCTGATCCCCATTTCCTGCCCGAAATATGGGAGGCCCAGTCCGATGCGCTGGGGATCGGCAACACCGGCATGGCGGTGATCACCGACGTCGGCAACGTCGACAACATCCACCCGACCAACAAGCAGGATGTCGGTAGGCGTCTCGCCCTGTGGGCGCTGGCTCAAACCTATGGGCGCAACGTCGGCGGCCACTCGGGTCCGCTTTTCAAGCGCGCCCAAGCGGTCGATGGCGCCCTACGCCTGTACTTCAAGCACGCCGATGGTCTCCAGTCGAGCGACGGTGGACCCCTGACCTGGTTCGAAGTCGCGGGCGACGACAACGCCTTTCACGCGGCCAAGGCGCGCATCGACGGCGCCAGCATCCTCGTTTCTAGCCCTGAGGTAGGGTCGCCGAAAGCGGCGAGGTTCGCCTGGCACGAGACCGCTGAGCCCAATCTCGTCAACGGCCAGCGGTTGCCGGCCTCCCCCTTCCGCACGCGTCGCTGAGTGAGGGTATCGGAGACCGGACTGCCCGACATCGTCGGCGAGCCCTGGGATCCAGGGCTCCAGGAGGATGGATGTGTGGTTCAACCCAGGTGACTCCGACCCCCACGGTGAGGTGACAGCGCAACGTCGCACTCGCTGAGTTTCTTGACACTCCATTCGCTCGCCAATTACATTGACCCAACAGACGGAATCCAGTTAGGGCAGAGCGCGGGACAGGGGACAGGACAAAAGCCACAGAGACCACTATGCACCGATACCTCACCCCATTCACTCAATCCGGCCTTCCCGCGCTATGAGGCGGGTCAGTGGTGGCTGGCTGATCGGCATCGCCGTGAATCTCACTCACATCGGCTGGGCTGCCCTGTCGATCGCTTTTGGGGCACACGCGGCAACAGCGGAAGGGCGGAACATGGAAGTCTTAACTCTGGTCATCGATGGCCAGCAGGTAGCACTGTCTCAGTCTCCCCGGCAAGAGGGGGAAGATCGAGTCCTGGTTCCCGTCCGCGCTTTCAGCGAGGCGTTGGGCGCTGAAGCCAAGAAGCTGGACGCGAACGGCACGCTGGCGGTGTGCAAGGGAGATCTGTGCATCTCGCTTCCCGAAGAGGAGACGATATCGATCGACGGCGAGGTATTTGCCTATCTGTCGGCATTTGGCGGCGAGCTCGGTCTTCGGTGGCAGCTGGCCGGTTCCACGCTCAGGGTGAGCACGGGGAAGCGCATGGCCACGGGAATGGCCGTGGGGTCTCGTCCTCCGGTTTTCGAATTGCCCGATCTCCACACCGGGGCGACCGTCTCGTCGGCGGACTTCGTGGGGAAGAAGGCGCTGTTTTATGTGTGGGCCTCCTGGTGAGGCTGCCGCGAACAACTGCCTGGATGGCAGTCTTTTCACGAGGAGAACGGCGACGCGGTCGAAATCGTGGCCATTGCCCAGGATGTGCAGGGAGCCCAGGTGGCGATACCATGGATGGAGAAGGCGAAGGCGACTTACCGTGGCCTGCTCGATCAACACAACGCCATCGGCAATGCCTTCAACCTCAAATACGTCCCCGTGGCCATCATCGTCGATGAGTCGGGACTTCTGGTGCGCGCCGTGGGCGGGGTCAACATCGGTGACGACGAGTTCAGGGCGCAGCTCAGCAGCTGGGTGCACACAGGCGAGATACCAGCCCAGTGGGTGGACGCGGAGCAGCCCCCACCGCCGCGCCAGTTGACCGAGACGGAAGCCGAAGCCAACGCGCGCTTCCAGCTGGCTCTGGTGCTGCTGGAACGGGCGAAGAAAGAAGAAGCGCTGGCCGAACTGAAGAAGGCGGTAGTCCTCGACCCGCAAAACTGGCTGATCCGCAAGCAGATGTGGGCACTGGAGACGCCGGAGGCGTTCTACGCCGGCGACGTCGACTTCGCCTGGCAGAAGGAGCAACAGCGGATCGAGGCTGAAGGACTGCTGAAGCAGTAGCCGCGCCGTTCTACGGATATTCGCAACCACCTCAATACACTAATCGGATCTCAACGAATATGAGCGTCAAAATAGGTTTCATGAGCGACACCTCGGACTCACAGCTGCGGTTCATACGACAGGCCGGCATAACCGATGTCGTCACCTCCCTGCGGGGAGAGGACAGAGGCGACGTGTGGGCATTCGAACCCATGCTCAGGCTTCGCAAGAAAGTGGAGGATGCGGGTCTGAAGCTGTCCGTGTTTGAGGGCATTCCCGTGCCCGACCGCGCCAAGCTCGGACTGCCCGGGCGCGACGAGGACATCGACAATTACTGCGAGTCCCTCCGCAACATGGGTCGAGCGGGAATCACCGTTCTGTGCTACAACTGGATGGTGGCCTTCGGGTGGTTGCGGACCTCGACGACCACACCCGTGCGCGGCGGCGCTGTGGCCACGACCTACGACCACGAGGAGATGCAGCGCGGACCACTGACGGAGCACGGCGAGGTGGGAGAGGACACCTTGTGGGAGACTCTCGAGTACTTCCTGAAAGCGGTGGTGCCGGTGGCGGAAGAAGCCGGCGTAAAGCTGGCCATGCATCCGGACGACCCGCCGCTGTCGCCGATTCGCGGTATCGGTCGCATCATGACCAGCCCGGAGAACTTCCAGCGGCTGATCGACCTGGTGCCGAGTCCCAACAACGGACTGACGTTCTGCCAGGGATGCTTTACCGAGATGGGGGTCGACATACCCGCCACCATTCTCGACTTCGGCAAGCAGGACAAGATCTTCTTCGCCCACTTCCGCAATCTCAACGGCACGGCCACCAAATTCACCGAGCAGTTCCACGACGACGGCCAGCAGGATATGTATCTCGCCATGAAAGCCTACTACGACGCCGGCGTCGATGGGGCCATCCGACCCGACCACGCACCCACGATGGAGGGGGAGGACAACAGCCATCCCGGGTACGCCTTGCAGGGCCGGCTGTTGGCGGTCGGGTATATGCGGGGTCTGATGGAGGCGATCGAGAAATCCAGGGCGTGACCCGGTGTGTGGGTAATGCGGCTGTCCATTCAGAGGTGAACTAATGATGAGGGGAGAGAGAGGATGAGGCGATGACGGCGGCGACGAAGCCGGCTGCCAGCCTGGCGATCAACGGCGGTGAGTCCGCGGTCCCGGCAGGGCTGCCGTTTCACACCTGGCCCGAGGTCACGGCCGCCGATGAGGCGATGGTGCTGGCTTCCCTACGGCAGGATAAGCACGCCTTCGGTCCCCACGCCGAGATGCTGCAGGATGAGTTTGCGCGCTGGAACGGCAACGACTTCTGCATGGCCACCAACAGCGGTACGGCGGCGCTGCACATGTGCGTGGCGGCCTGCGATATCGGGCCTGGCGACGAGGTGATCACCACGGCTCTGTCGTGGACGAGCAGCGCCTCCGCCATCGTGCATCACAACGCCATTCCGGTATTCGCGGACGTGGACTGGGAGACGATGACCATCGATCCCTCCCGCCTCGAAGCGCTGGTCAGTGAGCGGACGAGGGGGATTCTCGTCGTCCACTACTGGGGGATCGCCTGCGACATGGATGCCATCCTCGCGGTCGCCCGCCGCCACGGGCTGGCCGTCATCGAGGACGCCTGCCAGGCTCACGGCTCTATCTACAAGGGGAAGAGGACGGGTACAATAGGCGACGTGGCTGCCTTCAGCGTCAACCAGAACAAGAATCTATGCGGTGGCGAAGGCGGATTCTTTGTCAGTGACGACGAGGAGAAGTTTGGCAAGGGGAAGGCGGTCACCAGCTTCAGCGACATGAGGCCCCCGGAGGCGGGCCGGGATTACCACGACTACGGTCTCGGTTGGATGTACCGGACATCGGACCTGGCCGCCGCCTTTGCCCTGAGCCAGCTTCGCAGGCTCGACGACACCAACCAGCAGGCGCTCGATAACTGGCGCCGGCTGGATCGGCAACTCGAGGGCACGCCGAATCTGACGCGGTCCTTCACGAGCCCTGATCGCCCCACCAACGGCTACGCCTATGTGATCCGAGCCGCTCCAGAGTACGCCAAGATTCGCGGTGTCCAGCTGCGGGACCTGACCATGGGGATCAAGGCGGCCCTGGAGGCGGAGGGAGTGGCGATGTCTCTCGCTCGCTGGATGCTGCCGGCCCACGCGGTATTCCAGGCGAAAGACGCGTACGGCAAGGGCTCGCCCTGGGACCGCGCCCGACCAGACATCGACTACGACCTGGCGCAGTACCCCGTGGCGCAGGACTGTATCGACACCTGTCTGTGGAACATCAACAACCACCGACCGCCCAATGGCGCCGAGCAGGTCGACGCCCTGGGAGAGGCGATCCGCAAGGTCTTCGAACATCTGGACGAGGTTCCAGTCACCAGCACGGAATGAGGTCGCCGCGGGAGGGTCGTTGACAATGAAGATATCGGACGTAAAGCTCAGGATCCTGGAAAACCCGGATCGCCAGGCGAGCACGCACCGGCTGGTGGAGGTGCCGGGGTTGAGGCGCATCCAGTATACGCACCAGGGCATTGCGCTCGACCGGCCAGCACAGCAAGCCTTCCTGGAAGTGAGGACCGACGAGGGCCTCTGGGGCCGGTGCACCACTGGCATGACGCCCGGGCAGGCGGAGATTCTGCGGAACAACGTTACCGGCGAAGATCCGCTCGACCGGGAGCGTCTTTACCAGATGCTTCACAAGGGGACCCGCTGGGTCTATCAGCCGCCGGGTTGGTTCGGCGATTTCGACAACTGCCTGTGGGAGATCGCCGGCAAGGCATCAGGCCTGCCGATCTACGCTCTTATCGGCCGCGTGCGCGCGCGTTTCCCGGCCTACCTGACCGGCGGCAATATGGATCTGGCCGGATATCGACGACACATCGACGAAGGCCGGCGGGCGGGGATCCAGGCGTACAAGCTGCACTCCTACAAAGGGGGGAAGGCGGACATTCCCCTGCTGCGGGAGCTGCGTCAGGTGGTGGGGCCGGACTACGCCCTGCTCCACGATCCGGTGTGCTCCTACGATCTGCGCGAGGCTATCGAGGTCGGCCACGCGCTGGAGGAGCTGGACTTCGTGTGGCTGGAAGAGCCCTTTCACGAGCAGAAGATGAATCAGTACCAGGAGCTGTGCCGCGAGTTGACCATACCGGTCATGGCCAACGAAATGCTCATGCACGATGTCGGAATTTCCTCGCAGTGGCTGATCCAGGGAGCGACCGACCGGCTGCGCGCCAATGCCCGCAACGGCACGACTCAAGTTCTGAAAATGGCGCACTTTGCCGAGCTCTACGGTACCAACGTCGAGCTCAATGGCCAGGGCGGCCTGTTCGGGCTGATACACGCTCATCTCGGATGCTGTATCGACAATACCGACTTCTACGAGTGTATGGCCAGATTCCCGGAAGCGGAGGGAGAGCGTCGGGCCGGCACGGAGTGGGGGCTGTTGAACGCGCCGCTTATCGTGGATGGCCACATCTCGCCGCCAGAGGCAGCGCCGGCGTGGGGCGCCCAGTGGGACGAGGAGCTCTTCCATTCCCGCCAGGTGGCCGAATACTGACCGTAACCCAGACCTAATCCCGCCGCGGCTTGACCAGGGGGAAGGGGATGATGTCGCGGATCGAGGGCGCGTCGGTCAGCAGCATGACGAGACGGTCGAAGCCCAGACCAACGCCCCCCGCGGGCGGCATGCCGCAGCCCAGGGCGCGGACGAAATCCCGATCGAGCGGTGGGCCGTCGGCGCCGCGTTGCGCCTGGAAACGCTCGATCTGCTCCACCGGATCGGTGAGCTCTGAATAGGCATTGGCAAGCTCCATGCCGCAGACATAAGCCTCGAAGCGCTCCACCAGACGCTCGTCGCCGCGCTTCACCCGGGTCAGCGGGCTGATTTCGCGCGGGTGGTCGACGACCAACGTCGGCTGGATGAGCTGCGGGACACATTCAGCTTCGAATATCTCAGCGACCATTTCACCCCACGAAAGCTCCCTGTCGTTGGTGATTCTGTCGCTGGTGATTCCGCGTTGGTCAAGGGCGGTCCGCAGCTCGGAAAGGCTGGCGGATCCGGCGTCGATGCCGGCGTAGCGAGACACCGCTTCGAGCATCGTCAGGCGCTCCCATGGCGGCGCAAAATCGAGCTCGACGTCTTGATAGACGTGTCGCGTGGAGCCTAGAACGTCCGTGCAGATACCGGCGACGAGCGTCTCGCAGCGGCGCATCTGGTCTTCGTAGTCGGTGTAGGCTTCATACCACTCGACCATGGAGAATTCCGGGTTGTGGGTGCGATCGATGCCCTCGTTGCGGAAATTGGCGCAGAGAGTGAAGACGCGCTCGAAGCCGGCGACCAGGTAGCGCTTGAGGTGCAGCTCGGGTGATATGCGCAGAAAAGCCGGCTGGTGATCCAGCGCCCAGATCTCGGTGCGGAAGGGCCGCGCCTCGGCCCCACCGTAGATCGTGCTGATCACCGGCGTGTCCACTTCGAGGAAGTCGGCCTCTTCCATGCGGCGGCGCAGGGATGAGGCGATCAGCGAGCGTCGCGCAATGCGCTCGCGGTCTTCGCCGTCCACGAGCCAGTGTAGGTGGCGCTCCCGGTAGCGCGTCTCCGGATCGTCCATCTGATGGTAGGTCCTTTCCCCGTCGTCCTTGCCAATCGGAATGGGCACGAGGGCCTTGGCCAGCAGGGACCAGGTTTCGACCGCGATGGAGAGCTCGCCGGTGCGGGTGCGGAAGAGCTTGCCTTCGGCGCCGATGAGATCACCCAGGTCGAGGGCGGCGAGGCAATCCCAACTCTCGTTTTCCAGCCGGTCGCGGGCGAAGTAAAGCTGGATCTGGCCGCTGCGGTCGCGCAGATCGGCGAACTGCACCTTGCCCATGGCGCGGCGGGACCAGAAGCGGCCGGCGACGCGCATGGGGTCCGCGCTAGTTTCCAAAGCGGGGAGCTCACCAATGGGTCGCGTTCCACCATAGGTATAGGGCTCTTCCTCCCTCTGCCGCAGTCTCTCTCTTTTGGCCAGGCGGCCCTCATCGAAGCCGAATTCAGCGCAGTTCACGACACCGCCTCGCCGTATCCGGTGTAGCTCAAGCTCGCGGCCAGTTCGTCGTCGTCCAGCCTCGCGGCCAGATCGACACCGAAATGCGCGGCAATCGGGTCGAGGATGAACGGATCATCCCGCAGAATCCCGCGTGCGGCCACGCGCAGCACTTCGACACCCGAGCGCGTCATGCGGCCCAGGGGCGGCCGGCAGGGTCCGGCGGGCATCCCGGAAACTGCATCAGGGTCTTGATGGGCAGGGGAGATCGCGCCCGACAGGGCACCGTACCCAGAGGCGTTTGTTCGATGGTCTCGACATGGACGATACGCGCGAGTGGCTCCAGAGCACGGTGAAGACGGTCCGCTTCAGACCAGTTTCCCGACAGGGCCGCCTCTGCCATGGAACTGACGGCGCCAGGAGCGATATTGGCGACTACCGAAATGGCGCCTGAGGCGGCGATCTCAGGATCGCGCATCAGCGGCAGATTTGCCGCGTCGTCCCCGCTGAGGATGGCGAAGTCATCGCCGCACAGCCGGCGGGTAACCGCGGCGTTCTCCAGACTGTTGGGGGAGGCCTCCTTCACAGTCCGCACGTTGGCGAACTGGGTGGCCAGCAGGGCGAGGTCTACCGGGTCCAACTGGGTGCCGGTTCGAGCCGGTACTACATAGGGAATGATCTCGAGGTCGGGGAAACGGCGGGCCACGGGGGCGATGTACTCGCAGCGTATCTCCAGAGAGCTGGGGCCGTTGTAATAGGGATCGACCAGGAGGACGCCGCGGGCACCGGCGCGGGCGGCGCCGGCGCACGCGGCGAGCGTGTGGCTGGTTGAATTCGAGCCGGCGCCGGCGATTACCGAGACCTGCGATCCCGCCAGGCGACAGCTGCACTCGATGCCGCGCTGGCGCTCTTCGTCGCTCAAGGTCGGACTCTCGCCGGTGGTGCCGGCGGGCACCAGGCCGGCGATCGAGCTGGTGAGCTGGAATTCAATCAGCCGCTCCAATCCGGGTTCGTCGATCTGACCGTCGGCGGTCATGGGAGTGATCAGCGCGGTGTAGATACCGGTCAACATGGGTGGGTCTCCGTTTGGCTTCAGGTGGCGTTCAGATAGCCTTCCGCCAGCAGCAGCTCGGCGGTCAGGATGGAGCCGCCGGCGGCGCCGCGGGCGGTGTTGTGGCTGAGGGCGACAAAGCGATAGTCGAAGATCCGGTCTTCGCGCAGGCGGCCAAGGGTCACAGCCATACCGTTGCCGGCATCGCGATCGAGCCGGGTCTGCGGGCGATCCTCCGCGTCCAGGTACTGCAGGAAGGGCTGCGGCGCCGAGGGCAGTCCCAGTTCCTGGGGCCTGCCCTCGTACGCGGCCCAGCGCTCGAGGATTTCCTCGGGCGCGGGTCGGTCGCGGAAGCGGACCGATACGCAGGCGAGGTGGCCGTCGCTGACGGGGACGCGCACGCACTGGGCGGAGATCGTCGGGCCGTCGGCTTCGACAATGCGGTCCCCTTCGATCTGTCCCCAGATCTTGAGAGGTTCGCGCTCGCTCTTCTCCTCTTCTCCGGAGATATAGGGGATGACGTTGTCCGCCATTTCAGGCCAGCCGGCAAGGGTGCGTCCGGCGCCGGAGACCGCCTGATAGGTGCAGACCGAGACCTCGAGAGGCGCGAAGTCACCGAGGGCGTCCAGGGCGGGGACATAGGGCTGGATCGAGCAGTTGGGCTTGGCGGTAACGAAGCCGCGCTCGGTGCCCAGACGCCGGCGCTGGGCGGGAATGACGTGGATGTGCTCGGCGTTGACTTCCGGAATGAGCACGGGGACGTCCGCAACCCAGCGGTGAGCGGAGTTGGCCGAGATCACGGGGATTTCCCGGCGCGCATAGTCCTCCTCGATCCGTCGGGTCGTCTCCTTGTCGGTCGAGAGGGCGCAGAAAACGAAGTCGACCTCGGCGCAGATGGCGTCCAGGTCGCTGACCTCGGCCACCCTGGCAGCGGCGACTTCCTCCGGGATCTCTCGGGACAGGCTCCAGCGGCCCTCGACGGCATCGGCGTAGGTGCGGCCGGCCGAGCGCGCGCTGGCGGCCAGCGCGGTTGTGGAAAACAACGGGTGGCCGGCAAGGCGGGTGACGAACTGCTGACCCACCATGCCCGTGGCCCCCAGAACACCGACTCTCAGCTTGTTCATGAATTGCTTCCTTTCAAAAAAATGCCGCCGTTTGAGAAATTAGCTCAAGCGGCGGCGGGTTGTTGTGCTGGTGTATGACAGGGCGTGTGTGTGTGTGGATGTACTAGGCCCTCTCCCGCCACCGATTGGGCTTGGGTTTGGTCTTGTCCTTGGGCTTACTGGTAGTGAGAGATGGCGCGGTTGTCATGGTGTGAGGTCTGCTCGGTGTTCCTAACTAACCTGGGTGATGGGGCACAAAAAAAATCCGCCACGAGTCAGGACTCGGCGGCGGCTCAAAGAGAAAATACTGTATTTGGCCTGTCAGTCGCCGAATCCCACGCACTTGTCAGTGCATTTCTTAGGGCGTTTCTCAGTGCGTTTCTGGCACCGCTTGCTGGCGGATCTTCGGCCCGGACAGTTCAAAGCACACATATCGACTTGGTCTCCTTCAGTGCCAGTAACGATAGGCTCGCTTCGACGATCAGTCAAGTCCGGGCCGTCGGATGTTCGCTGCCAACGGACTAATCAGGCAGCAGCAGCGCAGCTAATCAGGCAGTAGCAGCGCAGGGCAATCGGTGACGGGTTGCGGCTTGCTATTGTGGGGCTCAAAGCCCCACTATAGTAACCGGACGCATCTCCCAACGGCCAAGCAACAGGGACCGCCAACGGCCAAGCAACAGGGACCGCAGTGGACGAACATACAATGAGAGTGCTGGAATACCAGCAAGTTAGGGAGCTGCTGCTCGCCTGCACCGCTTCGGGGCTGGGAGCCGGCCTGGCCCGCCAGCTCCGTCCTCTGACCGACGCGCGACGTATCGGGCAGCTGCTGGCCGAGACGGGGGAGTTAAAGCGCCTGCTGCAGCCCGACCGAAGCCTGCCCCTGGGTGGCATGCACGACCTGTCGCCGCTTCTCGACCGGCTCGACCAAGGTGAGGAGATCTTCAACATCGACGAGATCCTCTACATCGGCGAGACTCTGGTCGCATGCCGCGGTATCAAAGGGTATTTCACCGAAGTAGATGAAAGCTACCCGCATCTGTGCCGCTTCGATCGCGACATCGATATCTACCCTGAACTCGAAAGTCGCATCCGTCGGACCTTCGGCGACGGCGCCACTATTCTCAACAGCGCCAGCGCTCATCTGGCCGCCACCCGCAAGGAGATCAAGATCGTCAGGGGCCGCATCCAGGCAAAACTCCACTCCGTTCTGCGCTCCGCCAGCTCCTACCTGCAGGACACGGGCATTCGCGAGCGCGGGGGACGCCCTGTCATCGCCATCAAGGCGCAGTTCGCCTCCCGCGTGTCCGGTCTGAGCCGCGGGAAGTCGGACAGCGGCACAACGGTCTTTATCGAGCCCGAAGCGGTGCGCCAACTTGGCGACGAGCTCAAGGCGGCGGCGGACGAGGAGAAGGCGGAAATGTCGCGCATCCTGCGCGAGCTCACCGCCTTGATCGCCGACTGCGGCGATTCCCTGAGGCGCACGCTGGCGGTGCTCGCCCACATCGACCTGACCTTCGCCAAGGTGCGTCTCAGTCGCGACTTCGACATGCACCCGCCGCAGCTGAACACCAGGGGACTCATTCGCCTGGAGCAGGCGCGCCATCCTCTCCTTCTCGCCCTCGCGAGTCAGTCCGATGACGCTACCCGGGTCGATGTGGTGCCCATCGACGTGCGTCTCGGCGAGGATTTCCACACCCTCATCATCACCGGGCCCAATACGGGCGGCAAGACCATCACCCTGAAGACGATCGGTCTTCTGTGCCTGATGGCCCAGTCGGGCATGCACATACCGGCCGGGGTGGATTCTACGGTACCCGTTTTTTCGCAGATCGCCGCCGATATCGGTGACGAGCAAAGCATAGAGCAGAGCTTGAGCACTTTTTCCAGCCACCTGATCAACATCGCCGCCATGCTGGAGGACGCAGGGGAGAACAGCCTGATTCTGCTGGACGAGCTGGGAGGCGGAACCGACCCCGTCGAGGGGGCGGCCCTGGCACGCTCCATCCTGAGCTTTCTCCACGCCCGGGGGGCGCGGACCGCCGTGACCACCCACATCAGCCAACTCAAGACTCTGGGTTACACCGTGCAGGGCTACGAAAACGCCTCGATCGAATTCGACGTGGAAACCCTGGCACCGACACACAGGTTGTTGATCGGCGTCCCCGGCAACAGCAATGCGCTGGCCATCGCTCGACGGCTTGGACTGCCCGACGAGGTCATCGAAAACGCCGCCTGCGACCCCAACGAACAGGATGGTGGAGAGTCGACCGAGTTGATAGAACAGCTGCAGGTGATCAAAAAGACCGCGGCTGAAGACCGACGGCAGGCGGAAGAGAGTCGCGTCGCCGGAGAGCGTCTGGAGGCGGAGTGGCGCCTCAAAGCGGACGAGCTGGACGAGCGGGAAAAGCGTCTCTCCGAGTCTCTGGCCAGAACCGATCCGCGGGCACAACTGAACTATGTCAGGGAGGAGGTCGATCGACTGCGCCGCGGTGAAGGCTCGCGCCAGGCACTGCTTCAGTCCCTGCGCAAGCTCAGCACCTGGCTGACGCAGCAACTGCGAGCGCCAGCAGACCCGGAGAAACCCATGGCTGCAAAGCCGGCGCTCAAACCCGGAGACCGGGTCTATGTGCGCAGTCTGGACAAAGTCGGCGTCCTCAACGAAATCGATGGCCGCAGGGCCCAGGTGCAACTGGGCTCCCTGCCCATGACCGTGACTCTGGATGATATCGACGCCCACGACCGAGAGACCGGTTGACCACGGTTGAGGCGACTGTTGGCTGGGGCGACTGCCAGGCCTTGGGTCCGACCGTGCGACCCCGATCGTGCGATCAGTTCAGCTCGGTCTCGAGGATCTGGTAAAAGCTGTCTCGCGCCTGTCGTTCAATTCAGGGCTTGTGACCGCAATTTTCCAGTGTGATGAAGCGGAAGTCTGGTAGAATTCGGGACAGCGGTTCCCGAACCCCCTCAGCCGGATGTGGATCGCAGTCGCCGTGGATGGCGACGACGGGGCATTCGATCCGCGTGCCAAGTGCCAATAGCTCGCCGCTTGTTCTCAGGCGGGCGGCCTCCTTCCAAATCCCCTGAAAGATATCGCCTCGTATCTCCAGCGCTTCAGACTCATCGCGTTCATCGGGCAGCGGGTCGTACTGGCTCGATCGCGATGCCAGTGTGCCCAGCCGGGCGAGCGCGGTGTCCCGATCACCCAGAACAGGATCACCCAGAACAGGATTGTCCAGGGCGGCGACAAGTGACTGATACTCCGTTCGCTGTGGCGCCGTGAGGCGCGCCATCCTGTTTTCCCGGAGTCTGGCCAGGTACTTGTCTTCGAAGGGGCCACTGGCGACGAGGATCAGCTTGCTCACACATTCTGGATGGCGGGCGGCGACGATATAGCTGAGCCAGGCCCCCCAGGAGAAGCCGATCAGCGTCAGCGGGAGGTCGCCGTTAGGATTCACGGTCAGCCTCAGCTCTTCGATCTGGCCGTCAAGCGAGCTCTCGGTCTGGAGGGGCTCCAGCACATCCCTTCGACCAGCGAGCTGACGGGCTACCGGCGCCATTTCACCCGCCGCGCCCGGGCCGCCGTGGACGACGCCGACACTAAAGGGCGCACGCCCGTAGGATCTGAGGTTGGGAGCCAGCCTGTGCACCGCTAGCGCGGATCCCCAGGCCGCCAGCGATGTTTCTCAACCCCGTCCATGTCCAGCTCGATGCCGAATCCCGGGCCATCGGGCAGCAGGATGCAGCTGTCTTCGACCTTCAGAGGCTCGGTGATGATGTCGTCGCGCCAGTCGATGCCGGTGACGAATTCCATGGGTGCTACATTGGGGATCGAAGCCATCAGGTGGGCGGCGGCGATGATGCCGACCGGCCCCTTGGTATTGTGGGGTGAAATCGGCACGTGGAAGGTGTCGGCGATAGCGGCGATTTTTCGCACTTCGGTAATTCCCCCCGCGTACATCAGATCCGGCTGAGCGACGTCGATGCCGTCTATCTCCAACAGCTGTCGAAAGTGACTCTTGGTGTTGAGGCGCTCACTCCCCATGATCGGGATGGAGATCTCTCGTCGCACCTTGGGGTAGGCGCTGAGGTCCTCCGGGGGCACGGGGTCCTCGAAGACGTAGAGGTCACTGGGCTCCAGGGCGCGCGCCAGGCGGATGCAGGTCGCCACCGTGAACCTGCCGTGGCAGTCGATCAGCAATTTGACGTCGGGTCCCACAGCCTCGCGCACCGCGGCAAAGTGAGCGGCTGTCTCCTGCGGTCGACCGTCCTCGCAATACTGGTCGAAACGGTTGTTGGTGTTTGACAGAGCCCCTCCTTTCAGGGCGGTGTAGCCCTCGCCAACCAGTCGCCTGGCCATGGCGGCCGAATCCTCGGGGGTGGCTCCGCCGAAGTGGGTGTAGACCTCGATCCGGTCGCGGAATTTGCCGCCCAGAAGATCGGCCACGGACAGGTTGGCGACCTTCCCCTTGATATCCCACAGCGCCTGGTCGATGCCGCTCAGGGCGCTCATCCACACCGGTCCCGCCATGCGCCAGATACCGCTCACCGAGGAATTCAGATAGATCTTGTGCCACAGGTATTCGATACGAGACGGGTCCTCGCCGATGAGCTCCTGCTTCATGTTCTCGACCGCGGCGACTACCACTGGTTCCTTGTTGGAATACGTCGCCTCGCCCAGCCCGACGATGTCGGGGTCGTCGGTGAAGACGCGGACGATGGTCCACTTGCGCCCGGGGGAATCGATCATGAGGGTGTCGATGTCACGGATTTTCATGGCTTGTGCGCTTTCCTCCTGTCGGATGCATACGATGCCTTGGCCATCATTCGTCGCTATTGGCTGCCCGTTTCAGTCCACGTACTCCCTGAGTACCCGCCATTCAGCCTCCGTCATATCCGAGTAGTGCCAGTAGATGAAGCTCTGCAGGCCGCTGCCGGCGACGGCCTCCAGCAGCAGTCGGAGCTCGTCGGTGGTGATTCGCACCCCGCCATGGTGCAGGCCCACCCATGGTTTCAGGCGTTCCACCGACCCGGTGCGGAAGATCATCTTGACGATCTCGCCAGGGACCGTCTCCTTGAAGAAGGCGGCGTTCAGTGGCTCCGACAGCGCCTCCAGCGTCTGCACGCCCGGCATGGTGAAGCCGAACAGCTTGAAGACGAAATCGAGCGCGAGTCCTTCATCGGCGCACTCGCCCCAATCCATCAGCGTCCGGGCGTAGCGATCGACCGTGCCCTTGAGCCCGTCGATTCCATGCTGCCAGAAGTAGAGTTTGGGCGCGATGAAGTCGGTGACCTCTCCCAGGCGCCTGTAATTATACCCGGTAAGCGGCGCGAAAGCGGATGTCCGTGGACCGCAGGCGAGCTTGAGTCGGGGATCGATCTGCTTTACGCAGGCGTGGAAGGCGCCGACGTAAGCCTGAATGCAATCGGTCTTGAACCGCAACCAATCGAAGAGCACCGGCTCCTGCAGAAGCAGATCGACGGCGTCGAAGGGCCCGGACTGGGTGGCGATGAATCCGCGCATGACCGCTGGGCTCAGTTCCTTCATCCGGAGGCGCAGGTCTCTCGCCGCCTCTTTCATGGCGGTGAAGTCGTACCCGAGCCCTTTTGCCTTGCCCTCACAGTGCTCACAGAAGCAGCTGAAGAGATCGCTGCGGTGTCCGGGCTCGATCTCGTATCCGTTCTCCGGCCCGTCCAGGACAAAGCCGTGGGTCTCCGGATAGTGCTCGAAAGTGTCTCGGGTGCGCGCCAGGCCGTAGCGCAGTTGTTCCGGGTTGTTCAGGCAGGTGGCAGGGTTGGGCCAACCGGCCTGCCCCCAGTCGTGGAAGTAGAGCTCAAAGCCCTGGTCATTACCAGCTTTCACCGCATCGCCGAAGACGCGGCTGGCCGCTTCCAGTTTCTGGGTCAACACTGGCGGCTGCATCTCGATGCCCTCGTACAGGTCCAGGTTGGGAGCGAAGGCCGGCCCCTGAGTTCCGTCGATGTGCAGCACCAGGTCTCCCAGCACCAGTTGCCGAATGCC
>Ga0066376_10002601_pt1 | contig 16733 bp, 12 predicted proteins | sample Knorr_S15_td_Bot_FD_77009 | JGI IMG/M metagenome (GOLD analysis project Ga0066376, IMG submission 77009) | Marine microbial communities from Southern Atlantic Ocean transect - Knorr_S15_td_Bottom_ad_5009_LV_A | ecosystem: Environmental > Aquatic > Marine > Oceanic | place: Southern Atlantic... | reverse complement strand
CGGCGCTGGCCGACGGGCAGTACGATCCGGGCGCCAGCGACACCGAGATCAAGATCGGCAACACCAACCCCTACAGTGGTCCGGCCTCGACCTACGGCACCATCGGGCGCGGCCTTTCGGCCTATTTCGACATGATCAACGAACAAGGCGGCATCAACGGCCGCATGATCAACTTCATCTCGCTAGACGACGGCTACAGCCCGCCCAAGACGGTGGAACAGGTGCGCAAGCTGGTCGAGCTGGAGGAAGTGCTGTTCCTGTTCCAGACCCTGGGCACGCCGACCAACAGCGCGATCCACAAATACGTCAACGCCAAAGGGATCCCGCACCTGTTCGTCGCCACCGGCGCGACCAAGTGGGGCCAGCCCGAGAAATACCCCTGGACCATGGGTTTCCAGCCCACCTACACCACGGAAGGCAAGATCTACGCGAAATATATTCTGGACAACATTCCCGACGCCAAGATCGGCATCCTTTACCAGAACGACGACTACGGTAAGGACTACGTGCTCGGCATCAAGCAGGGTCTGGGCGATCTCGCCGACAAGCTGATCGTCGCCGAGGAACCCTACGAGGTCACCGATCCGACAGTGGATTCGCAGATCGTCAGCCTCAAGAACTCGGGCGCCAACGTGTTCTACAACGTTTCCATTCCGAAATTCGCCGCGCAGGCGATCCGCAAGGCCTACGACATCGGCTGGCACCCGGCGCATTTCCTCAACAACGTCTCGGCGTCGGTGAAGACCGTGCTGCGGCCGGCCGGCGTCGAGAAGTCGAAGGGCATCATCACCGCGGCCTTCCTCAAGGATCCGACAGACCCGCAGTGGAAAGACGCGCCCGACTTCAAGGCGTGGTCGGCCTGGATGGACAAATATTATCCCAGCGGCGACAAGGGCGACGCGTTCAACGGCTATTCCTACGCCGTGGCGCACCTCCTGGTGCATGTGCTGGAGAAATGCGGCGACAACCTGACGCGGGCCAACATCATGAAGCAGGCGGCCGACATCCAGGATTTCGACGTGCCGATGCTGTTGCCCGGCATCCAGGCCAACACCAGCGCCAAGGACTTCTACCCGGTCGAGCAGATGCAGCTGGCGACCTTCAATGGCGAGGTGTGGGAGTTGTTCGGCGAGTTGTTGAGCTCGGAATAGGACGCCGCGCGCCGCCGTAACCTAGGGAGGATTACGTCATGACAATGAGCAAGGGCCTTTTGTTCGCGGCGGCGCTCGCCTTGGCCGCCACGCCGGCTCTGGCCGACGGGCAGTACGACACCGGCGCCAGCGACACGGAAATCAAGATCGGCAACACCAACCCCTATAGCGGCCCGGCGTCGAGCTACGGCACCATCGGCAAGGCGCTGAGTGCCTATTTCGATATGATCAACGAACAGGGCGGCATCAACGGCCGCAAGATCACCTTCATTTCGCTCGACGACGGCTACAGCCCGCCCAAGACGGTGGAGCAGGTGCGCAAGCTGGTCGAGCTGGAGGAAGTGCTGTTCCTGTTCCAGACCCTGGGCACGCCGACCAACACGGCGATCCACAGATACGTCAACACCAAGAAAATCCCGCATGTGTTCATCGCCACCGGCGCGACCAAGTGGGGCCAGCCCGAGAAGTTCCCGTGGACCATGGGCTGGCAACCGACCTACCAGACGGAAGGCAAGGCCTTCGCGCGCTACATTCTGGCCAACGTGGAAGACCCCAAGATCGGCGTGCTGTATCAGAATGACGATTACGGCAAGGACTTCCTCGAGGGCCTGAAAATCGGCCTGGGCGAGCGCGCCGACGAACTGATCGTCGCCGAGGAACCCTACGAAGTCACCGACCCGACCGTGGATTCGCAGATCGTCAGCCTGAAAAGCAGCGGCGCGAACGTGTTCTACAACATCTCGATCCCCAAGTTCGCCGCCCAGGCGATCCGCAAGTCCTACGACATCGGCTGGCGACCGTTGCACCTGCTCAATTACGTGGCGGCGTCGATCAAGCTAGTGCTGAAACCGGCCGGGCTCGACAAGTCGAAAGGGATCATATCGGCGCTGTTCATGAAGGACCCGACGAATCCGTTGTGGCGCGATGACGACGACGTGCAAATCTGGCTCGCCTGGATGAAAAAATACTATCCGGAGGGCGATATCGACGAACCCTTCAACGTCTTCCCCTACGCGGCCGCCTATACGCTCCAGCACGTGCTCGAGAAATGCGGCGACAACCTGACCCGCGCCAACATCATGAAGCAGGCGGCCAGCATCAAGGACCTCAAGGTGCCGATGCTGATCGACGGCATCACGATCAACACGGCCGCCGACGACTTCTATCCGATCGAGGAGCTGCGTCTGGCCCGCTTCAACGGCAGCGAATGGGAAGTCTTCGGCGACCTGATCAGCGCCCGGTGACGGCGGCCGCGTTGCGGCGAATTAGGGAGGAGTTCGTCATGATCGCGGGCAGGTTGCTGTCAATTGCCGTGGTGGCCGTCATGGCGACCGCCGCTCCGGCGCTGGCCGACGGCAAATACGATACTGGCGCCAGCGACACCGAAATCAGGATCGGCAACACGATGGCCTATAGCGGGCCGGCATCGAGCTACGGCACCACCGGCAAGGTGCTGAGCGCCTATTTCGACATGATCAACGAACAAGGCGGCATCAACGGCCGCAAGATCACCTTCACCACCCTCGACGACGGTTACAGCCCGCCCAAGACCGTCGAGCACGCGCGCAAGCTCATCGAGCAGGAGCGGGTATTGTTGTTGTTCAGCAACTTGGGCACGCCCACCAACAGCGCGATCCACAAATACGTCAACGCCAAGAAAGTCCCGCACCTGTTCCTGTTCACCGGCGCCAGCAAATGGGGCCAGCCCAAGAAATTCCCGTGGACCATGGGCTGGCTGCCTTCCTACAACACCGAAGGCAAGGCGTTCGCCCAATATATCCTCGACACCGTGGCGAACCCGAAGATCGCCGTGCTTTACCAAAACGACGACGCGGGCAAGGACTTCGTCGGCGGCCTGCGCGAAGGTCTGGGCCCGCGCGCCGACGCCTTGATCGTCGGCGCCGAGCCTTATGAGGCCACCGACCCCACCGTGGATTCGCAGATCGTCAGTCTCAAGGCGTCGGGCGCCAATGTTTTCTACAACATCGCCATGCCGAAGTTCGCCGCCCAGGCGATTCGCAAATCATACGACATCGGGTGGCATCCCTTGCATCTGCTGACCCATGTCGCGGCCTCGGTCGAGGCCACCTTGAAGCCGGCCGGGCTCGACAAATCGACCGACATTATCTCGGCGCTGTTTCTCAAGGACCCCAACGACCCGGGCGACGACGTGGCGGCCTATCGGGCCTTCATGGCGAAATACTATCCCGGCGGCAACGCCGACGACGCCAACAACCCCATGGCCTATACCGCCGCGTACACCATGGTCCATGTCCTGGAGCAATGCGGCGACGACCTGACCCGGGCCAACATCATGCGGCAGGCGGCGAACATCAAAAACCTGACCGTGCCCATGCTCAGGGATGGCATCACAGTGACCACGGCGCCGGACGATTTCTATCCCATCGAGAAACTGGTCTTGGCCCGCTTCGACGGCGAGAACTGGATACCCTTCGGCGACGTGATCAGCACCGAGTGAGGAGGACGACGTGATGACGGGCAAAACGGTGCTAGCGCTTGTCGCCGCGGCCCTTATCTCGATAGTCGCGGGCGCGCCGGCGCTGGCCGACGGCCAATACGATCCCGGCGCCAGCGATGAGGCGATCAAGATCGGCAACACCAATCCCTATAGCGGCCCAGCCTCGCCCTACGGCACCATCGGCAAGACCATTAGCGCCTATTTCGACATGATCAACGAACAGGGCGGCATCAACGGCCGGCGCATCGATTTCATCTCGCTGGACGACGGCTACAGCCCACCCAAGACCGTCGAGCAAGTGCGCAAGCTGGTCGAGCAGGAAGAGGTGCTGTTGCTGTTCAATCTGCTCGGCACGCCGACCAACACGGCGGTGCATCGCTACGTCAACGCCAAGAAAATTCCGCACCTGTTTCTGGCCACCGGCGCCAGCAAGTTCGGACAGCCCGAGAAGTTCCCCTGGACCATGGGATTCGCGCCGACCTATTCGACCGAGGGCAAGGCCTTCGCGAAATATGTGCTGGCCAATGTCGACGAGCCGAAGGTCGGCGTGCTCTATCAGAACGACGACTACGGCAAGGATTTTCTCGACGGCTTCAAGGCGGGTCTCGGCGCGCTCGCCGACAAGGTGATCATCGCCGAGGAAGCCTACGAGGTCACCGACCCGACGGTGGATTCGCAGATCGTCAGCCTGAAGGCCAGCGGTGCCAACGTGTTCTACAGCATCACCGGCGCCAAGCAGGCGGCGCAGGCGATCCGCAAGGCCCATGACATCGGCTGGCGTCCGCTCTACCTGTTGAATTACGTGGCGACGTCGAAGCGCGCGGTGCTGGAGCCGGCCGGCCTCGCCAAGGCCAAGGGCATCATTTCAGCGCAGTTCCTCAAGGACCCCAACGATCCGGGCGAGGACGTCGAGGCCTACCGCGCGTTCATGGCAAAGTACTATCCCGGCGGCGATCCCGACGAGGGCCTCAACCCGTACGGATACGCAGTCGCCTTTACCATGACGCATGTGCTGGAACTGGCCGGCGACAACCTGACGCGGGCCAACATCATGAAGCAGGCCGCCAGCATCGATAAACTGGTGGTGCCCATGCTGGTCGACGGGATCACGGTCAGCACCGGGCCGGACGACTTCTACCCCCCGCGAAACCCTGGTCCTGATCCGCTTCGACGGCGAAAACTGGATCCCGTTCGGCGAGCCCATCACCACGGAGTAGGGCCGGGGCCGTTCATTCGCGATCTGCTCTATGCCGCCGACACTTCGGCGGGTTTCCAGCGCGCCAACTTGCGTTGTTCGTCATACAGGTCCACGGCGTTCTGCAGGTTCATCCAAAACCTGCCCGTTGTCCCCAGCACCTTGGCGAAGCGGACGGCGGTCTCGGCGGTGATCCGTACGCCGGGCCGCGCGTTGACGATGCCGCTGACGTGTTTCCGGCTTAATTCGGTCAGTTCGGCGAAGCGCGTGATCGTAAGTCCGCGGGTTTCCAGATAGTGCGCTTTCAGGATTTCACCCGGCGGCGTCGGGCGGCGATTTCTTTCGATCATCATACTCTCCGGCGCGATGGCCAGAACAGGGTGCCGTTCGGCGAGCCGATCGGCACGGAGTAGGGGCGCGGTCGCGCCCGTTTTCGCGTTCAGCGGTCCTTGTGCAGCAGGGTCACGGCGCAGGCGGCTTCGTCGAAACCGATCACGCCGCCGCCGTTTTCGGCCAAGGCCCATTCGGCGCCGTTCACTTGGCGCGCGCCGGCTTCGCCGCGCAGTTGCTGGGACAACTCGTCGATCATCGACAGCCCCGTGGCGCCGACCGGGTGGCCCTTGGAAACCAGGCCGCCCGAGGTGTTGATCGGCAGCCGGCCGTCGAGCATGGTGGCGCCGCTTTCAATGAGCCGCCCGCCTTCTCCGATATCGCAAAAGCCCATCATTTCGGACTGGTAGATTTCGCAAAACGACGTCGCGTCGTGCAGTTCGGCGACGTCGATATCGCCCGGCCCCACGCCCGCCATTTTGTACGCCTTGCGCGCCGCGTGCTGGCTGAGGCCAGGTTCGTCGAGATCGCGGTATTTGCCGCCGGTCAGCGCGCTGGCCGCGACTCGAACGGCGCGGTCGCGTGTTTTCGCCGGCAGGTCTCCCAGGTAATCCTCGGAGCACAGGATCGCGGCGGCCGCGCCGTCGCCGATCGGCGCGCACATGGCGCGGGTCAGCGGGTGGCTGATGGTCCGGTCTTCCAGCACGTCGTCGACGGACAGTTCGAACCGGTACTGGGCGTTGGGATTGAGCGCGCCGTTGCAGTGGTTCTTGGCCGCGCCGATGGCGATCTGGCGTTGCGTGGTGCCATGCCGCGCCATGTGATGGCTGGCCTGCATGGCGTAGGTATCCATGAAGATGGTGCGGTTCGGGGCCGGATCGAACGGCTTGCCGGCCTTGTCGCCCGCGGCGCGGTAATAGTCGCGCCATTCGTCGGGGTCGTAGCGGTCGATCGCGCCGTCGAACATGGCCGTGGTCTTTTCCGGCGCGTCGGGGTGATAGATCTTCTCGACCCCGATGGCTAGGCTGACCTCGGCCTGGCCGCTTAAGATGTCCTTCCACGCGCCGTGCAATGCCATCGATCCGGTCGCGCAGCCGCCCTCGACATTGACCATGGGCACGCGCTCGGGAAACAGGCCGTCGCGCACCAGTGGCGTGAAGCAGACCTGGCCGCGAATGCTGCCCTGGCCGTCGGTCCACATGCCGCAATTGCCGAACCAGGCGAACTCGATCTGGTCGCCGTTTTCCCACCCGGTATCGGCCAGCGCGCCGAGGTAGGCGTCGCGGGTCAGGTCCTTGGTGCTCTTGTCCGGCCACTTGCGGAACGGCGTGGCGTGGGTGCCGATAATGTAGACGTCGCGCATGCTGGCTCTCCCGTGGCGTGCGCGGCCAGTATGGCGTGCCCGGCGCGCATTTGGTATCAAGAAACATGGCTGTCGACTACCGCCCACAAGACCCGGACACCAACGCCGATCCGTTCCCCGTGTTCCAGCGATTGCGGGACGAGGACCCGGTGCATTGGAACGACAACCTGCATGCCTGGGTGCTGTCGCGCTATGATCACGTCAAATGGGTGACCCAGGCCGACGCCATGTCGCCCGATCGCCTGCGGCCTTATTTCGAGAGGCTGCCGAGCCCGCAACAGGACCGGCTTTCCGACCTGATCCGCTACACCACCTTGTGGATGATTTTCCGTGACCCGCCCGAGCACACGCGCCTGCGCGGGCTGCTCATCAAGGTGTTCACGCCGAAGGCGTTGGACGACATGCGGCCGGTGATCCGGCGCGTCGTCGACGAATGTCTCGACGCGGTGGCCGAGGCCGGCGAGATGGACCTGATCCGCGACCTCGCCTATCCGCTGCCCGCCACCGTGATCATGGCCATGCTGGGGGTGCCCCGGTCTGACATCGAGTCGATCAAGGAATGGTCCGACGAACTGGCCGTGTTCCTGGGCAACGCGCGGGCGACGCCCAACAAATCGGAGCGCGCCCAGGAAGGCGCGCGCCAACTGGCGGAGCATTTCCGCGCGATCATCGCGCGACGCCGCCGCGAGCCGGCCGACGACATGATCACCGCGCTGATCCACGCCCGCGACGAAGACGACAAGCTGAGCGAGGACGAGATCGTCGCGACCTGCATTCTGCTGTTGTTCGCCGGCCACGAGACCACCACCAACTTGATCGGCAACGGCACCTATCACCTGATGCGCAACCCCGATGAATGGCGTCGCATGGGCGAAGGCCCCGCCGTGGTCAAGACCGGCGTCGAGGAATTGCTGCGCTATGACGGGCCGGTCGGCGCGGTGCCCCGCGTCGTCGCCAGCGAATTGGACATTGCCGGCACGGTCCTCAAGCAAGGCGACCGGGTTTACGCCCTGGCCAACGCGGCCAACCGCGACCCGCGCCAGTTTCCCGATCCCGACCGCCTGGACGTGACCCGACGCCCCAACCGCCATCTCGCTTTCGGCCACGGCATCCATTTCTGTCTCGGCGCGGCGCTGGCGCGCATCGAGGCGCAGATCGCGTTCGGCGAATTGACGCGGCGCTTCCCCGACATGGAACTGGCCACCGAGAGCTTCGAATGGCACGACTCGTTGATCCTGCGCGGGCTTAAAAAACTGCCGGTGGCGTTCACGCCAAGCGCCCGCCTCAAGACCGCCGTCTGACGATCCGCCGCGCGGCATGAAGATCAAATCCGTCACCGCGACCTGGTTGCATGTGCCGATCCCGGCCGAGCGCCAGCACACCTCGGATTTCGGCCGCGTCGATTCGTTCGATACAACTCTGGTGCGTGTCGAGACGGAAAGCGGCCTCGTCGGCCACGGCGAGTCGAAGGCGCAGGTCGGCAGCGCGAGCTCCAATTACGCGCTCTGCGCCGTGATCGAAAAGGAACTCGGGCCCCAGATCGTCGGCGAGGACGCGCGCGATATCTCGCGGCTTTGGGACGTCATGTACAACGGTGTCCGCGCCCATTTCGCCATCGCGCGTGGCCACGTGTTTCCGGTCCTCGGCCGGCGCGGTCTCAACATCTCGGGCATCAGCGGCATCGACATGGCGTTGTGGGACATCCTGGGCAAGTCCCTCGACGCCCCCGTGTGGCGCCTGCTCGGCGGGCGCCGTCATGAACGCATGCCGGCCTATGCGTCGGGCGGCTGGGCGCCGGAAGACAAGATCGCCGATGAGCTAAAAGGCTTCCTCGCGCGCGGCAATTTCAAGGCGGTCAAGATGCGCGTTGGTACGGGCGACGGCACCATCGCCCATTCGGTGCGCCGCGTGCGCGCGGCGCGCGCCGGGCTGGGGGACGACATCGACATCATGTGCGACGCGCACGGCACCATGACCGTGGCCGAGGCCAAGCGCTTCTGCCGCGAGGTCGCGGACTGCAACATCGGCTGGTTGGAAGAACCGGTCACGTCGGACGACCCGGAAGGATTGGCCGAGGTGCGCGCGTCCACCGACATTCCCATCGCCACCGGCGAGAGCGAATTCACGCGCTTCGATTTCCGCCGCCTCGCGGAACTGCGCGCCGCCGACATTTTCCAGCCCGACCTCGCCATCGCCGGCGGCGTCACCGAGGCCATGCGCATCGAGGCCATCGCCAGCGCCTTTCAGATCCGCTTCGTCCCGCATCTGTGGGGCGGCGCGCTCACCTTCGCGTCCGGAATGCATGTCGCTGCCGTGGCATCGAGCGGCTTCACCCTCGAATACTCGGTCGGCGCCAATCCCATGCTGCAACAGCTCGCGGTCGAGGATTTTATCGTCGAGGACGGCCACATCGCCATCCCCGACCGGCCCGGCCTCGGCGTCACCATCGACGAGGATTTCGTCCGCGCCCACCGCGTCGACACGTCCGCGTAGCCCTCACTCGTCGCCCAGCCGCGCGCGCATGGCGGTGGCGCGTTGGCGCAGGGGCTCGGCTTCGGCCGTTTTGTCTTGCGCCTCAAAGAGCGCCGCCAGATCGTCGAGCGCTTGCGCGACATACGGGTGATCGGGCCCGACGAGTTGTTCGAGCATGTCCAGGGCGCCGCGTTGCAGCGGTTCGGCTTCCGCGTGGCGGCCCTGGCGCCCTTGGACCATGGCCAGGCCGCTCAGGGCTTGGGCCAGCGCCATGTGTGGTGGCTCCACCAACTTCTGCTTGGTTTCCAGGGAGCGCTTGTAAAACGTCTCGGCCTGCGCGAAATCGCCTTTTTCCACATAAAGCCGCGCCAACACGTCGAGAGAAGCCGTGACCTGCCGCGAAATATCGCCGAACCGGTCCAGGCGAATGAGCATGGCCCGGTAATACCGACTCACGGCCTCGTCGTATTGTTTCTGGACCTGGTGCAGACGGGCGATGCTGTCGAGGTCGGCCGCCACTTGAAGATGGTTGGGGCCCATTGCTTTCTGGTTGATCAGCAGCGCCCGGTTCAGCATTTCCGCGGCCTCGCCGTAGCGTTGTTGCCCGCCCAATAGGCGTCCGAGTTCCCCCAGGCTGTGCGCCACGTCGACGCTGTTCCCGCCCGCCGCGGCCTCGCGGATGGCGAGCGCGCGGCGCATGGCGGATTCGGCGGCGTCCGGCCGGTCGCGGTCGCGGTCGCGGTGCAGCGCGCCGATGGCCATCAGGCTGTCGGCCACGTCGGGATGGTCCGGCCCCAGCGCGGTCTCGCGGATCGCCAATGCGTCGCGATGGATCGGCGCGGCCGCGTCGAATTCGCCGCGCATCTGATGGATCGCGGCCAGATTGTACAGGCTGGCCGCGTATTCCGGATGGGCCTCGCCCAGGTCCGCCCGGTTGGCCTCCACCGCCATGCGCGCCATGGTGAAGGCGCCGCGCATGTCGCCGGCCTGGACCATGTCGAAGGTCATCTTGTTGCGTTGGGCGGCGAATTCCACGTCCTGGGCGCCGACCCCCGGCGCGCCAAGCACCATTGCCACGAGGATCGCAAATCTAAGCTTAAACCACATCACGGTCGTCCCTTTGCTCGCCGGCGCGCAGCATAAGCGGACAGGCCCGCGCGAGCCAGTGCCGGGCGCTTTACAATGGCCGGCAATTCGCTACATTCCGCCCGCCGAGAGGCGGGGCCGGATGGGGCCGCGCGCGGCGCCGGGGCTTCCAAGTGAGCGAGACCGAAACCCACACGATCGCGTGCATCGTCGACAACGAGTTCGGCGTGCTGGCGCGCGTCGTCGGTCTATTTTCCGGGCGCGGCTACAACATCGACAGCCTGACCGTGGCCGAGGTGGACCCGGTTAAAAGCCTGTCGCGCATCACCCTGGTCACCACCGGCACCCCAATGGTGATCGAGCAGATCAAGGCGCAGCTCAACCGGCTGGTGCCGGTGCGCACGGTGATCGACCTGACCGAGGCCGGCCCCCACGTGTCGCGCGAGCTAGCGCTGATCAAGGTGGCGGGGACCGGCGACAAGCGGGTCGAGTCGCTGCGCATCGCCGACATTTTCCGCGCCAACGTGGTCGACAGCACGGCCGAGTCCTTCGTGTTCGAGATCACCGGCGCGACCGACAAGTTGGATGCGTTCATCCGCCTGATGGAACCGCTTGGCCTGGCCGAGGTGGCGCGCACCGGCGCCGCCGCCATGGCCCGCGGCGCGGACGGTTCGTAACCGCCACAAACGACAGTTTTTCCGGGAGGAATGAGACATGCGTGTCTATTACGATCGCGACGCCGATGTGAATCTGATCAAGGCCAAGAAGGTCGTGGTCATCGGCTATGGCAGCCAGGGTCATGCGCACGCGGCCAATATGCGCGACAGCGGCGTCGCCGAGGTGGTGGTGGCGTTGCGCGAGGGCTCGGCCAGCGCGAGTAAGGCCGAGGACGCCGGATTTCCGGTCAAAAACGTGGCCGAGGCGGCGGCGTGGGCGGACGTCATGATGATGGTCGCGCCCGACGAATTGCAGCAGCAAATCTACACCGAGTCCTTGCGTGACAATATGAAGGAAGGCGCCGCGCTGGCCTTCGCCCATGGCCTTAACATCCATTTCGGGCTGATCGAGCCGCGCGCGGACCTCGACATCTTCATGATCGCGCCCAAGGGCCCGGGCCACACGGTGCGCTCGGAATACGCGCGCGGCGGCGGCGTGCCTTGTCTGGTGGCGGTCGACAAGAACCCGTCGGGCAACGCCCTCGAGATTGCCCTGTCCTACGCGTCGGCCATCGGCGGCGGGCGCGCCGGCGTGATCGAGACCACGTTCAAGGAAGAATGCGAAACCGACCTGTTCGGCGAGCAGACCGTGCTGTGCGGCGGCATTACCTCGTTGATAACCGCCGGGTTCGAGACCCTGGTGGAGGCTGGTTACGCACCCGAGATGGCCTATTTCGAATGCCTGCACGAGGTCAAGTTGATCGTCGATTTGATCTACGAGGGCGGCATCGCCAACATGCGCTACTCGATATCCAACACCGCCGAATACGGCGATTATTCGCGCGGCGACCGGATCATTAACGACTCCGTGAAGGCTGAAATGAAGCGCGTGCTGGAGGAAATTCAATCGGGCAAGTTCACCCGCGAGTGGATGCTGGAATGCCAAGCCAACCAACCCAGCTTCAAGGCCATGCGCCGACGCGCCGCCGAACATCCCATAGAAGAGGTCGGGCAGAAATTGCGCGACATGATGCCGTGGATCGCCAAGGACGCGCTGGTCGATAAATCAAAGAACTAAGGCGCAAAAAATTTATACATATCAAATAGTTGTTCGAGTTATTTGATATGCCATAGCATTCGTTCCGGCGCATAACCGGCCGGGAGGGCCAGGGCCATGGGCGATCTGGAGCGAGTCCACATTTTCGACACCACCTTGCGCGATGGCGCGATGGCGCGCTGACGCCGGGCGTTGCGATGACGCTCGCCGACCGGCTATCGATCGCCGAGGCGCTGGAGCGGATGGGCGTGGACGTGATCGAGGCCGGGTTGGCCGGCGCGTCCGCCGACGAGACCAAGGCCTTGCGCGAGACCGCCGCGCTGCTGCAAGAGGCGGTGGTCTGCGCTCTGGCGCGCGCCACGACGCGCGATATCGACCAGGCGGCGGAGGCCTTGTCGGGCGCCCGGCGCCGGCGCGTCCACACCTATCTTTCGACCAGCCCGGTTCACATGGCGCATAAGCTGCAGATGACGCCCGATGAGGTGCTGGGGCTGATCGGCGACAGCGTGGCCCATGCCCGGAACCTGTTCGACGACGTCGAGTGGAGTCCCGAGGACGCGACCCGCAGCGAGCCCGATTTCCTGTGCCGCGCGGTGGAGCGCGCCATCGGCGCCGGCGCGGCCACGATCACCGTTTCGGACACGGTGGGCTATGCCATGCCGGGCGAGTTCGCGGCGCTGATCGCCATGTTGCGCGACCGCGTGCCGAACATCGACAAGGCGGTGCTATCGGTGCATTGCCACGACGACCTGGGCCTGGCGGTGGCCAATTCCCTGGCCGCGATCGGGGCCGGCGCGCGGCAGGTGCAATGCACGGTCAACGGCCTCGGCCCGCGCGCCGGCAACGCATCGCTGGAAGAGATCGTGATGGCGATACACGCCCGGGCGGAGGTGATGAGGGTCGATACGGGCCTGCGCACCGAACATATCGCCGGGGTCTCGCGCATGGTCGCCGCGGCCAGCGGCCGGGCCGTGCCTCCCAACAAATCCATCGTCGGCGCCAACGTTTTCAGCGACGTGACCGCGATTGCCGAGGACGGCGACCAGACCGGGACGTTGTACCAAGTTCTGACACCGCAATCCGTGGGCTTCGGCGACAGCTAACGCGCGTCGGTCATGCGTCGGGCGAGCGCGTCTTGGACCGTTTGCGCCGCGAGCGCGTAGCCGGCGGCGTTGTAGTGCGAGCCCGGATAAACGAACAACGCGCGTGGGTCCGGCGCGCGGCCAAAGGCCTCGGCGATGTCGACGATGGGCAGCTCAAGCGCCGCGGCGATGGACAGCACGCGCTCGCGAATATGGGCGCGGATTCGCCCGTCGCGGGCGGCGCCGAAATAGCGATCGGATTCAGGCAGATAGACGAACACCAGGCGCCCGCCCCACGACGCCGTCCGCGCGGCGGCGCCGGCCAGGATGTCGCGCAACAGGGTGAACTGTTCGTCCGTGGCGCCCTCGAACACGCCGAGCGAGACCGGCCCCAGGCCAAGGCGTCCGCGCAGGCGAAACAGCTTGGCCGCGGCCAGCATGCGTTCCAACGGGTGGTCGACCCTGGCCATGGTTTCGGCCATGCGTCGGTCCAGATAGGCTTGCAGGCGGGTGGCGACTTCGTCTTTGCGCCGCGCCAGTTCCTGCCGGAAATCACCGTTCGTCGCGTAGGCGCGCAACATTTCGGATTTCATTTCCAGGGACAGGTCCTTGGTTAGGTCGTTGCCCTCGTAATAGAACCAGACCACGGTGTCGGGTTGGATCGCCTCGACATATTCCCTGAACACGGCGAGTTCGACCAATGGCCCCGAGCCGTCGACGCCCAGGTTCAAGACGGTGGCGCCGCCTTGGCGAAGCCGCGCGGCGATAGTCTGCTCGGCGCCGACGCAATTGCCTTGGACGAACGAATCGCCGACCAGGACGATGTCCGCCTTTTCGCCGGTCCATGACCCCGGCGGGTTGTGGAAACCGTGCGCGTCCGCGCGGTAGATCGACCACTGGCCGGTTTCGTTGCACACGACCACGGTCCTCCCGGCCGGGCCGGCAAGCGGCAAAAGGCCGGCGCCCTCGATCGACAGCACGGGCACCAGCGCGCCGTCGGGATTCGCCACGAGCAGGTTCTTGGCGCGCGTCGCGGGATAGGCGTCCACGCCGTCGCGGCGAAGATCGGCGATCACTTCCATTTTGGTGCGTCCGTCGAAAGGCCGCCCGTCGGCTTGCGCCGGGTGGGGCTCCACGAATCCGAGGTAAATTTCGGCCGCGTAAAGAGCGACGACGCATGACAGCAGGCTAAGGGTCACGGCCCACCGCCACGACGGCGACAGCCGGAGCGCGGCGAAAGCCGCCGCGGCGAGCGCCGCCGGAACGACGAAGTGATAGCCAAAACTGGCAACGGAATCAGTGTAATGCTGGGAATTGCGGATATTCAACGCGAGAAGAACTAAAAAAACCAAGCCCGAAAGGATGATGACCGCTTTCGGAATACCACCGGCCATGAACGAAAAAAGTCTTGTCTTCAAGAAAGTACCCGAGTGTTTATCGGTAAGTTTTACGTTTCGCCGCCGCGCCATGGCATATCACGTTGGCGCGTCGCGAAGCCATGGCGATCGCGCCCCGCCATGAAACGCCGCATGCCGCCGCGCGGCGCCAATAAACTGTTGCCTGCTTCCTCGCACTAGGCGTAAACATATGTGGTGCCGCGTTTTTCTTCGGGTTTCCTGCGACGGGACATGAACCGGAAACCGGGGTGGGAACGCGGCTAAGGAAGCGTTAACCAAACCGGCACATAATCGTCACGTCATGATTGATCGTTACAGCAGCGAAAGCATGTTTCTCGGCGCCGCGCGCTTGCGACGCGATGACACGCGCCTGCTTGACGGTGGCCTTCGACTTAGACGCCCTTGAGCGAGGATAAGCCAACTTCGTTCAGGGGATTTCATAACGTCGGAGTGAACCATCACCGTTGGAAACGAGCAGTATCATGAGCCAGAAAGAACAGACACAAGACCGCGTCATCATATTCGACACCACCATGCGCGACGGCGAGCAATCGCCCGGCGCGTCGATGACGCTTGACGAAAAACTGGAAATCGCCCGCCTCCTGGAGGAAATGGGCGTCGATGTGATCGAGGCCGGTTTTGCGATCGCCTCGAACGGCGATTTCGAGGCGATCAACGAGATCGCCAAGGTGGTCAAGAATTCGGTGGTGTGCAGCCTCGCCCGTTCCGGCGCGGCCGACATCGACCGCGCGGCCGAGGCCCTGGAGCCGGCGGCGCGAAAACGCATCCACACGTTCATCGCCACCTCTCCGCTGCACATGAAGTACAAGCTTCAAATGTCGCCCGACGAAGTCCACCAGGCGGTGATCGACAGCGTCACCCGCGCCCGCAACCACTGCGACGACGTGGAATGGAGCGCCGAGGACGGCACCCGCACCGAGCACGACTTCCTGTGCCAAGTGGTGGAAAGCGCCATCAAGGCGGGCGCGCGGACCATCAATATCCCGGACACGGTGGGCTACACCATGCCCGACGAGTTCACGGCGCTGATCGCCATGTTGCAGAACCGCGTGCCCAATATCGACAAGGCGGTGCTTTCGGTGCATTGCCACAACGACCTGGGGCTGGCGGTGGCGAATTCCCTGGCCGCCGTCAAGCAGGGCGCCCGGCAGGTCGAATGCACGATCAACGGCTTGGGCGAGCGCGCCGGCAACGCCTCGATGGAAGAAATCGTGATGGCGCTCCGCACGCGCAACGATTTGATGCGTATCGAGACCGGTATCCAGACCGAGCACATCATGCGCGCCTCGCGCCTAGTCTCGGCCGTCACCGGCTTCGTGGTGCAGCCCAACAAGGCGATCGTCGGCGCCAACGCGTTTGCGCACGAGGCCGGCATCCACCAGGACGGCATGCTCAAGCACGCCGGCACCTATGAAATCATGACGCCGGAATCGGTCGGCCTGACCAAGTCCACCCTTGTCATGGGCAAGCATTCGGGCCGCCACGCGTTCAAGGTCAAGCTCGGTGAGTTGGGTTACGAACTGGGCGACAACGCGCTCAACGACGCTTTCCGGCGCTTCAAGAACCTGGCCGACAAGAAGAAAGATATTTACGACGAAGACCTCATCGCGTTGGTCGACGATTCCATGACGCGGCGCAACGAACGCGTCAAGGTGACTTCGCTGCGCGTCGTCTGCGGCACCGGGGTGCGGCCGAGCGCCGAACTGGAGCTCGAAATCGACGGCGCGCGAAGTTCCACCACGGCCGAGGGCGATGGTCCGGTGGATGCGGTGTTCGCCGGCATCGGGCAGTTGTTCCCGCACGAGGCCAAGCTACAATTGTTTCAGATTCACGCGGTCACCGCGGGCACCGACGCCCAGGCCGAAGTCACCGTGCGGCTCGAGGAGAACGGGCGCACCGTGAACGGCCAGGGCGCCGATACCGATACCATGGTGGCCAGCGCGCGCGCCTACGTAAACGCGCTCAATAAGTTGCTGGTCAAGCGCGAGAAGTCCGCGCCGGCGGCCTTGAGCGCGTAAGCCTGAGAGACGATCCGGGCGGCGCGTCCTCTCCGCGCCGTACCGGGCACCGTTTGGACAATAACGTTGGAGGCTTGATAGCCACATGTTTTCTCGTTTGCTGGGCATGATGTCCGCCGACATGGCGATCGATCTCGGGACGGCCAATACCCTGGTTTACGTCAAGGGCAGGGGGATCGTGCTGAACGAGCCTTCGGTGGTTGCGATCATCAATTCCCGCGGCAAAAAGCAAGTCTTGGCCGTGGGCCAAGAAGCGAAAGAAATGCTTGGCCGCACGCCCGGCAATATCGAGGCGATTCGGCCGCTCCGCGATGGCGTGATCGCCGACTTCGAAGTCGCCGAGGAAATGATCAAGCACTTCATTCGCAAGGTCCACAACCGGCGCACCTTCGCCAGTCCGCAGATCATCGTCTGCGTGCCGTCGGG
>Ga0066376_10002600_pt1 | contig 16733 bp, 15 predicted proteins | sample Knorr_S15_td_Bot_FD_77009 | JGI IMG/M metagenome (GOLD analysis project Ga0066376, IMG submission 77009) | Marine microbial communities from Southern Atlantic Ocean transect - Knorr_S15_td_Bottom_ad_5009_LV_A | ecosystem: Environmental > Aquatic > Marine > Oceanic | place: Southern Atlantic... | reverse complement strand
TCCTCGGCCCCACCGTCGATGTAATCGAACACCCCGGCCGGTAGGCGCCGGCGCGCCATGGCGCGTAGGTCATCGACGTTGGCTGCCGCCCGGAGCCTCCGCACGGTTCGACTCCGCTCGGGGCGACGGAGGCGCACAACGGCCCGCAGCGTCCGGAACATTCCCATGGTGGTCGGTCAGGCGCTCAGGCGCCTGTCTCCCCGGCCTTCTTCCGCTGGTAGATGTCCTTGCAGGTCGGGCACACCGGGTAGCGGTCCGGGTTTCGGCCCGGCACCCAGACCTTCCCACAGAGGGCCACGATGGGCTTACCTGTCACGGCCGACTTCACGATGTCGGACTTGCGTGCAAAGTGGGCGAAGCGGTCGTGGTCGCCATCGTCCAGGGTCGGATCCAGGACCGTCTCTGTCGGCGTCACCGTCCCCACGTCGGCGAGCCGGACCGCATGCCAGCGGTCGTCGGCCACTACAACCCTCAACTTCCCGAGCCGTCCAACTCGGCCAGCTTGGCTACCCGACCCACATGGCGACCGCCCTCGAAAGTGGCCCCCAACCAGGCACGCACGGCCTCAGAGGCGACCTCGGGGTCCAGTAGGCGCTCACCCAGGCAGAGGACGTTGGCGTCGTTGTGCTCTCTGGCCAGGCGGGCCGATGTGGAGTCGTGCACCGTGGCCGCCCGGACACCCGGGACCTTGTTCGCCGCCATGGCAATGCCGATCCCGGAGCCACAGACGCAGATGCCCAGCTCGGCGTCTCCGCCAACCACTGCACGCCCGACAGCGGCACCGAAGTCCGGGTAGTCCACCCGGTCGTCGCTGTGGGTTCCGAGGTCGACCACCTCGTGGCCCAGACCACGCAACTCGTCGGCGAGGCGCTCCTTGAGGATGAACCCCCCATGGTCGGAACCGACGGCGATCGTGCTCATGGGAGCGAGGCTACCGGTCGGCCCCGGCGCCATCGGGTTCGAGTTCCAGGCCGACCGCGAGCAACGCCCCACGCGTCACGGTGCCATCGCGCAGCACCCGCGCCGGATCCGTCGTCAGGTCCACCACCGTCGACGGGGAACCTTCGCACCGACCGCCGTCCAGGACCAGAAGGTCTCCGCCGAGGGCATCGGCCGCTGCCACCGCTGTCGTCGGGGTGGGCTGTCCGGACTGGTTGGCCGAGGTCGTCGCCAGCGGACCCACCTCGGCGAGGATGGCCCGGACAAGGTCGTGGTCCGGGCAGCGCACGCCGACCGTTGATGACCCGTCACCGAGGTACAGGCCCGCCTCGGGACGACGCTGGGCCACGATGGTGAGAGGTCCGGGCCAGAAGGATGCGGCCAGCGTCTCGAACATGTGATCCACGATGGCGACGCGCCGGGCCGCCGCCAGGTCCGCCACCAGCACGGCCAGGAGGCGTTCTCCAGGACGCCCCTTGCGCTCGAACAACTCCTCGACGGCGGCCTGGTCTTCCGGTAGGGCCGCCACGCCGTAGACGGTCTCGGTGGGTAGAACCACCGGTCGACCGGCCCGCAGGGCAGCTACCGCTGCGGCAACCGCTTCTTCCGGTCGGGCAATGGCATCCATGGTGCTCACGTCGGCACGCGGGCAACAACGGCTCGTTCCCGGCCCGCCAGGTCCTCATGGACGACCACATCCACAAAGCCCGCCCTGCGCGCCCTGTCGGCCATCGCCGTCGTCTGGTCCGGAGACATCTCCAGGACCAGCACTCCGCCCGGGGCCAGCCAGGGCCGGGCACCATCCACCAGGACCTCCAGGTCGGCACGGCCGGAGTCGGGAGCGAAGAGCGCCTCTGACGGCTCCCAACCGACCACCTCGGGTGGCAGTTGGTCCGAAGGGTTCACGTAGGGCGGGTTGGACACGATCACGTCAAATGTTCCTGCCATCGACGGTGGAAGGGCATCGAACCATGAGCCCTCCAGGATCGTGACCCGGCCGGCCGGCCGGCCCAGACCCGTGCAGTTGGCCCGGGCCACAGCCAGTGCATCCGCCGAGGAATCCGTGCACCACACGAGCGCCGACGGACACTCGGCGGCGATCGACAGGCCGATAGCGCCCGAACCGGTACCCAGATCGGCTACCAGCACCGGGTCGTCATGGCGCTCCATCGAAATCCGGTCCGCTTCGAGCAGCGCTATTCCTGCCACCACCTCGGTCTCCGGTCTGGGGATCAGCACACGCCTGTCGACCAACAGGTCGAGGGTTCGGAATCCCCACCGCCCCAGGACGTACTGCAACGGCTCGCCAGCCAGGCGGCGCTCCACCATGGCGTCGTGGTGCGCCATGGTGCGTTCGGTGGCCAGGACGGCCAGATCGTCGCCCGGATCCAGACCGGATGCCTCCTCGACAATCCAACTGGCCTCCATGGACCGGAGGCCTGCCGCCTCCATACGGACAACAGTCTCCGCTAGAACCTCACGCCAGCTGACGGTCCCCTCCAGGTCGTAAGCATCGTGTCCCGTCGGGACTCCCCGACCGGCGGGCATGTCCGACCCGTCAACCCCCACCGTTGGCACTCCGGGAGAGGTGCCTGGCCCGCTCGTCCGCGAGGAGGCCGTCGACGATCTCATCCAGATCACCTGCGAGGATCCGGTCGAGACGGTAGAGGGTCAGGCCGATCCTGTGATCGGTGACCCGATTCTCCTTGAAGTTGTATGTCCGGATCTTCTCGGACCTGCCGCCACCACCAACCTGGCCACGCCGAGCCTCCGATGCCTCGGAACGTTGCCGTTCCTGCTCCACCTGGAGCAACCGGGAACGCAGGACCCGCAGGGCCTTGGCCTTGTTCTGGAGCTGGCTCTTCTCGTCCTGCATGGACACCACCAGCCCTGTCGGCCTGTGTGTGATGCGCACCGCGGAGTCCGTGGTGTTCACCGACTGCCCACCGGGTCCGGATGCCCGGTATACGTCGATCTGGAGGTCGTTGTCGTCAATGAGAACCTCCACCTCGTCGGCTTCCGGCAGCACGCTTACCGTCGCCGAGGAGGTGTGGATCCGACCCTGGGATTCGGTCACCGGTACCCGCTGGACCCGGTGCACTCCCCCTTCGTACTTCAGGCGCGTCCATGCGTCCTCACCTTTGACGAGGACCATCACCTCGCTGAATCCACCCATTTCAGAGTCCCGCGCCATCATCGGCTCAACTGACCAGCCGTGAACTGCGGCGAACGCCAGGTACATGTCGTGGAGGTCGCGGGCGAAGAGGTTGGCCTCCTCGCCTCCCTCGGCGCCCCGTACCTCAAGGATCACCGGGCGGCCATCGTTGGGGTCGCTGGGAAGGAGCAGGCCCCGCAGGTCCTCCTCCAGTCGTTCGATCTCGAGCTCCAACGACCCGATCTCAAGTCGGAGATCGTCCCGCTCCGACCCGTCGGCCAGGTCCACAAGCTCGCGGGCCGCCTCCAGGTCGCCATAGGCCGCCTTCAGGGGCCGACCCACCGCCATCTTCTCCTCGAGCTTCTTGAACCGTCGCCCGGAATCCCTCAGCTGGTCAGGGTCACCAATCACCGCGGGGTCGGCGAGACGGGCCTCCACCTCGGCGTACTCGGCCTCGACGGCCTCCACCTGCTCCAACATCGTCTGAAGGGTACCCAGCCCTTCCGCTGGCTTCGTCGAGGCCCCGACCGTGTGGTCGAATCCTCAGTTGACGTCCCAACCGCAGGCGACGCCATGAATCGAGGTCGGCACCACCAACCTGGCCAGCGCCCGTTCCACGGCGGGAAGGACGTCACGGCCGGGAAGGGCGACCATGATCCGGTCCGGGGATTCCCGGAGCACCAGCTCGGCTGCGGCTGACACCACGCACGGATCCACACCGACGGAACAGATGGCCAGGACACGCTCGCCGTCGGGCCCCGTGCCGAGGGCCGGCGCCGGCGCCGGGTCACGCAGGTTGGGTCGTTCGTCCGCCGGGTCCACGGCCACAAGGTCATCCAGTCCCAGGATCGACGGGTCGGCCACCAGGTCGTGACGCAGCCAACGTTCCCGACAGAGGGTCGCCAGCGGATGTGCTCCGGCACCGGTACGGCGACGCGAGCGGATCAGGTCAGCGGCGGCGGCGAGGGACTCCCCCTGCGGCTGGTCTCCGTGCAGGAGCACCCCCGCCTCCCTGTCAAAACGTCCCACACCGATCTGGACCTGGCTACCCAGCTCCGGATCCTCGACGACCCGGACCACCTCGAGGCCGAGCACCTCGCCACGCCAGATTCCGTGCTCCACGAGTGGTTGCACGCCGACGCCCAGGCAGAGGTCCACGAACCCAGCCGGAGCCGGTGGAGCATCGACGGGTGGTGCAGCCTCGGCAGGCAGCACGGGGACGAGACTCCTGCCCTCGATAAACCTGATCTCGGGTACCGGACTCAGGACAGCCGCCCGTCTCGCCGCCACCCCGGCCGCATCCAGATCATCGAAGCAGACGGTCAGAGGTGCTCCGCCGTGTCGGCCGGCCCGCAGCACCGCAGCACCCAGCGCCCGCTCCGGGGCATCGTCGGACGCCAGCACCCATAGGCGGTCGCCATCGAAGCAGTGACCACCGTCCACCACCAGGTCGTCGCCGGAATCGCCGATCTCGTCAACGACAAGGGCGCGCAACTTCATCCCACGAAGGGCATGGCGACGCTCGGGCTCGAGGGTCATGGGTTATTCACGATCCGATCCGGCGAATCGGGCCGGGACAGTGAGGCGAATCGGGCCGGGACAGTGGAGACGGACCGGGCCCGGGAGATCAGGCCTTGCGGCGGCTGCCGTAGCGGCGCTCGAAGCGCTCCACCCGGCCAGCGGTATCCACGATCTTCATCGTGCCCGTGAAGAAGGGGTGGCTGGCCGACGAGATCTCAACCTTGACCAGCGGATATTCCGCTCCGTCTTCAAGGGTGATGGTGTCGTTGGTCTCGACCGTGGAGCGGATCACGAAGTTCACGCCCTCGGAAAGGTCCTGGAAGACCACCGGTCGGTAGTTGGGATGTATGTCGGCTCTCATAACGGGTCCAGTCTGGAAGGTATTTCGGGTGGAGGCAACCTGTTGAACGATCAGTCACCCATGTTCGGGCCCTTGGCGATCTCCACCAGGAACTCCTCGTTGTTGTTGAAAGTCTTCAACCGGTCGATCAGCAGCTCAAGACCGGCTGCGGCTCCGGCGCCTCCGTCGTTGGCGAGGCCGTTCAGGACACGTCGCAGTTTCCACACCTGATTCAGCTGCTTGCGCTCGAACAGCAGTTCCTCGTGACGGGTCGAGGAGGCATCCACGTCGATCGCCGGGTAGATCCGACGCTCGGCGATCCGTCGGTCCAGGCGCAGCTCCATGTTGCCTGTGCCCTTGAACTCCTCGAAGATGACCTCGTCCATCTTGGAACCGGTGTCCACCAGCGCCGTGGCGATGATGGTCAGGGAACCACCCTCCTCGACGTTGCGGGCGGCACCGAAGAACCGCTTCGGCGGATACAGGGCGCCACTGTCGAGACCACCTGACATGATCCGACCCGAGGCCGGGGCGGCCTGGTTGTAGGCCCGCGAGAGCCGGGTGATCCCATCCAGCACGATCACGACGTCCTCGCCGTATTCGACCATCCGCTTGGCCCGTTCGATCACGACCTCGGCCAGGTGGGTGTGCTCCTCGCTGGGGCGGTCGAAGGTCGAACCCACGACCTCGCCACGCTGCGTCCAGCGGCGCATGTCGGTGACCTCCTCAGGACGCTCGTCGACCAGGAGGACGATGAGCTTCACCTCGGGATGGTTGGTCTCGATGGACCTCACGATCGATTTCACGATCGTCGTCTTGCCTGCCTTGGGCGGCGAGACGATCATCCCGCGCTGGCCCTTTCCTATCGGCGAGAGCAGGTCGATTATCCGGGCCGTCATGTTGTTGGGATCGCCGTCGATCTCCATCCGCAGCTTCTCGTCCGGGAACAGCGGGGTGAGGTCCTCGAACTTCGGCCTGGTCTTGGCCATCTCGGGATCCCTCCCGTTGATGGAATCGATCCGCAGTAGCGCCGGGTTCTTCTCGCTCCGGTTGGCCGGGCGGGCGGCGCCCACGATGGCGTCGCCCTTGCGAAGACCGAACTGGCGGACCTGCTTCACGGAGAGGTAGGCATCGTCGTTGGAAGGCTTGTAGCCACCGGTACGGAGGAATCCGTATCCCTCGGGACGTAGGTCCAGGTACCCGGAGATCTCCACCGGCTCCCCGTCCCATACCTCCTCGGGGCCTTCTTCACGGTCACGGCCACGGCGACGGCGACGGCGGTTACCTGCGTCGCCCTGGTCTCCCTGTTGTCCGCTGTTCCGGTTCTGGTTCTGGTTCTGACCGCGGCCCTTCTGGCCACGAGCCTGCCCGCGGTCCTGACCCTGCCGACCCTGGCCACGTCCCTGCCCGCGGTCCTGGCCCTGGCGGCCCTGGCCTCTCCTGCGGTCGTCATTGCGCCCCGTTGCGTCCTGAGAGCCCGGGTCCTCGGACGAACCGGCATCGCTGGTCGTCGCGTCGGTGCTCTCTGTATCAGTACTGGCGGTATCGGTACCTACAGCATCAGCGGTCGCCATATCGGTGGTCGCTGCGTCCGGGGTCGCCTCGTCTGTATCGGCGCTGGCAGCCACTTCAACCTCCCATTCCGCTGGTGGTTCTTCGGCGGCGTCTGCCTCGGGCGCCGCGGCAGACGTCGAGCCGTTGGAGGAACCGCCGGACCCTCCACCTGTCAGGTCCAGAATCAAATCGACGATCTCGGCCTTTCGGGCCCGCGAGCCGGGCTTGCCACCCAGTGCGTTGGCGATCGTCGTCAGTTCGTCGCGGTCCTTGCCTTCCAGCGTGCCACGTTCAAGTTGGGTGGAGTCCATGCTCACAACACCTCGGTTTCGTAGGGCCTGATAGCCCGTCTTGTCTGCCCGGCCGGGATCGACCGGGAGAGGGGAAATGCCATCCAGATGACCGACAGAGCCGGTACCGGAGGACATGTCGTGGGACGGTGACCCCAGGTTCACCTGCACTCACCGACACGGCCACGTGCCTGTCGCGAGGAGAACCCCATGGGACCGTCGCCCGCCCGACGACAACACCACTTTACCCAGTCGCCTCCAATGGTGGCAACCACCGTCGTGGAGACGGATACAGAACCTCAGCCGGCGAGCAGTCGCGAGACGAGCTGGTAACCGGGGACAACCGGCTCGGCGGCGACTCCCGACTCGGAGAAGACGCCGCCGGGGCCGTCCACCACGGAGTCCACCAGCACGTACGGAACCGGATCGGCCGTGTGGGTGCGGGTGGTCAGGGGCGTGGCGTGGTCAGGAAGCATGAGGAGGCGCCAGGGACCCATCGAGTCCAGTCCCGGAATCAACCCGGCGAGGATTCGACTGTCCCAGTTCTCCAGGGCCCTGACCTTCTCTTCCACGTTGCCGGCGTGGCCGGCCTCGTCGGTGGCCTCCACGTGGATGACGAACAGGTCCAGTCCGGCCTCCAGTTCGGCCAGGGCGATGTCCCGCTTGCCCTCGTAGTCGGTGTCGAACCATCCGGTGGCTCCCGGAATGTCGCAGACCTTCATGCCCGACAACACTCCGATACCGCGAATCAGGTCCACAGCGGTCACCAGGCCGGCCTCAACCCCATGGGTCTCAGCAAAGGACGGGACCTGCGGCTGGAACCCCTGGCCCCACAACCAGATCTGGTTCGCCTCCATGTCGAAGCCCGCCAGGACCTCTTTGGACGCCTCCATCAGCTCTGAGAGAACACCACCCGCCGGACCGCCCGGGTTCACGATCGCCCCGCCGGAAAGGTCATGAGGAGGTGTGCAGACGGCGTCGATCCACCCCTCGGGGGCGATCATGGCGTTGCGGAAGCCGACCCCGGCTAGGAACTCGACGCCTTCGTGCATTCCGGACAGCTCGGCTTCGAGGGCAGCCACCACGGCAGCCCCTTCAGCGCTGGAGGGGTTGCCGCCCGCGTAGTCCACCATCACACCGTCACGGACGACCACCAGGTTGCAGCGGAATGCGGTCTGGTCAGGTCGAAGGGTCCGACCCATCGCGGCCACCTCGATGGGTGCCCTACCGGTATGGAACCGGGCGGGATCGAATCCCATGATCGACATGTTCCCCACGTCGCTTCCCGGAGCCATGCCCTCGGGAATAACAGCGGCCCTACCGACCGTTCCACGCTCGGCCATGGCCGCCATCACAGGCATATGAGCGACGTCCATCGGGGTCAGACCGTCGAGTTCGGGGACCGGGAGGTCGGCACAGCCATCGGGGACACAGATCACGTACTTCACAGGTTCATCCTGCCAGCGCCGGAGAGCGGTCTCGGCACGGGGTCCCGACCGGACCGTCGGTCATACGACACGCCGATGCGCCTCCACGAACTCCTGCACCACCGCCAGATCGTTCGGAAGACGGGTCAGACGCTCAGGACGTTCGTGCAGGTCGGCCAGACGCTCCGGAAGCGGCGGCCGGACCCCTGTGGCGTCCGCTACCGCGTCGGGGAACTTGGCCGGGTGGGCGGTGGCCAGGGCCACCATCGGCACCGACGGATCCCGCCGGCATGCCCGGGCGGCCAGCACGCCGACCGCAGTGTGGGGATCCAGCAGCACACCCGAGAGTTCGAACTCGGTCTCGATGCACCGGCGAACGGCATCGTCGTCGAAGCGGGCTCCGACCCAGCCGTCAGCCAGGGCGGCGTGCAGAACAGGATCCAGACGGAACAGTCCGGTCGCCCGGAATCCGTCCAGGTGCTCGGCCACGGCAGCCCCGTCACGGTCGAGCAGCTCGAACAGCAGCCGCTCCAGGTTCGAGGAGACCTGTATGTCCATGCTGGGCGAGGTGGTGGGGACCACCCCGTCGATGCGCATCGTCCCATCGGCGAAGAACTGGGTGAGGACGTCGTTGGTGTTGCTTCCCACCACGAGCTGTGTCACGTCCAGACCCGAACTCCGGGCCGCATGGCCTGCGAACACGTTGCCGAAGTTGCCGGTCGGCACAGCGAAGGCCACCGGTGACCTGCGGCCACCCAGACGTTCGGCGGCCACCACGTAGTAGACGATCTGGGCCATCACCCGTGCCCAATTGATCGAGTTGACCGCAGAGAGGTTCACACGGTCCCGGAACCCGACATCGGCGAACATGGCCTTCAACATGTCCTGACAGTCGTCGAAGGTGCCGTCGATAGCCACGTTGTGGACATTTGGCGCCATGACGGTGGTCATCTGACGCCTCTGGACGTCCGAGACCAGACCGGCCGGGTGGAGGATGACGACGTCCATGTTGTCCCGGTCCCTGCAGGCCTCGATCGCCGCCGAACCGGTATCACCCGACGTGGCGCCCACGATGGTGACCCTCGCTCCCCGTCGATCCAGCTCGTGGTCGAAAAGGCGACCCACCAGTTGGAGTGCGATGTCCTTGAATGCCAGCGTCGGACCGTGGAACAACTCCAGTAGGTGCACACCGTCGGACAGCTCGACCATCGGGACGACGTCAGGCGCATCGAAGGTGGCGTATGCATCGGCCACCATCGCCGCGAAGTCGTCCGCACCGATGGAACCGGCCACGTACGGCGACATGACCTCCACCGCCGTCTCGACATAGTCGCCACGGCCGCCACCGCCCAGCACCGGCCACGCCTCCGGCACGTACAGCCCACCGTCGTCAGCGAGGCCGGCGAGCAACGCATCGCCGAAGTCCAGGATCGGGGCCGCTCCCCGGGTGCTCACGTAGCGCATGGCGGTTCCGGCTCCGGTCAGTCGCCGATTACCCGCAGGACGCTCCCGACGGACCGCACCGCGTCCAGGGACCTGAGGTCCTGGAGAGTCGAGCGAAGGTCGCGTTCGCGTGCAGCATGCGTGATGAACACGAGACGGGCCTCCCCTCCGAGGCCCTCCTGCTCCATGGAGCGGATCGACACGCCGTGCTCACCGAACACCGTGGCGACCTGGGCGAGCACACCGGGTCGGTCATCCACCTCGACGTTCAGGTAGAAGGCTGAGGTGACGTCGTCGATCGGGGCGATCCGGACCTGTTCCAGGGCACCGATAGACGCCGCGTGGCCATCCCGGAGGTTGATGGCAGCGTCAATGAGGTCGCCCAGCACCGCAGACGCGGTAGGACGACCGCCCGCCCCCCGGCCGTAGAACATGAGGTCACCGGCTGCACCACCCTCCACGAAGACAGCGTTGAAGCTGCCCCGCACGGAAGCCAGCGGGTGATCCAGGGGCACCAACGTCGGGTGCACCCGAACTCCGATCTGGAACCCGCCATCGGAGGCCACGGTCCGCTCGACCACGGCGAGGAGCTTGATGCAATGCCGGAGGTCGGCGGCGAAATCGATGTCGGCGACGGTGATCCCGGAGATGCCCTCGTGATAGACGTCGCCGGCCACCACGCGTGCACCGAAGGCCACCGTGGCGATGATCGCGGCCTTGGCACCGGCATCGAATCCCTCCACATCGGCGGTCGGATCCCGCTCCGCGTAGCCCAGGCTCTGGGCCTCGGCCAGGGCATCGGCATAGCTGGCACCGTCATCGGACATCCGGCTGAGGATGAAGTTGGTGGTGCCGTTGACAATGCCCATGACACGGGTGATCGGCTCACCGGCCAACGATTCGCGCAACGGACGCATGATCGGGATGGCACCGGCCACGGCCGCCTCGAACAATAGGTCGACCCCGGCGGCATCGGCCGCCTCGTAGAGCTCCGCACCATGGTTGGCCAGCAGTTCCTTGTTGGCCGTGACCACCGGCTTGCCGGCCGCCAGGGCTGCCGACACCAGCGCACGGGCAGGCTCGATGCCTCCCATGACCTCGATGACCACGTCCACGTCCGGGTCCACGACGAGCCCCGCCGTGTCGGTGGTGAAGACTGCGGAGTCGACGGAAACACCGCGGTCCAGCGCCGTGTTACGGACCGCTATGCGGGTCACCACAAGGTCCAGACCGGTGCGGCGTTCCACCTCGGCACGGCGTTCCGCCACGAGGGATACGAGGGCGGCGCCGACGTGGCCGCAACCCAACAGCCCTATGCGGATCCTGGAGGTCTCCATGGACCAGACCGTATCGCTCGGACCGACCCCGTCCGGCCCGGATTCGGTCGGAGGCACGGAGGCCCCGTGTTCACACCTCGCGTCGGACCAGGTCCTCGAACGTCTCCCTGCGGACCACCGTGCGGGCATCTCCGTCGGCAACGAACACCACGGCGGGACGCAGGACATGGTTGTAGTTGGAACCCATCGCGTGACCGTATGCACCGGTCACCGGGGTGGACAGCACGTCGCCCACCGCCAGATCGGCAGGCACCCAACCCTCGCGGACCAGGAGGTCCCCCGACTCGCAGTGCTTGCCGACGACGCGCACCGGCCGGGAACGGTCCGCGGCCGCCGCCCGTGGCAGGAACGTCTCGTATCCGGACCCGTAGAGCACGGGCCGGGGGTTGTCGCTCATGCCCCCGTCCACGGACACGTAGGTGCGGATCCCCGGCAGGTCCTTGATGGTTCCCACCGTGTAGAGGGTGACAGCAGCGGCAGCCACGATGGAGCGGCCGGGCTCAGCCGAGACCGATGCCGTGACCCCTGCCCCCTCGCACACGGCCCTGATGCCAGCGGCCCACTCGGTGATGCTGGGTGCCGACTCGCCCTCAACGTAGGGCACCCCCAGGCCACCCCCGACCGAGAGCTCAGCCAGACCGAACGGCGCAGCGAACCCGGCCAGCACCTCGACGGCCCGGGCGAACGCCCCGACCTCGAACACCTGGCTGCCGATATGGGCGTGCAGCCCGACAAGCTCGACGGAGTCCGAGGTGATGGCCCGCTCCACCGCTATGGAAGCCAGACCCGACGACACCGTGAAGCCGAACTTGGAATCGTCCTGGCCGGTTGCGACGAACTCGTGGGTGTGGGCCTCCACGCCCGGCGTGATCCGCAGCAGTACCCGTGGCCTGGAGCCCGTCGCCGCAGCCAGGGCATCCAGTCGGTCCAACTCGTCGAAGGAGTCCACGACGATCCGGCCCACGCCCTCGTCGAGCGCCATGGCCAGCTCGGCATCACTCTTGTTGTTGCCGTGCATGACGAGGCGATCAGCCGGCACCCCTGCACGAAGCGCCACGAACAACTCGCCTCCGGTGGCGACGTCCAGGTGCATTCCCTCCTCGTGTGCCAGGCGTGCCATGGCGTCGCAGAGGAACGCCTTGGAGGCGTAGGCGACGCCGTCGCCGAAGGCGGCCACCGCCTCCCGGCAGCGGGCCCGCAGGTGGGCTTCGTCGTAGACGAACAGCGGCGTGCCGTACTCGCCGGCCAGATCCACCAGGTCGCAGCCACCAATGGAGAGTCGGCCGTCGGCCGAGATGGCCGCCGTGTCGGGCAGCAGTCCGGTGGGTATGGGGCCGGCCACGGTCAGGCCTCCCCGCCCTCGTCGTCACGCCACATCTCGGTGGGGGCGCTCACGCCGAGAAGGTCCAGAGCGACCGCCAGGCCGATCCGGGCACCCTCGAGAAGCCAGAGCCGGGCCACGGTCGTGGCTGGGTCCACGTCGACGCCGACCACGCGGCAGTCGTGGTAGAAGCCGTGGAAGGCTGAAGCCAGCTCCCTCACCCAGGTGGTGACCTGGTGCGGTGCACGCTCCCTGGCGGCCCTGGCGACCACGTCGGGGAGTTCCTGGAGCGCCCGCATGACCTCGATCTCGCGGGGATGCACGAGTAGCGACAGGTCCACTTCGGCCAGCGAGCCACGTACGTTGCCGCCGGCCGCGGCTCTGTCCACCACCGAGTGGATCCGGGCGTGGGCGTACTGCACGTAGAAGACGGGGTTCTCGTTCACCTGGCTAGCAACCAGGTCCATGTCGAAGGTCTGGGCGGAATCCACCGACAGGAGCAGGTACGTGAACCTTGCGGCATCTGCGCCCACCTCCTCGACCACCTCGGCCAACTCCACCATCTCGCCGGTCCGCTTCGAGAGCCGGACCTCCCGACCGTCCTTCTGGAGGTTCACCAGCTGGGTGATGACGATCTGCAGGTCATCGGGGTCGTGGCCGAGTACCGACATGGCCGCGTGCATGCGGACCACATAGCCGTGGTGGTCGGCTCCGAAGACGTTCACCAGCCTGTCGGCCCGCGCGAACTTGTCCCGGTGGTAGGCCACATCGGGCATCAGATAGGTGGGTTGCCCGTCGCTCTTGACGAGCACCCTGTCCTTGTCGTCACCGTGGTCGGTGCTGCGAAGCCAGACAGCGCCATCCTCGTCGTACACGGCACCGGCGGCCCGCAGGTCGATCAGGGTGGCGTCCATGGCCCCCGACGAGATCATCGACCGTTCCGAGAACCAGGAGTCGAAGTGGATTGAGAGTGACTCCAGCACCGACCTCTGGTCCACCAGAGCCCGCTCGTAGCCCCACTCCTCGGGATCCACGCCGGTCGGCATCTCGGCTGCCCAGTCCACGATGTACTGACCGTGGTAGCCGCCTTCGGGAATATCGGCGCCGGCGGCGCGGGCAGCCAGCGAGGCGCCGAACTTCTGCATCTGGACGCCGCTGTCGTTGATGTAGAACTCGCGCTCCACCTCGTAGCCGCACCGCTCGTAGAGGCGTGCCAGGGAGTCGCCGTAGCAGGCTCCCCTGCCGTGGCCAGCGTGCAGGGGGCCCGTCGGATTGGCGCTCACGAACTCGACGATGACCCGCTTCCCGGCACCGGAATCCAGCTGCCCCCAACCGTCGGTTCCGGCAGCCACGACGTCGGCCAGCACCTCGTGCAGCCAGGTATCGGCCAGATGGAAGTTGACGAAGCCGGGTCCGGCCACCTCGACGCCGACCACGTGGGTCGGAGGCGTCGCAGTCAGGTGCTCGACGAGGGCGGTACCCAGGTCCCGGGGATTGCGACCGGCCGCCTTCGCCGATGCGAGGGCCACGTTGGTCGACCAGTCGCCGTGTTCCGGATTGGCCGGGCGCTCCAGCTGGACCACGTCGGGCAGGGGGTCGACGCCCAGGTCGGCCAGGGCGGAGCGAACCGCGTCGATGATGGTGTCGCGCACATCCATGGCCGAATCCATCGGAGAGGGGGAAGCGACCGGGGCCCGGCCACAGGTCAGATGCTACCGGGGCACCCCGACCCGGCCGGATGCCGATTACGTGGCGTGCATCCGGGCGTCGCGACGGACAACCACGACCAGGGTGGACACGACCACGGCCATGCCCAGCACCTGCACGGCGGTCAGCCGCTGATCCAGCACCAGCCAGCCACCACCAGCCGACAGGACCGGAATGGCCAACGTGAGGAGGCCGGTCAGGGTGAGGCTCACATGGAGGTGGGCCCAGTTCATCAGGTAGTGCCCGGTGCCGGGCACCGCCAGCAGCAGGGCCAGCAGACCCCACTGCGACCACGACGGGAAGGGGGGAACAATGCGCCCCGAGTCGATGGCGGCCAACGGCAGCAGGACGAGCGCACCAATGGCCATGGAGGTGGTCTGCAGGGTGAAGGTGTCCACCCTGTGCCGGACGTCCTTCACGAACACGAAGTAGGCGGCGAACAGGACCATCGACATGACCGCCAGGAGGTCTCCCCTGAGATGACCACCAACGTCACCTCCGCCACCGAACATCACCAGGGAAACCCCGCCAATGGCGACCAGGGCGACGCCGACCAGCCAGCCGCTGACCTGCTCCCGGTATCGGCGTGATGCCACGACCATGAGGAGGATGGGCTGGAGCGCCCCGATGGTCGTTGCATTGGCCAGGGAGGTGTGCTTGATGGCAACGAAGAAGAGGGCGATCTCCAGGGCGATCGTGACCGCCGGGAGGGCGACGAGGCGGGCCGTGGCCCACGAGATACGCCGACCACCGGCATAGAGGAACACCCCGTAGAGGACCGCTCCCAGGAGCAGCCTCCAGAAACCGATCTGCAGTCCCGGCATCTCGAAGCCTGCGACTATCACGTTGCCCACGGACCAGCAGCAGACCGCCGTGGCTGCCGATGCCCGACCCCGCCCGGACCTGTCGGTTTCGGCTGTATCCGGGCCGCTCATCGCGGCACCCTAGGCCTCCTAGCGGGGGTCGCCCTCCCCGGCTGTCACATGCACCTCGTCCATTGACTACGGTCGGCCAATCGGTGGACCATCGTGGTTCCACCCGGAGGAGGACCCATGAAGATCCGTTCACTGCTGGCAGCCCTGCTGACCCTCGTACTCATCGCCTCAGGTTGTTCAAGCGACGGGGAGCCCGCCGCCGGCGACGGCACCTGGCCGTCCGAGATCACCTTCGGGTTCGTTCCGAGTTCTGAACAGGGATCCCTCCAGGACGACATCCAGCCCTTCATGGACGTCCTCTCCTCTGCCCTCGGCATCAAGGTCAACGGCATAGTCACCACCGACTACACCGGTCTGGTCACCGCCATGGGAACCGGCAAGGCCGACCTGGGCGCCTTCGGACCGTTCGGCTACACGCTGGCCCAGCAGCAGTTCGGGAACATGGAGGTGCTGATCCAGGCCGTCCGCTACGGGGCAGCCACCTACCACGGGCAGTGGATGACCAACGACCCGTCGTTGTGCGAGACCGCTCCTGAATCGGCAACGGCACTGGAGAACACCGACAAGGGCATCGTCCAGGTCGGCGCACTTGATGCCGTGGCCCTGCAGGTCGGCGTCTACTTCGGTGATTCCGGCAAGGCCCTCGGCGAGTCGGTCGACGCCGGCGACGTCTCCCCCGGAACCTCCTGCATTGCAGACCTGTCCAGGATCAGGGGCAAGCGCGTGGCGTTCACCTCCGAGTCGTCCACCTCGGGCTACCTGTTCCCGGCCCTGCAGCTCATCGAGGCCGGCATCGATCCGGTCAACGACATCATCCCGATCTTCACCGGCGGTCACGACGCAGCTGTAATCGCCGTCTACAACGGTGACGCCGACGTGGGCCTGTCCTACGACGACGCCCGTCGCACACTGCGCAAGGAGATGACCGACGTGGGTGAGAAGGTGATCGTCTTCAACATCACCTCGGAGATACCCAACGACGTGGTGGCCGCCAGCACCCTTCTACCGGCATCGCTGAGGATCGCCATCTACGACGCCATCGCCGCCTACCTGGACACCGAGGAGGGCGAGGCCGTGTTCGACGAGACCTACGGCTGGACCTCGATCCGACGGGCAGTGGAATCGGACTTCGACGTTGTTCGCAAGGCCACCGAAGCTCTGGGTATCACGGAACCCCTGGGCTGACCTCTGGACGGATAGCCGACGACCACCGACAGAACGCAGCGCGCCGACCGTGATCCGGTTCGACGACGTCTCGGTCACGTACCGGGGCGGCGTCCAGGCACTGCGAAATGTCGACCTCAGGATCGAGGACGGCGAGTTCGTCGTGGTCGTCGGGCTCTCCGGCGCAGGCAAGTCAACGCTCCTACGGGCCCTGAACGGCCTTGTCCCGGCCACCTCTGGGTCGATCACGATCGACGGAACCGAGGTGGTCGGTGCCCAGAGCGCCGAGCTGCGGGCGATCCGGTCCCGGATCGGGATGATCTTCCAGACCTTCAACCTGGTGAACCGCACCTCGGTGCTGAACAACGTGCTGATGGGCCGTCTGGCATCGGTCCCCACGTGGCGCTCCACGCTCGGCCTCTGGCCGGCGGCCGACGTCGAGATGGCCATGCAGGCCCTCGAGAGGGTCGGCATCGTGGAGAAGGCGTACATCCGGGCCGCGAACCTCTCCGGGGGCCAGCAGCAGCGGGTGGGGATAGCCCGGGCCCTGGCCCAGGAGCCATCTGTGATGCTGGCCGACGAGCCGGTGGCCGCCCTGGA
>Ga0066376_10002599_pt1 | contig 16735 bp, 12 predicted proteins | sample Knorr_S15_td_Bot_FD_77009 | JGI IMG/M metagenome (GOLD analysis project Ga0066376, IMG submission 77009) | Marine microbial communities from Southern Atlantic Ocean transect - Knorr_S15_td_Bottom_ad_5009_LV_A | ecosystem: Environmental > Aquatic > Marine > Oceanic | place: Southern Atlantic... | reverse complement strand
GGAACGTGGCCACGAGCATCCAGGTGTTGTTGACCGTGAACATCTCTAGAGAGACTTCGTCCTGCGCGTAGGCCACGGCGGGCGCGAGTATGAATACGAGAAGCAGCAGCGTCGCGTGCCGGCCGATCGATCGGATCAAACGGTTCGTCATTGGGGTATGTCCTTCCATCTGCACGGTTCCGGATGATGGCGCTGTCACTAGAGCGCCTCGTCGCCGATCTCGCCGGTTCTGATCCGGACGGCTTGACCGATATCGCTGACGAAGACTTTGCCGTCTCCGATTGACCCGGTGCGGGCGGCTTCGGTGATGGCGTTGCTCGCCGCTTCGAGGAGTTCGTCCGTCACCACGGTTTCGATCTTCATCTTCGGGACGAAATCCACGGTGTATTCGGCGCCGCGATAGATTTCGGTGTGACCTTTTTGACGGCCGAAGCCTTTGACTTCGGTGACGGTGAGCCCCTGAACGCCGGCTTTGGCGAGCTGGTCTCGAACGTCGTCGAGCACGTGGGGCTTGATGATGGCCGTGATCAATTTCATCTAACTCTCCTCTTCATCTGACTCTCCTCTGGGCCAGAGCAGGTGTCGCACCCGCCGGCCGGCTACGTATTCGATGTCGAGTTGCAACCGTTCCGAGGAGCGGTCGTCAGCCGATGTCTTCCGTAGTAGCAAGTTGAGGGCCAGCTTGAGGCGTGGTCAGGCCACGGTGCGCCCGGCCCCTGTGAATAGGGGCGAAAGGCCAGATCCTGGGGTGGGCGGTCGTGCCGAGATCGACGGGATTGTGATGCCGGACGGCGCGTTTCGACGTTCGCGTAGATCAGGGGCGGGCGAGGAGGCGGGTGGGTGCGCTGGCTACTTTCGGTAGCGGCTGCTGTCGATCCCGAACTTCTTGACCTTGTAGCTGATGATGCGCTCGGTTGACTGGAGCAGCATCGCCGCCTTACCCCGGTGGCCGCGGGTGGCCTTCAGCGCGTCTTCGATCAGGTCCATTTCATAGGCCTCGACCGCGTCGCTGAATGACAGGCTCATCACCGTACCAGATGCCTCGCCGGTCTGCAGAGACGGAGGGAGGTCGTGCGCGTGAATGACGTTGCCGTCGCACACGAGTAACGCGCGTTCGAGCGCGTTTTCCAGCTCGCGCACGTTGCCCGGCCAGTGATAGGACATCAGCATGTCGATCGCGGGGGTCGAGATCCGCTTGACGTGTTTCCCGTGCTCAACGGCGTAGCGGTCGAGGAAGTGGTCCGCCAGCAGCAGAATGTCGGTTTTTCGCTCACGCAGTGGTGGCACGAAGATCGCGAATACGTTCAGCCGATAGTGGAGATCTTCACGAAACGTCCCTGCCGCCATCGCGCCCTCGACGTCCGCGTTTGTTGCTGCAATGAGCCGGACATCGACCTTGACCGGCTGCGTACCTCCGAGCCGTTCGAATTCACGTTCCTGCAGCACGCGCAGCAGCTTGACCTGGGTCGACGCGTTGAGATCGCCGATCTCGTCGAGAAAGAGCGTGCCGCCCTCGGCGCGCTCGAACCGCCCTTTCTTGCGAGTCTGCGCCCCGGTGAAGGCCCCCTTCTCATAGCCGAAGAGCTCCGACTCGATCAACGAATCCGGCAGCGCGGCGCAGCTCACCTTGATGAACGGCTTCTTGGCGCGGCGTGAGTTGTAATGGATGGCATGGGCAATGAGCTCCTTGCCCGTGCCGGATTCGCCGCGCACCAACACCGTGGTGTTCGCGCCGGCAACCTGGTTCACCTGGGTATAGACCTCCCGCATCGGGCGGCTGGTGCCTACGATGTTGGCGAAGTCGTATTTCTGTTTGAGCTCGTCTCGCAGGTGGACGTTCTCCTCCACCAGCCGCCGACGCTCGGCATCCACCAGGTGATTGACCCTGATCGCCTGCGCGATCATGGTGGTGACGACGTCGAGGAACCGGACATAGCCTTGATAGTCCCGTCCCTTCTCGAAGGGGAGATCCACACTGATGGCGCCGACCGGGTCCTTGCGGGTCTTGATCGGCACGCAGATGAAGCTGATGTCACGACGGTCGAGGTTCTTGCGTCGCGCCCGGTTCAGGAACATCGGTTCCTTGCTGACGCGCGGCACGATCACCGGTTTGCCGCTCTCGACCACTCGTCCAGTGACGCCTTCGCCCACCTTGTACCGGGCCGAGCGACCCTCTGGAGTCAGCCCTTCCGCGGCTTCCACGTGCAGGAGGCCGGTGTCCGGGTCCAGCAGCGTGATGGAGCCGCACACGACGCTGTCCCGCCGGTCGAGCAGTTGGAGCACCCGTTCGAGCGAGGCGCGAAGACTCGACCCGCCGGCCAGGGCGTCGTTGACCTCGGACAGCGTGTCCAAGCGGGCGGCGTCCTGAGACAGTGCGCGTTCAGATGGCACAAAAATGTCGCGGTGATGCGGTCAAAGGGACGACTCTGTCGTGCACCGGGCACGTCGCTACCGCAGCGTCATCGGTAGTCGTGTTTCGCCCATCAGGTATTGGTCGATTCCGGCCGCCGCGCTGCGGCCTTCGGCGATCGCCCACACGATCAGCGATTGTCCCCGCTGCATGTCTCCGGCGGTGAAGACGCCCTCAACGCTCGTCATCCAGGTCTTGTCGCGTGAGACGTTCCCGCGGTCGGTGAGCGCGACGCCGAGCTGGTCCAGCAGGCCGTCGCGCTTCGGGCCGGTGAAACCCATGGCCAGCAGCACCAGGTCCACGCCGAGCTCGTACTGGCTGTCCGGGACCGGTCTGATTGATGGGCGTCCGTTGTCCTGGGTCATTTCGACCGTGGCGGCATGCAGCGTCGTCACGTGCCCCGATTCGTCGCCGCTGAACCGTTCTGTCGACACCGAATAGACCCGGTCCCCACCCTCTTCATGTGCGCTCGTCACCCGGAAGATGTGCGGCCATTCGGGCCACGGGTTGGCCTCGCCGCGCGTCTCGGGCGGACGCGGCAACAGTTCGAACTGATGCACCGACCGTGCGCCTTGCCGATGGACCGTGCCCAGACAATCGGCCCCGGTATCGCCCCCGCCGATGATGACCACTCGCTTGTCCTCGGCGCTGATGAAGTCGGCGTCATCGATCGCGTCTCCCTCGCATCGCCGATTCTGCAGGGTCAGGAACTCCATGGCGAAATGGATGCCGCCTAACTCCCGTCCCGGGACGTTGAGATCGCGTGGCATGCCGGCGCCACCCGCCAGCAGCACGGCGTCGAAGTCGCGGCGAATCGTGTCGGCTGGTATCGTCACGCCGATATCGGCGTTGACCCGGAAACCGACCCCCTCGGCCTCGAGCATTTCCAGACGGCGGTTCAGGAACCGCTTTTCCATCTTGAATTCCGGAATGCCGTAGCGGAGCAGCCCACCGATCCGATCCGACCGTTCGAAGACGGTCACCTCATGGCCGGCCCGATTGAGCTGGTCGGCCGCGGCCAATCCAGCCGGGCCCGATCCGATCACCGCCACCGTCTTGCCGGTCCGGGTCTCCGGAGGCTCGGGGTGGATCCACCCTTCGTCGAACGCCCGTTCGACGATGGCGAGCTCGATCGATTTGATGGTGACCGCGTCGCTGTCGATCGCGAGCACGCAGGAACCCTCACAAGGGGCCGGGCAGAGTCGGCCAGTCCACTCCGGAAAGTTGTTGGTCTTGTGGAGCCGGTCGCTGGCAGGGTGCCACTTGTCGCGGTAGACCAGGTCGTTCCAGTCGGGGATCAGGTTGCCGAGCGGGCATCCTTCGTGACAGAACGGGATCCCGCAGTCCATGCAGCGGGCGCCCTGTGCGCGCAGGTCTTCCGTGGCGTACGGCAGGTAGACCTCCTGCCAGTCGTGGAGTCGCACGTCGACCGGGCGGGACGGCCGCTTCTGCCGATCGATCTCGATGAATCCCTTCAGTTTGCCCATATGCAGTGCACTAGTGCCCTGTAACCATCATTCGCAGCATGAGTTGGTTACGGGCACTAGTCCGCGGCGGTTCCCACCAGCTCGGCGAACCCCGGTTCCCTGGACTGCGCGCGTGCTGTCGCTTCGGCTGTCAGTACCCGCTTGTAGTCGCGCGGCATCACCTTCACGAACTTCTGGCCCAGCCGGCTCCACTGGTCCAGCACCCGCTGAGCATTGGCGCTGCCCGTGTACTCGACATGGCGAGTGACCAACCGGCGCACGAGCTCGGCGTCGTCGTCGTCCAGAGCCTCCAGGTCGACCAGACCCATGTTGCACCGTGTCGCGAACTGTCTTGGCTCGTCCAGGACATAGGCGATGCCGCCACTCATGCCGGCCGCGAAGTTGCGCCCGGTGCGACCGAGCACGACGACCCGGCCACCGGTCATGTACTCGCACCCGTGGTCGCCGACGCCTTCGACCACCGCGTGCACGCCGCTGTTGCGCACCCCGAAGCGTTCCCCAGCGAGCCCGTGAACGAAGACTTCGCCCCTGGTCCCACCGTACAACGCCACATTGCCGATGATGATGTTGTCTTCGGCGACGAACGTGGAGGTGCGCGGAGGAAACACCGCCAGCCGTCCGCCCGACAGGCCCTTACCGAAGTAGTCGTTGGCGTCACCCTCGATCGTGAGCGTCATACCATGAGGGACGAACGCGCCAAAGCTTTGCCCGGCGGAGCCAGAGAACTGAATCTGGATGGCACCGTCTGGCAGACCGTCGCCGCCCCAACGGCGCGTAATCGCCGAGCCCAGCATTGTCCCGACCGTCCGGTTGACGTTCCGGATCGGGAGACTGAACGACACCGGAGTTCGCTGCTCGATGGCGGACGCGCACCGCTCGATGAGGGTGTTGTCCAACGCCCGATCCAGCCCGTGGTCCTGGGTCGTGGTGGCGCGCCGGGCGACCGTGTCGGGGACCTCCGGGTTGTGGAGAATCTGCGACAGGTCCACGCCCTTGGCCTTCCAGTGGTCGACCGCTTTGCCGGTGTTCAGCCGGTCGACCCGGCCGATCATGTCGTCCATGGTTCGGAAGCCCAGGCTTGCCATCAGCTCCCGCACTTCTTCGGCGACGAACCGGAAGTAATGTTCGACGAATTCCGGGCGGCCGGTGAAGTGCTTGCGCAACTCCGGATTCTGGGTGGCGACGCCGACCGGACAGGTGTCCAGGTGGCAGACCCGCATCATGATGCAGCCGGAGACCACGAGCGGGGCGGTGGCGAATCCAAACTCTTCCGCGCCCAGCAAGGCCGCGATGACCACGTCGCGGCCGGTCTTCATCTGACCGTCCGCCTGGACCACGATCCGGTCGCGCAGGCGATTCATGACCAGTACCTGCTGGGTCTCGGCCAACCCGAGCTCCCAGGGAACGCCCGCATGCTTGAGGCTGGTGAGCGGCGCCGCGCCGGTGCCGCCGTCGTGACCGGAGATCAGTACGACGTCGGAGTGGGCCTTGGCCACGCCGGCCGCCACCGTGCCGACGCCGACCTCGGCCACCAGCTTGACGTGGATCCGGGCTTGCGGATTCGCATTCTTCAGATCGTGGATGAGCTGGGCCAGATCCTCGATTGAATAGATGTCGTGATGCGGCGGCGGCGAGATCAACTGCACGCCCGGGGTGGAATAGCGCACCTTCGCGATCCACGGATAGACCTTGAATCCGGGGAGCTGGCCGCCCTCTCCGGGCTTCGCCCCTTGGGCCATCTTGATCTGGATGTCGTCCGCGTTGACCAGATACTCGCTTGTCACTCCGAATCGTCCGGAGGCCACCTGCTTGACGGCGCTGCGGCGGAGGTCACCGTTGTCGTCCGGGGTGAAGCGGGCCGGGTCTTCGCCGCCTTCACCTGTATTGGATTTGCCTCCGAGCCGGTTCATCGCAATGGCCAGGGTCTCGTGCGCCTCCGCGCTGATCGATCCATACGACATCGCCCCGGTAGAGAATCGGGTCAGAATCGACTCGATCGGCTCGACGTCATCGAGGCCAATCGGATCACGCGTCTCGTCGGTCTTGAACTCGAACAGGCCCCGGAGCGTCGCGCGTTGGCGGCTCTGGTCATTGACCAGGGTCGCGTACTCACGATACAGGTCGTACCGGCCGCTTCGCGTCGCGTGTTGGAGCTTGAAGACGGTTTCGGGGTTGAACAGGTGATACTCGCCGTCGCGGCGCCACTGGTATTCGCCGCCGCTGTCGAGCTCGCTGTCCTCCTTGCCACGAGTTGGAAAGGCGCGCTCATGCCGACGCTGTACCTCGGCCGCCACGGTGTCGATCCCGATCCCGCCGATTCGCGACGCGGTCCAGGTGAAATACCGATCGATGAAGGTCTGGTTCAGACCCACCGCCTCGAAGATCTGAGCGCCGCGGTAGCTCTGCAACGTCGAGATCCCCATTTTTGACATCACCTTCAGCACGCCCTTGGTCAGCGCCAGGATGTGATGACGGATCCCCTGCGGCGGGTCGATGCCGGTCACTTCGCCGTCGCAGATCAACTCCTCGATCGTCTCGAACGCGAGATACGGATTCACGGCTCCGGCGCCGTAGCCCAGCAACAGCGCCATGTGGTGCGCTTCGCGAGGTTCCCCGGTTTCGACGATCAAGCCGCAGCCGGTACGCGTGCCTTCACGCACGAGGTGATGATGCACGCCAGCCGTGGCGAGCAAACTCGGAATCGGCGCGTGTCGCGCATCCACCCCGCGGTCGGAGAGGACCAGGAGCGGTGTGCCTCCCTGGACCGCCGCGGACGCCTTGTTGCACAGCTCGTCCATCGCTCGCTCGAGCCCCTCCGCTCCGTCGCGTGGGTCGAACAACATGGGCAATGTCACGGCCCGTAACGACGGGTCAGGGTTGTGCCGCACTTTCGCGAGCTCGTCGTTGTCGAGAATCGGGTATTCGACCCTGATCTGATGACACGATTCCGGCTCTGCGCACAGCAGGTTGCGCTCGGGGCCCAGCGTCGAGCGCATGTCGGTGACGAGCTCTTCGCGGATCGCGTCCAGCGGCGGGTTCGTGACCTGCGCGAAGAGCTGCTTGAAGTAGTCGAAGAGCAGTCGGGGCCGGTCGGACAGGACCGCCAGCGCGGTGTCGGTGCCCATCGACCCGATCGGTTCGACGCCCTTGGCGGCCATCGGACCGATCAGGATACGGAGATCCTCTTCGGTGTATCCGAACGCGTGCTGACGTTGTGGCAACGTGGCCCCGTCCGCGGCGACCGTGTCAGGGGCGTCCGGCAGATCGCGCAAGTCGACCAGCTGGGCGTCCAGCCACTCTTGATACGGGTGCTCGGCGGCCAGCTCGGTCTTGATCTCCTCATCGTCGATGATGCGGCCCTGCGCGGTGTCCACCAGGAAGATCCGTCCCGGCAGCAGCCGTCCTTTCATCAGGACGTCTTCCGGTGGGATATCCAGCACCCCGACCTCGGACGCCATCACGACCAGGTCGTCCTTGGTGACGTAGTACCGCGACGGCCGCAAACCGTTGCGGTCGAGCACGGCGCCCACGACCGTCCCGTCGGTGAAGGCAATCGAGGCCGGACCGTCCCACGGTTCCATCAGCGACGCGTGGTATTCGTAAAACGCTCTTCGATCCGGGGGCATTGACTCGTGCTTGCTCCACGGCTCTGGAATCATCATCAGGATGGCGTGAGGCACCGAGCGGCCGGTCATTACCAGGAACTGCAGCACGTTGTCGAACGTGGCCGTGTCGCTCTGGCCCTCTCGCGCGACCGGAAAGAGCTTCGACAGGTCGTCACCGAACAGGTCGGATTCGCACAACGCTTCACGAGCGCGCATCCAGTTGAGGTTGCCCCGTAGCGTGTTGATTTCGCCGTTGTGCGCGCAGTACCGGTACGGGTGGGCGAGTGGCCACGAGGGGAACGTGTTGGTGCTGAAGCGCGAGTGGACGAGCGCCAGCGCCGACTCGACGTCCGGGTCCACCAGGTCCGGGAACATCGCCTCGACCTGGTCGGCGATCAGCATGCCCTTGTACACGATGGTCTGCGACGAGAGGCTCACGATGTAAAACAGACTCGCTTCTTCGAGCCGCAGCACGTCGACGGCCCGCGCGAGCCGCTTCTGAATGACATACAGCTTGCGTTCGAACCGTGCCCCCGCGTCCGGGCCGCCCTCTAGCCGTGTGCCGCGACCGATGAAGACCTGCCGCATGGTTGGTTCACCACGGCGGGCGCTGTCCCCGAGGGCGCTGGAATCCGTGGGCACGTCTCGCCAGCCGAGCAGGCTCTGGCCCTCCTCGTGCACGATCCGGGTGACGAGTTCCTCGACCCGGGCGCGTTCATCGCGTCCCCGGGGCAGGAACAGCATGCCGACTCCGTAGTCGCCCGCGGCGGGTAGCGAGAATCCCAACGCCGCCGTTTCTCGTCGGAAGAATTTGTCCGGTATCTGTATCAAGAGGCCGGCCCCGTCACCGGTGTTGGCCTCGCAGCCACAGGCTCCCCGATGCAGCAGGTTGAGAGCCACCTCGAACGCCTGCTCCACCAGCTTGTGCGTGCGGACCCCTTTGATATTCACGACGAACCCGACCCCGCAGGCGTCGTGCTCGTGCCGTGGGTCATAGAGTCCGGTCGCACCCGGCGGTGCCGTCGGCTGCAGGGCGTTCGCGTGCCTCGCCGTCACAGGAGTGCCCCTCGGGCCCCGACGACGGCGGCGGTCGGGTCGTCGCTCGGCGGCGGTGTCTGCGTATCCGCGGGCGGCGTCGATACTGGCTCGGCGGCGGCGTCCGCGGCGTCGTTCCGGAGCAATCTGATGAATTCGGTGACCGCCGGGTTCAGTCGGCGCTTCCGACGATGCACGATGCTGAGTGGTCGAACCAGCGGCGGATCTCCGACCGGGAGCAGCAGGCGAGCCTGGACCAGCGTGCCACGCCGCACCTCGCGGCGCAGGGTCGGCTCCGGCAGAATGGCAACCCCCGCGTCTTCGTCGACAGCTTGCTTGATCGTCTCGATGTTGTCGAACTCGGCCGCGATGTCCACCTCGACGTCGTAGCGCCGGAGAAACTTGTCGATCTCACGCCGGGCCGGCAGCACCCGATCAAGCGCCACGAAGCGCTCGCCGGCGAGCTCGTGCGGCCGGACCCCACCGTGGTTGGAGGCCAATCGCGCGAACCGGTGGTCTGGCGTGCAGACCACCACCATGACCTGATTCTTCCAGGGAATCGCGGTGAGCTCTCGCCCTGAGGTGACAAACGACAAGAGCCCGAGGTCGGATTGATCGCTGAGAACCCGCGCCCGCACCTGGTCGGGGTGCATGTAGTCCAGGTCGACCGCCGCTCCCGGCACGCGGGCCCGGAACTGATCGACATACTGACTCAGATGTTGCAGACCCACGGAGTAGATCGACGCCAACCGCACGGTGTGGCCCGAGGGATTCTGACGGCGTTGGACCGCGTCTTCGAGCTCGTGATACCGCTCGACGATCTCCTGACAGCCTTTAAAAAAAATCTCGCCCTCGGCCGTCAATTCCCACGGTCGCTTGGACCGGTCGATCAGCTGCGCCCCTAACTGTTTCTCGAGTTGACGCACCGCTTGGCTCGCCGCCGATTGGCTGACAGAACTGGCCAGCGCGCCCCGGGAGAAGCTTCCGTGGCGGACCACATCGCAAAAAATACTGAGCGTCTCGACGTGCATGGGACTGAGCAGCTTATCACACTAGAGCTAATGTTCAGCCTGTTTAATATAAGCATTACTAATACACATGGGTTGCCTGGATTCGTCGAAAGGAGTTCCGTAGTTTCCTTCGGTGTGCGCTCGATGGCGGCTCCGCACGGTCCCGGTGCTCTCTGCTCCACCGGCCAGCTCGACAACGATCTGTTTTGGAAGCATCCGCCGAAATGATCTTCCACCCGGCGAACGTGACGGTGAGCGGTTCTGATTCTCTTGACCTTGCGGGGTGGGGAGAAAGGGGCTTTCAAGCGTCGAGCGGGGCGGCCAGCCGTGAGGCGATCGTGTCCAACGTCGCGGGCGTCGGAGCCTGGGCCATCACGCCAAACGGCGCGCTCGGGTCCGTTTCCTGCGTGAGCGACCAGTCCGACCCACCAGACAACCTGCGCAGGAACGTCTCCAGCCCAGGACGGAACGCGGTCAAGGTCTCCGTGGTGTTCGGCGCCAGCAAGCGGTCGTTCGCGACGCACGCGATTTCGTTGCCCGCAAACTGCACCGGCCCCGGCAGCGTGGCGTCCGTTTCCAGCAGCCGTGCGGCCTGCACCAGGGTGCGACCAATCCTCTCGAGTTTCTCGGCGAGCGAGCCCCCGAGCGGGCGGGTCCTCGTGTACTGGAGGCCGAGTCGGCCCTCCGTCCGGTCGAGCGCGTATTGGCCCTCGTGGGCGACCAGGAGCACCGACGGCCCGGTGGGCAGATGTGAGTAGTCGGCTACGTCGATGAGGAGCCCGTCGACCGCCTGGGTTTGGATCCATCGATGAAAGACCGGAATCACATCGCGTGCGTCCAGGTTCGAGTCGTCGGTGAGGAAGACCTTGAGGGCGATGCGCTGGAGGTCGTCGACGTGCGTCGACGGGGTAGCCGTCATCACGTCGTTCACGAGGGTCTCCCCGCCGCGGGTGTCGCGTCCAAGGGCGGTGGCATCACGACCGGCTGGGCCGCGAGTCGGGCCTGGCACGCATGGGTGGCCTCGACGAACAGCTGGGCTTCTTCGATGAGCTGTCGCGCGGTGTCGGCGCCCTCCGCCGGCGTGTTGCGCGCGTGGCGTCGGAACAGGTATTGCGCGAATTTCCCACCGGCAAATCGATCAAAGAAGATCTGCGTGTCGAAGAAACGGCGGCGAAACTGCGTGACGATTTCGTCTGCGTCGTCCGAGATGTCGATGTCTTCTGTCTTGATCAGCCCTCGGGCCGCTTGCAGCATGGCGCCGTAGGCGAGCGCGTCGGCTCGCTCGAAGTTCCCCTCCTCGAGCTGCAGTTGTCCCTCGAAGATCTGGCTCTCGGCGCCGGCCAGGTCAAACTCGGTCAGCGACACGACTTCGCCGGCGCACTCTCCGATCCCCATATCGCCGATACCGAACTCCCGAGGGTCGCCCCAGTCGCGATAGTAGCTGGCATCGACTTCGTGTGCCGGCACGGCCATGAGGTCGTCGAGCATGTCACGCAGGGCCCGTTTGCCTACCCGGGTCGTGAAGGCGTAGAAGCTTTCGGCGCCGTCGCGTTCCGCGACATAGCGGTCGGTGATGCGTCGTACGACCTCTGGAATGTTCTTGGATGGCACGGCCCCGATGGCCAGTCCATAGGCGCCGCCGTTGTCGACCCACTTCCCGCCCAGCACGACTTGAAAATGCGGAACGACGTGGCCACCGACATGCCGGCTGACGCCGTAAAATCCGAGGTCGCTGATGTGGTGCTGCCCGCAGGAGTTGAAGCAACCGCTGACCTTGAGACGAAGCCGGCGTACCGACTCGTCCATGGTACCCAGTTGGTCGGCCAGTCGCCGCTCGAGCTCCGCCGCGAGCCCGCGTGACGACGCGATACCGAGCTTGCAGGTGTCCGTGCCCGGGCACGCCGTGATGTCCGCGATCGATCCGGCGCCTGGACGCGCCAGGCCGATCGCGTCGAGCTCGCGGTGCAGCGCCGGCAGGTCAGACTCACGCACCCACCGGAGCACGATGTTTTGTTCGACGGTCGCCCGCACCGTGTCGCCGACGAAGCGCCGCGCCACGTCCGCCAGCCGCCGCAGCTGGTCGCTGCTGAGGTCGCCGAGCGGCAGGCTCACGGTCGCCGTGACGTATCCGGGTTGTCGCTGCTGGTAGACGTTGGTCCGGGCCCAGGCCTGAAAGGCGGGCGAGCCAGCCTCATCCCCCAACGCCTGGCCGGTCTTGAGCGGCTGCTCGCCGTACGCCGGCAGGTCGTCCAGATATTCGGTCCAGCGGTCGTCTCCCGGCAGGGCGGCTCGTTCCTCCCGCACCAGACGCCGGAATTCCTCGAGGCCGAGTTGCGCCACCAAGAACTTGATGCGGGCGCGGGCGCGATTCTTCTTTTCGCCCAACCGGGCGAACACCCGGGACATGGCCTGGAGTGTCGGCAGAATCTCGTCTTCCGCCATGAACGGTTCGAACAGCTTGGCCTCGTGTGGCACGGCGCCAAGTCCACCACCCACATACACCTCGAAGCCGCGCTGCGTCACGCCGTCGACCTCTTTGGTCACGCCGATGGCGCCGAAGTCGTGCATGTTGACGAGCCCGCACGCGTGCTGGCGGCACCCGGAAAACGCCACCTTGAACTTGCGCCCGAAGTCCTGGGCGTCGGGGTGTCCGAGGAGAAATCGCATGGACGCCTGCGCGTAGGGTGTGACGTCGAACGCCTCGTCACGGCAGACGCCGGCGATCGGGCAGGCGGTGACGTTGCGCACCGTGTTGCCGCACGCCTCGCGGGTCGTGATGCCGACCGCCGCGAGCCGCCGCATCAAGTCCGGCGTGTCGTCGATGTGCACGTAGTGGAGCTGTATGTCCTGTCGCGTCGTGATGTGCACGACCCGGTCGCTGTACTCCTCAGCCAGCTCGGCCAGGGTCTCCATCTGGTCGGTGGTGAGCCCGCCAAAGGGAATCTTGATCCGCTGCATCCCGGGGGCGTCCCAGACGGTGTCGGGTCCCTTGGTCTGTCCGTTCGATGGGAACGGCAGCGGTTTTACGCCGGTGCCGTCATTGCGTTGGCCATTGTCGTAACGTTGTCCGTACGCCCCACGCCGGAGGCGGGTCTCCGCGAAGACCTTGTCGTCGATCTTGCCCTGTCGTTTCAGGGCCATCTGGTTCTCGTAGGTGTCGATCTCGCGTCCCAGATCGTCTGGCACGCGGTCGCCGAGCGCGTCCTTCCAGGTCATGTGTCAGCCTTTCCCTTCGGCGGCGAGAGTGGGCATTCCGACGTCACCGAGCACCGTGTGCAGGTCGACGACCCTCCCGACCACGATCGTGCCAGGGTCTTCCGTGGCTGCGTCGTCAGGCGTCTCGCCGAGGGTGCGGAGTGTGCCTATCCAGGTTCGCTCTCGCGAGCTCGCCGCCGCGAAAATCACCGCGGCGGAGGTGTCCGCCGCCCACCCACGTTGCAGCAAGCAGGTCGCGATGTTTCGTCGATGGGCCAGGCCCATCAGAACGACCACCGTGGCTGAGCCTGGTGCCAGTGAACTGAGGACAGGCCGGTAACTCGCGTCGTGATGTCCGGATACGACAACGAATCCGGAAGCCAGGCCGCGATGCGTAAGCGGGACTCCGGCCCCGGCCGGCGCCGCCACGGCCGTCGTGATCCCCTGCACGACCTCGAAGGGAATCCCCGCGGCCCGGAGCGCCAGGCCCTCTTCGGCCCCTCGACCCAGCACGTAGGGGTCGCCGCACTTCAGACGGACCACTCGTCGGCCACGTTGTGCCGCTCGAATCATGAGCCGAACGATGGTCTCTTGCTGAACGGACTTTCGGCCTGCGCGCTTTCCTACGCAGAACCGTTGGGCCTGGACGGCGAGTGCCACGACCTCCGGCGAGACCAGCGCGTCGAACAACACGAGGTCGGCGGCACGCAGACGATCGACGGCGCGCACGGTCAGAAGGTCCGGATAGCCCGGACCAGCGCCCACCAACGATACGAATCCACCAGACATGTTCACCCTTGATCTTCGTAGAGACCGGACAGCGCTTGCAAGAGCAGGGGGCGCCGCCGCTCCATCGGCACATTTTCGCTGATCCAGGCCGCGCGTTGGACACGGGCTGTGGCCATCCATCGCTCGACCTCTGGCTCCGGCAACAACGCCTCGAGCGCCTGCCGGATCAAACCGGCGAGGGCCGGTGCGTGGCCGTCAGTCGAGATGGCCACCGTGACCCCGCCTCGTCGGAAGACACCACCGAGATAGAGGCTCGCGTTCGTCGGGTCGTCGACCGCGTTGACGAACACCTGCCGGTGCTCGGCCGCTTCGGCGACCTCGCGGTTGACGGCCGGGGGCGCGGCGGCCACCACCAGCCAGGCGTCGTCGAGGTCGGCTGGTTCGAATCGGCGACGGCGTATCGGCACGCGACTCGCGATGATGTCTCCCGTTACCTCGGGCGCGACCACGGTCACCGCCGCGCCGACATCGAGCAGGCCCCTGAGCTTTGACGTTGCCACCGGCCCACCACCGACGACCACCACCCGGCGACCGGTCAGCTTCAGAAAAGCCGGAAAGAGGGAGGCTGACGCGCTCATACGAAATGGCGTCGGGCGGTGCCGGTATCGGTTCTCAGGACCGGGCCCCGGCGTGACCGACCTCTGTGGCGCTGACGACATTGACATGGAGACCACACTCCGTCTTGGCGGCACCCCGCCAGCGGCCGGCGCGATCGCCCTCGCCAGCGTTCACGCGGCTCGTGCAAGGCAGACAGCCAACGCTCGGGTAACCGAGGTCGTGAAGCGGATTGTATGGCACGTCGTGCTCGAGCAGATGGGCCCACACCTCTCTCTTGGTCCACCGGACCAGTGGATTCACCTTGGCGAGTCCGAATTTCTCGTCCCACTCGACCGGCCGCGCATCCGCGCGATGGTCTGTCTGGTCGCGACGGATGGCGGTAATCCAGGCGTCGAACTGGCTCAGTTGCGCCACCAGCGGGGTGACCTTGCGCATGTTGCAACATCGATCCGGCTCGCGCGCCCACAGTTCCGGGCCATGCGCGGCTGCCTGCTGTTCGACCGACAACTCGGGGCCCACGCGGCGTATGGTGATGCCATAGCGGGTCTCGAGCCGCTTCCACAGGTCGTAGGTCTCCGGAAAGAGGAGGCCCGTGTCCAGCGTGAAGATGTCGACGGGAAGACGGTGCCGCCCGATCACGTCGATCAGGACACATCCTTCGGCTCCGAAACCGGTGGCGAAGGTCAGTCGGGGTCCGTATCTGTCGGTCGCCCACCGCAGGATCTCGAGCGGCGTGTCGGTTTCCAACGCGCGGCCGGCTTCAGCCACGGTCGTGGGGTCTGGACTGGTGAGAGTGTCGGTCATTCCGGCTTTTCGCTTGGTGAGGCCAGCGCGGGGGCGCCGGTCGGATGGGAGTCAGTAATCGGTTTGCGCCCCACGTTCAACCGGTTCCACATCCGCTCATGGAAGTAATACAGCGCCATCTTGATTGTCGCTTCCAGGAGCCCGATGGTGACCGCGATGTCGGTGCGCCCGGTGAAGGCGTACACCAGGAGTGTGGTGGTCAGCGTAGCCAGGACGCGCCAGGAAACCGCCTTGATCATCGAGCGCGTTGCTGATTCTTCGAACATGTGCCTCGTTCTCGCTCGTGCGACGGAGTTGAAAATCGCGGTCCACACAAAAAAAGCCCGGGAGCGTATGGCTCCCGGGCTTCGGTCATTCGCGTTTTGATCTTTGTCAGTCTTTTACAGACGTCACACGCGGCACGACCGTCAGCTCGGGGGCCCAGAGGACCACCGGACAACAGCAACATCGACAGGCGGCGTGCGTGTGCATCATCACGTCCCCCCTATGTTGGTCCACCGAGTGGGTATTCGTCAAGCCGGGCCAGGACGGCGTCCATTTCTTCATACCGCGGGCGGTGCGAACGGTTCTCGACGAACTGGTACACTGCGCTCGCGATGGTGACAATCGAAGCGGTCAACGAGATTGCCCTGCGAGCCGGCGAGGTCGTGTTGCGCCACTACCAGGCGCGAGACACGTGGGTGCGGGAGAAAGAGGACGGGTCGCCGGTCACGGGTGTGGATCTTGCGGCCGAAGCGATTATTCGTGACGGGCTGATGGGCCTCGACGACACGATTCCCTATATCTCTGAGGAGCGGGCGCTGCCGGATTACGAAGAGCGTCGCGGGTGGTCCCGGTACTGGCTGATCGATCCGCTCGACGGCACCAAGGAGTTCATCAACCGGACGGACGAGTTCACCGTGAACATTGCGATGATCGAAAACGGCGAGCCGGTACTCGGGGTCGTCGTGGCCCCCGCCTCGGGGCTGCTGTTCTACGCCCGAAAGGGCGCCGGCGCGTGGAAGCAGGAGAGCGGTGCCAGTCCTCAACGGCTACGGTCGACATTGTCCGACCCGTCGGAGGCGCTTCGCGTCGTCGAGAGCCGATCGCACCCGAGTCCAGCCCTCGAGTCGTTTCTGAAGCCGTTCACCATCAAGGAGCGGGTCAAGAGCGGGAGCTCGCTCAAATTCTGCGTCGTCGCCGACGGTCGAGCTGACGTGTATCCCCGACTCGGTCCGACGATGGAGTGGGATGTGGCCGCCGGCGACTGCGTGTATCGCAATTCGGGGTCTCCCGAGCCGCATCCGGGGACGCTGCGATACAACAAACCCTCGCTACTCAACCCCAGCTTCGTCATCGGGCTGCCGCCAGGCAGTTACGTGCTTCCCTAGACGGCACTGTCCACGGCGGGCGCCGGCCTGACGTGTGGGGCCATGGTGCTCGCTCTGCCGCTTCGGGCGCTGCGACATCTCCCAATTCGACGCGTGCCGTCTGCGCCAGGACACTCGGGCGCCGAAACTGCCATGGTCCGCCCCGGTGGTGGGGGCAGGAACTGCGCTAACCCGTGTCGGATCGCTCGAGCGGGCCCCGGTTTCTCGCGTGATGCGGCGTGGCACGGACCCTGCGGTCCGTTCGTCGTGGCGTTGGGGTGGTGTGGCGCGCTCGGCGGTGGCTTTGCCCGGTTCCGGTGCTCGGCGTGTGGCTTCGACCGACTGGTGCCGTTCTCGTGTCGAGGGCGCGGGTTCTGCCAGAGCTGCGGCGGCCGCCGCATGGTCGAGCGGGCGGCACACCTGGTTGACCATGTTTCCGCGTCTGCCCGTGCGACAGTGGGTGTTGAGCCTCCCGCCCCGTCTGCGCTACCGG